>TARA_B110000305_G_scaffold66855_2_pt1 | contig 60913 bp, 56 predicted proteins | sample TARA_B110000305 | Tara Oceans TARA_B110000305 (sample SAMEA4397930) | marine metagenome | biome: Polar Biome; feature: [SRF] surface water layer (ENVO:00010504); material: water (ENVO:00002006), including particulate matter (ENVO:01000060) such as... | depth 5 m | reverse complement strand
CGACACGAGGATTTTCAATCCTCTGCTCTACCAACTGAGCTATCTGGCCATATAAGAGGCGGCTATTGAACAGAAAATGAAACCAACTGTCAACTTGAAGGTGCGACGTACCCAGCAGGCTTTGCATACTCTTCATTATCGAGAAAGCGTTGCATCTCTGTCGTTAAGAATTCTCGTGCTTTTGAGTCCATCAGGCTCAGCCTATATTCGTTGATCAGCATGGTTTGATTTTCTTGCCACTGATGCCAGGCCTCTGCAGAAATAGACTCATAGATGGTTTGTCCGAGTACTCCTGGCAAAGGCGGTAAAGCTAAGCCAGGCAACGTTTTCTGGAATTTTTTACAAAATACGGTCCGGGTCATGAATATTTCTCCTCGTTTTTTAGTAACTTTTTTACGGGTGCGGGCAATCCACCTTGGAATGTGTCAATCTCAGCCCAAAAGGCGCCGGCAGGAATCGTTTTTGGTTCAGCGCATAGACGAAAATGAAGAAGTTGAATACTAAAATGGCTGAAGGAATGTTCCAGCGTTGTCAATTCAGATGCTTCGAGTACTTCTTCAATTCCGATAGTTGCTCCGAGAGTTAACAGACTTTCGCCTATAGGGGGGGCGTAAAGTCCGCCCCAAATGCCTTTCTCCGGCCTCTTAATCAGCAGTATCCTATTTTTCTCATTACGAACTTCGAGCATGATCCACTGTTTCAGTTCTTTTCGCTTGGCTCTTTTAGGCGTTGGTATCTCGCTAACACGCTTGGATTGGTTGGCCAGACATTCCTTTCGAAAGAGACATTTTTCACATCCCGGTTTATGTTTGGTACACAAAAGCGCCCCAAAATCCATCATCGCCTGTGTATGAATGGCGGCATCATGGCCAGCATTCGGAGCCAGTTGATGGGCGATATTCCAGAGTAATCGTTGGGAATTCGAGGTACTCAGGTCGTCGTCGATTAGAAATAATCTGGCTAATACGCGTCGCACATTACCATCTTGAATTACTCCTGATTTTTTGAAACCAAGTGAAAGGATCGCCCCTGCGGTAGACCGTCCAATTCCCTTAAGTCGCATCAAGTCATCCAGGTTGTCTGGAACTATACCTGCATGATCCTCGCGTATCTGTTTTGCGGCCTCATGTAAATTTCTTGCGCGAGCGTAATAACCAAGGCCAGCCCAGAGAGCGAGTACTTGATCGAGACAAGAATTTGCTAGGACAGTAGGGTTAGGAAATTCTACTAAAAAACTTTCATAGTAGGGGATTACGACTTGCACCTGGGTTTGCTGCAGCATAATTTCGGAGATCCAAGTGCTGTAGGGACCTTGGCTCTGCCATGGCAAATTGTGCCGGCCAGACACTTGATGCCATTTAGCAAGACGGATTGAGAACTCTGGAATCATTGCCCTAATGAATTTTTGAATGTGTTCTGAATTTCCTGCTGCGATTCTTGTTTGAGGCTTCTGTTCTGGTTCTTTTCGACCACAGTGCTTGTTGATCCTTTGAGATTTTTTTTCGCGAATTGACTAATCGACTTTGTATCGATATCGCATTTTAGTTTGTCCACGAGAATACGCCCTCGGCATGATAAGGGAACCCGAAGTCCGCGCAACTCGCTCAGAGCACTGCAATTTTCAGGGAGTTCAGCGACTGATATACTAGCTTCACCTTGAACATTTAGTGCAGAGGATACGAGGCTAAATCGTCCAGCCCCATTGATCGGGATGCCCGAGATCTTAGCTGTGAGGGTAGTTATATTTGCGACCCCTTCATTAAAATTTGCGCGAACCGATGCTGTATCACTGAGTTTATCGGATGAATCAGAAGCTGATTTGCAAATGGATTCTGATAAATTGAACGCACCTAGGTCACCATCAGAAACATTCATGTGTAGCGGCCCAGAAAGGGATGTTTTAAAGTCTGCAATGGTCCACCCTGCCGCCCTCAAATCGAAGGCTCCGGTCATGGTCCCCGAAAGTGATTCTAGTAATGGCTCTCGGGGAATTTGTTGCAATAACAGCCCATCGAAAGTGCCGCTTAAATTGGTAATTTGTGGAGCGATCAGATGACTACCTGACGTCCGGATAAGGCCGCCAAATATTTCGGCATCCATCATGCCAATTGTAATCTCTTCGGGTTGTAAGCCGATCTCCAGGTTGAGTTTTTGAATCATTGTATCCGCGACCTGTAAAGCGCCGATTTCAAATTTGTAAGCGCCGGGAATGAGGTCGAAATCGGTGGTTGCAATCCACCGTTCTTTATCTGTTGTTGATCCTATATAACGATCCATATTGAGTTTATTTAAAGTGCCTGAAACATTTAGATTCAGTGGACTCAGGTTCAGATTGACGTCGGCCTGTACGATGCTGTCATCGAGAGTTAATTGTAAAGACTGCAATGCTAGTAACTCATCTGAGAGCTTCATGGTGGCCTGCAATTCAAGGTGATCAAAAGTCGTTAGATCGGTCGTGTCTGGCATAGGAAGATTGGCCGCTCGCAGCCACTTCCTTAGCGAGAACTCACTCAATTCAATAGTGCCTTCGGCCGCAAACTGGCCTCTTGTTGATGCACTTAAGTAGCCATCTAGGGTAAGTCGCAAGCTACGACTTGTAAGCCTTAAATCCTGAATTGTGAGGCTTTCAAAGTTTGTTCCCGGAATAATGCCAGCAGAAATATTTAAAGGTAAAACGACATCACGGTAATTGATGCGCGCGTCTAGATTTAGACGACTTTCTGATGAGGGGTCTAGTTCCTCGACCGATAAGTTCACTTGATTAAGAGCCAGGCCCGGTGTTACGCCTCGGATCTCTCCATCATCAATAATAAGTTCGCGGATAACAACAGTTGGTGATTTTGGCCATTCTTGTTTTGTAGGTGCAATCGTATTTGAAGAAGCAAGTTGGAGTTTGATCTGAGGTTTGACGGCTTTTAGCCGGTCGATCACAATAATCTCGGAAAATAATGCTAGGAGCGAAATTGACCCTTCTAGGCGTTCTGCTTGAATGGTTCCGTTCGGGCCTCTTGCGTTAATGTTTTCGATCGTCATGCCAAACCAAGGATAGAACGTCCACGTGATTGGGCCGTTGAGTTCCAGGCTAATTTGGTGTTTTTTGGCAGCTTTTACGATTGTTGGTTTTAATGCATTAGGATCAAGAACTTGCGTGACATAGGCTGCGCTAGCAGCCATTAAAATTAGAACAGCCACAATGGTATACAACAAGCCTTTAAGTAATCGCATAGCAACCTCTGTCGTCAGTGAGTGTTCCTGCCGCTATACTACGATCTTTACAACGGTTTGAGGAACAGGCCATGGCAGACCGCATCGCCTTAGTTGAGCGTAACACGCTCGAAACACAAATCCAGATCAACCTCAACCTTGACGGTTCTGGTTTGTCTGAATTTTCTACGGGCATTCCATTTTTCGAGCACATGCTCGATCAAGTATCGCGTCATGGTTTGGTTGATCTGCAAATACGAGCGACAGGCGATTTAGAAATTGATGAGCATCATACTGTCGAGGATGTTGGTATTACATTAGGCCAGGCCTTTGCAAAAGCGGTTGGCGACAAGAAAGGTATGTCCCGTTACGGCCATGCTTATGTTCCATTAGATGAGGCTTTAAGCCGCGTAGTAATTGATTTTTCGGGTCGTCCAGGGCTTTTTTATGAGGTGCCCTTTACACGATCAGCGGTTGGTGGCTTTGATGTGGATTTATTCCGTGAATTTTTCCAGGGATTTGTTAATCATGCTCAAGTAACGCTGCATATTGATAATTTGAAAGGCGATAACTCGCATCACCAAATCGAAACAGTCTTTAAGGCATTTGGCCGAGCTTTGCGTATGGCGATTAGCAATGATGAGCGGATGAGTGGAATCATTCCCTCAACTAAAGGCTCGCTTTAATGACGCAACAGATCGCGGTGATCGATTATGGATCCGGAAATTTGCATAGTGTTGCGAAGGCTCTTGAGCGAGCTGGGAACTGCAAAGTACAAGTATCGGGAGATCCGGATGCGATACGTCAAGCCAATCGTGTAATTTTGCCAGGCGTCGGTGCGATGGGGGACTGCATGGCGGGCTTGAAACACCGCGGCCTGGATGAGCTGGTACTTGACTTGATTGGACGCGTCCCTTTAATGGGTGTTTGTGTTGGCATGCAAATTCTCACAGAATTTGGTGAGGAAAGCTCTGGTGTAAAGGCTCTGGGTGTATTTTCTGGGCAGATTACTGCGTTTCCGAAATGCATGGTCGCAGTAGATGACTCAGCGCTGAAAGTCCCTCATATGGGTTGGAATCAAGTGCAAAAAAATGCTCACCCGATGTGGTCTGGCATTGCTGACGCCACTCGATTTTATTTTGTGCACAGTTATCGGTATGCCGATTCAGAGGCAGACTGCGTTGTTGGCGTTTGTAATTATGGGGCTCCCTTCGCAGCCGCTCTGGCCCGAGAGGGCGTCTTCGCCGTGCAATTTCATCCAGAAAAGTCACATCAGGCTGGATTGGAGTTGTATGCCAATTTTCTAACTTGGGACGGCACATGCTAATTATCCCGGCAATTGATTTGAAAGACGGTGCTTGCGTGCGATTACGCCAGGGTCGAATGCAGGATTCGACAATATATTCTGACGATCCTGTGGCAACAGCATCTCGTTGGGTTGATCAGGGATGTAAACGACTTCATCTGGTTGATCTTGATGGTGCGTTTGCTGGGAAACCTGAGAATAAGGATGCTGTGAAAGGGATTCTGGGTGCACATCCGAACTTACCCGTACAGCTTGGCGGCGGGATCCGAGATTTGGCGACTGTCGAACTTTATCTAGAGATTGGTCTGCATTGGGTCATTATTGGGACCCAGGCAGTTAAGGACCCTTCATTTGTTGCTGAGGCCTGTCGGAGGTTTCCAGGTCAGATAATTGTAGGTGTTGACGCTAAAAATGGTTGGGTGGCGACTGAGGGCTGGGCCGAAGAGAGCACGGTTTCTGCTGTCGAAGTTGTTAAGCGGTTCACTGATGACGGTGTGTCATCTGTCGTCTACACCGATATTGGGCGTGACGGGATGTTATCTGGCGTAAATATTCATTCGACTGCGGAACTTGCGAGAGCAACAGGTTGCCCAGTCATTGCCTCAGGCGGACTTAAGGACTTGTCGGATGTGGCAGCGCTGCTTAAGGTGCAAAACGATGGAGTTATTGGCGCTATTACAGGCCGGGCAATTTATGAAGGAGCGCTCGATCTGCGTGAAGCCATCGTGTTAGCGGAGAAAAACTAAGTGGGCCTTGCCAAACGCATTATTCCGTGTCTCGATGTTGACCAAGGTCGGGTGGTTAAAGGAGTGCAGTTCGGAGACATTCGAGACGCCGGGGATCCAGTGGAGGTCAGTCGACGCTACAACAAAGACGGCGCTGATGAAATTACATTCCTTGACATCACGGCGAGTCATGAAAATCGCGCAACTACTTACGAGACAGTATCGCGAATGGCTAGTGAAGTATTTATACCGCTTACCGTCGGCGGTGGTGTTCGTAATACTGACAATATCCGAGATCTTTTACTCTCCGGTGCGGACAAGGTTTCTATAAACACGGCAGCTGTATTTGAACCTGAATTCGTTAAACGTGCTGCCGATAAATTCGGATCTCAGTGCATCGTGGTTGCCATTGACGCCAAACAGGTTGAGTTGAATCGTTGGGAGATTTTTACCCATGGAGGACGTAAATCAACCGGATTGGATGCGGTTGAGTGGGCAATTCAAATGGTTGAATTTGGGGCTGGAGAAATCCTGTTGACGTCAATGGATAGAGACGGAACTCGTGATGGATTTGATCTTGGTGTTACACGCGCAGTTGCCGATGCAGTCACGGTTCCGGTAATTGCCTCAGGTGGTGTGGGAAATCTTGATCATTTAGTGGCTGGTATCATCGAGGGTCATGCACAGGCAGTATTGGCAGCCAGTATTTTCCATTTCGGGCGTTATACAATCGCCGAGGCGAAAGCATGCATGCATACCGCAGGCATCGAAGTTCGCCTCTAGCGCTTCAAGATCTGCATGCCGCGGATGAGGTTATACGCGTACAATAATTGGTTGTCGTTTTTAAACCATTCTGTTTCTGTAGCTTCAGTCATCTCAGTGGTGCTTGAATTCTTGAGATGTTTTGGAAGATCTGCTTCGCGTATTCTTGTGTCTGGAATAGTGGTTTCTTTCCCCTTCGGTACGAAAAAGGTTGGACTGATTCCTTTGGCCTGTATAGAGCGGCCCTTTGGAGTGAAATAACGGGCCGTCGTGAGCTTGAGAGCGTAGTCATTTTGAAGTGGTAAAATAGTTTGTACCGAGCCTTTGCCAAATGATGGCGTTCCTACAAGGACTGCCCGATTGTGATCTTGTAGTGCGCCAGCAACGATCTCGGCTGCTGATGCGGAGCCGCCATTGATTAGAACGACGATTGGTTTATCGTTCAGAATGGTTTCCTCGGTCGCCTCGTATTTGGAGTCTAAGGAATTATCACGACCCCTGGTAGAAACAACTAAACCATCGGATAAGAATGCATCGGCCACACTAATTGCAGCTGACAATATTCCGCCTGGATTATTGCGCAAATCTAAAATCAAACCGTTGATTAGGCTACCTGACTGTAGCTTTGTAATCGCCTTAATCAGATCGACACTGGTCCGGTTTTGGAATTGCGAGATTCTTAGGTACCCCACGCCATTCGACAGCATCTCATGGCGCACACTCGTGAAACGGATAATTGCGCGTTCGAGGGTCACTAACAGTTTGTTGGCATGACCACTTTCTTCACGGAGTATACTTAGTGTGAGCTCTTCGCCAACGGCCCCTCTCAATAGTTCCGCAGCATTATGCAGAGTGATATCCCGGACTTCTTTACCATTAATTGCAGTAATGATGTCACGTGTCTGAATACCTGCAATGTCAGCAGGAGAATCATCAATTGGAGAAATAACATGGATTAGTCCATCGACTATGTCCATTTCAATTCCGATTCCACCGAAAGATCCAGACGCGGAGTCACGCAACTGTGATAAGTCTTTAGGCTTGAGATAGGCCGAGTGCGGATCTAGTTCGGCAAGCATTCCTTGGATGGCGTGGTCTAAAAGAGTCTGGTCATCGATTGCTTGTACGTATTCCTTTTTGATTCGCTCATAGACTTCAATGAAGGCCCTTAGAGCATTAAGCGAGTCTATATCGGGGGAAGCTCTTTTTTCTTGTGTTTGAGCAGAAAACGAAGCAACTAAAATCGCTATAGCGAGGAAACCTTTGATGATCTTCATTAGACTCCTAATTTAGCCAGGTACTCGGGTTTACAGCCTTTCCATCGCGAGTAAGCCCGAAATACACGCCAGAAACATCGAGGCTGCCAGTGTCTCCTACGGCGGCAATTACTTGCCGTGCAGCGATGGTTTGACCAGTCTCTACTAAAAGTCTTTGATTGTGCCCATAAATAGTGGCGTCCCCATTGTTGTGACCAATGACTACAACAAGCCCATAGCCAAGTAGGTATCCGGCATACGCCACTTTCCCTCCCTGTACTGATCTGACTTCACTATTTTCGGGTGCGCTAATGACCATCCCTTGCCAACCCCCAAATCCATCATCTCGGGGTTGCCCAAACCGCCTCAAAACACGTCCATCAACTGGCCAGCTGAGCTTTCCTTTTAATTTTGAAATTGATGCTGTTGTAGTCTTGATTTTTAATGTCTGAATTCGTCGGTCTAGTGCCCCCAAGTCCTTGAGCAAAGCTGCTTCTCTTCTTGTTGTTGTTGAGAGGTCTTGGGTAATACTTGCTATAAGTTGCCGCTGATCCTGGGTTTTTCGTGAGAGCTCATTGCGACCATCTGTCATTTTAGCTAATGCATTTTCCAATAATTCAGAATTCTTAGTTTGCTGTTTCAGTAGAGTATTGAGTTGTTCACGCTGTCTCGAAATCTCCGCCACCTTTAATTGTCTTGCTTTGAGAATGAATGGAAGATAATTAGTCTCTATGTTTGATTTGGTCGCATCGGGGCGGATTGTCCGTCCGGTCGTATAATAGGCGATCAACTCCATTCGATATGCCTCAACAAGGCGAGTAAGAACTAGGTGTTTATCAGCAATAGTTTCTTCAGTTTTCTTTTGGGCTTTGCGCAGGCCATTGAGTTTTAGTTCTGATTCACGAATCTTGAGCGTCAGGGATTTGGAGTCTGCACTAAGCCGATTAATTTCACTTTTTATTATACGGATTTTTTTCGTGCCAAGTTGCACGTCATTTTTGAGGTTATGCAATGTTTGCTCAGCTTTATCTCGCTGATTTTCCGCTTCTTTGATCTCATTACTTTTCACTTCCAGGCAATAAAGAGTGAAGATAAAGATGGATAAAATACGCATCAGAATTGCAATAGAGACTTCCCGGTCATTTGTGAGGGCTGTTTGAGGCCAAGTAGTGCTAGCAATGTTGGTGCTACATCTTCTAGTGCTCCATCGGACAATCCTTTAACTCGAACATTATTGGCGGCAAGCCAGACGGGCACTGGACCGATCGTGTGTGCCGTATGTGGTTGGCTAGTTCTCAGATCGGTCATTTGTTCTGCGTTGCCATGGTCTGCTGTGATCAAACATGATGCACCAGCAGATTCGCACGCGGCAATGACTCTGCCAACTTGTTTATCTAAGCTTTCTATCGCTTTAACAGCCGCCACAAAATTACCCGTATGCCCTACCATATCCCCGTTCGCGTAGTTGCAAATTATTAAGTCAAAGCGCTGCTTACCGATGGCCTGTACTAAATAATCGGTAATTTCCGGTGCACTCATTTCGGGCTGTAAATCGTACGTGGCGACCTTTGGTGACGGGATTAATTCGCGATGCTCGCCGTCAACAGGAGCTTCCTTACCACCACTAAAGAAAAAAGTAACGTGCGCATATTTTTCTGTCTCCGCGATGCGGAGTTGAGACAGCCCGGCATGCGAAATCACTTCACCCAAAGTGTTCTCGACAGTTTTGGGAGGGAATGCTATCGCTGCTTTGATGTCTTCGGCGTATTGGGTGAGTGTGACGACTGAAACCTGGCTTATCCATTTTGGTACATTCAACTCGGGAATATTTGTCGCGGTTAGGGCCTGAGTAATCTGCCGGGCTCGATCTGCTCGGAAATTCATAACTACTGCCACATCCTCTGGGCGCATTTCCCATGATTCACCAAGGCGTGTTGGCTTAACAAATTCGTCGTTCTCGCCTCGCTGATAGGCTTGGTTGAGGGCTTCGATGGCAGTTCCCGCAGAAAATTCAGCTTGGCTCTTTGTGATCAAATCAAAAGCGATTTGAATGCGCTCCCAATTATTATCGCGATCCATTGCATGATAACGCCCACACAGGCTCGATAATTTGTAGTTTGAATAAGTTGTTTCGAGTCGCTGAAAACGTATTAGAGAATCTTTAGCCGAACGTGGCGGAGTGTCACGTCCATCTAAAAAGGAATGGAGTCTTGTCAAGGGGACGCCAAGAGAGTCTGCAAGTCCAATCATTGCCTCAATATGATCCTCATGACTGTGCACGCCGCCGGGGCTTAGTAATCCAAGGATATGTAGCGTCCCGCCCTGATCTTTGGCTTGTCTGCAGGCACTCACTAGGACTTCATTAGTTTCAAAGTCGCCCTCATCGATGGCCTTACTGATACGACTAAAATCTTGATAGACCACCCGCCCTGTTCCCAGACTCATGTGACCGACCTCTGAATTACCCATTTGCCCCTCCGGTAATCCAACAGCCTCGCCCGAGGTTTGGAGTACGGCGGCCGGTGCTGTGGACGCCAGGTGATCAAAGGTCGGCGTATTGGCATGATAGATGGCATTGTCATCCGTCCCCTCACGGGCGCCGAAACCATCCAGAATAAGCAGTATGAGGGGTTTTGGGTGCATTTACGTATCCATAAGGTCGTGTTTATTACGAATCTAGCAAGAGAACTGGCGAGGGACCCGTGACTTCGCCGGTAACATCATTATACTCGACGTCTTAATTTGGATCACGGTCTCTCTTGATATATGCAGGAATTTATTGAATTTTCTCAGGAAAACTGGGTACTTATGGTCTTATGGATCTCGGCTGTCGGCACGCTCTACTATACGGAGACAAAAAAAGCTGGGAAGTCAGTTAATACGACCGAGGCTACGCGAATGATTAATCATGACAACGCATTGATTTTAGATATTCGCGAACAAAAAGATTTTGCATTAGGTCATATCTCGGGTGCGCATAATCTGCCCGCCAGCATATTCGATGCAAAAGCTTCGGAGATTGATCGTTACAAGAGCCGGCAAGTCATCGTCGTTTGTAAAATGGGCACCTCCGCTGGATCCATTGTGAAATCAATGAAGAAGCGCGGCTTCGAAAATGTTGTTCGCTTGGCGGGCGGGATATCTGAATGGACCGCTACTTCTTTGCCAGTTAAAAAAGGTAAATCGGCTTGACTACTGTAGTCATTTATACAACTCAATTTTGCCCGTTCTGTGTAATGGCGAAGCGGCTTTTTGATGATTTAGGCGTTTGTTATCAAGAGATCCATGTTGATCAGCGACCTGACGTTCGTCAGGAAATGGTAACGCTTAGCGGGCGACGAACGGTGCCTCAGATCTTCATCGCTGATCGCCATGTTGGTGGATTCGACGATGCCCAGGATGCACTGCGTAATGGGGATCTAAAACAATGGTTAAAGGGAATAAATATTAATGTCTGAACAAGACACGCAGAATTTCTCAATTGTACGGATTTTTACGAAGGATTTGTCACTAGAGTCGCCAAAGGCTCCGCAAATCTTTGAAAAGAAGTGGGATCCAAAACTGGCATTGGAAGTGGCTGTTACCAACAATAAGTTGGCTGATTATACTTACGAAGTAGTCTTGAAGATGGGTGTAACCGTTCAAACAGACGAAGAAGTGGCATTTCTGATCGAAATCCAGCAGGCTGGTGTTTTCTTGGTTCAGGGATTTGATGACGCGACAGTAGAGCACGTACTGGGATCCATGTGCCCTAATATTTTATTTCCTTATGCGCGTGAAACTATTGATTCCTTGGCTGTGAAGGCGACATTCCCTGCACCGATGTTGGCGCCAATCAATTTTGATGCTTTGCTTGAGCAACGAAAGGAGCAAGTCACGAATTAGTTGTGGTCCGATGGCCCGTTGTCCAAAAAACCGAGTTCTTTGAGTTTGCGGGTCAAGGTATTGCGACCCCATCCAAGTTTTTCTGCGGCTTCTTTTTTTCGACCGCCGGTGTCTGTCAGGGCGACCTCAATCAATGTGCGTTCAAATTCTTCTGTGAGTTTTTCGACTACTTCACCTTCGTGCGATTTCAGCAAAGTATTTACTCGCTCGCGTAATAGCTCGGTCCATGTCAGTGCCGTTCGGATTTTTTTTTGCTCTGGAGCGATGATCTCAGGAGGTAAATCTTGCGATTGAATCAATGGGTTGGGAGCCATGACCGATAACCATCTGCAAGAATTTTCTAATTGCCTAACGTTGCCCGGCCAATTGAAGTCTGCGAGAATGCGCTTAGCATCATCCGATAGATGTTTGTGTTCAGCGCCAATTTCTTTGGCAGCACGAGCTAGAAAATGTTCAGCAAGCGCCGGGACGTCAGCACCGCGGTCGCGAAGAGCAGGCAGTTGAATCCTGATGACATTTAGCCGGTGGAAGAGGTCCTCACGAAAAAGTCCTTCTTTGACACGATGATCTAAATTTTGATGGGTAGCAGCAATGATTCTAACGTTTGCCTTCACTGGAGTCGTGCCACCAACCTTATAGAATTCATTGTCAGATAAGACGCGGAGCAAACGCGTTTGTGTATCAAAAGGCATGTCTCCTATTTCATCAAGAAAAAGTGTGCCCCCATTAGCTTGCTCAAAACGTCCGGAGCGTGCCCCCACTGCTCCGGTAAATGATCCTTTCTCGTGTCCAAATAATTCTGATTCCACTAAATCTTTGGGAATGGCGGCCATATTCAGTGCGATGAAGGGCTGATTTTTCCGTGGAGAGTTCGAATGCACAGCTTGGGCGACCAGTTCCTTCCCGGTTCCGGACTCGCCATTAATGAGAACAGTGATTTCAGATTGTGATAGCCGTCCAATTGCTCGGAATACGTCTTGCATAGCAGGCGCTTCACCCAAAATAGTTGGTGCCTGGTCTGTATGAGTCTCAGTCGGCAATTGCGACGGTTCATTGTTTCGCTCGAGTGCACGCTGAACAAGCAAGATAGCATTATCAACGTCAAAGGGCTTTGGCAAATACTCGAAGGCGCCTCGGCTATATGATGCGACTGCGCTATCAAGGTCTGAATGTGCAGTCATTACAATTACGGGGAGTTCTGAAGAAATCGTATGTAAGTGTTCTAATAGGGAAAGGCCATCTTCACCGGGCATCCGAATGTCGGTCATAACGACTGAGGGTATATTGGTTTCAAGTGCTTTTCGCACTGCTTTTGCTGAGTCGAACATTTCGTGTTCAAGCCCAGCGATGGACAAAGCTTTTTCTAGAACCCAGCGAATCGAGCGGTCGTCGTCGACGACCCAGACAGAAGGTGTGTTCATCGTTTGACTCCAAATGGTAGAAAGATGTCGAATGCGGTATATCCGGGCTCTGAAGTGACTTCAATCCATCCGTTGTGGCGGGAAATGATGGTTTGCGTAATTGAAAGGCCAATCCCAGATCCCTGGGGCCGACCTGACACCATAGGAAAAAATAGGCGATCTTTCAGGTCATCGGGAATCCCGGGGCCGTTGTCTTCAATTCGTATGCGTATAAGGGTATCAGCACCTCTGGAACCGGGATGCTTACGTCGAACGGCTCGAGTATTGAAAGTGATTTGGGGGTTTTCTGATCTAGCCTCGGTGACTGATTCAAGAGCATTTTTCGCGATGTTCAGGCACGCCTGAAATAATTGACTGCGATCACCTGTCAGCTCCGGAAGACTGGGGTCGTAGTCTCGTTGGGTCAAGATGATTCCGCCCGATTCAGCAGAGATTAATGAGCGGGTGCGCTCGAGAATTTGGTGAATATTGAACGTTTCTTCTGCGTGTGATTGAGGTGAGCCTAGAAGGCGATCTACTAGCGCTTTCAAGCGATCAGCTTCTGAGATGATTATCTCTAAATAGTCCTTGTAATTTGATGCTCCTGCTTCTTTTGCAAGCAGTTGTGCTGCGCCTTTTATGCCGCCGAGTGGATTCTTCACTTCGTGCGCAAGTCCATGCACGAGCTGGCGAAATCCTGCTTCATCGCTGAACAGCCTGTTATCGCGTGCTATTTTTATCAAATGATCCACTTCTGATAGTTCCACAAGTACACAGCCTTGATCTTTAGGCCCTTGCAGCCTGCTAAATGAAGCATCTGTGGTAGTTGCCACATTATCTCGGATCAAAACCAGTTCTCGAAAGGTAAAGTTGTGACCGCTAGTGAGGCAGTGCGAAAGGGATTCTTGTAATTCAGTCGATTGACTCTCAGCCGCCCAAAATTCAAATGGGACTGAGGTCAATTGACGCATACCCATTGAAGTAATACGACGGGCAGCTTCATTTGCCCAGCAAACTACTCGATGCTCGTCTAACAAAACGATTCCGGTGTTGAGTGCGTCTAAAAGCCGGGTGTCCACAGCGTAAAAGGTGGCCGGGAAAGTTTGTCCCCGGCCGTCCAAATCGCTTAAACGCTGTAGTACATGCCGAATTCGACAGGATGCGTGGTCATATTAAGTAATTCGACCTCGCCTCGCTTGAGCTCAATGTAACCATCTATCATATCATCGGTGAATACCCCACCGGCAGTCAGAAACTGTCGATCTGCATCGAGCGCATCCAGTGCCTGCTCAAAGCTTGAGCAAACTGTAGGAATCGCTGAGGCCTCTTCTGCAGGTAAATCATATAAATCTTTATCTGCTGCTTCGCCTGGATGGATTTTATTTTTGATTCCATCAAGCCCGGCCATCAGCATCGCCGAAAATGCTAAATATGGATTGGCTGTCGGGTCAGGGAAGCGAACTTCAATCCGACGACCTTTGGCGCTTGACACGTAAGGGATGCGAATGGACGCAGAGCGGTTACGTGCTGAGTAAGCGAGTAAGACTGGTGCCTCGAATCCAGGAACCAAACGCTTATAAGAATTTGTTGAAGCGTTCGCAAATGCGTTGATTGCGCGGGCATGCTTGATGATGCCGCCGATATAGAAGAGTGCTTCATCGGACAAGCCTGCATAACCATTGCCAGCAAATAAGTTTTGGCCATCTTTCCAGATCGATTGGTGGCAGTGCATTCCTGAGCCATTGTCACCGACGAGTGGCTTTGGCATAAAAGTAGCAGTTTTCCCGTAGGCGTGAGCTACGTTGTGCACAACATATTTCAGAACTTGAACTTCATCCGCCTTTTTCACTAAAGTGTTAAATTTCACACCGATTTCGTTTTGACAGGCGGTTGCTACTTCGTGGTGATGGACTTCAACAATTTGACCCATGGCTTCCAGGGTCTCGCACATAGCGGTTCTCAAGTCCATTGCTGAGTCGACCGGTGGCACTGGGAAATATCCGCCTTTGACTCCTGGACGGTGACCCATATTTCCACCATCAAATACTGCTTGATTCGACCAAGCAGCTTCTTCCGAATCAATTTTGTACATTGCGCCTGATATATCAGCTTTCCATTGGACGTTATCAAATACAAAAAATTCTGGTTCTGGTCCAAAGAAACATTGATCACCAATTCCAGTCGATTTCAAATAATCTTCTGCACGGCGCGCAACAGAACGAGGGTCTCGTTCGTAGCCTTGCATAGTGGTTGGCTCAACGATATCGCAGCGTAGGTTCAAAGTTACTTCTTCGGTAAAAGGATCAATCACCGCCGTGGTATCGTCGGGCATCAAAATCATGTCTGATTCATTAATCGATTTCCAGCCAGCTATTGATGATCCGTCGAACATCGCTCCTTCAACAAAAAACTCGCTATTTATAGTTGAGGCAGGGAAAGTTACGTGTTGTTCTTTGCCGCGTGGATCGGTAAAACGAAGGTCAACCCATCGGGCTTCACTTTCAGCAATAAGTTTCAGTGTGTTCTCAGACATGTCTGACTCCATGTTTAGTACTCAAAATCCCGCTACCCTGGTGGTGCGAGCACTTAGAAACAATTAGCAAGCCTCATGCCTAATTTGCAGAAGGCCTCGTCTTAGCGTAATTGTGGAACTATTGTGGTGCAAAAGAACGTAAAATTGCACCCAATTTGTGCGATTTGATTTTTTTTTGCCCCAAAGAGGGGCGATTTCACAAAACTAGAAAAAATCACACGTTTTGTGTCTTGATACGGCTATACTCCCGCGCGCTCGGGGAGAGATCACATGATTGAACGCATACGTAACGTTGCCATTATCGCTCACGTTGACCACGGAAAAACTACGCTGGTCGATAAGTTGTTGGCTGCATCTGGAACACTGGGTCGGAAAGAAATTCTTAATGAACGTGTCATGGATTCTAATGACCAAGAAAAAGAACGTGGGATTACTATTCTCGCTAAAAATACAGGTCTGCACTGGCATGATTTTCGAATTAACGTCGTAGATACTCCCGGCCATGCCGATTTTGGTGGCGAGGTCGAGCGTGTTCTCTCAATGGTAGATGCAGTGCTCTTAGTTGTAGATGCCGCTGAGGGGCCTATGCCGCAAACGCGGTTTGTAACTCAAAAAGCTTTTGCTCTCGGATTAAAGCCAATTGTTATAGTTAATAAAGTGGACAAAGCTGGTGCTGATCCTCATGGCACAATTGACAAAATTTTTGATCTTTTTGATCAGCTAGAGGCCACAGATGAGCAGTTAGACTTTCCGGTTGTCTATTCCTCTGCTGTTAATGGCCTCTCCGGATTGGATCCGGATGATTTACAAGAAAGCATGGATCCAATATTGCAGTCGATCATAGATCATTGTCCTGCACCTGAGGTTGATATCGAAGGTTCTTTACAGCTGCAAATATCCGCATTGGATTACAACAGTTTTCAGGGGGTGATCGGTGTTGGCCGAATTCGTCGTGGTGAACTCAAGCGCAATCAGCAAGTGGCCGTTGTTGATCCCAGCGGTGCAACACGCCGGGGTAAGGTTTTGCAAATTCTTGGGTATCTCGGACTGGACCGAATTGAACAGGCTGACGCTAGGGCTGGAGATATTGTTTGTATCACCGGCGTTGATCCCCTTTCGATTTCTGACACCATTTGCGCTATTGATCATCCTGATGGTTTACCGCCCTTGTCTGTCGACGAGCCAACTGTGAGCATGACCTTTCAGGTAAATGACAGCCCGTTCGCCGGGCAGGATGGAAAGTATGTCACTTCTAGAAACATCAAAGAGCGTTTAGAACGAGAGCTAATTCATAACGTGGCATTGCGTGTAGAGCCAGGAGAGACACCAGATAAGTTTAAGGTCTCAGGCCGTGGCGAATTGCACCTTTCTGTTTTAATTGAATCTATGCGGCGTGAAGGTTTTGAGCTGGGTGTTTCGCGGCCAGAAGTAATTGTTCGTGAGATTGATGGTAAGCGTCATGAGCCTTTTGAATACGTCGTTATTGACATCGAGGATAAGCATCAAGGTGCAATTATGGAGACGCTCGGTCTTCGTAAGGGCGAGATGAAAAATATGGTGCCTAATAGTGGACAAGGGCGTTTGCGTCTTGAATATATTATAGCGGCCCGCGGACTCATTGGCTTTAGGTCGCAATTCCTTACCATGACCTCAGGCACCGGCATTATGAATCAGGTATTTGATCATTATGGCCCTGTAAAAGAGGGTGATTTGGGTAACCGAATTAACGGAGTGCTAATCTCTATGGTTGGTGGATCAACTACGGCTTATTCACTATTCCCGCTCCAGGATCGAGGTCGGTTAATTATTGGTGCAGGGGTTGACGTGTACGAGGGTATGTTGCTTGGAATTCATTCTCGGACTAATGATTTGTCTGTAAATCCAGTGAGAGGAAAGCAGCTTACCAACGTTAGAGCATCTGGAACTGATGAGGCTCTGACCCTTTCTCCACCCATGCGCTTAACCCTTGAAACGGCTTTGGAATTTATTGATGATGATGAACTTGTAGAGGTCACGCCAAATAATATTCGCTTGCGGAAAAAGCTTTTGAAAGAAACCGATCGTAAGCGGGCTGGTCGAAGGTAAAAGAATCTGATCGTAGGTGAACCGGTCTAGGGGCAGTCGGTTAGAGTTGGTCAGATATATACTGCGCGCGTAAAGTGCGCAGTGTAAAGTTCTAGTTAAGGGTTGGATTTTGGTGGATCCACTTCGTCGCCGTCATCATCCGATGGCTTACCCTCTTCTTTGTCAAGTTCTTCAAATATTTGAGCATTATCGTCACTTGGCGTCACGGGCGCGTAGAGGTCAAATTCGTCTATAGTCTCTATGCCTTTGGACTTATCATCATTTGATGCCTCATTTTCCACTGGAGTTCCGTCTGTCTGTGACGCGCGCTCGTTGTCGTCTGTTTCAGTTTCTTGATCTGCGCCGCGAGGTTGCCCTAGAAATCGTGATCCTATAAGCCCGACTTCAAAAAGTAACCACATCGGCACCGCCAATAATGTCTGGCTGATTACATCCGGAGGTGTTACGAGCATTCCAATTACAAAACACCCAATAAATACGTAGGGCCGCTTTGCTTTAAGCGATGCAACTGTTGTGATGCCTGCTTTTATTAGGACCATCGTTACTACTGGAATCTCAAAGGCTAGACCAAAGGCCAAAAACAGTTTTAGAACAAAACTTAAATAAGCATCAATATCTGTCATTACAGTGACGCCTGTTGGAACCACTGTTGTGAAAAACTTAAAGATTAAAGGGAAAACAACAAAGTACGCAAAAGCCATTCCGGCATAAAATAAGATGACACTGGAAGCTACAAGGGGGCCAGCTAGACGTTTTTCATTTTGATATAGGCCAGGAGCTATAAACCCCCACATTTGGTAGAGCATCATTGGTGCCCCACAATAAATGCTTAAGTATAAAGCCAGCTTAAAGGGAGCTAAAAACGGTGAGGCGACCTGGGTAGCAATCATTGATGCCCCTTCTGGCAAAAGCGATTGCAGGGGTTCCGCGAGATAGGCGTAGAGATCATTGGCAAAAGCTATAAAGCCAAGGAAGAAAATTAGAATCACGATTAAAATACGGATTACACGATCACGAAGTTCGATTAGATGAACAATCAGAGGCTGATCATGTACAACCGGGTCGCTCATTTCTTGCTGGTTTCGCTGGATATCGAAGTCGACGGTTTTTCAATATCTAGCGGATTGTTACCGGTTAGATCTTCGAGCTTAAGGCCGCCGCTTTTGGCTTGCAGCTGTTGTTTTAAATCTTCAAGCTCAAGCTCACGGTTAATGTCTCGTTGAATGGATGCCATTTGTCCACGCGCACGCTTTACCCAAAGACCAATAGTCCTCGCGAGTTTTGGCAACCGCTCTGGGCCAACGACAACCAATCCTATGATAGCAACCAAGAGTAGTTCGGTTGCACCAATATCAAACACTTAGACTTTCTCTTTGACTTCGGCTTGCTCGTTTATACTGGATCCTTTCTCATCAACTTCATCTGCTGACTCAGCTTTTTGAGTTGTTTCGTCTGTCATTTTATCTTCGGCCTTTTCCGTCATCGATTGACGGAAACCTTTGACAGCGCCACCTAAATCTGATCCAAGAGACTTTAGCTTTTTAGTGCCAAAGATCATAATCACGATGGCTAATACTATTAAAAGTTGCCAAATGCTGATTCCACCAACTCCCATATATGGGCTCCTTTTTTCATTTAAGTTATCTAATTAAAACCGGTGAACGGCCCACCGCCAAGAACATGGTAGTGCAAGTGATATACTTCCTGCATCCCACCGGGACCAGTATTCAACACTGTTCTGAATCCCGAATCCAGCCCTTGTTCTTTTGCGATCTCCGGAATCTTCATCTGAATACGCCCCAAAAGACCTTCATCTAAGGCTTCGACGTCGAACAAGTTCACTATATGTTTTACGGGGATGACCAAAAAATGAACCGGAGCTTTGGGATTGATGTCCTTAAATGCAAGACAGTTATCATCTTTGTATATTATCTCTGCCGGAATTTCACTATCCCTTATTTTACAGAATAAACAATCAGTCATGGTGGTCCTTTCGGGTTGCTTTTTCCACTAGTCCACTTGTACCAAATCGCCGCTCAAGTTCTTTTAAGACTGCCGATGGCGACTCATTAAGGTGCGAAAGTAAAACCAAGGTATGAAACCAAAGATCTGCAACTTCGTGAATAACATTGCTATTGTTTTCTGAATGAGCGCCGTCCTTTGCCGCCATCACAACCTCAGTCGTTTCCTCGCTCACTTTTTTTAAAATGTGGTCAAGGCCTTTGTGGTGTAGTTTTGCAACGTAAGACTTTTCCGGATCGTCATGGCGACGCTCTGTTAGCATATCTTCGAGCAGTTCAATAACTGTCATTTATCACTTCCGTATAAGGTTTCTGGATCAGTGATTACGGGCTTTCCGGGTGCCCACTTGGCCTCATCCGGGGCCCAAGAGAAACAACTTGCGCGGCCAGTATGACAGGCAACACCGTTTTGCTGGACACCAATTAGCACAGCATCTTTATCACAGTCGACGTGAATATCAAGGAGCGTTTGGGTTTGAGCAGAAGTTTCACCTTTTCGCCAGAGCGCTTGCCTTGAGCGGGAGAAGTAAACTACTTGTCCAGTTTTCAATGTTTTGTCTAACGCTTCACGGTTCATCCACGCAAGCATTAATACTTCCTTAGTTAGGTGATCTTGGGCTATCGCAGCGATTAATCCATCTTTATCAAAAAGAACTGAATCAAGTAATTTTTGCCGCTGTTGCTCATTTTCGATTCGCATCGTCATCGTCTCAAAAGAAGTATTAAAGATAATACGCCAACAGCCAACGGCCAGTTTTCAGCAAATGTAAGCGTTTCACTGAAGAGTCCGATTGCAGCCGCAGTGAGTCCTATTATGCCAATCAGTGCTGAAAAATGCCGACTAAAGCCATTGTGGCGCATTTCTTTGGCCATGAGTGTCAGCGCTTTGGTCTGTTCTGCTTGCAGGTCTTCCATTCGCCCGAGACGTTCGGGTGTGGCGAGGATCGCATTTGTTATTGCTGGGAATTGTACGACCCATCGTGAGCCATTTCGCTTGGCGTATTCGATGATTCCTTTCGGGCCGAGTCTTTCACGTACCCATCTTTCGAGAAATGGCTTCCCTGTATTCCAGAGGTCAAGCTCTGGGTAGAGCTCTCGGCCTAACCCCTCGATATTCAGGAGTGTTTTTTGCAAGAGTATTAATTGTGGTTGCACTTCCATCCGAAAGCGTCTCGCAACTTCAAATAGCCTGATCAGAACCATGCCGAAACTAATTTCACCGAGCGGTTTTTGGAAAATCGGTTCACATACGGTGCGTATCGCGCTCTCAAAGTCACTAACTTTTGTATCTTTAGGGACCCAGCCTGATTCGACATGGAGTTCTGCAACTGCGCGATAATCCCGATCAAAAAAAGCGATTAAATTCTGCGCTAAATAGGCTTGAGATTCGGGATCAAGGGTACCAACTATTCCGAAATCAATCGCATTATAGATAGGATTTTCAGGGTCCTCGATGTCCACAAATACATTACCTGGGTGCATGTCAGCATGGAAAAAACTGTGATCAAATACTTGTGTAAAAAAGATCTCAACACCGCGCTCTGCTAATTTTTCCATGTTGACGTTACGCTCTTTGAAGATATCGATCCGTGATATAGGGACACCATAAATCCTCTCCTCGACCATTACATTCCGGCGGGTGTAGTCCCAATAGATTTGTGGGACATAGCATATGGTCGAATGCTCAAAATTCCTTCGTATGAGAGCTGTATTTGCTGCTTCCCGCATGAGATCAAGTTCATCGAGAATTGTTACCCGGTAGTCAGTTACGACCTGAACTAATTTAAGTCGCTTACCCTCGTCAAAGTTTTTTTCTATAAACCTTGCGAGGGTCATCATTAACTTAAGATCTTTTTCAATCACTTTTTCTATGCTGGGGCGAATCACCTTCACAATGACGTCTTCGCCAGTTTTCAGTCGGGCCGTGTGTACCTGAGCTACAGAGGCGGAGGCCATCGGTTCGGTTGAGAATTCGTTGAAGATGTCATCTATTGAAACCTCCAGATCATTTTCAATGATCTGTTTGGCGATATCTCCAGGAAATGGTCTGACGCGATCCTGGAGTTCAGCTAAATAGCCTGCGATATCTGGTGGCAGCAGATCTCTGCGTGTCGACAACATTTGCCCAAATTTAACAAACACTGGACCAAGTGCCTGTAATGCATCACGAAGTCGTTCGCCGCGTGGCTTTTTTGCACGCACCCGCGGAATGAGAAAAGTGATTGCGCTCATAAAGCCGCGCTTTGGTTTGGGCAAGAACTCGTCGATGCGTTTGGAAAAAAGGACTTTAATAATTTTTAATAGTCGAATTGAACTACCCATTGCGCAGCTCCAAATTTTTGAGGCGACTCACTAAGCGTTCGGCACTCCGGCTAAGCTTAAGAATTCGAGCTGTTGTCTCTCGATAGTGATCCTCGGTCAGGATGGTCGCTTGCTCAGCCCTAAGAAAGTCCTCCGCTTGACGTTTGAGTGAGCCCTGGCTAACTAGCCACTGTTCCCGAGCTCCACGAAGAGTTCTTATTAGTATGCTAGCTTGCAGTGGGCCGAGTGCTTTGGTGGCCATATCTTCCCAATTTAGATCGATTGATTGCAAAATTCGCTGCATTGTTTGAAGCACACCAACGTTGCCTCGAATATCCAAACCTTCAAATACTAAGGGAGTGTTTGCCTTAGTCATAGCGTGGGCAGTATCTACTAAGCTACCTAAATCTCCTGAAAGCTCGACATCTGCAGAGCCTTGGGATTCTGTCGAGAGCCACCAGCGTTCTTCACCACAAATAATCCAAAGCTCAAGATTCATATCGGTGACGTGAAGTTTAAGCACTTTACCGACCATTGGAACAAGGTCATTATTAGTAACTTCTGCCGCACTCATTCCGAGCGCTATAGCGTTTTCAGAGGCACTCAGGAGGCCTGCCAGTATTACGCGAGAAATCATGGCCTGGTTCCGTTGTGGATAGCGACAATGCCGCCGGTAAGATTCTGGTAGCGAACTGATTCAAAGCCAGCGGTCTCCATCATAGCTTTTAGCGTGTTTTGGTCTGGGTGTTTACGTATTGACTCAGCTAGGTACTGATAGGAGTCCATATCTCCTGCGACTACCTTTCCTAAAAGCGGTAATACCGAAAAACTATACAAGTTATATGCCTGAGTGAGTGAATGCGATGTCGGCTTTGAGAATTCAAGAATTAGGGCTTGGCCGCCTGGTTTTAGCACCCGGAATATTTCTCCTAGTGCATCCTCTTTCTTGGTGACATTGCGTAATCCGAAGCCGATGGTGACACGGTCGAAATAGTGCGTTGGAAAGGGAAGCGCCTCTGCATCACACTGACACCAATGTAGTCCAGAAAGCTGGCCAGCATCGATAGCGCTGTCGCGACCAGCACGCAACATTTGATCATTGATGTCGGCTAAAAAAATGGACCCCTCTGAGCCGGTTCGGCGGGCCATTGCGCGGGCTAGATCACCAGTTCCTGCAGCTAGGTCGAGAATTCGCATGCCTGGTCGGATAGCAAGCGTTTCAATTGCAACCCGCTTCCACAGGCGGTGAAGACCCAAGGACATGAGGTCGTTCATCAAGTCGTAACGTCGCGCGACCCGGTTGAAGACTTCTCTAACTCGGTAGGTCTTCTCGTTTATGGGGACTTCTTGATACCCGAAGTGTGTTGTGTCTTTCATAGGGCCTCAAAGAATGTATTGGGACAAATCCTCATCCTGGCTTAACTCGGTTAATCGTATTTGGACATATTCCCGATCAATTATAATTGTATCTGTTGAATTTTGGTTGGTTTCAAATAACAAATCCTCTAGAACCTTTTCCATTAGCGTGTGCAGTCGTCTGGCTCCAATATTTTCGGTTCTTTCGTTTACTTCTGCCGCAATCTCGGCAAGTGCATCAATTCCACTTACTGTGAAGTTGATTTCAACATTCTCTGTTTTGAGGAGTGCTTGGTATTGATGCACTAGAGAATGATCAGGTTCGGTCAGAATGCGTGCAAAATCTGACGGGGTTAGGGCATTGAGTTCCACTCGAATAGGAAGCCTACCTTGTAGCTCAGGAACTAGATCTGATGGCTTGGCTAAGTGAAATGCGCCAGATGCAATAAATAAGATATGATCAGTCTTTAATGCGCCAAATTTGGTTTGTACTGTTGTTCCCTCGATTAGAGGGAGCAAGTCTCTTTGAACACCTTCTCTACTAACATCAGTTCCTTGAGCGTTGTCGCGCCGACAAACTTTGTCGATTTCATCCAAAAAAACGATGCCTCTATTTTCAACATGCGAGATGGCTGCTAATTTAATTTCATCGTCTGAAATAAGCCGTGAGGATTCTTCCTCGGCTAACAGTTTTAAAGCATCTCTAATTGGTAATTTTCGCGACTTCTTTTTTTCTTGACCAAACTTAGAGAACATATCTTGTAATTGGCTTGCCATATCCTCCATACCAGGAGGAGTCATTAAATCGACGCCAATCGACACAGCTTTCAAATCAATTTCAATTTCCTTAGCGTCGAGATCTCCTTCGCGAAGCTTTTTTCGAAAGACCTGGCGAGCTCCACTCGTTTCTGATTGTATCGGCTGATTACCTCGAGGAGCTGGCAACAAAATATCAAGGATCCGCTCTTCAGCAGCATCTTTGGCTTGGTCCCGCACAATTTCAACGCGTCTTTCTCGTTCATCTTTAATTGCAATGCCAACCAAATCTCGGATGATTGATTCCACATCTCGGCCCACATAGCCCACTTCGGTGAATTTGGTGGCCTCCACTTTTATAAATGGTGCTCCTGCTAGACGGGCGAGCCGTCTAGCGATTTCGGTCTTGCCCACCCCGGTTGGCCCGATCATTAGGATATTCTTCGGCGTTATTTCTCTTGCGAGGTCATCAGAAAGTTGCATGCGACGCCACCTATTTCTTAAGGCGATGGCAACGGCGCGTTTGGCGTTTGCTTGTCCGATAATATGTCGGTCGAGCTGTGCGACGATATTTTTGGGGGTTAGATCAGTCATTTGATGGGCCCAGTTCGTCGATTGTGAAATTACTATTAGTGTAAATGCAGATCTCGCTGGCAGTCTTCAATGCTTCTTCGACGATTTGTCGAGCAGAGAGATCCGTATTTCTGAGCAGCGTTAATGCAGCAGCTTGCGCAAATGGGCCACCTGAGCCAACAGCAATAATACCCTCTTCTGGCTCCATAACGTCGCCATTACCAGTGATGATTAATGATGTCTCTTCATCAGCGACTGCCAAAATGGCTTCTAAGCGACGGAGCATACGATCTTGGCGCCAGTCTTTGGCTAATTCAACTGCGGCGCGTGTCAAGTTTCCTTGATGCTTTTCTAGTTTGGCATCGAATCGCTCAAATAGTGTGAAGGCATCGGCTGTACCTCCAGCAAAGCCTGCGAGCACTTTATTTTGGTGCAAACGGCGCACTTTTCTTGCGTTTCCCTTCATTATTGTATTCCCGAGGGAAACTTGACCATCTCCGCCGATACAGACTGAATTCCCGCGTCGGACTGAAACGATTGTAGTGCCGTGAAATTGCTCCATTTAATTACTCCGGTACTTGTTGAGCGTTATGACCATTTTTTACAAGGACGTCTATTGTTGCACGCATATCGCGAACTGCTTGAAAGGGACCAATCACTACTCGATACCAGCCCCCGTTACTTTTACTTGGTGGGATCACTCGAGCTTTTAGGTCCAGAAAGAGAAGTGCAATACGAGTATTTTCTGCAGCCTCTAGACTTTTGAAAGAGCCTGTTTGCACGAGTTTAGATGTTAGTTCTTTGCCAATAGATTTATCCTGCGCCTCGCCAGCTTGGGTATCAGTTATTAATTCGTCTTCTTTTAGCAAGCCAGGAAAGGTATAAAATTTTTGGGGTGCTTGTGGCAAATCATGGATTGCAATTTTGGGAGATTGAATTTTAGAATCTGTGAGTTCTGATGCAGATCTTGGTAACGAATCGGGTGCGGCTGTCGGGATCTCCAGAGGCTGGCTCTGGTCATTCTGATCAAGCCATACTAACGCCGCTACGAATGCGCCAACAGTGATCATGCTGAGCACAATAGCGACAGCCGCATTGGGTCTGCGTGCGGATGAGTTTCTGTGCTTGCTAGCTTGTGTCGAATAGTCCTTCATTACATCGTCTCTGGCGCACTAACACCCAAAATAGAAAGGCCATTTTTTAGGGTCTGCCGGACAGCAAGTGCAAGCGCAAGACGGGCGTCTCGTAATGCTAAATCCTCGACTAAAAATCGTGTGCCGTTGTACCAGCGATGAAAGTCGGATGCCAAATCTTGTAAATAATAACAAATCAAATGTACCTCTAGAGATTCAGCAGCTTTGCTTATGATTTCTGGAAATCGGCCAATAGCAGTTGCGAGGTCATGTTCTTCTTGTGAAGTGAGGAGGGTTAGGTTGTTTAGCCCGCGCTTCCTATCGAAGATTTCTTCACCCAGCCCTTCGAATACCCGGCAAATACGCGCATGTGCATATTGAACGTAATATACTGGATTGTCTTTGGTTTGGCTCGTTGCCAGCGACAAATCGAAGTCAAGATGTTGATCTGCTTTTCGCATCACATAGAAATAACGACATGCGTCTCGACCGACTTCATTGCGAAGCTCTCTTAGGGTTACAAATGATCCTGAGCGTGTAGACATTTGCAATCGCTCTCCTTCTTTGTAGAGAATAGCAAATTGGACCAGCCGGATGGTCAAGCGTTTAGGGTCAAAGCCGAGCGCCTCAGCTGCTGCTCTGATCCGCGCGATGTAGCCATGGTGATCGGCGCCCCAAACATAAATAATGCGGTCAAACCCGCGGCTGAACTTATTTGCGATGTAGGCGATGTCACTGGCAAAATAAGTTGTTTCCCCATTATCTCTGCGTACGACTCGATCCTTGTCATCACCAAAATCGGTGGATCGAAACCAAAGAGCACCATTTTTGTTGTAGAGATGCCCGCCGCCCTCCAGCTTTACAATTACTCTGTCGATTTCACCTGACGTGACTAATGATTTTTCGTGGAACCACTCGTGGTAGCTTGCACCAAACTCACCGAGGTCTTCTTTGATATCTTCTAAAATGGCAGCTAGCGCGAGATCAAAAGGCTCCTTCCAGTCCGTGTTGAGCAATATTTTTGTTTTCTGGATAAGTGAGTCGATATGGGCATCACTCGAGTTTTCGGAATCAAGAGGTGCCCCGTCTTTTATGGAATTGAACGGTTTTCTTAGTCGGTCGCCAGCCTGATTGCTAAGGCGTATCCCAAGGTCTCTGATGTAGTTACCTTGATAGCCTGCTATTGGGAATGAGATGGGTTCGCCAATGCTTTCGAGGTATCTTAAAAAGACGCTTAGGGCCAAGATATTCATCTGACGTCCAGCATCGTTAATATAATACTCGCCCTCAACCTGATGGCCCCGCGCTTTCATCAGATTTAGAAGTGTGGCGCCATAGGCTGCGCCACGACCATGGCCGACATGCAATGGTCCTGTTGGATTTGCAGACACGTATTCCACCTGGACCTTTTGTCCGGTTGGAGCAAATTGTCCATAATAATCGGCGTCTTCTAAACATCGCATTAGTGGCTCAAAGGTGGTCGCTTTAGCGAGTCGGATATTTATGAAGCCCGGCCCCGCGATCTCGAGTGCGCTGATATCGCCACAATCGGGCATGTATTCAAGAATTTTTGCCGCCAGATTTCTGGGTGACATGTTGGCTGATTTGGCATGAATCATTGCCACATTGGTTGCTAAATCTCCATGTGCAGGATCGCGCGTATTTTCTATCTGTACCGCGCATCTTGCTCGAGGTTCCAGAACGTTTTGATCAATTAGTACGTCCAGCGCTTGATCAAAAAGTGCCGCAACAATTTCCTTCATATTTCCCTCCGAGTGCAAGCGCGAGTGTAGCATTACCAGAGGTCCCAGGGATCCACATCCAGTTGAAAAACGACCTTTCCTTGCCGTCTGTAGGCCCATGGACCGGTTTCTTTGAGGGCCCACTGCAACAACTGGCGAGGACCCGCAAGTAATAATTGGCCATGGTATTGACGATTTCGGCGCTCCATAGGGGACGGCGCGGGCCCAAGAATCTGAAGTGAGCTATTGAGCTGTTTAAATGTGAGCTTGATTTGGTCGAGTGCTTCGAATACAGATCCGGGATTACCAGAGCGACCAGTGATGAGCGCGATGTGTGTTGTGGGCGGCCACTTAAACTGAATGCGCTCCTTCACTAAAGCCGCCGCCAGCGTGTCGTATTGATTCGCTAAAATGAGCGAAAACCAGTGTGAATCAGGTCTATGGGTCTGGATGTATACGTAGCCCTGATTTTGATGGCGACCAGCCCGTCCGGTAACCTGCATTAAAAGCTGAGAAAAGTGTTCAATGGACCGGAAATCGGCCCCCAATAACCCCTGATCCCCGTCAGCGACAATGACAGTGGAGAGATGCTTGAAATCATGGCCTTTGGCCAGCATCTGAGTGCCGACCAAAACACACGGCTTCCCTTCGATAACTGGCTCAATGAGAGTCTTAAAGGATCGTCGACGCGCGGTCGTATCGCGATCAATACGTATAATCGGAAATTCAGGAAGAATTTGAGTCAGGGCCTCGGCCACTCGCTCAGTGCCGTGACCGATCGCTATTAGCGTTGATTTTGAGCAAGCCGGGCAAATTAATGGAGGCCTGCTTTTATTATCGCAGTGATGGCACCATAAGAGGTTTGGGCTTCGATGCAAGGTGGGCTTGGCATCACAGTGCTTGCACTCGGGGGTCCAGCCACAATCAGCGCATATCATAACAGGTGCATAACCTCGGCGATTTAGAAAGACGAGTGCTTGTTGTCCGTTTTCTAGTGCTCGGATAATGGCTTGGCGCGCTGTTTGAGTTAGACCAGCTACAGGTTTGTCTCGTCTTGAATCGATCAACTCGATTTTAGTAGATGTTGCTGCTCCTGGTCGTTCTTTTAAAATGAGTTTGCGGTACCGTCCCTGTTGAGCCGCTTGCCAAGTCTCTAGGGACGGAGTGGCAGAGCTTAAAACGATAGGAATATTTGCTTGCTTGGCACGGATAATTGATAAATCTCGTGCTGAATATCGGGCTCCCTCTTGATTTTTGTAAGCACTGTCATGCTCTTCGTCGACCAATATTAGCCCCAATTGTTTGATGGGTGTGAATAATGCCGAGCGCGTGCCAATCAAGACGTCGATCAACCCATCTTTGGCGGCAACAAATGCTCGAGAGCGATCACCATCTGAGAGCCCCGAGTGAGATACGCTCAATATTCCTTTAAGCTGTGCTTGAATTCGATCAGCCATTTGGCCCGTCAAGCCGATCTCTGGCACGAGGATTAAGACTTTCTGTTTTCTTGCAATGGAGTGCGCGATTAGTTCTGAGAATACTTGTGTTTTACCTGATCCGGTGACTCCCTGTAGTAAGAAGCAATTAAATTGACCGGTAGATGAATCGATGCATTCAATGGCTACATTTTGTTCGTTTGTTAACTGATACCCCCGAGGTTTTGCTAGGCCCGTATTCGTCTTGGGTTTAGGAAGCGGCTTACCTTTCCTTAATGTATTAGGTAGTCCCGATAGAAGTAAATCACCGAGAGGCGCCATGTAATAATCGCTCGCAAAGCCAGCCAGTGCGAAAATTTCATTCGTAATGATCGGTTCGTCATCCAGAACTTCAAGAAGAGGCTTTGTCTCTGGAATCTTGGCATCTGATTCAATCTTTCCGCCCGAGATCCCAATAATTTCGCGGGTTCCAAGCTGAACTCGTACGCGCACCCCCGCTGCTACATTCGTGCTGAAATGGTAATGTAAACCATCGTGAAAAGGCCCGGGCACAAAAATTTTGAGGAAAATGCGTGGCATAAGCTTCCTGTTAGACATTGCTTTTTGATAGACTCCGCGCCCGAACTTCGATGTGGTTCTTGACGCGTATGCGGTTAAGGTTGCGACATTGTTATAACAGAGGATAGAACAGATGAGAGCGGATATTCATCCAGCGTATTCAGAAGTGAAAGTAACGTGCTCCTGTGGGGCTTGTTATGAGACCCGCTCAACAAAGGGGGAAGATTTTACGGTAGATGTATGTCAAGAATGCCATCCATTTTACACGGGTAAGCAAAAAGTGCTTGATACAGGAGGTCGAATTGACCGCTTCAACAAGCGTTTTGGTGGCCGGTCTATTGCTAAATAAAATGGCTAAAAAGGGCCTCCTAAATAGCGGCCCTTTTTGTTTTCTCCATAAGGCTTTCTTTGATTGATTCCGTATGTTCGGGCTAGATTTTTATGCGCCCATCATTTGTGAATATCCTTCGATTTTTAATTTAAAATAATTGTTGAGGTGATGATATTCCGGAGCCAGAGTCTGCAGGAACAAGTGCGTTAGGCGCTGGTTCTTTTGGCGGATTTTCGATCAAAAAGAACTCGCGGATCGATGTGCTTTCTGAGTTAAGTGCTTTTGCCCCGGTATCGGGGTCAATGCGTGTAGCAATCAACCCTGCTGGAAGAGTTGGATTTCTTTCAGGAATATTTTTTAGCGCAGTTCGCATAAATTCGATCCATATTGGTAGGGCGGCTCGGCCCCCGTATTCTGATCTGCCAAGTGTTTTTGGTTGATCAAATCCGACCCAGACTGAAGCCACTAACGTCGGATGATAACCACTGAACCAGGCGTCCACTTGATCATTAGTGGTCCCTGTTTTCCCCGCAATATCCTTTCGGCCCAGTTTGCTTGCTTTCTTGGCAGTGCCTACCTGAATTACATCTCTTAACATATCATCAATTAAAAAATGAATACGCGGATTTAGGACCCTTGGCGCCATTCGCTCAGTGAGCTCAAGATCAAAAAATTCTGATTGAGTTGGTTGGAGTCGGTTATCAAATGCAGCGTCAATCGAGACTAATCGTTTTTCACAGTTTTCTCGACACACGCTAACTGCGCGAGTTTGATAAAGTATAGTCCCGTTTGCTGATTCGATGCGATCAATCAAATGGTGCTTTACTTTGAATCCCCCGTTAGCGAAAACGGCGTATGTTTCTGCCATTTCGAGGGGTGTTAGTGATGCGGTACCTAGGGAGATAGAGAGATCGCGCGGCAGCTTTGCTGTATCTAGGCCAAATCGACCGGCGATATCGATGACGCTGTCGATGCCAAGCTCCCGTACTAGCCGCACAGACACGAGGTTACGAGAACGATATAACGCTTTCCGCAAGCGGGTAGGCCCTAAAAAAGTTCCGCTAGAGTTTTGCGGCCGCCAGTCAGTTGCCCCCTCTGTTTGATCAAATACTACGGGTGAGTCGTTAATTAAAGTGGCTGGTGTCATGCCCGATTCCAAGGCTGCCGTATAAATTAGTGGTTTAATGCCGGAGCCAACTAATCGACCTCCTTGTGTGGCGCGATTGAATTTAGATTCAAAGTAATTGAATCCACCCACCATGGCGCGAATTGCTCCGTTCTCTGGGTCAAGTGCCACAAATCCTGCTTCTACCTCTGGTTGCTGCGCTAGCCACCAGAGATCTTGATCATAAAGGACTCTGATTAGGTCGCCTGGTTGAACAAGGCGCCGCGCATCGTTAACAGTTGAACCAATACTGTCGACACTTTGGTGAACTCGCGCCCAGTTAAAACCCGCTGGTTCAATTCTAATCATTTCTTTATCGCGAGTTATCGCAGAAATCTGATTCTCGGTAGCGGCAACCACAACGGCTGCCTTTAGGGCGCCAATATTCTTATGATTTGCGAGCTGGGACTTCCAGTCATTCAGATTGTCCCCAGAAAGTTTTGTCTTGATTCCTCGCCAGCCATGACGTTTATCGTATTCGAGTAACCCCTTAATGACTGCATTCTGCGCGGCTTTTTGCTGCTTACCATTGATGGTTGTATATACCCTTAGGCCGTCTATGTATGCTCGGTCATTGAAAATCTCAAGAGCAGCCCGCCTCGCCTCTTCAGCCACGTAAGGTGCCGCTAGGTCAAGCTGAACACCATGCAACACCGCTGTTATTGGCTGATTAATCGCTTGATTTAGATCAGATTTTTCTATAAAACCTAGCTTTAGCATCCGGCCCAATATCCAGTCTCTTCGCTCCTTGGCTCGCGTTGGATTCGTTATGGGATTGTATTTTGAGGGCGCTTTTGGCAGGCCCGCAATCATCGCGGCTTCTGCAAGTGTTAGATCATTCGTTGTTTTTCCATAATAGATTTGTGCAGCGGCATTGACCCCATAGGCACGGTGGCCCAAAAAAATAACATTAAAATAAAGTTCTAGTATTTCGTCTTTGGTCAGTGTTTTTTCGATTTCGAGAGCAAGCAAAATTTCATTGAATTTACGAGCAAAGGTGCGTTCATGGCTTAAAAAATAATTTTTCGCTACCTGCATGGTAATGGTGGATCCCCCGGACTGAATTTGACCGCTGGAAATTAATTGCCAAGCCGCACGCAAAAGACCCAGAGGATCAATTCCCAGATGATTTCGGAAGTTATCGTCTTCAGCTGCTAAAAAAGCCCTAACTAGTTTAAGTGGGACTTCATTGATCGTAGTGGGCTCGCGTCTTTTTTCTCCGAACTGGGCAAGTAGTTGTCCATCTGAAGTAAAGACTTGTAATGGTGTCTGTAACTGAACAGTTTTAAGTAGTTCAGCATCCGGCAGTCCTGGTTTAAGGTATAGATAGACACCTGCAAGCGAGCCTGTTCCAATAAGCATCAGGATTATCGATATGCCAGTAAAAAAATGCAGAGTTCGGGACACGATTACACCAATAATTTTCTATCAATCTAGTGTACCTAAAATCAAAGTCTAATAGCGATTTGGGTTTTTTCGATCCCATATTTTTCTGTAGGCGTTTCTCTCAGCTATTGAAAACTTCTCGGTCTTTTTAAGGTCGATTCTCCCTAGCATAAGACGGAGCGATTCGGCTAAGGCAAGAGCGAATTTAGGGGCTTTTCGTTATTTACGAAGATTTAGATCTTGTGCCGTCTGGCTGGTTTTTTAGAAATGGGAGATCGAGGCTTTTGATTAGAGCTGTTATTATTTGGCATAGTTCGATCCTTGGTGAATTAGAGGTTGCATGTCCCGCATTTCGTCTAAGTTTTTTTTAATTGGTGCCACTGGCGCTGGGAAAACGACAGTTGGCAGGTTGTTGGCCGCCAAGCTGGGATGGCAGTATTTGGATCTTGATGAAGAGATTGAAAGTCTGTGTGGTGCAGATATCCCCTGGATTTTTGATGTTGAAGGTGAGGCTGGCTTTCGTGATCGAGAAGTAAAATTTTTGGGAGAATTAGCGCCGATGGAAGAGGTTGTGATCTCGACAGGTGCTGGAGTTGTGCTTAGGCCTGAAAATCAAGCCGTTCTCAGGTTGTATCGATGCCATGTGATTTGGTTAAAAGTAGATTTAAAAAATCAGGCTGAGCGGCTTAAGCATGATAAAAATCGTCCGCTGTTACAGGTACGTGATCCTAAGGAAAAACTGAGAAAAATGGCCATAGAGCGCGAACCGCTCTATGAAGCTTGTTCGAGCATTCAGATTCAAACCGGTAAAGCCAGTCCGGCCTCAGTGGTTCGTCAGATTTTACAGCTTTCGAGGGTCCATTGACGTGCGCATTTTAAACATGAATTTGGCGACCTGTACTTATCCTATTCGAATTGGCAGTGACTTATTGAAAGAGTCTGAGCTGAGCACTTTTGTTTCTGGACGTCAGGTGCTGATTGTGACGAATGAGACCGTTGCTCCACTTTATCTTATTCATGTCCAGCGCGCGCTGGCAGTCTTCGAGACAGCTGTTGTTGTTCTGCCTGATGGTGAAAGACATAAGACAATGCAGGTGCTTGACCTTATCCATACGGAAGCGCTTCGCCGCAATTTTTCACGTAATGCAACATTTATTGCGCTCGGCGGCGGTGTGGTTGGTGATATGGCCGGCTTTGCCGCAGCGACTTATCAGCGTGGTGTGCCGTTTGTTCAAATTCCAACCACATTGTTAGCGCAGGTCGACTCATCAGTTGGCGGTAAAACTGGGGTTAATCATCCCTTGGGCAAAAACATGATTGGCGCTTTCCATCAGCCAGTTGGTGTTTTAATTGATACCTCAGTTTTACAGACGTTGCCGGCAAGAGAATTGTCAGCTGGTCTTGCTGAGGTCATTAAATATGGGCTATTGGGGGATGTCGAATTTTTGGCTTGGATTGAATCAAATATTGATCAACTAATATCAGGGTCTATAGATGTGCTTGAACATGCGATTTTTCATTCTTGTCGGATGAAAGCTGAAATTGTTGCCCAGGATGAGCGCGAGGGCAGCGTGCGTGCTTTACTGAATCTTGGTCATACTTTTGGGCATGCAATAGAAGCATATGTGGGCTTTGGTAATTGGCTACATGGCGATGCGGTGTCAGTAGGCATGGTGATGGCTGCGCGCTTCTCTTGCTATCTTGGCCATCTTAGTGAAAGCGACGTTGAGCGTGTGCGTTATTTGTGCTTATCAGCAGGTTTGCCGGTGGATCCACCTAAAAAAATGACTCCTGTAGATTTTTTAACATATATGGCGGCCGACAAGAAAAATATTGATGGTCAAATGCGTTTAGTGCTTCTTTATAAGCTGGGCAATGCTTACATTGAGCCTGAAGTCAGCCAGTCAGATCTGATGGAACTGCTGATTGCATGCTGCAATTAGTCCGGTCACAGCGAGCCTGCCTTGAGCGTATTCGTTCTGCTGTGAAGTGGACGCGTGGCATAGTGCTGCTAATCGGGTCGGCGGGACAAGGAAAGTCCACGGTGGTTCGGGGTTTGTTGCTGGGCAGCCCGTTTTTGACTTTGCAACTAGATGGCAAATTGATTGCAGATCGGCATGACGCGGTCTTGCGCTTGATTGGCCTAATTGGGCTGCGGCCTGATGGCTCGGATGTTAACATGCTGGCTCGAATGCAAACTAAGCATGCATTGAGCACTGCTCATGGCATTCCTGAAATTGTTGTTGAGGACTCCCATTGCTTGACGGACGATGTCCTTGAGCTGTTTTTTGAACTTTCTGAGGGTGAGTATGGTCGCCGATGGTCAGTTTTACTAATTGGCGAGGCGTATGTATTAAAAAGGTTACTTGCGCTCGAGCCGTTTTCGGTATTGCCAAGTATCGTCAGGCTGCCAGCCTGGGATCAGAAAGATCTTGAAAGTGGTATTACTACGATTCAGCCGGACGTCGCGTCGGGAATAGGGGATTCTATTTTTTCTGGAACACTTGGCCAAACGCCTAAGCACTTGTTGCGGTCTTTAATGCAAGGTGCACCATCTGCTTCTGGATCTGATGCAGATATGTCAGAGGTCAGTTCTACCAAGCTGGTCAGACCAAGATTATTTCGCATGGTTGTTATGGTTGTGGCGCTCCTCTTACTTGCAGGAATTTTAATCGTTTCCCTAAATCTTAGCGGAGCAGGCCCTCGTGAGGAGAATCCTAGTCATATACCGATCAATATAAAGCCTTGAGTTTTTAAATTGATCAATTTGTTGGATTTGCTCCAGACGAACACCAGACATATACTAGTTAGTCTTTTGCTCTATTGAAGCAGAGGTGCGCGGCTACTATTAAAGACGCAGACGTCTGAGCCTTTCGCCTCCTCTTGAGCAGGCTGGCTTTGATTTTCATGAGCACTTCGCAAACTTAAGATCTTGGCCTCTCGGCAGTTAAATCTAGGAAAAATTTTATATGACTAAGGGCCTCTATACACCTGGTGAATTTCGTGACAATTGCGGTTTTGGATTGATCGCGCATTGTGATGGTGAGGCCAGCCACCACTTATTGATGACATCTATTGAGGCGTTAACCTGCATGACCCATCGTGGAGGAATAGCGGCTGATGGAAAAACTGGTGATGGATGTGGGCTTTTATTTCAAATGCCGGATACCTTCATGCGTGTTGCCGCTATGTCCGATCTTGATTATGACCTAGGAGAACTGTTTGCAGTTGGCATGTTTTTTCTTCCACAGGATCCGATCGAATATGCTGAGTCACTGCTTCGTTTAGAGGGTGTGTTAGAGGCTAGGCGTCTTAGGGTTTGTGGATGGCGCAAGGTGCCCATTGATCCGTCTAATCTAGGCCCGATTGCTAAAGGTAATATGCCTGCATTTGCGCAGGTTTTTGTGGAGCCTGACGGGCAGAATAAAGCGGATTTTGATAATGAATTATTTATGGCCTCTCGGCTTTTAGAGCGTGCACTTGAAAAGAACCCCGAGAGTTATCTTTGTTCTCTGTCGCGTCGCGTTATCTCATATAAGGGTTTGATGATGCCGGTTGACTTGCCAAACTTTTATCCGGACTTGAATGACCCAGTCATGGCAACGGGTATCTGTGTTTTTCACCAGCGATTTTCAACCAATACATTACCCCTCTGGCCGCTAGCTCAGCCATTTCGGTTGTTAGCCCATAACGGTGAAATTAATACGATTTCCGGCAACCGTAGCTGGGCGAAAGCGCGAGGTCACTTATTTAAATCTGATCGCTTGCCTGAAATTGAGAGCATTTTGCCATTGGTCAATGCCACTGGGTCGGATTCATCAAGTCTCGATAACATGCTAGAAGTAATGGTGGCTGGGGGCATGGACTTATTCCGCGCAATTCGCATGCTGGTGCCTCCTGCGTGGCAAAACGTAGATGATCTGGATCCAGATCTCAGAGCATTTTATGAATATAATTCCATGCATATGGAGCCATGGGATGGTCCGGCCGGTGTGGTGCTGACAGATGGGCGATTTGCTTGCTGCTTGCTTGATCGGAACGGCTTACGTCCTGCACGCTGGGTTCGGACTAAAAACGGTTATTTTACAGTAGCATCGGAGATCGGCACATGGCGTTATAAGCCTGAGGATGTCATTGCAAAAGGCCGCGTCGGGCCGGGTGAGTTACTTGCCATTGACACTGAAACTGGCGCTTTGCTGACGTCAAACCAGATCGACCGGACTCTTAAAACTCGGCAGCCTTATAAAAAATGGTTGCGCGAGCAGACGATTCGATTCGAAGGTTCGATGAGGGATCCATTTTCGGATTTAAAGCCATTGAGTGAGCAGGGGCTTGATCCGTATTTGAAATTATTTAACCTCACGCGAGAAGAGGCGGAGTCGGTGCTTAAGCCGCTTGCCGAGTTGGGTCAGGAAGCCGTTGGGTCTATGGGGGATGATACTCCTATGGCGGTGCTGTCGCTTGAGCAGCGACACACTGCAGATTATTTTCGCCAGCAGTTTGCTCAAGTAACTAATCCGCCCATTGATCCGCTGCGAGAATCTATCGTGATGAGTCTTGAGACGTGTCTAGGGGTTGAACTCAATCCGTTTGAGGAGACTGCTGCACATGCGGGGCGGATTATTTTGCAATCGCCTGTTTTGTCCGCACCCAAAATGGATCGTTTAAAAGCACTGGATCAAGAGGGTTATGAACAAGAGCATATTAAATTAGCGTTCGACCCCTCACTTGGTTTGAAAGAAGCGGTTCAATCAGTATGTGAGCGGGCAGTGAGAGCGGTCCGGTCTGGTAAGTCCCTATTGATTTTGAGTGATCGAGAAGTTCGTTCAGATCAATGGGTGATTTCTGCGATTATGGCGACGGGTGCGGTGCATCATAGTTTGATCTCTGAGGGCCTCCGTTGTGCAGCTAATATTGTAGTCGATACAGGAGAGGCTCGTGATTCGCATCATTTCGCAGTCCTACTGGGTTTTGGTGCCACGGCCGTTTATCCCTATTTATCTTACCGCGTCATAAATCAGTTGGTGAATAGTGCAGAGCTAATCGGTGATCCTCTTGAGCTACATCAAAACTACCGTAAAGGCATCAACAAGGGACTCTTGAAAATCCTCTCTAAGATGGGGATCTCAACCATTGCAAGCTATCGAGGGGCTCAATTATTCGAAGCGATTGGTTTGGCTGAAGAAGTCGTGAAACTTTGCTTCTTTGGAGTTCAAAGTCGAATTGCAGGTGCTGATTTTTCGGATTTCGAAAATGATCAGCGAATTCGTCAGTCGACCGCTTGGTCTCGAAGAAAACCGGTGCCTCAAGGTGGTTTTTTGAAGTATATGCATGGTGGTGAATACCATGCATATAATCCGGAAGTCGTTCAGACGCTTCAGCAGGCAGTGCAAACCGGTTCTTACTCGACATACCGGCAGTACGCCAAGTTGGTTAACGATCGGCCCGTAGCCACACTTCGAGATCTTTTGAAGCTTGAATTAGATGAGAACCTTTCGATTTCTGTGGATGAAGTTGAGCCTGCAGCTTCCATTTTGAAGCGTTTTGATTCCGCGGGCATGTCCCTTGGTGCGCTAAGCCCTGAGGCGCATGAAGCGCTGGCCGAAGCTATGAATGAGCTTGGCGCCCGCTCAAATTCTGGAGAAGGTGGCGAGGATCCTGTCCGATTTGGCACTTCTAAAATGTCGAAAATCAAACAAATTGCATCTGGTCGTTTTGGTGTGACGCCTCACTATTTGGTCAATGCTGAGGTGTTGCAGATCAAGGTAGCTCAGGGCGCCAAACCTGGTGAAGGCGGTCAGTTGCCTGGTGGCAAAGTTAATTCTTTGATTGCTCGTCTTCGCTATTCAGTTCCTGGTGTTACCTTGATTTCTCCGCCCCCTCATCACGATATTTATTCGATTGAAGATCTTGCTCAGTTAATCTTTGATTTGAAACAGGTCAATCCAAAGGCGTTGGTCTCAGTTAAACTTGTGAGTGAGCCCGGAGTTGGAACTATCGCGGCTGGCGTGGCCAAAGCATATGCAGATCTCATTACAATCTCTGGGTATGACGGAGGAACGGCAGCCAGCCCTTTAACATCGATTAAATATGCTGGCTCTCCATGGGAACTTGGTTTATCCGAGGCACATCAGGCGCTCAGAGCGAATGACTTGCGTGACAAGGTGCGATTGCAGGCAGATGGCGGTCTAAAGACAGGTCTTGATGTGATAAAAGCAGCTATTTTGGGCGCAGAAAGTTTCGGATTTGGCACAGCGCCTATGGTAGCTATGGGCTGCAAATACTTGAGGATTTGTCATTTAAATAATTGTGCGACTGGTGTGGCGACGCAGAATGAATATTTGCGAGAACAGCATTTCCGTGGAACTGTGGAAATGATTAAGCACTTCTTCATCTTTGTGACGGAAGAGACGCGAGAATGGATGGCAGCGCTCGGTATCCGCCGTATGGCTGACCTGGTTGGGCGCACGGACTTATTGTCCCAAATAGCTGGAAATACACAGCGTCAGAAAAAATTAGATTTTGGTCCAATTTTATATCAAGGTCCTGAGCACGTTGGTAAACCTCAACTTTGTGTATTAGAAAAAAATCCACCGCATGATAAAGGCCTGTTGAATCAGAAGATTGTGGAGGCCACCAGGGATGCTGTTTCAAGTGGTCAGGGTGGTGAATATAGCTACTCGATAACCAACTGTGATCGATCGATCGGCGCCACATTATCAGGAGAGATTTGCATCAATCACGGTCTAAATGGCATGCCCTATCCAATTCGATTGAGGTTAAAAGGGACTGCGGGACAGAGTTTTGGAGTTTTCAATGCGCCGGGATTGGAGATGTCGCTTGAGGGAGATGCTAATGATTATGTCGGTAAAGGGATGGCGGGAGGCAGCTTGATTATTGCCCCACATCAGTCCTCGGAATTTGCGTCTCAAGAGACAGCAATTATTGGAAATACCTGTTTGTATGGCGCCACTGGGGGAATTTTATACGCAGCAGGTTGCGCTGGAGAGCGGTTCGCCGTTAGAAATTCGGGTGCAATTGCTATTGTTGAAGGGGCGGGTGATCACTGTTGCGAATATATGACAGGTGGTCTAGTGATTGTTCTTGGGGAAACGGGCCGTAACTTTGGGGCCGGAATGACAGGCGGTTTTGCTTATGTATTGGATGAATCTCGAGCATTTGTGGATCGGTATAATCATGAGCTTGTAGAAATTACGCGTATAAGCACGGAGCATATGGAAGAGTACCGTGCGCATCTCCGCAGCCATTTAAAAGATTATACCGAGCAGACTGGTAGTAAGTGGGGTCGTGAGATCTTGGACGATTACGAGACCTTTATTGGCCGCTTCTGGTTGGTGAAGCCAAAGGCAGCAAGTTTATCTGATTTGCTGACAACATCGCGCGCAGACGCACAATAAGGGATCAGTATGTCAGACCAGTTACAGAACAATTTCCAATTTTTAGATGTTGGACGTGCGGATCCCAAAAAAAAATCTACTGAGATCCGCAAGAATTCATTTGTCGAAATTTACGAGGATTTCAAGCCCGAGCAGGCTGCTAATCAGTCGCATCGTTGTCTTTCATGTGGGAATCCTTATTGTTCATGGAAGTGCCCAGTTCACAACCATATACCAGATTGGCTGGAGATGATCAGTCAAGGAAATATTATGGGCGCTGCGGATTTGTGCCACAAAACTAATTCGTTACCGGAAGTGTGTGGACGTGTTTGTCCGCAAGATAGATTGTGTGAGGGTGCATGCACGCTAAATGATGGTTTTGGCGCAGTGACCATCGGCTCGGTAGAGAAATACATAACAGATACAGCCTTTGCTTTAGGTTGGCGTCCCGACATGTCGGATGTGGTTTGGACTGATAAACGTGTTGCCATCGTTGGTGCTGGGCCGGCAGGCTTGGCGTGTGCTGATGTTCTAGCGCGCGGCGGAGTGAAGTCTGTGGTGTTTGATCGTTATCCAGAGATTGGTGGCCTTCTGACCTTTGGAATCCCTGAATTTAAGCTTGAAAAATCAGTGATGAGTCGTCGCCGTGAAATTTTTGAGAATATGGGCATCGAGTTTCGATTGAATACAGAAATTGGAAGAGATTTAGCATTTGGAGAATTGATGGAAGATTTTCAGGCGGTTTTTCTTGGTATGGGTACCTACACCAGCATGGCTGGTGGGTTTCCTGGTGAAAATTTTCCGGGTGTTTTCAAGGCATTGCCATTTTTGATTTCCAATGCGAATCGTTATCTTGGATTTGAGAAGGATCGGAAAGATTTTATTAATGTGAAAGGGAAGCGCGTGATCGTATTGGGCGGCGGTGATACGGCGATGGACTGTAACCGCACGTCGATACGTCAGGGAGCGCAGTCCGTTACTTGTGCCTATCGCCGTGACGAAGTCAATATGCCCGGATCGCGAAAAGAAGTGGCTAATGCGCGCGAGGAGGGAGTGATATTTCTCTTCAACCGTCAACCTATCGAGGTCATGGGCGATATGACAGGCATTGTAGGGGTCAAATTTGTGAGTACGAAATTGGGTGAGCCTGATGCTAACGGGCGCCGACGTCCAGAAGTCATTCCTGGATCCGAAGAGGTGATTCCAGCGGATTGTGTTCTGATTGCCTTTGGCTTTCGGCCGAGCCCAGCTTCTTGGTTTGCAGATTTGGCGATCGAGACTGCAGACTCGGGTCTTGTCATTGCTCCTGAAGAAGGAGTGCTTCCCTATCAAACAACGAATCCAAAGATATTCGCTGGGGGTGATATGGTTCGTGGATCAGATCTGGTGGTAACTGCAATTGCAGAAGGCCGCTCTGCGGCTAATTCGATTCTTGATTATGTGGGAGTGTAAAAATAATGCGTGACGAAACTCTAGCCATTCATGCTGGGTACAAAACTGATCCAACAACTAAGGCAGTTATCCCCTCGATCTGCCAGAATGTGGCGTTTGAATTTGATGACGCTGCTCATGGCGCAGCCCTCTTTAATTTGGAGGTGCCAGGAAATATCTATACGCGGATCATGAATCCTACCTGCGATGTGCTTGAGCAGCGTGTTGCTGCACTTGAGGGCGGTATTGCGGCGTTAGCTGTCTCGTCTGGAATGGCCGCTATAACGTATGCGATTCAAACATTGGCAAGTCAAGGCCACAACATTGTTACTACTCCACAGCTCTACGGCGGAACCTATACGCTGTTCGCGCATATGTTGCCGAGCCAAGGTGTGGAAGTGCGATTTGCAGAGTCTGATCGTCCCGAAGATTTAGAAAAGCTTGTCGATGCAAATACCCGGGCAATTTTCTGTGAAACGATTGGCAATCCGGCAGGTAATATCATCGATATTGCTGCGATGGCCTCTATGTCTTCACGCCAAGGCATACCGCTTGTGGTTGATAATACGGTCGCAACACCTGTTCTCTGCAAGCCGATTGAATTAGGCGCCAATATTGTGGTTCATGCATTGACCAAGTTTATGGGCGGCCACGGAAATTCACTCGGTGGTATTATAGTGGATGGGGGAAATTTTGATTGGAACGCAAATGCGGCGAAATTCCCGGGTATGACAGCGCCGGAGCCGGCCTACCATGATGTGGTGTATTCTGAGGCATTTGGGCCTGCTGCATTTATTGCGCGTGCTCGAACTGTGCCGCTTCGTAATACGGGAGCTGCTTTGGCGCCAATGAACGCATTTCTGCTTCTCCAGGGTATTGAGACTCTTAATCTTCGCATGGAGCGGCATTGCGAGAATGCGCAGAAAGTTGCAGAGTATCTTAAGAGTCATACTCGTGTTGAATGGGTGAGCTATGCAGGGCTTCACGATCATCCTCATTATGAACTTGCTAAAACTATGCTGGGCGGCAAGCCCTCGGCTCTTTTGACCTTTGGTGTAAAAGGTGGATTAGAGGCTGGAGTGCGTGTTTACGATTCATTGAATCTTTTCAAGAGGCTGGTAAATATTGGTGATGCTCGCTCGTTGGCGTGTCACCCGGCGTCCACCACTCATCGCCAGTTGTCTGAAGAAGAGCAAATTAATGTTGGTGTAAAACCTGAGGCGATCCGTCTTTGTGTTGGGATCGAACATATTGATGACATCTTGGCTGATCTTGAGCAGGCGCTTTCACACGGATGATTCCACCTCTGCGGAATGACCGCTTTCTGAGGGCGTTGAATAGACAGCCAGTGGACCAGACTCCAGTCTGGATGATGCGGCAGGCAGGACGTTACCTGCCAGAATATCGTATGACCCGCTCGCAAGCGGGAGATTTCATGAGCCTTTGCAAAAATCCGCAGTTGGCGTGTGAGGTCACCATGCAGCCACTTGAGCGGTACCCCCTAGATGCGGCTATTTTGTTTTCGGATATATTGACCATTCCAGATGCTATGGAATGTGGTTTGTATTTTGAGGCTGGGGAAGGCCCGCGCTTCCAGCGCCCGGTACGAACGTCTGCTGATATAGATGCGTTACCCATTCCACCAATGGCCGAAGCATTGGATTATGTCATGTCAGCTATAAAGACGATCCGAGCCGAATTAAACGGAAAGGTTCCCCTGATAGGTTTCTCAGGAAGTCCGTGGACCCTTGCAACGTATATGATCGAAGGTTGTGGTTCTAAAGAATACCGTTACGCCAAAGGCCTAATGTATTCTAACCCGATTGCTTTGCATGTACTGCTTGAGAAACTAACTATGGCAGTGACAGACTATTTGAATGCGCAAATTGATGCTGGCGCTCAGGCCGTACAGATTTTTGATACGTGGGGCGGCGTTTTGACAGAACCCGCATACCGCGAATTTTCATTGGCCTACATGGCAAAGGTTATCTCTGGTTTAAAACGTGAATGCGGTGGCCAAAAAGTACCTGTGATTCTTTTTACCAAGGGCGGTGGCGGCTGGCTTGAAGCCATGGCAGATACTGGATGTGACGCGCTTGGACTCGATTGGACGGTGGATCTCGGAGCGTGCCGTCGTCGCGTCGGAAACCGTGTTGCGTTGCAGGGGAATCTAGATCCTTCAGTGCTCTTTGGGTCAGATAAACAGGTGATTTTAGAAGTGGGTCGGCTCCTCCAAAGCTTTGGAGCGCACCCCGGCCATGTATTTAATTTGGGTCATGGTATTAATCAATTTGTTGATCCTGACCGTCCAGCCACTATGATTAAAGCAGTGCAACAAATAAGCCGGGAAATGCACGCCGGTTCTTGAGGGGTCAATAGAATGCGCTTAACTGTGTTTGTGTTTGGTCTCGCTCTGGCAGGATCTGCCATGGCTGAGGTTCAGGGCTTGTCTCAAATTTACAATTTGGCTGTAGCCAATGATCCATCTCTAAGTGCGGAAGTTGCAGGGCGTTCCATTGCCATAGCAACCAGAGACAAGGTAATTGCAGGCAAAGGGTTGTCTGTTGATGGAACCGTTACAGGGAGTCGCACTGATAATCTAGTCAATGATGACAATTTTCAGACCGGTTCGTTGTCAATGAAGCTGACCCTACCAGTTTTTAATCGGGCACTTGATGCCTCTATCGTAGCCCAAGAAGCAAATGTTCGTTCGGCCGATGCCAAGTTAAAAGGGTACAGGCAGGCTCATATAGTTAAGGTCGCTGAAGTTTATTTTAGAGTTTTATCAGCTGAGCAGGATCTTCAGGCAACTCATGCGGAGGTCGTTGCCTTTGAGCGTCAGCTCGAGCAAGCTCAGGAGCGGTTGAGTGTTGGCATTGGTACTCGTGTCGATGTGGATCAGGCGCGGGCAAAATTGGACTTATCTAAGGTGGAATTAATTTCGCATGAAGTGGCCTTGGAGACAGCCAAGTCGGATGTAGAGCAGTTGATTGATAGGCCAGTGACGGGGCTCGCAGACTTTCCTTTTGACTTTGTTGAAAAAAAATATAGAAAGTTGAATCGTGAAATTGATTCAATAGTTCTCGACCACCCTAACGTCGTTGCTAAATTTGAAGCTTATCAAAGTGCTTTGGCTGATCTTGATAAATCTCGAGCTAGTCTGCGGCCGAAGTTGGATCTTTCATCCACTTTTTCGATAGGAGATTCATCTGGGGGCTCATCATCGGCGACTAATGCCTCCACAAGAAAAAATGTGTTGGCGCTCACATTGTCTGCACCAATTTTCAGTAATGGAGCCAATGAGTCGGCTTTAGCGGTTTCCGCAGCATCGGTAATAAAGGCCGATGCCGAGTTAGCGAGTATCCGTCGAAAAGTTCGTGCGTCGATCCAAGTCGCCTTGAGAATGCTTGAGGCTAGTGCGAGGACGCTTGAAGCGAGACGCTTGGTTATTGTATCTGCGGCCAGCCGGGTCGAAGCGACTGAAGTCGCTTACTCTGTTGGATCTGGTGATATTGTTGAAGTGCTGAATGCGAAAAAAGATTTGATTGCAGCAGAACGCGATCTTGCTAAGACACGGCATACTCATGCGTTAAGGGAGTTGGGGGTAGGTGAGGCTGTGGGTGATTTATCCGAAGAGGCGATTTTTCGCATCGATGATCAGCTGATTCAGTGAAAATGTCGTGAACTTGGGATTAATTTCCCGAGCCACAGAGAGGCATCTTGTAGTTCGTTTGCGACGATATGAATCACTCCTTTTTTTTCTTGTATAGAGCCGCGAATTTTGAGTAGCCGGCTTTGTAAAATTATATTGTGGAATCGCTCAACAATTTTTGGCCAGACGATGCAGTTAATGTGACCTTCTTCATCTTCAAGGGTAATGAAGACGACTCCTGATGCAGATCCTGGGCGTTGCTTGGCTGCTACAATTCCGGCCACCCAAACGTTCAGATTGAGATCTTGTGATAAACAGAGTAACTCTGATGAGCGTTTACAGTTTTTGAATGGTGTTTTGATTCGAAGAAGTCCCATTGGATGGGCTTCCAATGACAGCCTAGTGGAGCTGAAGTCCGCTATTAGAGTTTCCCCAAGAACTGGTTCTCTGGGTAGATATAACTCGTCTGGTGGGGTTAAAGCTCGGAACAGCGGCAGCTGTGATTCGTGATCGCCTAATTGCCAAAAACTATCGAATCTATTGTTGGTCAATGTTCTGAATGCATGTGCGTGTGCTAAAACTTCGAGATCTCCTTTGGATAGCTCTGTTCGATACCGAAAGTCATTCAGGCTAACAAAAGATTGCACCCGCGCATTCAGTAGATCTATTGCTGCTTGTTTTTTGAATCCCTTAATGAGGTGAAGGCCAAGGCGAATTACTGGTCCTTTGAGGCTATCTTCCAGTGTTGAGAACCATTCAGAATGATTTACATCGATTGGTCGGACCTGAACTCCTTTTCGTATGGCATCCTGCAGGAGCTGTGATGGTGTGTAAAAGCCCATGGGCTGTGCATTGAGGAGACCGCAGTAAAAAGCAGCTGGTAAGTGACATTTGAGCCAGGCGGATATATACACAAGTAATGCAAAGCTTGCTGCATGAGACTCCGGAAAGCCATATTTTCCAAATCCTTCAATCTGGTTACACAATCGATCTGCAAAGACATCGTCGTATCCTCGCGCGCGCATTCCAGACAGTATTTTCTCATGAAAATGTGATAGGCCTTTTCCGCCCTTCCAACTGGCCATGGCTCGCCGCAAAGCATCCGCTTCTCCAGCGCTAAAGTCGGCAGCGACCATGACTAGTTGGATAACTTGTTCTTGAAAGATTGGTACTCCCAAAGTGCGATTTAGGATTACTGAAATTTCTGTTGGTTGGAGATCTTTGGGCTCAATCCCTTCACGTCGCCTCAAATAGGGATGTACCATATCGCCTTGAATTGGACCGGGTCTGACTATGGCGACTTGCACTACCAAATCATAATATGTACGAGGTTTGAGCCTTGGCAACATCGCAAGTTGCGCTCTAGATTCGACCTGAAATACGCCGACCGCATCACCTCGAGAGAGCATGTCGTATACAGCCGGATCTTCTGGTGGAATGTCTGCGATAGACTTAGGTGGGTTTGCAAAAACTCCAGAAGTAGGTTGATAGTGTTTATAAAACGTTTGTGCCAGACCAAGACTTTCGCGGATCGCAGTCAATGTTCCAAGCGCCAGAATGTCTACTTTCAGAAGGCCTAACGCGTCAATATCATTCTTGTCCCATTGCAGGCAGGTGCGTGCTCCCATAGTGGTGGTTTCGATAGGGCAGAGTTCAGATAAAGGCCCTTGAGAAATCACAAAGCCTCCTGAGTGCTGTGTTAAGTGTCTTGGAAAGCCGATTAGCGTGTTGACCAGTTCGATGAGTTGTTGCATTTTTTGGCTATGAGGATCAATGCCAAGTTCTGCAAATCGCAGATTCATTGTTCCTTGCTCATCCCACCAAGCAAGACTGCCTGAAAGTGTTCTAGTGAGATCTGGAGGCATGCCTAGCGCCTTACCTACGTCACGGATGGCCGAGCGTTTTTTGTAGGTGATGACGGCTGCTGCTAATGCTGCACGCTCTTTGGAGTATTTTTGATAAATATAGTTGATAACCTCGTCTCGTCTGTGGTGTTCAAAATCTACGTCGATGTCTGGTGGTTCGTTCCTTTCTTTGGATATGAATCGTTCAAATAAGACAGAAACTTGGCTGGGGTCTACTTCTGTAATAAAGAGGCAATAGCACACCACTGAATTAGCAGCGGAGCCTCGTCCTTGGCAGAGAATATTCTGTGACCGAGCATAGGCAACAATGTCATGAACGGTTAAGAAGAAGCAGGTATAATCTAAATCTTTTATTAGCATCAATTCTTTGTGAATTAAGTCCTGAATATTTTTTGGCACTTCTTTTGGCCAGCGTTTTTTTGCGCCTTCCTCCACAAGATCCAATAAAAATTGTTGTTCTGACGAGTAATGGGGCGGACAGATTTCTTTTGGGTATTCGTAACGCAGTTCCGAAAGAGACCATTCTAGCCTATCCAAAATATTCAGTGATTCATGCAGCCATGGTGCTGGATAGCGTAAGGTCAGTGCATCGAAGTTTAGCAGCGAGCGTTCGCTCGAGCGCTCCAGTTGATCTACGACATTAGAGAGTGCGCTGTTGAGGCGAATAGCCGTGAGCGTATGCTGCAATTTCAAGCGTTTTCGGGAGTGCATCAACGGACGTTGTGTCGCTACAATGGGTAGATTCGACTCGAATGCCATACGATCTAAACGTTCAGCCAGTTCTGCTTGGCCCCCAAACTCAGGAAGGTGTGCCGCGATCCAAAAGCGCCCTTGGAAAGCGTGTTGGATAGCCTGAGTTTGTTCTGTCCAGTTGTGGTTCTGTGGATCTGGGTGCCAAAGGCATAGCAATGTGTTTGCCCGACCGATCAAGTCTTGAGTGGCAATCTGGTAGCTTCCTTTGTTTGCACGGCGCCTAGCGAGGGAAATTATTTGACAAAGTTCTCCCCAGGCCTCACGTGTTGGCGCAAAAAGGGTGATTTCGATACGTTCTTCGGTTTGAAAATAGGCGCCATGTATAAGTGATATTTGACACGCTGTTGCTTCTAAATGCGCTCTCACTGAGCCCGAGACAGATGCCTCGTCAGTAATCCCGAGTCCTTGGTAGTTAAGTTTTTTTGCTTCACGAACGTATTCTTCTGGATGCGATGCTCCAGTTAAAAAACTGAAATTCGAGTAACAACAAAGTTCTGCAAACATGCTGTATATATATACAGCATTTTCTTCTGAATCTGAAATTATTTGACTGGGTCATCTGCTACGTATTTGTTTTTTCAAACTGTGTGATGCGGATTTCAAGTTCTGCTAATTTAGCCTCGGCTTTGGAGAGTTTTTCATTTTGACGCTCAAAGTCTTCACGTGTCACTACCTTTAAATCTTTCAATCCCTGAGTAATCATTTCTTCTACTTGATTCTTGAATTGCTTCTGCATTTTACGGGCTGGTTCCGGTAAAGCTTCGGAAATTCTCGTGGCCATTTCATTAAGCGTATCGCGATCAAACATTATGAGCTCCTTCTGTTCACTGTTAATGATAAGGGCAGTCACAAAAAAATCATCTACGCATATTCGCACTATTCTGGTGCTCAAAAAGTCGTTACAGTGCCAAGTGTGCGCAATTTCGGTGCTTTTTTGTGGGGCCTCCCCCGCCCTAGCCCGCAATCTCCTGCGAAGTGATTGGTTGGCACGTGATCTGCAAGAAGCAATAGAACTGTAAACGAGAGGTTATCCCCTCCGATCAGGATCTCGTTAGTAAGGAGAGATATATGAAATTGGTAACGGCGATTGTTAAACCGTTTAAATTGGATGATGTTCGCGAAGCACTGTCAGATATTGGCATGCAGGGCATTACTGTGACTGAAGTAAAAGGCTTTGGTCGTCAAAAGGGGCATACCGAGTTATATCGGGGTGCTGAATACGTAGTAGATTTTTTACCCAAAGTGAAAATTGAGGTGGCGACTACTGATGAACAGGTTGACCAAGTCATTGAGGCCATTTCAAAAGCTGCCAATACCGGAAAAATTGGTGATGGTAAGATTTTTGTTGTGAACCTTGAACAGGCAATTCGCATCCGTACAAACGAGTCCGGTAACGAAGCACTTTAAATTTAAACCATTCGGTCAACGACAAACTTCGCAGGAGAGTCATTGTGAACGATTTAGCTACCCTAGGCGGCGAATTAGCCCAACTAGCCTATGCACTTGATACGTTTTATTTCTTACTCATGGGCGCCTTTGTTATGTGGATGGCAGCCGGCTTCGCAATGCTTGAAGCCGGATTGGTGCGTACCAAAAACACTACTACAATTTTAACTAAGAATATTTTGCTGTATTCGATCGCTTCAGTTATGTATCTCGCTATTGGATACAACTTGATGTACATCAATGACAGTTGGGGCGGTGTAATTCCAGACCTAGGATTTCTTATTGGTGAAGAGAATACGGCCGATACGGTTCTGGCTGGTGGAGACGATGCTCCTTATTATTCAGGGCGCTCGGACTTCTTTTTTCAAGTCGTATTTGTCGCGACCGGAATGTCAATTATTTCGGGTGCGGTTGCTGAAAGAATGAAGCTGTTCGCCTTTTTAGCGTTCTCAGTCATTTTCACTGGTTTTATTTATCCAATTCAAGGGTCATGGAGTTGGGGCGGTGGTTTCTTATCAGAAGCTGGATTCAGCGACTTTGCAGGCTCAGGTATTGTCCACATGTGCGGAGCTGCAGCAGCATTGGCTGGGGTCATAGTTCTTGGCGCGCGGAAAGGTAAATATGGCCCGAATGGTCAAATCAATGCGATTCCGGGCGCTAACATGCCCTTAGCAACACTGGGTACATTTATTCTTTGGCTTGGTTGGTTTGGATTTAACGGTGGATCTGAGCTTATGGTGTCAAATGTTGACGAATCAAATGCTGTTGCTCAGGTTTTCTTGAATACAAATATGGCCGCAGCCGGGGGTGCGATTGCAGCCGCATTGATCGCTAAAATCTTATTTGGTAAGGCTGATCTTTCGATGACCTTGAACGGTGCCTTGGCTGGTCTAGTCGCTATTACAGCAGAGCCACTTGCTCCAACAGCACCTCTTGCAACGATGATTGGTGCGATTGGAGGTGTTTTGGTTGTATTCTCAATTATTGCATTCGACCGCATCAAAATTGATGATCCCGTCGGTGCTATCTCTGTCCACGGTGTCGTCGGTATTTGGGGCTTGTTTGCGGTATTGCTATCTAACGGTGACGCGACTGTTAGTGGCCAAATTCTAGGTATCGTTTCTATCTTCGGATTCACCTTTATTGCTTCTCTGATTGTGTGGGGAATCATTAAGGTAGTGATGGGGATTCGCGTAACCGAAGAAGAGGAATATTTGGGCCTTGACCTTGTTGATTGCGGCAATGAGGCCTATCCAGAGTTTAAGCGTTCTTAACCTTCCCAAAGGAAAGTAAGTTTAGGCGGCTTTGGCCGCCTTTTTTTAATCAAAAGCGTTAAACTCGTTCTTCATCCTCAAAAGAGAAAATAACGTGCGCGCAGTATTTCTTGATTATCAGTCTATGAAGCCTGCTGAACTCGATTTCGAACAACTTGCTTCGGCCACTTCTGAATTCGTTACTTACGATGCCACATCGCCAGATTTGATCGCCGAGTATATTGCTGGATTTGAGGTAGTGATCCTCAATAAAGTGAGGTTTCTTCGCGAACACTTTGAACAAGCGAAAGACTTAAAGTTAATTCTTGTTGCGGCGACTGGAACAGATAATGTGGATAAGTCCGCCGCGGTAGACCATGATGTTGCGGTATGCAACGTCACTGCTTATGGCACATCTTCAGTAAGTCAGCACACCATGATGTTGATGCTGATGGTTGCAACTCAGGCCGAGCGTTATCGAAATGAGGTTAAGGCTGGAATTTGGCAAGCCAGCCCCATGTTTTGCCTCATGGATTATCCGATTCTTGATCTGTCAGGTAGAACTCTGGGCCTTATTGGTTACGGGGAGCTTGGAAAAGCTGTCGGTAAGCTGGCTGAGGCTTTTGGAATGCGGGTTTTGGTCATGAGTCGAGATGGTGTGAAATACACCAATGGTCCGCAGCGTGTTAGTTTTGACTTGTTGTTGGAACAGTCAGATTTCATAAGTTTGCACGGGTTATTGAATGCTGAAACTGAGAAAATGATGAACGAGAAAGCATTTGCTCGAATGAAGCCTGGCTCGTTTCTCATCAATACAGCTCGAGGTGGGCTGGTTGATGAGGATGCGCTTTGTGATGCTCTAGAATCTGGCCATCTTGGCGGTGCGGGACTTGACGTGCTTACCGTCGAGCCTCCCTCGCTGGAGTCTAGGCTTTTGGCGTGCGCGCATCCTAATTTGGTCATAACACCTCATTCGGCTTGGGCAAGCCGCGAGTCGCGGCAGCGTATTGTAGATATCTTGCAAGGGAATTTAGAAGCATTTTTTGAAGGTGCCCCCATCAATCGGGTAGCCTAAAGATACTTTAGTAAATCACGTAGTGATTCAATTGTAATATCTGCAACAACATGAGCAGCAGAGTGTTGGCGAGTGTTAATCCAGGCCGCTTTCATTCCAGCTGCCTGAGCTCCGACGATGTCATGCTCGAGATTATCTCCAATATGGAGACAGTGGTGCGGTTCAATCGCAAATCGAGTTAGCGCCTCTTTGAACATCATTGGATGTGGCTTCGCCTTAGGGAATTCCTGTGCTTGTAGAGAGAATTGGAAAAAGCGTCCCAATGACATTTCCATGACATCAGCGTTGCCGTTTGTGATCGCACCAATCGGATATTTTCTTGCAAGAGCCTCGAGTGTGCTTTCTGCATCTGCATAGGGAGTGACGTTTTGCCTCTCTCGATAAAATGCACGGAACCCCTCATCAGCCAGATCTTCGGATTGGAATACTTTAGCTCCTTTTGATTGAAACCATAGGGCAAGTGTTTTCCGGCGAACCGCCGAAAAATTATGACTGATCTCGCTATGATTTGTGACCACTAATGCCCGGATCTTTCGAAAATTTTCCAAAGTGAAGTCGGCCATCCAGGCTTCGGGGGCGAGATTGCGGAGGTGACTAGCCATTACAGCTTCTGCGTTTAGGATGGAAATATCGGTTTCCCACAACGTATTGTCGAGATCGAAGGTGAGGGCTCTAATGTCTCTGATCATTTTAGCTTTGCTCTTGGGTGTGTTTTATCGTAAACCTCGGCAAGATGCTGAAAGTCAAGGTGAGTGTATATCTGAGTAGTTGAGAGGCTTGCGTGCCCCAAAAATTCTTGAACTGCTCTCAGGTCACCTGAGGATTCCAATAAGTGTGTGGCGGCAGAATGTCTGAGCGCGTGGGGATGCACATGCTGATCAATACCCACTTTGATTGCTCTAACCTCAAGCCGACGCTGCAAGGTACGAGCACTCAGCGGGCTGCCTTTTTTCGAGAGAAAAAGACGGTCAGTTAGGCCGTGATCTAGTGCAGAACGTACTTCAAGCCAATGATTAATCGCTCGGATGGCGACGTTGCCCACCGGCACGATACGCTCTTTGCCGCCTTTCCCTAGAATTCGGATTTCCCCACGAAGATCATGCACAACTCTCATTTTAAGGCTTAACGCTTCGTTCAAGCGCAACCCCGACGAGTAAAGTAATTCAAACACTGCTTGGTCACGAACGGCCTCAGGATCGGATTGATCGTAGGCTGCATCAAGCAGCCGGCTCATGGAGTCGGGACTCAGTGCGTGGGGTAAATGTTTCCCAGTTTTTGGAGCTCGAATATCTACTGCTGGGTTTGATGTAATCAGCTTTTTATTAATGGCGTCTTGAAACATCCCGCGCAGGGCTGAGAGTTTCCGACTAATAGAGCGACCACCAATATTTCTGCTGCTGAGGATACGTACCCAATTTATGATGCTCATAGTGTCAATATCTTTGAGCGCACAGTCATGGCCGATAAACTCAGTGATTTGATTTAGATCTCTGGTATACGCTTCCACTGTTTTTGGCTGGTGTCTCTGCGTTTGGCGCATACCTTCCAAATAGGCGCGGACAAAAGAGCCAAGTTCCATGATTAATTGGTTTCTGGCAGAAGACGCGGTAAAATCATCGCCAATGCCTCACCGATATGATCTAGGAATAAGGTGTCTTGATTGGATTGAAAATGCTCGGCATCTGGATGTCCAAGGACTAATAACCCGTAGGTATGTCCACGGACTAACCCCAAAGTTGCGCAACTGGCAATATCGGTAGTTTCGTTTCCAAAAAGCGCCTTTTTATGACTTTGTGTCACACGCCCGACCCAAGATTCTTTGCTAGATATTGCTTCCGCGAAATCTCCCCCATCCTCGAGGGACCGACTCGTAATTGATCGTATTAAGTTGAGGCCATCTTGGATCTCGAACTGATCTGAAAGAAGTAAGCGGACGACTGGTATGTCAAAGCTCCGGCCTAATTGTTCGTCGAGTGCAATCGACAGATCATGGAGATTCCGTGCATCGAGTAACGCGAGCACCAAACCCCTAGTTTTTTCGAAGAGCACGCTATTAATTCGAGCAACTTCAATCATATGATCGTTTTCACGTTCAAGATGTTTGACTTGATCCCTAAGTTTTCTTAGTTGGTATTCGATCAATGAAATTGCAGGCCCCGTGTCGAGGGGAATTTTTAGTGCCGTAATTAAGTATGGATGATCGACAAAAAATTCTGGATGTTCGTTCAGGTAGGCCTCTATCTGCTGTGTTTCCGTCACAGTTGGAACTCCCCTTCAAATACGGATTCTGCAGGCCCGATCATAACCAGATCGCTACCCGGCCCTTGCCAACTAATTTGCAGGTTTCCCCCTGTCGTTGCAACTGTTACTGATTCATCGACAAGGCGTTGGGTGTATGCAAAAGCTACAGCTGCACAGGCGCCAGTTCCGCAGGCTAGTGTTTCCCCCGCTCCCCGCTCAAAAACACGGAGTCGAACAAAAGTACGAGACTCAATCTTTAGAAATCCTACATTAACTGATTCTGGAAATTGTGGTGCCGCTTGGATGGCGCGACCAATTTCCGATACCTCGGTTTGATCTAAATCGTCAACGAGCGTTACAGCATGAGGATTGCCCATGCTGATTAAGCCAAACTGCAGCTGTCCAGCGTGCGTTTCTAATAATACGGACTGGTTTTTTGGGTGAGGCAGGCCAAGATACGGTAATGAATTAGGATCAAGGTTTGGGCTGCCCATATTGACCCGAACTTCGTTTGCTTGAATTAGTTCCAGTTCGATTAGCCCTTTTGCAGTATTTACGGTCATTACTGATTTTTCCGTCAGCCCGCGATCTTTAACGAATTTGGCGAAACAGCGCGCACCGTTTCCACAATGGTCAGCTTCGAAGCCGTCAGAGTTAAAGATTCGATAATTAAAATCAGCATCAGGGCGCGAGGGCGGTTCGATCAAAAGTAATTGATCAAAGCCAATCCCGGTATTTCGGTTAGATAACTTGGCAACTTGGCTTGGGTGTAAGCTCACCTGCTGACTAATAGCATCGACCACTAAAAAATCATTTCCTAGGCCATGCATCTTAGTGAATTGAACACGCATTATTTATTCACCCGATGTTCTAAAGCCCACAGGCTCTCCAATGATTCGCGCTCACGTATCAAGTATATTTCTCTCCCGTCGACTAGAATTTCTGGGGCGCGAGGTCTTGAGTTGTAATTGGACGCCATGACAAACCCATAAGCACCGGAAGAGCGCACAGCCAATAAGTCACCAGCTGCTATTTTCAGAAGACGGCTTTTTCCAAAAAAATCTCCTGATTCACAGATGGGCCCAACTACATCAAAAAGCGCCTCAATTTGCCCTTCCTTATCCGTCGTGCTCACAGGAATGATACGCTGCCATGCGCCGTATAAAGCGGGTCGAATTAGATCATTCATTGCTCCATCGACGATGGCAAAATTCTGTTCCTGATTGGTTTTTGTCAAGATTGTTCGAGTGATAAAAATTCCCGCATTGGCTGCGATTGATCGACCTGGTTCCAGAATTAATTTTAAGTTTCGCCCAGCCAAGCGCGATTTCACTGCAGCAAGATATTCGGCCGGATGTGGCGGGGTTTCGTCTTGGTAAGTGACCCCAAGGCCGCCACCTAAGTCGATATGCTTTATAACGATTCCTTCGGCGTTCAATAATTCAATCAACTCCAATAGCTTGTCGAGAGCCTCTAGCAATGGGCCGGTTTCTGTGAGTTGGGAGCCAATATGGCAGTCAATTCCGATAACCCGGAGCCCCTTAAGAGACTGCGCGTATTTGTACGCTTGCAGTGTATTATTGTGCGCAATGCCGAACTTATTGTCCTTAAGTCCGGTAGAGATATAGGGATGGGTTTTGGGGTCCACATCTGGATTGATGCGGAGCGACACGGGGGCCGTTATGCCTATTTTTGTAGCCACGGAGTTAAGTTGATCAAGTTCTGCTAAGGATTCGATATTAAAGCAGTGAATGCCTACCTCGAGTGCGCGTTGCATTTCGTGTGCCTGTTTGCCAACACCAGAGAAGACGATCTTGTGTGGATTCGCTCCAGCTTGGATTACGCGCTCAAGTTCGCCTATCGAAACAATATCAAATCCAGCGCCTTCCTTAGCCAGGAGCTCTAATACCGCGAGATTTGAGTTCGCTTTCATGCCGTAACACACTAGGTGAGGTATATCTGCGATGGCATCCGCATAAGCGTGAAAATGGCGAATCAGCGTTGCTTTCGAATATACAAAACAAGGAGTGCCAAACCGTTCAGCTATTTCGTTAATAGAAACGTCTTCAGCGTAAAGATCCGATCCCCGGTAGCCAAAATGATCCATGAGCTATCGTCCGTCGACTGTTTTTTCTGGGTTATCAGCCAAATATAAAGGACCTGTTTGTCCACAGCCTCCGATGAGAAGACATGATCCTACAAGCATGGAAAGGAGAAATTTTTTCATGTATGAAGTATACCCGGATTTTGTATGAAATCGGCTACACTATTGACAAATTAGAGAGCAAATATGTACGCAAATATATTAACAATTGCCGGTTCAGATTCCGGGGGTGGGGCGGGAATTCAGGCTGATTTAAAGACGATTTCGGCAACTGGTGCTTATGGGCTTAGCGTAATTACCGCTTTGACAGCGCAAAACACTTTAGGTGTGGCGGCTATATATCCAGTAGCGATTGATTTTCTCAGGGCGCAAATGGAGGCGGTAGCGTGCGATATCCGTATTGATGCGGTCAAAATCGGAATGCTCGGGACGCCGGATGTGATTGAGGCTGTATCGCAGTTTATTGATACTTTGAGGTGTCCAGTTGTTGTAGATCCAGTCATGGTGGCCAAGAGTGGTGATCGGTTGTTGCACGCGGATGCCGTTGCGGCGCTGAGCGCGCAGCTGATTCCGAAAGCCACTTTAATCACCCCAAATTTGCCTGAGGCCTCTGATATGTTGTCTTTGCCAGAAGCGAAAACCCGCGACGAAATGATGCGTCAAGCCGACCTTTTGTTAGAGATGGGCGCGCAAGCAGTTTTGATCAAGGGGGGACATTTGACCGTTGATGAGTCGCCGGACTTGCTGGCATCGGATGCGGGCACTCAGTGGTTTGAAATGAATCGTGTTGAAACCATAAACACGCACGGAACAGGTTGTACTTTGTCGAGCGCGCTTGCATCTTATCTTGGTCAAGGCCTAGGGCTGGAGGTCTCGGTTTCCAAGGCAAAAATCTATGTATTCGAGGCGATTTCGGCTGCTAATGAATTATCGGTTGGCCGGGGACATGGGCCAGTCCATCACTTTTGGAACCTACGGAGAAGTAATTGAGCTTTTGGCCGAAGCCACAATTTGGGCTTGAAGATTGGTCGCTGGATGCTTCATCTCGCCTCGCGACTGGATTTTTTCAGCTGGATCAGCTGACGCTCCGTCATCGGGGTTATAAGATTGAATCGCTCGGTCCAATGCAGCGAGAGCTGATATTGCGAGATCCCGCTATGGTCGTGATCTTAGTGGATCCTATAATTCAGGCCGTGGTCTTGGTCGAGCAGTTTCGGGTAGGTGCGGCGATGTCTCAGCTAAAAAAAAGTCCGTGGATGCTTGAGTGGGTTGCTGGGATTTGTGATGAGGGTGAGAATCCAGCGGAGACCTGCCGCCGTGAAGTATTTGAAGAGACTGGCCTTGTACTTACGGAGAAACCTACATTACTTTACACCTATTGCCCAAGCCCTGGCGGATCCAATGAACTGATTTACTTGTTTGTGGCTACCTGCGATTCTTCTCGCGCGGCTTCTTTTCGCGGTCAGACTGGAGAGTTTGAAGATTTGAAGGTTCATGTAATACCAATCTCGGACGCGCTTGACGCGCTTGTTACTGGGCAGGTGAATAATGCAGCCACCATTATTGGCTTGCAGTGGCTGTGCGCAAATCGATCTCGGTTTGAGGAAGGAGGGTAACTTGCCAAAAAAAGTACGACACGTACCTGATTTAAAGCGTCATCATGCCAGTTGTGGACTAAATTACAGCCTGCTGCTACGCATGCTTAAGCGTTTTGGCCAGGGTAGTGAAATGCGGTTTGTCTTGCCTTTTGGCGGTCAAGATTGTTTTGTCCATATACGGATTAAGGAGTTGGGTCCATATACTGGTTTGTGTGAAAGTCAGTGCAGCCTTTCGACGGGACATAAGACTTGGCTGCCTTTGCCAGCATTTTCGGTGCGCATGTATCATGATATGAAGCTTGCTGAAGTTACGGACGAAACATCGAACGACTTTATCCGCGGAGCATACCCTTATCCCAATCCTAAAATGTTGCAGCCTAACGAGAGAGAACAACTTGATCAATTCTTGAGTGAGTGGTTGTCTTATTGCCTTCATTATGGTCGCACAGACCTTTCAATTTACGGGATCGAGACCAATGAGTTATCAGGCACAGGATATTGAAGTCCTTTCGGGGCTAGACCCCGTTAAACGCCGGCCCGGCATGTACACAGACACCACCAGACCAAATCACCTTGTTCAAGAAGTAATTGATAATTCGGTGGATGAAGCATTGGCTGGACATGCCACCCGGATTGACGTGGTGATTGAATCTAGCGGATTTATTGCTGTCTCGGATAATGGCCGTGGGATGCCGGTCGATATTCACCCGGAAGAAGGAATTCCTGGTGTTGAGCTGATACTAACGCGGCTTCATGCCGGCGGAAAGTTTTCTAATAAAAATTATCAGTTCTCTGGAGGGTTGCATGGAGTTGGCGTGAGCGTCGTCAATGCATTGTCCATTGCTCTGGATGTAGAGGTTCGACGTCTTGGAAAGCGCTTCGATATCGGATTTTCTGGCGGCGAGAAGATTCGGGAGCTTTCTGAGGTTGGTGCTTGTCTCAAAAAAGATACCGGCACCACTGTGCGATTTAAGCCTGACCCCAAATATTTCGACTCAGCCAATCTCTCAATTCCGAGATTGCGTCATTTACTTAAGGCCAAAGCCGTTTTGTGTTCCGGGCTTACGATTTCTTTGCGGGATTTGAAAACAGGCGAAGAAGTTACTTGGTGTTTTGAAAAAGGATTGACCGATTACTTGCAGGCTGAGATCGGTGATGTTTTTTCCGTCCCTGACGATCCTTATATTGGCAATTTTAGTGCAATTCATGAGTCTGTCGAATGGGCTTTGACGTGGTTGCCCGAGAGAGGTGAGCTAGTCACGGAATCTTATGTCAACTTGATTCCCACGGTGCAAGGAGGGACTCATGTTAATGGTCTGAGGACGGGGCTTATGGATGCATTGCGGGAATATTGCGAGTTTCGTAATCTGGTACCTCGTGGGTTGAAGTTGTCACCAGATGATCTCTGGGAACGATGTGCTTACGTACTTAGTGTCAAGCTGGAAGATCCGCAGTTTTCGGGCCAGACCAAAGAGCGACTTAGCTCCAGAGAGTGCGCAGTCTTTGTCAGCGGTGTGGTACGCGATGCATTTAGCCTTTATTTGAATTCCAATACTGAAGTGGGGGATCAGCTCGCCGAACTTGCAATTTTGGCAGCTCAAAAACGCTTAAAATCAAGAAAGCAGGTCGCACGCAAGCGGGTTGCTCAGGGCCCTCAATTGCCAGGCAAGCTCGCAGATTGTTCAGGCAGTGATGCGATGGCAGGCGAACTTTTTTTAGTGGAAGGTGATTCTGCGGGTGGCTCCACCAAGCAAGCTAGAGATCGTCAATTTCAAGCGGTTATGCCTCTTCGAGGAAAGATCTTGAATACATGGGAAATTGATAGCGGTGAAATACTGGCGAGTCAGGAAGTCCATGATATTTCTGTCGCGCTAGGGGTTGATCCAGGCTCAAGTGATCTTGCCGGTCTTCGCTATGGGAAGGTTTGTATTTTGGCTGATGCGGATAGTGATGGCTTGCACATCGCGACTCTTTTGTGTGCGTTATTCGTCAAACACTTTAGGCCTTTAGTCCATGGCGGCCATGTTTTTGTTGCTATGCCGCCACTGTACCGAATTGACGTTGGTAAGGAGGTGTTCTATGCCCTGGATGATCTTGAGAAACAGAGCATTTTGGATAGGCTGTCAACGGAGAATCGACGGGGAAAAATTTCGGTCACCCGGTTTAAAGGTTTGGGTGAGATGAATCCATCTCAATTACGAGTCACGACAATCGATCCTGATACGCGCCGGCTAATTCAACTATTTGTTGACGATCGTGAGGGCGAAATGTCCACAGATGATGCGATGGATCGGTTGCTCGGGAAAAAACGCGCGTCTGATCGTAAACTTTGGCTTGAAGCAAGCGGACATTTAGCTGATACAGCCTAAAACGCTTGAAAATTAAACTAATTTCACTAATATCGCGCGTCCAGTATTTGCTTTTGAGGACGCGTGATTGATCGATATCGCTCCCCGTGAATCGGCTAGCTCTTGGCTTAGTCTGATCGAAACGACGCCTTCTTTGGTGTTTGACTCGGATATTTGTCGTGGTCAGTGGTCTGCTTTGCGCAATGCCTTGCCGGGCGTCGAGTTATATTACGCAGTTAAATCAAATCCTTACTCTGGATTACTGCAAACTATTTTTGAGGCTAATGGGCATTTTGACGTGGCTAGTGCTGCCGAGATTCGGATGCTTGAGCAACTGGGCGTTAGTCCATCACGGATGATCCATACTCACCCAATTAAAACAGAACTAGAAATTGAAAAAGCAGTTGCGTTCGGCGTGACTACTTTTGTTGTTGATAATGTGGATGAACTTTGGAAGCTTATCCCTTATAGACACTTTATTCGGGTGATGCTTCGGTTGTCCTTCATCGCTCCGGACGCCCCGATTGATTTGAGTAAAAAGTTTGGAGCCCCGCCCCCAGATGCTTTAAGTTTGTTGGCTGTTGCTAATGACTCCGGAATTCGAGTCGATGGTCTCTGCTTTCACGTGGGTTCTCAGGCTGCAAGTGCGAACACCCATGCAGATGCACTTTCTTTCTGTATTGGCCTTTCCAGGCAGGTTCAATTAGAGGAGCTCACCCCAATTGTGCGCATTGACATTGGTGGTGGTTTTCCAGCCCATTACTTGGGGGAGCCGGTAGACCTCGAGACCTTTTGTGCGCCTATTCGGAACGTGCTTTCTGAGGTCCCGAAAGGGATCGAGATTATGGCAGAGCCAGGGCGGGTCATTTCGGCACCATCAATGGCACTTGTTTGCAGGGTGGTGGGTCGTGCCAAGCGAAGTGATGGTTGGTGGTTTTATCTTGATGATGGCGTTTATGGCGCGCAATCGGGCCGTCTATTTGATGGGATGCAATATCGGATGACCGTCTACACATCTGCCAAAGAGAGGTCTCCTTGTGTATTTGCCGGGCCGACTTGTGATTCGATTGATGAGCTAGGTCGTTTTCCTGAGCTTCCAATTCTGAATATGAATGATGTGGTGGTGTTTCATGAGATGGGTGCTTATACGCTTGCCAGTGCAACTCAGTTCAATGGTATTTCACCGCCTCAGGTAGTAACACGTGTTTTGCCATGTCTTTTACCGGGCGTTGGTCAGTCATTATGACTATTGCAGCCCTGATCGATGGTGGCGGATCCAAGACGCGGGTTCGCCTTATTCATTTTGAGACCGGTTCAATAATTGGTGAGACGGTCTCCGGCCCAGGGAATTTGGGCCTTGGCGCAGGCGCCGTCTACGCTTCTATTAATAACGCCTGCAATATATTGCAATGCTCCAGGCCGGATCGAATAATCGCAGGTCTTGCGGGTACTGAATATGCCTTTGAGCGCGACCAATTTCTTACGCTTTCGTCCTGTCCGACGCAGCTCATATCGGATCGTGATTCCGGTCTCTTAGGGGCGCATGGTGGCTGTGTCGGTGGGTGTTTGACTGTAGGTACAGGGGTCGTCTTGTCTTGGCTTGATCATGATGGAAAAATCAATCGGCGCGGTGGTTTCGGATTCGTGCTCGGGGATCAGGGTGGTGGTGCTTGGATAGGACTTAGAGTGCTGCAGCAGCTTCTGAAATTAGCGGATCGCAGCGCTTGGCAGGCATCGCATTATGCGGTGGTAGAGGAGATGAAAATTGGATCAGTGCGAGAGGATTTTATTGTTTTTGCGCATACAGCGAGCCCAGCTGATTTTGCGTTGTTGGCC
>TARA_B110000305_G_scaffold6254_1_pt1 | contig 63016 bp, 60 predicted proteins | sample TARA_B110000305 | Tara Oceans TARA_B110000305 (sample SAMEA4397930) | marine metagenome | biome: Polar Biome; feature: [SRF] surface water layer (ENVO:00010504); material: water (ENVO:00002006), including particulate matter (ENVO:01000060) such as... | depth 5 m | reverse complement strand
TATATAGTTTATTATTTCGTAAATTCAATAGAACTGTTATCGTTAACTAATTTAAGCTAAAAAAAATGATAAATCAAAAGATGCTAAACTGGGTATTTCTATCCATGCTTGTTATATTTTGGGGATCAACGTTTGCATTAACAAAACATTCTTTATCAGAGTATTCTCCATTATGGATTGTAGCCCTAAGATTACTTAGTGGTTTCTTAGTGATTTATACTATCTTGCGCCTCAATGGTGAAAATTTGCCAACCGGAATAATAAATTGGATATGGCTAACATTAATAGGATTAACAGCAGCTATACCATTTTATCTAATTTGCTGGTCAACTCAATATATAGACACCGGCATAGGTGGAGTATTGTTTGGAATAGGTCCTCTTTTTACCGCATTCATAGCTCATTTCTTCATCGTTAGCGAGAGAATTAATATCAGAAAAATCTTAGGATTAATAATAGGATTTATTGGGATTTGTATACTTTTAAACAAAGATCTTATTCACGCTCTTGATTCTAATATACACTATTTACTTCCTCAAATTGCAATTATATTTGCTGCAATGGGCTACTCTATACAAATAATATGTGTTCGTATCATGCCGGATATTAGCTTACTTCAAAAAACATCTGGTGGGTTTCTTGTTGGGGCAATTATTTCAATTATTCTTGCCTTTCTATCAGATGGCTTGCCTAATATAACACTAACTGATAGCACCTTTCTTTCAGTTCTAGTAATGGGGTTTTTTTCTACGGCAATGGCAGGGTTAGTAATGTTCCATCTTTCAAAAATTGCAGGACCAACCTTTGTATCTATGACCCATTACCTATTGCCACCTTACGTAGTAATCCTTGGTGTCGTTGCATTAAATGAAAAAATTTCTATTGAGCAAATTACTGCAGTTTTAGTAATTATTATAGGAATAGTAGTAAGCAGAAGTAAGCAGAAGAAAAATTAAACTATCTCAATAAGCCTGTTTCCAGTTCAATTAATATATCATCTACAACAGCCTCTAATAAATTATAGTCTTCTGCTTCTCCCATTACTCTTATTAATGATTCAGTTCCTGATGGCCTTATTACTACTCTACCAAATTTACCTAATTTTCTTTCACTTGTCTTTGTTAGAGATTCTATGAATTTGGGATCAATATTTTTACTATCAATATATCTAAAATTTTTTATTATTTGAGGTATATTATCGAACTTATTGCATAAAACGCTCACCAGTTCATTGGATTCTACTAAAATAGATAATATTTGGACCGTAGCCAACAATCCATCACCTGTTGAAGAATAATCCATCATAACTATATGACCAGATTGCTCACCTCCAATATTAAAGTTATTTTCTCTCATATATTCAACTACATATCGATCACCGACCTTAGTTCTATGTAAGTCAATTTCTTGTTTCTTAAGATACTTTTCAAGCCCTAAATTTGACATTAAGGTTGAAACAATTCCATTATTTTTTAATTTACCCTGTCTATTCCATTCTAACGCTATTAAACACATTAATTTATCGCCATCAACAATATTGCCTTTTTCATCTATAACAATGATTCTATCCGCATCTCCATCCAAAGCAATTCCAATATCAGCTTTCTCTGATAAAACTCTAGAAATTAAATTATCTAACGCAGTTGATCCGCAGTTCTTATTAATATTAAATCCATCAGGAGATACTCCAATTGATATAACCTCAGCCCCCAATTCCCATAAAGTTAAAGGAGCGACTTTGTATGCAGCACCATTAGCGCAATCAATTACAACTTTTAACCCGTCGAAAGATAAATTGCGTTTCAATGTACCTTTAATAAACTCAATATATCTTGCTTGGGCATCATCAATTCTTTTCGCTCTACCAATACTACTTGCTTCAACAGCTAAGGAACGTACGTCGACGTCAATATTATTTTCAATCTCTATTTCTTTTTCATCAGAAAGCTTGAAACCATCAGGTCCAAATAATTTTATCCCATTATCGTCAAATTTATTATGCGAAGCAGAAATCATAACACCGAGATCTGCTCTCATTGACCTTGTAAGCATTGCAACCGCTGGAGTTGGCATTGGTCCCAATAAAAAAACATCCATACCCACAGATGTAAATCCAGCCACTAAAGCTGATTCTATCATATAACCAGAAAGCCTTGTATCCTTCCCAATGACTACTCTATGCCTATGATCGCCAGAGGTGTATACGCTTCCAGCAGCCATTCCTACTTTAAGTGCAATTTCTGGTGTCATTGGAAAAATATTAGCCTTACCCCTAATACCATCTGTACCAAAATATTTTTTATTCATAAAAAAATCCTAGAAAAAAAATTAATACCGCATCATTTGATAATAACACACAATTACTAGCAAAAAAATTATGACTGTGTTTGTGGTTTCATTTTTTTATTTTTAGCAATATTCTTTGGCGGCGTTTTTGTTTTTTTATCAGAAGGTACAACAGAACCATCTTCTGGTGGAACAGATTTTTCGTCAACCTCATCTTCTCTAAAAGGTTTATTTCCTTTTAATAAGCCAAGAATCTCATCGCCACTTAATGTTTCATATTGCAAGAGACCTTCAGCTATAATAATCAATTCTTTTTTATACTTAAGCATAATTGACGTAGCTAACTTATGACCTTCCTCTACAAGATAATATATTTCTGAATCTACTATTTTTTGTGTTTCGTCAGATAAATTTTGTGTACGAGAAACCGAATGACCAAGGAATACTTCGTCTTCGTTACCTCCATATGCCAAAGGTCCTAATTTATCGCTCATTCCAAATTGTGTAACCATTGCTCTTGCCATATTTGTAGCCATTTTTATGTCCGAAGAAGCGCCAGAGGTAACCTTATCCTCTCCAAACACAAGTTCTTCAGCAGCCCTACCTCCCATTGCAACGGCCAAATCTGACTTTAGTTTTGCCTTTGTTAACGAAAGCTGATCTCTCTCAGGTAATCTCATAACCATACCAAGAGCCCTTCCCCTAGGTATAATTGTTGCTTTATGTATAGGATCAGAAGCAGGTTGTTTTACCGCAACCAAGGCGTGCCCTGCTTCATGGTATGCAGTTAATTTTTTTTCCTCATCGTTCATAACGAGTGTTCGTCTTTCCGACCCCATCATAACTTTATCTTTAGCATCTTCAAACTCAACCTGAGTTACAACCCTCTTGCCTCTTCTCGCTGCCAATAGAGCTGCTTCATTAACCAAATTAGCCAAATCTGCACCAGAAAATCCTGGAGTTCCACGCGCTACAACCTTTAGATCAATTTCATTGGATAACTTAACCTTCTTAACATGAACTTTTAATATTTTTTCACGACCAATAATATCTGGATTAGGGACATGAACCTGTCTATCAAATCTACCTGGTCGAAGCAACGCCGGATCGAGTACATCTGGCCTGTTGGTAGCAGATATAAGAATTACTCCTTCATTTTCTTCAAACCCATCCATCTCGACTAATAACTGGTTTAAAGTCTGCTCTCTCTCATCGTTCCCTCCGCCAAGACCTGCTCCCCTATGGCGACCAACGGCATCAATTTCATCAATAAAAATGATACATGGCGCATTCTTCTTACCTTGCTCAAACATATCTCTAACTCGACTAGCTCCAACGCCAACAAACATTTCAACAAAATCTGAACCTGAAATAGTAAAAAAAGGAACTCCAGCTTCACCTGCAATAGCGCGTGCTAACAAAGTTTTTCCAGTACCCGGAGGTCCTATTAAAAGAGCTCCTTTTGGTATTCTGCCGCCTAAATATTGAAACTTTTTAGGGTCTTTTAAAAATTCAACAATTTCTTGCAGGTCATCTTTTGCTTCGTCAATACCCGCGACATCATCAAATGTTATCTTGCCTTTTTGTTCATTTAGTAATTTTGCTTTTGATTTTCCAAATCCCATTGCTCCCTTGCCACCAGATTGCATTTGTCTTAAAAAAAACACCCAAACACCGATTAATAAAAGCATTGGAAACCATGAAATGAAAATAGATAGCAGTGCGCTCTCTCCAATAGGTTCAGCGCTAATGGTAACACCTTGCTGGTTTAGCTTATCTATTAAACTAGGATCTTCAGGAGCATATGATTGAAATGCGGTGCCGTCATTAAATCTACCTTCTATAAGATTTCCTGATATTACTACGTCACTAACATTTCCGCCACTAACCTCAGATAACATTGCACTGTAACTTATATCTTTTACACCTCTTGTTTCACCTGTATTCTGAAACATGTTAAATAGTGCTACCATTAGCAACCCTATAACAACCCAAATTGCAACGTTTTTTAAATTACCCACTGACGTATCTCCAAGTCAAAAAATTATTGTTTAAATCTTAACTAGCATTTCATTAAACCCTTTGATAGCATTATAATTATAAACTTAGCGTTTGTAATGGTATAAAAAACATGAATTTAATTTGCTACTGTTATATATATTAGGTATATTTGGAAGTAATACAAGACTCCCGTCCCTAAAACCTGCAGGTAATGTTAATAAGGCATTTTTTGGAATATTGATTAAATCAGTTTTTTTTATAGCTTCTGCATTAATAATATAATTGCCAATGGCTGCTAATTCTACAGCAGGTTCTTCTTTATCTAAAAAAACAATAAACCTATCATCCCATATAATTTTCTGACCGGGTTTAATACTAACTCTTGGTAAATTTCTATTTTCTCTGAATATTACAATCTCTTTTTTATTTTTCAATATCCTGCAACCACTAAGTGTAATTTTAAAGTCGCTATCATGGATATGTTTTATAATATTTTCTAAGGAATTCAGTGAAATATATCTATGGCCACTCACTATGTTTAAGGACATTTGTAAAATGCGTAATTGTATTTCTTCGTTGCAAACTAGAAATTTATCATTATCAAATGAAATATAACCTGCATCATCTATATAACTAATTTCATTAAATTTCTTTAACGAAATATCCTCCAACGCTTCTTGTGATCTAGTTAACCTATTTATCGTTTTAGATATATTTTTTAAATCAATATCAATATCATTTAGGTTCTTAATATATGTTCTTACTCGAACTCTCTCATATCGATCATCAAGATTCGAAGGATCATCTATCCATTCTTGATTAAAATTTATTAAAGTCTCTAGCAATCTATTCTTTTGAATGTTTAATAAAGGTCTTACTATATCAACGCCAGATTGAACTCTTCTATATTGCATGGACTTCAATCCATCTATCCCACTACCTCTTGCCAACCTCATAAAAAAAGTTTCTATCTGATCTTCAAGGTGATGAGCAACAATAAGTGCTTTAATCTTATTCTGATTACAAAAATCTATTAATAATTTGTATCTTGCTTCTCTTGCTTTTTGTTGAATTGAGGCTAACGGTTTAATGCCTTCCCAGTTTAATGTATGGTGATCAATTTCTAATTCATTACACCAAGATTTTATTGTCTTGCATTCAAACTCAGATTCTTTTCTTAAAGCATGATCAACGCTAACTGCTGTAATTTTTGGTGCCCTAACATTTAACTGCTTCCATCTATTTAGCAACAATAATAGAGACATGCTATCTCTTCCTCCAGAGACAGCTACGCATATTGATTCATATTGTAATAATCCAGAAAATAATTCGGAAGCTTCATTAACAGATATTTGTTCACCACTATGTTCAAATGCCACAAAACCACTCTTAATTTAAGGTACAGATACGTACAACGCTTAATTTATTATTAAGTATGGTATTTATAACATTTAAATAGGATAAAATGAATTAAATATATCAATTAATAGTAACTACAGCCGACACTGCTCTTCTGTTTTGTGACCAACAAGCATCCGCACCACAAGCAGCAACAGGTCTTTCTTTTCCATAGGATATTGTAGTGATTCTATTCCCTGAAATCCCTAGGTTCTCTAGATATGATTTTGCTACCTCTGCTCTTCTTGCGCTAAGTCCGAGGTTATATTCTCTAGTACCTCTTTCGTCTGCATGGCCTTCCATTAAGATATTAATATCAGGATACAACTCCAACCAAGAAGATTGTCTTTGTAGAATAGATTTTGCATCTTCATCTAGATCAGTTGAATTCGTTGCAAAAAAGATTCTATCGCCGACGTTTACAGAAAAATCTTGAGAAGTCCCTGGAATGGCGCTAGCTGTTATATCTACAACTTCTTCACCTTCACCACCACCAAATAATGTAGCTTCAATCTTCTGACGCGATGTGCAACCAGCTACTGTAATTATTAAAAAAATAGCAATAAATATATGGAATGGACTTTTATTTCTCATCTTCGTTTTTCCTTTTTTAAATACTTAAAACTTCGTATCTTACATTGTATAAATAAAACGTTAACAAATCATGTAACAATTTAAATTGTATAATCTAGATATAAATTCTCTTTTTACAAGTTCCCAGGTAACCAAAAATATTAAATAATATTAAATATAATTTATATTTTAATTCATTAGCGGTGACCAAGCAGGATCTGATGCGTAGCCAGGAGTTTTTATTAGCCTTTCATTATAACCTGTTATATCAACACTATAAATATTTGCGCCACCTTTTTCACCAGGAACTTCTCTAAAAAACATTAGAACTCTTCCGTTTGGTGCCCAAGTTGGCCCCTCATTATGATACCCGTCTGTTATTATACGCTCTCCAGTACCATCAGCAAACATTACACCAATCATAAACCTACCTTGGTACATTCTAGTAAACGCTATGTAATCACCCCTTGGTGACCAGACAGGTGTTGAGTAACTTCCTTTTCCAAAACTTATTCTTTTAACATTTTTTCCATTAGCATCCATGACATATATTTGTTGTGAGCCAGATCGATCTGATTCAAAAGTGATTCTTTTAGCATCAGGAGAATAACTTGGAGCCGTATCTATATCAGGACTATTTGTAAGTCTTCTTTTTTCATAATTAGACAGATTCATTTCATAAATATTTGAACCTACTCCCTGCTGCAAGCTCATAATAATCTTCTTTCCATCAGGTGAAAATCTAGGTGCAAATGTCATTCCCGGAAAAGAGCCTATTTCATAAGTTTGCTTAGAGTCTATTTTATAGATATATACTTGAGGAATGCCATTCGCATATGAAAGATAAGTTATTTCTTGAGAAGTCGGACTGAACCTAGGGGTCAAAACAAGTGAATTTCCTTTGGTCAGATGCCTAGGATTATTGCCATCTTGGTCCATAATCGCTAACCTCTTAATTCTATTGGTCTTGCTTCCACTTTCAGCTATAAACGCTACCTGAGTATCAAAATACCCTTTCTCACCCGTCAACCTTTCATAGACAGAATCTGATATTAGATGGGCTATTCTCCTCCATTGCTTAATTGGAGAATTAAGTATTTGTGCCTCCAACTCTTTGCCGTTAATAACATCGAATAGTCTATACTTAATGCTAATCATGTCATCCGTTAAAGTAACCACCTTCGCGATAACTAATGCCTCTGAATTAATTATCCTCCATGACTGAAAATCTGGTCTTTGGTCAATATTATTAATTTTTTCGATAAACGCTTTTGGGTTAATTGGATAAAAAAGTCCAGAATTAGCTAGATTGTTTGCTATAACCTTTGATATTTTACTTCCAATATCAGAATCATCCTGTGGATCGTTCAAGAAAACTGGGATAGCAATAGGAATTGGTTTAATATTACCATCTGTAATACTGAGTTCTAAAGCTGCATTTGAAATTCTCATAGAAGTTAAAAAATATATAAATACTAAAAGTAAAAATAAATTTATTTTGTGAAGTTTTTTTGGCAACTTATCCCCCTAACATATTTTTTGGATCAAATTTTATGACCATTTCTTTCCATATTTCGTATTTTTCAGCTGGAAAATCGTAAGGTGCACATTTTTTTATTCCTCTTATTGCAGATTCTACTGCAATCTTTTTTAGACTTTCCCAATCATTTGACCTTGATAAAGAGATGGCATCAATCAGCGTCCCATCTTTATTAAGTCTAACCTGAATCTTAACACTTAGATTATCAGCATCTCTTACACCTCTTGGCGGATTCCAACATGCTGAAAGCTGCCTTATCATATTTCCTCTTTCAACCATTGTCATAGTTGTATTTTTAACTGGTATCTCAATTTCATTTTCAGGAACTGTATTTTCATTTACTTCTTTATCATCAGGAAACTTATCTAAAAGTGCAGTTACCTTATCTGCTTTCTTTTTCTTATCCTTATTGTTATCTAAATTAGTTAATATTTCCTCTTTTACTTTAGGTATTTTCGGTTTCTTCTTTGGAGTTTTAATTTCAATTTTTTCTACAAAGATTTCTTCACTTATATCTTTTTTCTTATCTGGAGTATCTGGTACAGATATAATTAGATTTTCCTGTTTCGCTGAGGGTTCTTGATACGAGCTAGAACTATATTTTTTTGTAGATTCTTTTTCTATTTTTTTTTCCTTACTTTGTAATTCTTTAATTGCGATTTCAGTTATATCTATCATTTCCACATTGATACTTACAGGTAGATCATACTCAGGGGATTTCATTGAAGGCAAGCCCACTAGTGCTAATAAAATAACAAATACGTGTATTAAAGCAGATATGATTATCGGATTAGATATCATTTCTATTCTTCTAAATCTGTTATCAATCCAATTGAAGAATAACCGGCAGAACTAATACGACCCATGACCTTCATAACAATTTCATAATTTATATTTCTATCCCCTTTTATATAAATTCTCTCTTTATAACCAATACCAGCTATAGCTTGTAATTTCTCTATAAGATCTTCGATTGATATTTCAGTCTTTTGAATAAAAATTTCATTCTTCTCTGTTATGGATATTATTAATGGCTCATTGTCTCCTGACATCTGATTAGCTTGTGTCTTCGGCAGTTCTATAGGTACGCCAACTGTTAACAACGGTGCCGTGATCATAAATACGACCAAAAGAACTAGCATAACATCAACCAAAGGTGTGACATTTATATCAGACATAGGTTTATAGGATTTACTCCTTCTCTTACTATTAGGCAATGTGTTAATTGTTCCGCTGCTCAACGTTCGGCCTCTTCCTGATCGTGATCTTCGTTTTCTGGATATTCATTTCTGTTAGACGGCTTAGAAAGCTGTGCGTCTAAGTGACGACTTAAATAATTTATGAATTCATCGCTAAAATTTTCTAAATTGCTTACGAGTCTTGAAATATCATTAGAAATCTTATTATAAAACATAACCGCTGGTATCGCTGCAAATAAACCTATAGCAGTTGCAAATAATGCCTCTGCTATACCAGGCGCCACAACAGTCAAATTTGTATTCTTTGATGAAGCTATTGCCATAAAGCTATTCATTATACCCATCACAGTGCCGAACAAACCAACAAATGGTGCTGCTGAACCGACTGAAGCCAAAAATAAAAGTCTGTTCTCTAACTTGTCTATTTCTATATTAATTTGAACGTTCATAGCCTTTTGAACTCTACTTTGAACTCCTTGAACAGGCATGCCTTCATGAATCTTATAAGTGTTCTCCCATTCTCTGTAACCGGATTCAAATACCTTTGCCATTGGATTATTTTTAGCTCTTCTGTATGTTTCGTAAATATCCTGCTTATCGCTGCTCCAAAAATCTCTATAGAATTTTATAGCATTTTTCTTTGCCAATCTTGTTGTTAAGAGCTTTTCAATAATAATACCCCAAGACCGTATTGAAGCAGCTAACAAGAGCAAGATTACAATTTGTACAACAAGACCAGCTTCAAAGAAAAGCCCAAACAAAGTGATGTCTGCAGATATACTAGTTAATGTTTCTGCTGAAGTTATAATCTCAGTATCCATTCAGATTCCTAATTTTAATATATTATGTCAATGGTAGTATAGTTATTGAAAGATAATTTCATTAAATATGAATTAATTTTTTTATTTTATGGATAAATTGTGTCAAAAATTAGTCATTAACTGTTGATAGAACTCATTTTTAATATTTTCTATCCACGCTCATCATTTTTAGGTTGGGGAATAATGTCTAAATGTTCAAATGCTAATGGTGTTAACATTCTTCCTCTCTGAGTTCTGTTAATGAATCCTGACTGAATTAAATATGGCTCAACTACATCCTCTAAACCGTCTCTTGCCTCTCCTAGAGTAGCTGATATAGATTCAATGCCCACAGGCCCTCCAAAATAATTCTTAGCAATACATTCAAGGTATCTATGATCCAATGCATTCAAGCCAGAATCATCAACTTGAAGCTCTTTTAAAGCCTTGCTGGCCACAGTTGAATCTATTATCTCATTATTTCCAACTAAAGCAAAATCACTAACTCTTCTTAATAATCTTCCAGCAATTCTAGGTGTTCCTCTTGACCGACAGGCGATTTCTTTGGCTCCTTCGTCATTAATGTTTATTTTTGTTGCTTTAGCAGATCTTTTAATTACCTTCTCCAATTCATCCGTTGGATAAAAATCTAAAGACAAAGGAATTCCAAATCTTTCTCTTAGCGGAGTTGACAATAGACCCAATCTTGTAGTTGCTCCAATAAGTGTGAATGGAGAAAGGTCAATTCTTACAGAGCGTGCGGCTGGCCCTTCTCCAATAATCAAATCTAAAACATAATCTTCCATAGCAGGATATAATACTTCTTCAACTGCGCTATTTAACCTATGGATTTCATCTATAAACAGAACATCTTTATCTTCTAAATTGGTTAGTAAGGCTGCCAAATCTCCTGGCTTTGTTATCAGTGGGCCAGAGGTAATCTTCAAATTTACATCTAATTCATTTGCAATAATATGAGCTAATGTTGTTTTTCCAAGGCCAGGCGGTCCAGCAAGCAAAACATGGTCTAAGGCTTTGTTTCTTTCTTGTGAAGCTTTGATAAAGACATTTAAATTAGAACACAATTTTTTTTGACCGATAAAATCACTTAATAACTTTGGTCTCCAAGCCCTTGCATATTTATCTTCATCTAACTCTTCAGCCTCTTCAATATTATCTGTCATGACAATTCTTTCAACGATAATTTAATCAACTCTTCAATAGTAAGATTTTTTTCATTTCTATTGCTAATTTGTGATAGAGCTCTTGCTGCTTCTAATCTTCCGTATCCAAGATTAACAAGAGCTGAAAGAGCAGAATCTGATTCAATGGAGCTAGACTGGCTTTGTATATTTTTATCTAAAATAAATTTATCCTGCAATTCTACGATAATTCTCTTTGCAACCTTAGGTCCAATACCAGGAACTTTTGAAAATAACTTGTCATCGTTTAACGATATTGCTCTTCCCAATTCCTCAGTAGACAACAAACCCAAGACAGTTAGAGCCATCTTAGCTCCAACGCCCTGTACCGTTTGCAACAATCTAAAACAAATTCTTTCGTTTAATGATGGAAATCCATATAATTTTATAATATCATCTCTAATCCTAGTTTCTATGTAAAGAGTAACATTCTTTCTATCGTTCCCTAATAGTTTTATAACCCTTTCAGGACAATGCACTTCATAACCAACACCAGCAATATCTAGAATTATTGTTTCATCAAAAACTTGATCAACATTTCCTACAAGCTTACCTATCATTTTGTAAAACCTTACTTAATTTATTTGTTCTGTGATGCGCATGTGTAATTGCAATTGCCAAGGCATCAGATGCATCACCAGAACCTAAATTCTTAATTGACAAGAGAACAGATACCATAAGAGCTACTTGGGTTTTATCTGCATGTCCTTGGCCAACAATAGTTTTTTTAATTAAATTTGGAGCGTATTCACTGCATACTACACTTTGATTGGCAACAGCTACCATAATAGCCCCCCTTGCATGACCAAGCTTAAGGCTTGATAATGGATTTTTATTAACAAAAGTATTTTCTATACTAGCCTCATCTGGTTTAAAATTAGAAATAATCCTTGTTATACTATTATATAACTCCAAAAGCCTATTAGAAAGAGACTCCTCTGAATTGGTCTTTATGACCCCGTTCGCATTATGTTTAATATGATTACCATCTACACTGATTATTCCCCATCCAGTAAAACGTAACCCTGGATCAATACCCATAACTTTGATTGACATTATAACACTTACCTAATCGCCAAGTTGTTCTAAAGCTTCTTCAGCTGCATCAAGATTTGTATAAACATTTTGTACATCATCATTATCTTCTAACGAATCTATCATTTTTATAATTTTCTCTATTAATTCTATATCCGCAGGAATTAATGTTTCTGGTTTCCAAACAATACTAACAGAATTTGGTTCCCCTGCTTTATTTTCTAACTCAGCTGATACGCTATGTAATTCATCAGCCTTGCAATATATTTGATGCGTATATTCATTTGAAATGCAATCATCAGCTCCAGCTTCAATAGTCATTTCTATCAAATCATCATCTGAACCAGAATCTTTTGGATACTCAATTAACCCAACCCTTTCAAATGAGAATGATACCGAACCGGTCTCACCTAAGTTACCTCCACATTTAGTAAATATAGACCTCACTTCACCGGCCGTTCTATTTCTATTATCTGTCAATGTTTCAACTATAAAACCTATACCCCCAGGCCCAAAACCCTCATAACGAACCTCGTCATAATTTTCCAAATCATTATCTTGACTCTTTTTAACCGCTCTCTCAATATTATCCTTTGGCATATTTTGTGATCTGGCAGCTTGAATTGCTGATCTTAATCTGGGATTCATGTCTGGGTCAGGGAGACCTGCTTTTGCTGCAACGGTTATTTCTTTTGCTAATTTTGAGAAAATCTTTGCCCTCTTTTTATCTTGAGCACCTTTTCTATGCATAATATTACTAAACTGTGAATGTCCTGACATAATATAACCTTAAATAAGTTGTTGTATAAAAATTTAATTGTAACATATAAAAAATATTCAAGTTATTAACAAATGATAATATTTTTATAATACTAAAAATATGGGATATTCTCTTTCAATACACCTCCAAGTATAAAAGAATCTATTTTACTTACTAATCCTGAGCTATCATCAGTCTCGATCATAACGCCAGATAAAGTTGGGGTTTTACGTGCCGGGATAAGTTTTCCACTTGGGGTATGAGTTAAAAATCTATTTAAGGGTCCAGATTTTTCAAAGCCAAGTATAGAATCATAGTCACCCGTCATGCCAATATCTGATATATAACCACTACCTTTTGCAAGAACCCTAAAATCACTAGTTGGAACATGCGTATGCGTACCGACCATTAGGCTAATTCTTCCATCAAGATAATGACCCATTGCTTGTTTCTCTGAAGTCGCCTCTGCATGCACATCAACAATAATTGCGTCTACAGTCTCAATTAATCTTACGTCTAATAGAAGTTTATCTATAACAGCAAATGGGTCATCCATTGCATTCATAAAAACTCTTCCCATTAAATTAGCCACCAAAACTTTTTTTCCTGATTCTGTTTCAAATATCCCCGCTCCCTTGCCAGGAGTCCCTGCTGGAAAATTTGCTGGCCTAATTAATCTTTCTTGTCTGTTAATAAAGACCATTGCCTCTCTTTGGTCCCAAATATGATTTCCAGTAGTTATAACATCAACACCAGAATCAATTAATGAATTAGCAATACGTTCAGTTATTCCAAAACCTGCAGCTGAATTTTCTCCATTAGCGATAACAAAATCTAACTTATGCTTATTTCTAATTTCAGGTAATCTTTCATGAACAATTCTCCTGCCAGCCTCACCAACAATGTCTCCAATAAATAATATTCTCACTATATTTCCTTATTATTCTTTATCATCAATATCTCTTTTTCATTTACAATGTAATCTAATTTCTCATCAAATATCTCAGTTGCCACCTTATTAATGCATTGAAATTCATAACATACACCAATAAATTTAATATCGAAGCTGTTTCGCATGAATTTGATAGTTCTATCAAAATAACCGCCACCGTACCCGAGACGAAAGCCTGATCTATCAAATAATAACCCTGGTACAAAAATTATATTCGGCTGGAGCGTTCTTTTAGAAACCATAGGTTCTAAAATAGAATATTGATTTTTTATAAGCGTATCACCTAATTTCCATTCTTTATAAACAAGAGGGTCATTATTATTTATTATACAAGGCAAAGACATATTAAAGCCTTTTAAAAAAAAATCTTTAATAAGAGGGATTATATTAAATTCAGAACCAAATGGATAATAACAACCAATTACATTAACATTTTCATTAATATAAGGACGCTCTTGACCAATGATTTCTCTAGAAGATTGTTCTCTATATAAATCCGAGATAGCACCTCTCTGTTCAAGAACTTTACTTCTTTGTAACTCTTTTATAATTTTAACTTCTTTGATGTCTATCCTCAGTGATATAAATATAATTTTATATAAATTAATGCCACGTGGCCGTGGATATTGACAATCCCAGGTTCCCTATTAGTATAGGTGGGTGCCAAATGAAAAAAACCACAGTTTAAATCAGCGTCAGCTCCCTTAAGAATTGTTAAGGCCCTAGGTATAGTTTATCTCACAAACCACACAGCATTTACAACATATATATATATATGAAATACAGCAATAAATTAATCGTCTAACTATTTAATGCTTTTGCTATGACTTCCAATTTACTTGCTAATGATTCTATATCCTGTATTACAATATCCTCTATTTTTTTAGCATCACCTTTAAATTGGTCGCTATTTCTTCTTAGAGTAGAGACTTCGTCTTGAATTTCTTCAATTTGAGTTAATGCGTCTGATAGCTTATCAGATATCGTTAATCCTGCCATTATAAAAAGACGCGTATCACCTATGTGACCAAATCTTCCTTGCAACTGATCTACATGTCGAGAGAAATATGAAGCTAGCTCTTTTAAACGATGCTCTTCCCCGTCATCACACTCCAATTGAACAGTTCTATTATTAATACTAACACTAACCTTGCTCATTTTGCTTGACTTACCTGTTATATTAATAATTTAATCCTGTTTTTCAACAAGCAAACCTTCAAAATTCTCTATCATGGATGTAAGACGTTTTTGAACTTCAGAGTTAGCCTGGTCTAGTTTATTAGATTTCTTATTCATTTCATCCAATCTAACTAACATAGCTGCTTTTTCATTAAGCATCTTATCTAGCTCTTTTTTTAAACCAACAATCACATTTGTTTGTTGGTTTTTGTTTAGGGCTACGATCTCCAATTTGGAAATTGCGTCCTTAAGTTTATTAAAAGCATTATCTAAACGAGTATTATTTTCAACGACCTCATCATCTTCTAGGTAACCTGATCTTACAGTTTGTTGATTCATAAAATAAAAACCTGATTATAAAATTTCAATGTCTAAAGAAAATTCTAAACTTACTAACACTAACACGTCAATAAAAAAGTGCGAATACAATCTTTCTTTAGTAGAAAATATTCAAAATATAACGCTATTAGAGATAAAAATTACAAATAAATTCATTTAAACGCTAAATAGCCAAATATGGTTTGATAATTTTATACTTTCTATCTATAAAGATATTTATAAGTAATAAAATCAAATAAACATATGAATGATAATATAACTCATATTAAAATGGCCAATGCAATAAGGGCTCTATCTATAGATGCTGTAGAAAGCGCTAAAAGCGGTCATCCTGGCATGCCCCTTGGTACAGCAGATATTGCAACAGTCTTGTTTACAAGATACCTAAAGTTTGATGCAGGATCTCCAGATTGGTTTAACAGAGATAGATTTGTTCTTTCAGGTGGTCATGGTTCAATGTTACTCTATTCATGCTTATACCTACTAGGGTATGAAGACCTAACAATTGAACAAATTAAACGATTTAGACAATTAAATTCTATCACAGCTGGCCATCCGGAATTTGGTAACGCAAAAGGAATAGAAACTACAACAGGTCCTTTAGGTCAAGGACTCGGCAATGCTGTTGGAATGGCAATTTCAGAGAAAATACTATCAAAGAAATTTGGATCCGATCTAATTGACCATAGAACGTATGTAATGGTTGGCGACGGAGATTTAATGGAAGGGATATCGCAAGAGACGATATCACTTGCTGGTCATTTAAAGCTTAACAAGCTAACAGTGCTCTACGACGACAATAATATCACTATAGATGGTGAAGTTAGTGTAGCAGATTCAACGGATCAGCTTATGAGATTCGAAGCCTCTGGCTGGAATGTAGTGAAAATAGATGGTCATAATTGTTCTCAAATCTCAAATGCTATAGAAGAATCGATGAATTCAGATAGGCCCTCATTAATTGCGTGCAAAACGCATATTGGTTTTGGATCCCCCAATAGACAAGATACCGCTGGAATTCATGGTGCTCCTCTGGGTCAAGAAGAGTATGAGTTAACAAGGAAAAATTTAGGCATAGATTACCCCCCTTACGAAGTGCCACAAGATATTTTAGACGAATGGAGATTAGCTGGCCTTAGAAATAGGCACCAAAGAAAATTATGGGAAGAAAAATTTGAATCTCTAGAATTAGACATAAAGAATAAAATAAATGCTCACCTCAATACTTCCATTTCTAAAGAATTTGAAGAGGAGTTGTATAAACAAAAAGAAAACCTTTTAAACGAACAAAAGAATATTGCCACAAGAAAATCATCAGAAATGGTCCTCGGCACAATAAATAAATTTATACCCTCAACGATTGGCGGGTCAGCAGATTTAACAGGTTCAAATAATACAAAAACATCAGAAACTAAGAGCATCTCATCTATAAACTTCGAAGGTCGCTATATACATTACGGGATACGCGAACATGCAATGGGCGCAATAATGAATGGGATAGCTTTACATGGTGGATTTATTCCATATGCCGGAACATTCCTTATATTTTCTGATTATTGCAGGCCAGCTATACGTCTATCGGCTTTAATGAAACAAAGAGTGATATATGTAATGACCCATGATTCAATAGGCCTTGGTGAAGATGGTCCAACTCATCAACCAGTTGAACAGCTAGCTGCATTAAGAGCAATCCCTAATCTATTTGTTTATAGACCAGCAAACAGTGTTGAAACGCTAGAATGTTGGCAATTAGCTCTTAACTCAGTATCAGCTCCAAGTATACTTGCATTATCAAGGCAGAATTTGCCTGAATTCAGGAAGTATGATGAAAATTACAAAACCAATAAATGTGCGAAAGGCGCCTATGAGGTTTTCAGCTCTAGCAAAAAGACTAAAATTACCATATTTGCTTCAGGTTCAGAGGTTAATATAGCAATCTTAGCAAGCAAAGAATTGGTATTCAATGGCTTTGAAACAAGAGTTGTATCAGTGCCATGCTTAGATTTATTTAACGAGCAAGATAAGGAAACAAAAGAATCTTATACAAAGTGCTCAGACATAAATGTTGTTGTCGAGGCTGGTGTGAAACAAGGATGGGAACATATTATCGGCGATAATGGAATTTTCATTGGGATGGATAGCTTTGGAGCAAGCGCTCCCTATCTTGAATTGTACAATAAATTCGGTATTACCCCGGAGAACATTGTAGATAAGGTTATTAAAAATCTAGAAAATAACTAAATTTTGGAGAATATAATTACATGGTAGTCAGAATTGCAATAAATGGTTTTGGAAGAATTGGAAGAAATATATTACGAGCACTGGCTGAATCTGAGCGTAAAGATATAAATATTGTTGCAATAAATAGCACTGGAAGCATAGAAACAAATGCTCACTTGCTAAAGTATGATTCTATACATGGAAAATATAAAAAAGAAATAAAAGTAACACAGAATTCAATTAATGTAGGTTTAGGTCCAATCACGGTCCTCACTGAACTAGATCCAGAAAAATTACCTTGGAATGATTTGAATATAGATATTGTATTTGAATGCACAGGAAAATTTACAGACCATGAAAAAGCTATTCTTCATTTAAAAGCAGGGGCAAAGAAAGTTTTAGTTTCAGCTCCATCAAAAGGTGCAGACATAACTGTTGTTTATGGAGTAAACCACAACAATATAAAGAAAAAAGATAACATTATATCAAGCGCGTCTTGTACCACCAATGCTTTAGCTCCAATCGCATCAGTGTTAAATGATAAAATTGGCATAGAAAGCGGATTTGTTACTGCAGTCCATTCATATACAGGAGACCAACCAACCATTGATAGAAATCATAAAGACCTTTATCGCGCTCGAGCTGCTGCAATGTCTATGATTCCAACTTCAACAGGAGCTGCTGCAGCTGTTGGATTAGTTTTGCCAGAATTATCTGGAAAATTAGACGGGGTTTCAATTAGAGTACCAACACCAAACGTTTCATTAATCGATTTCAAATTTATATCTTCACGTCCAACAACGGTAAATGAGATCAATAATGCAATAAAAGAAGCTGCAAGCAATCAATTGAAGGGTGTTTTAAATTGGACTGAAGAAAAACTGGTGTCTACTGATTTTAATCATGATCCGCATTCATCAATATTTGCTATGGACCAAACTCGTGTTATTGACACCAAGTTGGTAAGGGTAATGTCTTGGTACGACAATGAATGGGGATTTTCAAATAGAATGAACGATTTAGCAGCAATTATTGGAAAATTAATTTAGTATCAATCTAGCGGCAGGATAAATCTATGATAACTAAATTACATAATATTCAAGAGAAAGAAGCTAAGAACAAGCGAATAATCATGAGGGTTGACCTCAATGTTCCAATGAGCGAAGGACAAATAAAAGACAATACTAGAATAAAAGAAATTATCCCTTCATTAAAAGAGCTTCTGGATTTCAATGCAGCAATAATTATCATTTCACATATGGGAAGACCTAGGGGAGAAAAGAATCTAAAATTATCACTCTCACCAATAGCAGTTGAGCTATCTAGACTAATAAATAAAGACGTTCATTTTATAGATCATATCCCAGATAGTAATTCACATTATACAAAAGACAGCTTTGATCTTGGTTCAATTTATTTGCTAGAGAACTTAAGATTCTACCCAGGTGAAGCAAGTAATGATGACAATTTTATACAAAACCTATCGAAAATGGGTGACATTTATGTCAACGATGCATTTTCTGTTTCGCATCGATCTCATGCATCAACAATAGGTATAGCAAATAAATTACCAAGTTACGCGGGACAGAATATGTTAAAAGAATTACATATGCTAGAATCATTGTTAGAGAACCCTAAGAAACCTATGGCCGCAATAATTGGCGGTTCTAAAATATCAACAAAAATTCAAATACTAGAAAACCTTATAGAAAAAGTTGATAAAATAATAATTGGCGGAGCAATGGCAAATACATTTTTAATTGCCCAAGGGTATGACATTAAAAATTCATTACATGAGCCAGAAAAAATAAAAATAGCCCAGTATATTCTATCAAAAGCAAAAAAGTGGGAATGTAAAATTATTCTCCCAGTAGATGCACAAATTTCTAAAACATTAAACCATAATGTTCCTACGAAAAATGTTCTTTTATCAGAAATACCAAAAGACTATATGATCCTTGACCTGGGACAAAAATCTACTAATATTATCATAAATGAACTTGAAAATATAAAAACATTAATCTGGAACGGCCCAATGGGGGCTTTTGAATTTTCACCATTCGAGAAATCGACGATTGAAGTGGCGCATTCAATATCGAAACTAACGAAGTCAAATAAAATGATTTCTGTAGCTGGAGGTGGAGATACCATTGCTGCATTAAATATGGCTGGGGTAATTAAAGACCTAACCTATGTTTCAACAGCTGGAGGAGCATTTCTTGAATGGCTTGAAGGTAAGACTCTGCCTGGAATAAAGGTGTTGCTTAAATAGCAAATATATTACACATGATAGGGATATAGTATGAATAAAAAATTAAATGATGTAGCACAAATGATGGTAACGCCTGGAAAAGGAATTTTGGCAGCCGATGAAAGTAATGCAACAATTGCAAAAAGATTTAATCAAATAGATTTAGAATGTTCAGAGGATAACCGTCGAAATTATCGAGAAATGCTCTTTAGGTCTTCTGATGCTATGAAAAATTATATCTCAGGAGTTATTTTGTATGACGAGACGATTAGACAAAAAAGTGAAACTGGAGAGTATCTTACAGCTATAATTCAAGAATCGAATTCACTAGTCGGAATAAAAGTTGACACAGGAGCAAAGCCCCTTGCTTTAGATAACTCCCAAACAATCACCGAAGGTCTTGATGGATTAAGGGAAAGATTAAATGAATATTATAATCTTGGAGCTAGATTTGCCAAATGGCGAGGTGTAATAGAAATATCAAAAGATAATCCAACACCTTACGCTGTAAAGTCAAATGCACAAGCACTTGCAAGATATGCAGCGTTATGTCAAGAGGCTAACATAGTACCAATCATTGAACCAGAAGTGTTAATGGATAGCAAAAATTCTATCCATAATATAAAAGAATGCGAACGCGTTACAACTTGGGTATTGAATACCGTATTCCAGGAATTATCTGATGCCGATATAGAGTTAGAGGGGATTATTTTAAAGCCAAATATGGTCATTCCGGGAAAATTTTGCAAAGAAAAATCATCATCCGATGAGATTGCAGAAAAAACATTAAAGTGTCTAAAAGAAACAGTACCACACGCAGTACCTGGAATTGCTTTTCTCTCGGGAGGACAAAATGATATCGAAGCAACCCGACATCTTTCAATGGTAAATTCAGCGAGTAACAATCCATGGAATATTACCTTTTCGTATGGAAGGGCACTTCAACATAAATCTATTATGACTTGGGCTGGAAAAACTGAAAACATCCCTGGGGCGCAAAATGTATTTTCCCATAGAGCTAAGATGAATAGCTTTGCCTCATTAGGAAAGTGGAATTTTAACCTAGAAAATAATGATTAATAAAAATATATTATTATACAGAAGTACATTGAAAAATAACTTAGCGTTGATATTACAATGAAATTTTATATAAATAGATTTCTCTTGCTAATTATGATAATTTTCTATTCCCCATCTCACTCACACGCCTTTAATACCGATGATTTTATCAATTTAATAAAAAACCAAGATACTGATGCTGCCATTGAATTAATAAAAGAAACAGATTCGATATATGATCTAAATTATATTCAGACTATTGCACAATCATATGCCAACCAAGGAAAGTATGATCAATCTCTAGTGTGGTATGAAAAAGCATATGAAAAGAACAGCTTACTCGGAAAGTTTCAATTAGCAGAAGTACTTCAATATAAAGACGATGAAAAGAGCCACCAAAGATCAGCTGAATTATTTGAAAGTTTTAACATTAAAGATGGAGAACAAATATACTCCAATGCGCTTTACTCTTTAGGGCAAATATATCTATTAGGAAGAGGTCGAGAGAAAAATAATACTAAAGCGTTTCAGTTTACATATAAGTCTCATACTTATGGTAATCCATTGGCTACATACACCTTATCAGTTTTCTACCACCAAGGAATTGGCACAAAGATAGACCTAATTTCTTCTGCCAGTTTAACCGCCGAACTTGCTAATCTTGGATTTGTTGAATCAGAGTCTGATTATGCGCATATGATACTAAATGAAATGGGAGTAAAAAAAAATAACCGTATAGCGGTCTTATGGTTAAAGAGAGCTGCTGACAAAGGCTACCCTCAGGCTCTTCAGACATTATCTCGAATGTATTTGTATGGCCTTGGAGTTGAAAAGGATAATATCGAATCTTATAAATTATATTTACTTGCCAAGGAAGCGGGAATAATGGATATAGAGTTAGACATGGCATTTGCCAATACAAAAGAGAATGAAAAAAAAGAAGCCACCGAAAGAGCTAATTCATTTAAAAAACTAAAAACAAAAAGCTTTGGATTCGTAAATTAAACTTTATCAAGATAATTAATAAATAAATATACTAAAAGATAAAAAAATATTACAACAGTTTATAATATATAAGGTGATATAAATGAAAGTTAACGGTAATCAAGTTTTCCCTGGCAATATAATAGAATATAAAAATTCTCTTTGGTCTGTAATTAAAGCGCAAGCTGTAAAACCTGGAAAAGGCGGAGCTTTTAATCAAGTAGAATTAAAATCAATTATTGGAAATACCAAACTTAATGAAAGATTTCGATCTGATGATTCAATTGAGTTAGTCAGAATCGAAAGCTATGAATTTCAATATTTATATTCAAATGACGGAAAAGTAGTATTCATGAATAAAGACAACTTCGAACAAATTGAACTGGATGAAGAATTTATAGGAGAGAGAAAATCTTATCTACAAGATGGAATGAATGTGCAAATAGAGCTCTATGAAGAAAAACCAATTGGTATAATCTTTCCTAAACAATTAACATTAAAAATTAAAGATACAGAACCAACTATAAAAGGCCAAACAGCTTCCTCTTCATACAAACCTGCGATTTTAGAAAATGATCTTAGGGTAATGGTGCCTCCATTCGTTTCTGTTGGAGACAGTATAATAGTCGATACCAACGATTCATCTTATATAAAAAGAGCAGATTGAAAAAATATGGCCGCATCCCCAATAATGAATATAATCACCCAAGCAAGTCGTAAGGCTGCAAAGATATATATGAGAGATTTTGGTGAGATACAGAACCTCCAAACATCTACAAATTCTGTAAAACATTTTACTGAAAAAAGTAAAAATAGAGTGCAAGAAATATTAATTGCAGAGATAACCAAAGCATATCCCAAAAATGGTATTATTTGCGATAATTATTATAAAGACACAGCTAACCCTGAAGATGGCGTTTGGATAATAAATGCATTAGACGGGGAAGAAAATTTTTCTCGTGCTATACCATATTTTTCTTTGTCGGTAGCTTATAAGAAAAATAATGTTATTACAGATGGCATTGTTTACAATCCAGCAACAGATGATTTATTTATGGCTGAAAAAGGAAAAGGTGCAAGTCTAAATGGCAAAAGAATAAGAGTATCCTCAATGGAGTCTGTTAATAATTGTATGATCTCTATCAGAAAATATGATGATTTACTAACTATTGCTAATAAAAAATTATACCATAATCTAGGCGCAGAAGGTGCTAATATTAGATCTTTTGGTTCACCGTCTATTGACATAGTTCGAGTTGCATCTGGAAATATCGATGCCTACATACAGAGCAATAATAGCTTAATCACACTTGCTGCAAGTATATTGATATTATTAGAATCAGGCGGAAGGATAACGGACTTCTCTGGAGAAAATAAATGGATAGAAAACAAACAAATTATAGTCAGCAATGACAGTATCCATAATGAAATAATTAATAGAATGAATAAAGAATAATATTATGCTAATCTGATTTAACAATTACTTTGATTAAATATAGAATTGATAAATTAAAAAAAATTAAATTATTATGACAATACATTCTAGCTATACAAATTTAACAAATCCGATGAGTTATATTTTGAAGATGCTATCTTGCGTCATATTGATAATTGCGGTAGTTTTTTTTCTTCAAAATTTTATAATTAAAGCCTTCCTTGCAAATCTAGCTATTAATTCCATTATATTATCCGTGTTAATATTTGGCTGCTTATTTATATTAAATCAGGTTTTAAAACTATTCAAAGAAGTTAGGTGGGTAAATAATTTTCAAAATGGTGATCTTAATGCAGACATAGGATCACCTCCGATATTATTAGCTCCTATGGCAACAATGATGCTGGATCATCAACATACAATTAGCCTTTCAACAACTTCTATGAGATCTCTTTTAGATTCCATTGCTTCTAGATTGGATGAAGCAAGAGAATATTCAAGATACATGATTGGTTTATTGATTTTCCTTGGGCTATTGGGGACATTTTGGGGTTTGTTAATGACCATTGATTCGATAAGCCAAACGATCGGATCCCTAAATTTAAATGGAGAACAGCCTTCTGCTATGTTCGAGGAACTTAAGCAAGGTCTTGAAGCCCCTCTATCTGGAATGGCAATTGCTTTTTCATCATCTTTATTTGGCTTGTCCGGTTCACTCATATTAGGATTCCTAGACCTTATATATAATCAAGCTCAAAATAGATTTTATAACGAACTTGAAGAGTGGTTATCTACTGTTACTGAAATAAATTCTGATGAAAAAACTGATAATAAATTTCTTATATATCTAAATAAGAATATGAAAGAAATACATCAAATGATAGGCAGTTTAAGAGATACCATAGATCAGGGTAATAACGTTTACGATAATAGAAACAAAGAAATTCAAAATGAGCAGGGGTTGATAAAAGATCTAATCAAATCACAATCAGATCATCAGTTAGAGCTTATCAAAGAATTACGTACACTTTCATCTAACAAAGATAATAATAAATAAGCGAGATTATCTGAATGATTGGGAAAAATCGCCGAAAACATGATAGCGGTGGTAATTATTGGCCTGGATTTGTCGATGCAATGGCAACCATTCTATTAGTTATAATGTTTTTGCTTACTGTTTTTATTTTATCACAGTTTTACCTAGCAAATGAAATTTCTGGTAAAGACAATGCCCTTGATGAATTACGCGAACAGCTCGCCGACCTTAGTAAGGTCTTATCGCTCGAACGCCTTCAAAATAATGAATTAGAAAAAAATATTTTAAATTTAGAAACTAGTATTTCAGACCTTGAAATTGAAAAGTCAAGCCTGACAAGCGATCTATTCATCGCAAACGATGAATTAATAATTCTTCAGGATAGAATTGTTAAAATCAAAGATGAGTATGAAAGTGAAATTATAATTCTTGAAGATGATTTAGAAGATAGAATTCAACAATATGAATCTCAACGCGATGAGTTGGCTAAAAGAAATAAGCTAATTATAGATTTAGGTACAAAAGAAAGGGAAACAAGTAATTTATTAGCAATTAGAGATAAAGAAATAGAAAAAAAACTTGAGAGAATTAATGAAGATGATTTAAAAATCATGACTCTCGGCAATGAGGTTAATAATACAAAGTCAAGAATACTAGAAATAGAAAAAAAACTTACCGGATCTGAGCAGCTAATACTAGACCTTAGAAAGAAAAACAAAGAATTAGATGCAGGGATATTTAACCTAAATCAAACTATAAGCAGTATCACTGGAGAAAATAAATTTAGTGAACAGGTGATAATAGATCTGAGAAAGAAAAATATAGAAAATACCACTAAAGCATTGAGTTTAAACAATACCATTAAAAATCTATCTGGAGATTCATATAAAGCAAGCGATGAAATAAAAATTTTAAATATGCAACTAAAAGCCCTTAGAAAACAAATGTTAGAGATGCAAGCCTTATTGGATGACTCTAAAGAAAGAGATATAGATCAAAAAGCCAGAATATCTGATCTTGGGAAAAAGCTTAACCTCGCTCTAGCCCAAAAAGTAAAGGAATTATCAGAATATAGATCTGAGTTTTTTGGAAAATTAAAAGAAATACTTGGTGACCGAAGTGATATTAAAGTAATAGGTGATAGGTTTATTTTCCAATCTGAGGTCTTGTTTGGTAGTGGTGAATCTGAAATTAACATAGAAGGCAAGCGCCAACTGGCTAAGCTTACAGTAGCAATCCTTGATCTTATGGATGAAATACCTAATGATGTTAACTGGATACTAAGAGTTGATGGTCACACTGATAAACAGCCAATTAGAAATGCTAAATTTAATTCAAATTGGGAGCTATCATCAGCTAGAGCTATATCTGTAGTTAAATTTCTAATACAAATGGGAATTCCAGCAAACAAATTGGCGGCAACAGGACTTGGAGAATTCCAACCGATTGATGACTACGATGACCAAGAGGCCTACAGGAGAAACAGAAGAATTGAATTAAAATTAACTGAGGGGTAAATTTTTAAATATATTTATTGAGGTTTCTTAGATCTTAGTTTATAGATTCTATAAATTAATTTAAATTATTATTTTTAGAGAAGTATATTATGAAAAATGAAACACATCCAGATTACCATAAGATTACAGTAGCTATGACTGACGGTACAGTTTTTGAAACTAAATCAACTTACGGCAAAGAGGGTGACACACTTACTCTAGACATAGATCCGACAAGTCACCCAGCTTGGACAGGTGGCTCACAACATCTTTTGGATAGAGCTGGTAGGGTTAGTAAATTCAATAAGAAATTTGAAGGTTTCTTGGGAAAATAATATTTTTAAAAACATTATTTAACTTAATATTTTTACACATTGTATCTTATGTATAGTTTCTTTACAGAGAAGTAAAATCTATGAAAATAGTTGATATTATTGACCATGGGAAAAATAATAAATTAGTAATAAGAGGTATTCCAATACCAGAACCCAGTGGTAATGAAATATTAATCGAAGTTAAAGCAGCTGGTGTCAATAGACCAGATATACTCCAAAGAATGGGTATGCACCCACCACCATCAGGCGCCCCTCATAATCCTGGTTTAGAAATTTCAGGAATTATAACAAAATGTGGTAAAGATGTTGTTCGATACAAAGTAGGAGATGCGGTCTTAGCTCTTGTACCAGGTGGCGGTTATTCGGAATATTGCATTGCTCATGAAAATCTTAGTCTTCCTATACCAAAAAATTTATCCTTTATAGAAGCAGCAGCTATACCTGAAACTTTTTATACAGTGTGGAGCAACATCTTTGATATAGGGGAGCTTAAAGAAGGTGAAAATTTCTTAGTTCACGGAGGATCAAGTGGCATTGGGTCAACGGCAATTCAAATCGCTAAAGCGTTTTCAGCAAACGTGATCACAACTACAAGCAGTGCATTGAAATGCAGTAAATGCCTTGAAATAGGAGCTGATCTTGCTATAAATTATAGTGTTGATGATTTTGTGTCCGTAATAAAGGAATCAACCTTCAAGGAAATTAATTTAACTTTGGATATGGTGGGTGGAGATTATACTTTAAGAAACTATAATGTAGCTGCACAACACGGACGAATTGTTCAAATTGCTTTTTTAAAAGGGAAAATAATAGAAACAGATATTCATCTAATGATGAGAAAAAAATTAAAACATACAGGCTCTACCCTTAGACATCAAAGTATTGAGTTCAAATCTGAGATAGCTAAAAAATTAGAAGAAAAGATATGGCCCTTATTAGAAGAAAAACGAATAAAACCAGTAATCTATCAAACTTTCACTCTAGATGAAGCTGAGTCAGCTCATAAACTTATGACATCCGGTGAACATTTTGGTAAAATAATACTAACAGTTTAGATATTAATTTAAATTAATCTATGCTATGAGATAACATTAGATATCTAGAAGAACATAACGGAGAAATAACAATGGCACAAATTCCACTAATGCCAAAAGCAACTGCAGTATGGTTAGTAGAAAATACTACTTTAACATTTGACCAAATTGCGAGCTTTTGTAATTTGCATAGTTTAGAAATAAAAGGAATTGCGGATGGAGATGTCGCTCAGGGCATACGTGGTATGGATCCAATAATGGCAGGCCAAATAACCAGATCAGAGCTTGAAATCGCACAAAAAGATAAGAATCATATAATAATATTAAATAAGTCTGATGTTAAATTACCTGAAATGAAGAAGAAAAGGCAAAATAGGTATATGCCTCTATCTAGAAGGCAAGATAGACCAACTGCAATTGCATGGCTTACAAGAAATCACCCTGAATTAAAAGACTCCGAGATAATAAAATTAGTAGGAACAACAAAATCAACAATTAATGCGATTAAAGAAAGATCTCATTGGAACATCGGTAACATTCAACCTCAAGATCCTGTTGCATTATCTTTGTGTACACAAGTTGAATTAGATGCCGCTGTAATAAAAGCTTCTATAAGATTAGAAAAAGAAACAGGGGTTCCTTCGGGTATCAATACGTTAAAATCAACCGACGAAACTGTAGACTATTCTGTCAAGAAAGAAGTGGTTATTAATAACAATGACTCCTTAACAGTTGATGATGTTTTTTCTAATAAAACTGATAAAACAGAGTAAAAAAAGTCATTACTATTAATTTCTTGTTTTTTAATAGAAAACTTTATCCTAATGATCATTGATCCTTTATTTTATTTAATGGCTATCCCATCTGTTATTATAATCGGCCTATCAAAAGGTGGTTTAACTGGCATTGGTGCATTAGCTGTTCCGTTAATGGCTATCGTTGCCTCTCCCCTCCAATCAGCTGCGGTTCTTATGCCCATATTAATGGTATTAGATTTAATTGCAGTGTGGACATACAGAAGAACATTCGATAAAAAAACATTGGCTATAACTGTCCCCGCTTCAATTGCGGGTATAATTATTGGCTGGGCTCTAGTGTCAAGAATTGATCCGAACGTTATCAGGATATTAATTGGCATAATTGCTGGAACTTTTACTATATCCTATTGGTTAAATAACAATCAAAAAGAGGCTAAGGGACATAGTGTTGTGCGAGGGACTTTTTGGGGTACCATAACTGGATTTACCAGCTTCGTAACGCTAACAGGAGCCCCTCCATATCAAATGTATTTGCTTCCACTAAAGCTTGACCAAAGAAAATACGCTGGAACCTTTATGATTTTTTTCTGGTTAAATAATATATTAAAATTTCCTTTATTTATGCAATTAGGAGAAATAAATAAATCAACTTTATTTACTTCGTTAGCTTTATTCCCAATAGCAATAATTTCTACTTTTATTGGCATATACATTGTTAAAAAAGTGCCCACAAAAATATTTTATAGAATTATCTATATTCTTCTATTCTTAGTTAGTATAAAATTAATATGGGATGGTTTTAGTAATATAATTATAAATAATAATTAAATGAGAAAAAAATGCATAGAATAGCGATTATAATGGGTTCTCAGTCAGATTGGGCAACAATGCACCATTCAGCTGGAATATTAGATGACCTAGATATTAAGTATGAAACAAAAATAATCTCTGCGCACAGGACTCCAGATAGGTTATACGAATTCGCAAAAAATGCTAAAAAAAATGGTTTTAGTATAATTATTGCTGGTGCAGGTGGAGCAGCCCATTTGCCTGGTATGGTTGCATCACTTTGTACGTTACCAGTACTTGGTGTTCCGATAAAATCTAAGTTGCTTTCAGGTCTAGATAGTTTGTTATCAATTGTTCAAATGCCTGCAGGAATACCGGTTGGAACATTAGCAGTAGGAAAACCAGGTGCCATTAATGCAGCACTTCTTGCGGCATCTATAATTGCAAGTACCGATGAAATTGTTAATAAAAAATTAGCTGAATGGAGAGACGTTCAGACAAAACTAATAGCTGAGAAGCCAGTAGACGATGACTAAAGATATTGATTCCAAATCAGGTAAAATAATTGGAATCCTAGGAGGAGGTCAATTAGGAAGTATGCTAGCTATTGCAGCGAGTAAATTAGGTTTAAAAACTCATATCTATAGCTCTAGCAAAGATAGCCCCGCGTTTAATTATTCTACAAAATACACTATAGCAGATTATGACGATGAAATAGCTCTTAAGAATTTTATTAAAGAAATAGACATTGCAACTATTGAATTTGAAAATATCCCAGAACAAACATTGAATTATATTTCAGATTACGTACCTCTTTATCCAAATAAAGAATCAATCTTTTTAAGCCAAGATCGCTTTTTAGAAAAAAATTTTATTAGGGAAAATAGTATAGATGTAGCAGATTTTATGCCAATAAATAATATAGATGACATAAAAAAATGGGATTTTAATTTAAGGCCAGGAATATTAAAAACAAGAAAATTTGGTTATGATGGTAAAGGACAAAAAATAGTAACCACAGCAAAAATGTGCGAAAAGTACTTTATTGAAATGAATAATTCTCCATGCATAATAGAAGAAGTCGTACCCTTTAATATGGAAGTTTCAACTATCACCGCACGATCACAAGATGGATCGATAGAAATGTTTGAACCTTCTAGGAATATACATAAAAACCATATTTTACATACATCAAACATTCCTTCCGGCTTATCTAATGCTTTGATTGAAAAGCTCCATGCTATATCAAAATTAATTATATCAAAACTAAATTATATCGGTGTTTTATCAATTGAATTCTTTATAACAAACAACAACATTATGGTTAACGAAATTGCACCAAGGGTTCATAACTCTGGCCACTGGACTATGGATGGAGCTAATATATCTCAATTCGAACAACACATTAGAGCAATCAGTAATCTACCTATTGTAGAACCAAAAACGCTTCATTCATTGGAAATGCTAAATATAATTGGAAATGATATTTATTATTGGGAAAAATCAAATGATAACGAAGTAAGGAAGATTCATATATATGGAAAAAAAGGAATAAAAAGCGGTAGAAAACTAGGTCACGTTAATTCTATCAAGAAGAGCAAATCATAAGAAAAAACATATCGTTTTTTATTTTTTTATTTGCAATATAAGATAAATAATATATAAAATATTTATACATTAAATTTTTATTAAATTGATTGGATAATTCATTGCAAGTAACCGTTCGAGATAACAATATAGATCAGGCTCTTAAGGCTCTTAAAAAAAAGATGCAACGTGAAGGTATTTTTAGAGAAATGAAACTTCGTAATCATTACGAAAAGCCTTCGGAAAAAAAAGCAAGAGAAAGAGCAGAAGCAATTAGACGCGGAAGAAAACTAGCAAGAAAAGCTCAACAAAGAGAAAGTGGCATATCTCAATAAATTTACATTAGCTTTTTGTTCACGTTATAATTAGAAAAATATTATTGTGAAATTTTATAATATTGTTGCATTAAAAAAATCATATATAATTATTGTTTTAATATTTTTTATATCATCCTGTACAAACAACAAATCCATTACAGAATTTACATCTAATAATATTCCTAGAAACATCAATGTTTATGAAGATAATTTTAGATCTATAACTACAGCCATTGAACGTGAGCCTACAAATCCAAAATTATATAATCTAAGAGGTATAGAATATGCAAAGATTGGCCTATTTGAACATTCTATTCAAGATTTCAGAAAAGCAATTAAATTAGATCCCAAATATTATCAAGCAATATATAATGAAGGTCAGTCTCAATTAAGAATTGGTGATTCAAAGAAAGCTATTGATAATTTTAATTTATCTATTGAAATTTTTCCAAATTATTCAAAGGCTTATTTTAGCAAAGGCCTCTATTATAAAGATAACAAAGATTATGAGTTGGCTCTGAGTAATTTTGATAGCTCTATAAAGCACGATCAAAACAACGCCGATGCATATCATCATAGAGGCACGCTATATCAATTGCTTAAAGAACAAAATAACGCACTTCAAGATTTTGATAAATCAATATCACTAAAACGTAATAATTATATATCACTATATTCAAGAGCATTGTCCTATACAGCTCTTAAAAGGTACAACTCCGCTGTTGACGACCTTAATCAAGTATTACATTCAAAACCTGATTTTCTTAACGCCCTATTTGCAAGGGCAAAAGTGTACGAACATATGGAAGAGTATCGTTTAGCGTTAAAAGATTATGAAAAGATTATCAGCATTGACAAAAATAATAGACATGCTAAAAAGTCTAGTTCTTTTATAAAAAGGAAGAAGTTATAAAGATTTAACTATATTTTCAACCATCTTTTTTGCATCACCAAAGAGCATCATAGTATTATCTCTAAAGAACAATTCATTCTGCACTCCAGCATAGCCAGATGCCATAGATCTTTTAATAAACAATACCGTCCCAGAGCGCTCTACATCGAGAATTGGCATTCCATATATCGGACTCTGTGGGTCAGTCTTTGCAGCAGGGTTTGTTACGTCATTAGCGCCTATAACAAAAGTAACATCTGTCTGACTAAACTGTGAATTAATATCTTCTAACTCATACACCTCATCATAAGGTACCTGTGCTTCAGCCAATAAAACGTTCATATGACCTGGCATGCGACCAGCAACTGGGTGTATGGCATAAGAAACACTTACCCCCGCTTTCTTTAGCTCGTCAACCATTTCACGAAGTGCGTGTTGTGCTTGCGCAACTGCCATACCATAACCAGGTACTATGATAACAGACCCAGCGTTTTTCATAATGAAAGCAGCGTCTTCTGCCGACCCTCTTTTTACTGGTCTATTCTCATCAGTATCCGAGCTTATAGAATTACTATCACTACCAAATCCGCCTAATATCACATTAAAAAATGATCTGTTCATTCCCTTGCACATTATATAGGATAATATTGCACCAGATGATCCAACAAGAGCTCCTGTGATTATTAATGCTGTATTACCTAATGTAAAACCTATTCCAGCTGCTGCCCATCCTGAATATGAGTTTAACATTGATATCACAACCGGCATATCAGCCCCTCCAATTGGGATAATAATTAAAACCCCTATTAACAATGCTGTGAACGTTAGAGCCCAAAAAATAAAATGTGATTCAGTTAAAGAGAATGCTATTATCATCAACACTAAACTAATGCCAATAAGAAGATTTATAAGGTGTTGTTTTGGAAATGTAAGCGGAGACCCTGATACTAAACCCTGTAACTTTGTAAACGCAACTATTGAACCCGTAAATGTTATTGCCCCTATAGTAACACCTAGACCCATTTCTACGAGACTAGACATATGCATATTTCCAGGACTACCAATGCCCATAGCAGCTGGAGCATATAACGCTGCTGCCGCAACTAAGACTGCAGCTAAACCAACTAAAGAATGAAATGCAGCGACTAATTGAGGCATCGCGGTCATTGGAATTTTACGAGCAATATATATGCCCACACCGCCACCGATTGTTATGCCTGATATAATTAATATTCCATCTAAAATATTTGTTGTAGCTGAAATCGTTAAAGTTGTTAATACAGCGATCGCCATTCCTGAGATACCAAAAATATTACCAAGTCGTGCAGATTCTGGATTCGACAAACCTCTAAGCGCTAGGATAAAACAAACACCTGAAACTAAGTATAAAAATGCTACAATATTTGCTGACAAATTACTAAACCTTCTTTTTATACATCGCTAACATGCGATGGCTGACGAGGAAACCCCCAAATATATTAATTGAAGCAAGTATTAATGCAAAAAAACCAAATGTTTTAGCATAAAATATATCACTTGCTTCTGCTGATCCTGGAATAAAATTAGCGCCTACCGATAATAATGCACCAACAATGATTACGGATGATATTGCATTAGTAACCGACATAAGAGGGGTATGTAATGCTGGCGTAACACTCCAAATAACATAATATCCTATAAATATAGCTAGTATAAATATTGATAATCTAAACATGAACGGGTCAACTATATCAAGTGCACCAGAGTGTTCTAAATTTGACACAAGTGTTATTGCCTCCACATTAGCTGCTTCAATTACATTTACTATAGATTCTTTGTTCATAGTATCTCCATCAATTATACATTTTATGCACTAGCTTAGATTCATCTGCTATCAGTATACCTAATATAATTTCATCATCACTTTTAATTTCTAATCGTTTATCAGAGTAATTTATTATTTCTCCAAGAAAATTATATATATTTTGAGAGTATAAATTGGAGGAATCTGCAGGCAACCTAGCTGCAAAATTTTCATACCCTATAATTGAGACTCCATTATAATCTTCTATTTTTCCAACTCTAGACATCTCAACATTACCGCCCCGTTCTATAGCTAAGTCAGCAATTACCGATCCTTTTCTCATTGAATCTATCATTTTTTTTGTTACTAATATTGGAGCTTTTCTGCCAGGTATTAAGGCGGTAGTAATTACGATATCCTGCTTTGCGATATGCTCTGCCACTAAATTTTGTTGTTTATTTTTATATTCATCTGACATTTCTTTGGCATAACCGCCAGAAGTTTCTGCAGCTTTAAACTCATCATCCTCAACTGCAATGAACTTTGCACCCAATGATTCTACTTGCTCTTTTGAGGCAGGCCTAACATCTGTTGCAGTAACAATGGCGCCCATTCTTCTTGCTGTTGCAATAGCTTGAAGTCCGGCTACACCAGCACCCATGATAAAAGCACGTGCCGGGGGAATTGTACCGGCTGCTGTCATCATCATTGGCAATGCTCTACCATAAGTTGCAGCAGCATCTATAACAGCCTTATAACCTGATAAATTTGATTGTGATGACAGAACATCCATAGATTGGGCTCTTGATATTCTAGGCATCAATTCCATCGAAAAAATCTTACAACCATTTTTCGCCAAACTTTGCAAATCATCCCTATTCCCATAAGGATCCATCTGCCCAATCAAAATGGTGCTCTTTTGAACATATTCTAGTTGATCTTTATTTGGTCTTCTAACGGTTATAATAATATCAGCATTAGATACAGCATCTTTGATGGTTCTTGAAATCTTAGCGCCAGCTTCTTCGTATTCGGAATCAGCAAACCCTGCTCTTGCACCGCATCCTGACTGAATACAAACATCTACACCTTGTGAAACTATTTTTTTTATTACTGAAGGTGTTAACCCAACACGGTCTTCAGTTTTAATGACTTCAGATAAAACTGTAATTTTCATGAGAAAGAAGAACCTTAAAACACGAGATTAAAAAAATTAATTATTAGACAAGAAAGATCGCCATCAATGCTAATAAAACTACTAAGAAAATTGAAGAAAATTTTGTTAACTTAACAAAACGTATGTAGGTTTTATTATGCTCTACATAATCCATACTTGGAATATCGTCACTATTTTTTGTCATAAATGTCTCTTTAATATCTCTTTATAAATATAACAACCAACTAGCATGTGGTAAAAAAATTATCAATGAAAAAATCACAACTAATCACCATAATTAACATTAGTTTTTATAAAAATTTTATTTTGCCTATTTTTTAATCTTTTTTCATCAAAATCTCCTATAGCTTTTTCAAATAGATCATGAAGATTTAATTTTGCATCTAGGTGCAGAAAAACAGCACCAAGTCCTATTGCAGCTCTATCCATAAAAACGAACTCTCTTGGTATTTCAATTGGACCAATTTTTTTTAGAGCAGTATAAACTTCAAAGGCTTCTTTTCTCCCATAACTGTTTGGACTTGTCCCATCTGAGATCGTTCTAATTCTGTTATCTAACAAAGGACCGTATACAAATTTTGCCCATATATTTAGTATTTCAATTGTTTCGTTTTTAAGATCAGAGAATCCCCATGTTTCATAAGCAGAAATTACTTGATCCCTTTTGTTCAACAAAAGTCCATTGTACAAATCTACAACACCTTTTACGAAAGACGGTTCAAATCTCCTGACACATCCAAAATCTAATAAATTTAGTCCTGTAACCTGGTTATTTTTTTGTATAATTGTATAATTACCTAAATGTGGATCGCCGTGAATTACACCATATTGTCCAAAGGGAATCCACCATGCTCTAAACAACATATCGCCAATTTTATTTCTAATCTCTTGTGAAGAATTCTTATAGCTCAATAAGTGAACCCCCTGTTGCCATGTCATTGTTAATAATCTTTTTGTTGACAACTCTCTCTCCACATTAGGAATTTTTATATCCTTATGATCCTTCAACATTGCCCGATATAGATCTAAATGATTGGCCTCTCTCTCATAATCAAGCTCTTCCCTTAATCTAATCGCTATTTCTTTTTTTATCTGCCCAGTTAATATAGCAGGATCAAACCTTTTGTTTATAGAAAATAGTAAATCTAATTGCTTTAGGTCAGCCTCTACTGCAGAAGACATATCTGGGTACTGTAGTTTACAGGCAACCACATTTCCTTTTAAATCTTCACCTTTATGAACTTGACCAAGCGAAGCTGCTGCGCAGGCCTCTTTATCGAAGCTTTTAAACTTACCTTGCCAATCTTTACCTAATTCAGCTTTCATGCGTCTATTAACAAATCCCCAGCCCATAGAAGGAGCATTATTTTGTAGTTTAGATAATTCATCTGCGTATTTGGCAGGCACAGCTCCTGGTATTGTAGATAAAATTTGGGCGATCTTCATAATAGGCCCCTTTATATCACCAAGGGCGTTAGTTACTGCAATAGCATTTTTTTCTAGTGACTTTTCGTTCAATACTTTGGATAGAGCAACCCGTGCGGCAGCAATGCCCAAGTTAGAACCAACTTTACCATATCTCATAAATCTTTTTGAATAGGTGTTTTCTTCTTTATCCATAGTACCGCTAAACTAGCTTAATTAATCTTTTTCAATTACCTCTAATTCGTCAATCATATTTTCTATCAAGGACAACCCGGCTTTCCAGAATTCAGGATTAAGTGCGTCAAGGTTAAATGGTGATAATAATTCTGTGTGGTGTTTAGTCGCACCTGCTTTTAATAAATCAATATATTTTTCGACAAAATTAGTGTTTGAATCTCTATATATTGCATAAAGAGAATTTACAAGACAATCGCCAAAAGCATAAGCATAGACATAAAATGGGCTATGTATAAAATGTGGAATATAACACCAATAGTATTTATAATTATCATCTATATTAACCGCCGGACCAAGGCTATGTTTCTGTATTTTCATCCATATACTGTTAATATCCTCAGTAGTTAATTCACCATTCTTTCTTTCTTTATGTATCGATTCTTCGAATTGATAAAATGATATCTGACGCACCACAGTATTAAGCATATCTTCAACTTTTGATGCAATTAACATACGTTTACTTTCCTTACTATCAGCCTTAGATAATAATTTCTGGTAAGTAAGCATTTCACCAAATACACTTGCAGTTTCAGATACGGTTAGTGGAGCATTCGCCATCAAAGGTCCGTGCCTTGAAGATAAAGTCTGATGTATCCCATGACCTAGCTCGTGCGCAAGCGTCATAACATCTCTTGCTCTTCCTTGATAGTTTAACAGTATATAAGGATGTTTATTAGGTGTAGTTGGGTGAGCAAAAGCACCTGATACCTTTCCCTCTACTGACGGAGCATCAATCCAGTTATTAGAAAAAAATTGATTAGCAATGTCACCTATTTCTTCAGAAAAGCTTGAATAGGATTCAATTACAATATTTTTTGCTTCATCCCAAGAAATTATTTCATTATCATCTAAAGATAGAGGTGCATTCCTATCCCAATAATTTAATTTTTCTTTACCTAACCATTTAGCTTTAAGTGCGTAATATCTATGGCTTAATTTAGGATAAGACTCTGATACTGATTTAACCAATGCTTGAACTACTTCTGGTTCTATATTATTAGCAAGATGACGAGAATCACTTGGTTCTTTATATTTCCTTATATTATCTGATATACTTTTATCTTTTGCCAAAGTGTTTGTAATTAATGTAAAGAGAGATATATTTTCAGCAAACTTAGAAGATAGCGCGTCCGCTGCTTTTTTTCTTATAGTCTCGTCAGGTGACAATAAAAAACTTAACGTTGGTTCTAGTGAATAAGGTTTATCATCAATAGTAAATTGGAAGCCTGCCATCGTTTGATCGAACAGCCTATTCCAAGCATGTGATCCTGTGACACTTTTTTCCTGTAATAAACGCTCTAATTGATCTGACAGTTGATGTTTTTTGTATTTTCTAACATTTTCTATCCACGGCCTATACTTAGATAGTTTAATATTGTCGAGAGCTTTTAATAAAATATTGTCATCCAATTGATTCAACTCTAAATCAAAAAATATTAAATCATTAGATAGATCCGTTAACCTAGATATCGTATCACCATAAAATTTAGATCTTTCTGAACTTGACGTGTCTGTAACATGGTACAAGGTTGCATAAGATCCTATTTGCCCCATTTTTTCTGATATTTTCTCATACTGACATATTGCTCCATATAACACTGAACCAAGTTCATCTATAGAGAGTTTATCAGTAATATTACCTTTGTATTCATTAGAAAAATTTTTTATATTAACCCTTAAATCTTCAATATCTTTAGAAAGAATTTTAGATTCTGGCGATGGATATAAATCAGTTAGATCCCATCTCGGTAAATCACCAATATTTTTAATATTTTTTATGTTACTCATGATTTAACCTCGTTATATAAATTAATTTCATATGAATTATATGATTACGATATAGAATAGTTCAATACTCAATTTAAAAATTAAATATTAGTACCGGAGAGTCCGAATGGAAAATAATTTAATCATTATAGATGATAATAATCTAAATTCTAAGGTAAAACAGAACTACCAAGTAATCTGGATGACAAAAAAAGAGGCGATTAATCATTTTAATAAAACTAAAAAAAATGGTGATATATACTTTGACGCAACTGAAGGAATAAAATACTTGAATCAAGAAGGAGAATTCAGAACATTAAAAGATTTAAATTCAATAATTGCACTGGAGACTATTAAATTTTGTAATGGCAATGTAACAGAAGCTGCTAAAAAACTATCGATAAGCCGCTCCAAAATATACAGATTAATAAAGTAAAATATTTTACTTTTATTTTTGATATTTATCTTTCCACTCTGAATATGGCATACCATAAATAAATTCTCGGGCTTCTTCTCTATCAACTGGTATTTCCATTTTATTAGATTCTTCTTCATACCAATTTGATAAACAATTCCTACAAAATCCAGCAGTATTCATTAAATCAATATTCTGAACATCTGTTCGTTCTCTTAAATGGTTAAGCATTCTTCTAAATACCAAAGCTTCAATCTCTATAGATTTCTCCATTAATAAAATCTCCTAATATTATCAATTAACTCAAACGTCAATATAATTTAAACCATTCAAATCCAATAATCTAGATATGATTTTATTTAAATATAAAGCCCATTTTTGTTGCCCTTCAGCATCTGATATCAAATCCTGCCTAATCTCAATCAAAACATGGGGTATGCCATTTAAACTAGCGTGCCTGTATAATGTGTCACCCTTTAGGCTACCAGAATATGGTTCATTTTTACCAATAATATATTTATTATCTGACTCTAAAAAATCAATTAATGGGCCTGAAAACCTTGTATCTTGATCCCACAGTATAGAAATATGCCAAGGTCTTTCTATCCCTCTAAATATTGGAGTAAATGAATGCATTGATATAATTATAGGTACAATGTTTCTTGACAATAAACCGTTAATTTTTTTCTTTACAGCCTCATGGTAAGGTTTATAAAAATTATTAATCCTATTTAGACATTTGTTATTATCCAAATTTAAATTACCAGGTATAATATAATTATCAGATATCTTCATTATGAGAGTAGGGTCATTCAATGCTCTATTTGGGTCGATTAATAATCTAGAAAAATTACTTAAAATAGCATTCGATTTTAACAAATTAGCTAAGCTGACAGTTACCCCCTCAGAACCAATATCGTATACTATGTGACGACTTAAATTTTCATCAGATATATTAAGGTTGTTATAAATATCGGGGATATGGTTCGACGCGTGATCACAAAGTAATAAGATCCTACTATCATGATTCTCAATAACTTGAAATGGCTGATAGTTTAGATTTTTATTATGAGGCATTATATAAAAAGTATTAAATGATTAACCTTGTCTTGCTTTAAATCTTCTATTAACTTTATTTATCACAAATAAACGACCCCGACGTCTAACAATTTTATTGTCCCGATGTCTACCTTTAAGGGATTTAAGAGAATTCCGTACTTTCATTTTTCAATTCATTTCTAAAAAATAATTTTATATTAATTTTCCAATTATTATTGATACAATTCGTATCTGTCAAGAAAGACTTATTTTTTTATATAAATCTATCTTGCTAAATTTGTTTTTCCCATTAAAAATTTATCAACAGAACGAGCAGCTTGTCGGCCTTCACGTATGGCCCAAACGACCAAGGACTGTCCTCTTCGCATATCTCCTGCAGCAAAAAACTTATCGATATTAGTTAAATATTTTTCTGTATCTGCAAGAATATTTCCTCGTGAATCTTTTTCTATACCTAGGGTATCTATAATACCAGTATGAACTGGATGCACAAAACCCATCGCAAGCAAAGCTAAATCTGCTTTTATTTCAAATTCACTACCATCAATTTTTTTCATTTCATTATCGACTCTTACACATTTAAGAGCTTTTAATGATCCATTGTCTCCATAAAATTCTTCTGTCATTATAGAAAACTCTCTACTTGCACCTTCTGCTTGACTTGAAGATGTTCTAAATTTTAAAGGCCAATTAGGCCAGGTAGATAATTTATCTTCTTTCTCTGGGGGAATCGGCATTATCTCTAATTGTGTAACAGAAAGCGCTCCCTGCCTAAAAGAAGTACCTATACAATCTGAACCCGTATCACCTCCACCTATAACAACGACATTTTTACCTGCAGCTGTAATCATATCACTCTTATCAACTTCTTCATTGCCAACAACTCTATTTTGATTGGGAAGAAAGTCCATAGCAAAGTGGACCCCGTTCAATTCCCGGCCTGTTATTGGCAGATCACGAGATGACTCAGATCCGCCAGCAAGCACTATAGCATCATAATTATTGATTAGTTGATCAATAGATTCTTTGCTCTCAATCTTAACCCCATAGTGAAATTTAACGCCCTCTTCTTCCATTTGATGAACACGCCTTTCAATTAAATACTTTTCCATCTTAAAATCAGGAATTCCGTACCTCATTAAACCGCCAGCCTTATTATTCTTTTCATAAACATTAACTGAATGCCCTTGCCTTGCTAACTGTTGAGCGCAAGATAGCCCAGCGGGGCCAGACCCAACAATTGCTATTGACTTACCTGTTTTAATTTCACTTATCTTTGGGGTTATCCAGTTTTCCTTCCAGCCCTTGTCTATAATTGCACATTCAATAGTCTTTATGGTAACAGGTTCATCATTTAGATTCAGCGTGCAAGAAGATTCACATGGAGCGGGACAAATTCTTCCAGTAAATTCTGGAAAGTTATTTGTTGAATGTAAGTTTTCAAGAGCCTTTTTCCAATCATTTTTATAAACAAGATCGTTCCAATCAGGGATCTGATTATTTACAGGGCATCCCGTATGGCAAAAAGGTATTCCACAATCCATACATCTTGCAGCCTGATCCCTTGTTTGCGATTCGCCAAGAGGGATAATGAATTCATTAAAGTTTCTAACTCTATCTGATGCAGGTTTATATTTCCTATCTTGTCTATCTATCTCCAAAAAACCGGTAACTTTTCCCATATTTATACTCCTGCAACAATTTTTACGCTATTATCCTTTAACTCCATCTCTTTAAGAGCCCTTCGGTAGTCTACAGGCATAACTTTTACAAACTTTGGTAGGTAATCATCCCAATGTTCTAGAATTATTCTCGCGCGATTCGAACCCGTATACTCGCTATGATTTAATACTAATTTATAAATTCTTTCAGCATCAAATTTAGTCATTGATTTTAATATATCGACTCTACCGTGAGTTTCAAGGTCCCCTCCTTGATGGTGAAGTCTTTCTAATAAGTCATCTTCAGCTGGAATTGCCTCAAGTTCAACCATAGATAGATTGCATCTATCGTTAAAGTCACCAACTTCATCCAATACATACGCAACCCCACCAGACATTCCTGCTGCAAAATTTCTTCCGGTTTCTCCTAATATGACCACTACCCCGCCAGTCATATATTCACAACCATGATCACCGGTACCTTCAACAACTGCTATAGCACCAGAATTACGTACCGCAAACCTCTCTCCAGCTATCCCCCTAAAATAACACTCTCCAGAAGTAGCTCCGTACAATACAGTATTTCCTACTATCATACTTATGTCTGGGTTAATTTTTGATGTTCTATTTGGATACACAATTAACTTACCGCCAGAAAGGCCTTTGCCAACATAATCATTTGCTTCTCCTTCTAACTCCAATGTAACCCCTCCAGCAACAAATGCACCAAAACTTTGTCCCGCTGTACCATTCAATTTCACATGAACTGTATCTTCTGGTAATCCTTTATAGCCATACTTCCTAGCAATATGGCTTGACAGTATCGTTCCTATTGTGCGGTCTGTATTTTTAACAGTCTTCTCAACATAAACGCTCTTTCCACTATCTATAGCTTCTCTACATAAATCAACTAGATCTTGGTCTAGGACTTTCTCTATATTATGATTTTGTTGTTCTGATTTAAATATAGGAAGGCCTGAAGCAACATGAGGTTTATAAAATAATTTACTCAAATCAATTCCTTTTGCTTTCCAATGTTTGATAGCAGTTTTTTTATCAAGCATCTGACTTTGCCCGATCATATCATTGAAATTTTTAAATCCCATAGATGCCATATATTTTCTTACTTCTTCGGCTACGAAGAAAAAATAATTTATAACATTCTCGGGCGTTCCTACAAACTTCTTTCTAAGCTCAGGATCTTGCGTTGCAATTCCAACTGGACACGTATTAAGATGACATTTTCTCATCATTATACAACCAGAAGCAATTAATGGCGCCGTTGAAAAAGCAAACTCATCTGCTCCTAGTAAGGCTCCAACAACAACATCTCTTCCTGTTCTTAACCCCCCATCTACCTGCACAGAAATTCTTGATCTCAATTGATTCAAAACTAAAGTTTGGTGTGTCTCAGCTAGACCTAATTCCCAAGGAAGTCCTGCATGTTTTATCGATGTTAAAGGACTAGCTCCAGTTCCTCCTTCAAAACCAGATATTGTTACATGATCAGCCCTAGATTTTGCGACCCCAGCTGCAACTGTACCTACCCCAACTTCAGATACTAACTTTACGCTAATCAAAGCTTCTGTATTAGCATTTTTGAGATCAAAAATTAACTGAGCAAGATCTTCGATAGAATAAATATCATGGTGAGGTGGCGGCGATATAAGGCCGACTCCAGGTGTTGAATATCTTACTTTTGCAATAACCGCATCTACCTTATGTCCAGGCAATTGGCCGCCTTCTCCAGGCTTGGCACCTTGTGCCATCTTAATCTGAATCATATCTGCATTTACCAAATACTCGCCAGTAACTCCAAACCTTCCGGATGCAACCTGTTTAATTGCCGATCGCATTGAGTCGCCATTGGCGAGCGGAGTAAATCTATCGACCTCTTCTCCACCTTCTCCTGTATTTGACTTTCCTCCAATTCTGTTCATAGCGATAGCTAGATTAGTATGAGCTTCTCTGCTTACTGAACCGTAAGACATGGCACCAGTTGAAAATCTTTTGACAATCTGAACGGCAGACTCAACTTCTTCTATCGGTACAGAAACCCTACTATCTGATTTTGCATCACCTATATCAAACAAACCCCTGACCGTAAGTAACCTCTCATCTTGATTATTAATTTGTTCTGAAAATTTTTCATATGAATCTGGTGATTTGCTTCTAACGGCATGCTGTAAACTAGTAATACTATTATAATCCCAAGCATGGTCTTCCCCTCTAACTCTTTGGGCATACTCACCACCAACTTCGAGAGAATTTTCTAAAATTTCAGGACTATCGAAAGCATCTCTATGTCTATTTAATGTTTCAATTGATATTTCTTTAAGAGTCATTCCTCCTATTTTACAATTCGTTCCAGTAAAATATTTATCAATAACCGAATGATCCAAACCGATTGAATCAAAAATCTGCGCGCCACAATATGACTGATATGTTGATATACCCATCTTTGACATTACTTTTAGCATTCCTTTATCAAGAGCTTTTATGTATCTTTTTGAAGCCTCTTTTGAAGAAATATTTTCATTAAGGGAATGTCTCAATTCCTCGATTGTATCAAATGCTAAATAAGGATTAATTGCCTCAGCACCAAAGCCTGCAAGCGTACAGAATTGATGGACTTCTCTTGCTTCTCCCGTTTCAATAACCAGTCCTACAGAGGTTCTGAGTCCTTCCCTAATAAGATGATGGTGTACGGCAGATGTAGCTAACAAAGCCGGAATTGGGACTCTATTAGCATTCGTTAGGCGGTCAGATAATATAATGATATTATAACCACTCTTAACTTTAGACGTCGTCTTTTCGCATAACCTATCTAACGCTTTCTCTAACCCATCATTCCCATTTTTAACATCGAATGTAATATCAAGAGTAATAGTATGGAAATGGCCATCAGACATATCACCGATTGACCGGATTTTATCCAAATCTTCATTTGTCAGTATAGGCTGACGAACCTCTAATCTTTTCAAATCCTCATTTTTATGAGGATCAAGAAGATTAGGCCTTGGCCCTATAAAAGATACTAATGACATGACTAGTTCTTCGCGAATAGGATCAATTGGTGGATTGGTAACTTGAGCAAATAATTGCTTAAAATAACTGTGTAGTAATTTAGGCTTCTTAGATAAAAATGATACTGGTGTATCTGTACCCATCGAACCTATCGCTTCTTGCCCCGAAGCAACCATTGGTGACAGTAAAAACTTTAAATCTTCTTCAGTATAACCAAATACCTGCTGCAAACTTAATAAATCACTGCTTGAGTGGCGCAAGCTTGACTTTACTTCAGGTAAATCTTCCAGAATAATTTGACTATTATCTAACCACTCTTGATAAGGATGTTGATTTACTAGACTATCCTTTAAATCTTCATCAGAAACAATTCTTCCCTCTTCGAGATCTATTAATAACATTTTTCCGGGTTGCAAGCGCCATTTTTCCTTAATATTACTTTCCTTAATAGGTAAAACGCCCATCTCAGAAGACAAAACAACTCTATCATCATCTGTTACCAAATATCTAGCTGGCCTTAAACCGTTTCTATCAAGAGTAGCACCAATCTGTTTTCCATCCGTAAAAGCAATAGCAGCAGGCCCATCCCATGGCTCCATCATCGAGGCTTGATGCTCATAAAAAGCGCGCCTCTTTTTGTCCATAAGCGGATTGCCAGTCCATGCTTCAGGTATCATGGTCATCATAGCGTGTGATATTGAGTAACCACAATTAACAAGCAACTCTAAAACATTATCAAAGGATGCAGAATCCGATTGCCCATCAACGACTATAGGCCATATTTTTTTTATATCATCTTTTAGCAAATCAGATTTCATTGATGCAAATCTTGCTTTTATCCAATTTACATTGCCACGCAACGTATTAATCTCACCATTATGAGAAATCATTCTAAACGGTTGAGCTAAACTCCACGTAGGAAAAGTATTCGTAGAAAAACGTTGGTGAACAAGAGCTAATGAAGATTTGAAATCTGGGTCCTGCAAGTCAAGAAAGTAATCACCTAATTGACCTGCCAATAGCATTCCCTTATACAAAATTGTTCTTGAAGAAAGAGAGCTTATATAAAAATCATTTGAAAGATTATTATCCTCTTCCCACAAAACATTAAAAACTCTTTTCCTTACAACAAATAGTTTTCTCTCAAAATCATCTTGATTTTCAAAATCTTGTAATGAATTGATAAATATCTGAGCATGAAATGGTTCTGTTGGAATAACAGATTTTCCTAAGTCACTATTATCTACCGGAATATCTCTCCATCCTAAAATATTTAAGCCTTCTTCTCTAGCTACATCTTTTATTAGCTTAGTCACTTTTCTACGCAGTTTTTCATTCTTTGGCATAAAGAAATTACCTACCCCGTAATATCCAGAATCTGGTAAATCAATACCTAGGGGCTTTGTTACTTTAAGAAAGAATTCATGGGGAATTTGAGTCAATATCCCACAGCCATCACCAGCTTTTGGATCAGCGCCAACCGCACCTCTATGATCAAGATTTTTTAGGATCAAAAGACCATCTTGTATTATTGAGTAACTTTTTTTATTTTTAATATTTGCAACAAAACCAATACCACAAGCATCATGCTCATTAGCAGGATTATATAGACCATTTTCAATTGCATGATCCAATTCTTTATTAATATTTTTATATATATTTCTTACCGACATTGCCTAATGAAAACCTTTTTTTTGATAGTCGTATTATACTAAAATTGTATCAATTCTAGTATAATATAATTATTATTATTAATAATAATAGTATAAAGCACTAATATATTTATTTATATAACATTAGAAAGTATAAAAATCCATAATTTGGGTATTTTTTTTATTTTAAAGCAATTACTGTCAATAAATTATAAAGATTAATAATATGAATATCTACCAATTTGTAGCCAATAAGTTTGATAATAATAATATTACCGCTGAACTTGTGGCGAAATCATCAAAAAAGAAAATTTTTCCAAAGTCTAAAAATAAAATACATTATTGGCTTGAAACGTGCCCTGAAGATAATGGCAGGACAAGTATTGTAAGTATTAACAATCAAAAAGAAATTAAAAATATTACTGGAATTAATCACGATGTAAGAAGCAGAGTACATGAATATGGAGGTGGCAGTTATACTGTGTCAGATAATTTAATCTTCTTTATTAATGAATCCGATCAAGATATCTACATTATTGATAAAAATACTAGTAAATTAACAAATCAAAAATCACTAAGATATGCAGATCTTGAATATTCTGATAGCCTAAACAACCTTTATTTCATTATAGAAGACCACTCTAATATCAAGTCTTCAAAGCCAAAAAATTATATTGGGTTTATTGACCTAGACAAAAAAAATGCACCAAAAGAAATAGTTACAGGTAGAGATTTTTACTCAAATCCAAGGATGAGCAAAAATGGAAAATACTTAGCGTGGCTAGAATGGGATTTACCTCACATGCCATGGGATGCTTCTGAGTTATGGGTAGGAGAAGTAGACAAAATTGGAAATCTGCACGATAAAAGAAAAATAGATGGAGGAATAAAGCGTCCAGTATTTCAGCCCGAGTGGAGCGATGATAATAAACTATATTATGTTAGCAAAAACAATGACTTTGGTAATATATTTTTGTGGAATGGGAAGAAAAAAAATCTAGTTATTTCAATCGACGGCGATTTCTATAGGCCTCAATGGGTATTTGGTATGAGTAGTTACAAAGTCATATCAAACGATATGATATTAGGATCGATGTGGAAAAATGGTCTGATGCACCTTGTTTTAATAAATATAAAATTAAAAGAATGGAGAATTATACCGAATAAGATGAAAAATATTGACGATATCGAAATTACAAACGACTTAATAATTCTATCAGGGTCAACAAAAGATATTTCAAATGATATTTTTTATATAAGAAAAAAAGATATCAATAATATACCTTTATCAGAAGGTCCTGTTGATAAAAATATCATAAAAATTAATCATAAAAAACACTCTGTATATGGGTTACATTACCCGCCTAATAAAAATATTTATCAGAACTCTTATCCCTTAATTATATCGATTCACGGAGGTCCTACCTCAATATCAAAGAGAGGCTATTCAATAGAGCGAGAATATTGGAGGTCAAAGGGTCTAGGTATCCTTGAAATTGATTATCGTGGAAGCATTGGGTATGGGATAAAATACAGAGATTCATTATATGGATACTGGGGTATAAAAGATGTTGAAGATGTAATAGCATTTGCAAATCATATGATAAAAGAGAGCTCGTACGACAAAAATAAAATAATCCTTCGCGGTTCTAGTTCGGCCGGTCTTACAATCTTAAATACTCTAATCAAAACCAACATATTTGCATGCGCCGCTAGTTATTATGGAGTTGCTGATTTAGAAAAACTTTATGCCGATACACATAAATTTGAATCGGGGTATCTAGAAAGTCTTATTGGTTATGATTTTAACACTAAAGAAGGAAAGGATGTTTTTAAAAAAAGATCTCCACTTAGTAATTGTGATAAAATAAAATCTCCCATAATTTTTTTCCAAGGCCTCAAGGATAGGGTTGTTCCTCCTAGTCAAACCAAAACAATAGTTAATGCTTTGAACAGAAATAATATATACAATGAATTTTATGAATTTAAAAATGAAGGCCATGGGTTTCGTAGTAAAGAAACTATCGTCAGATCACTAAATTTAGAATTTGAATTCTACAAAAGAATATTAAGCTTAAAGAGCATAGATTGAGAAAATCATGAATTTTACAAGTGATAATACCCACATAATAGCAGAACCAATACTAAATGCTATCATGAAAGCAAACAAGAGCTCTGTTACGTCTTATGGTGGCGATGAAATTACAAAAAAAGCAAAAGAAAAAATTTGTGATCTATTTGATATTGAGGCTGAAATTTTTTTTGTTACTAGTGGTACAGCAGCTAATGCGCTAAGTATATCCAGTATAACCCCGCCATATGGTTCGGTTTTTTGCCATAATGAAAGTCACATTCATCTAGAAGAATGTGGAGCACCAGAATTCTTTTCAGGTGGATGTAAGTTAATTCCAATCCGAGGTTTTGCTGGCAAAATATCGTCTGAGAGCTTTCAAGATGCGATTAACGATCATCCTTCGGATAAATTTGACTTTATCCCATCTTGTTTAAGTATTACACAATCAACTGAATGTGGAACCATTTACAACGAAAAAGAAATATCTGATTTAACCTCAATAGCACATAAAAATAATATAAAAGTCCATATGGATGGAGCAAGATTTGCAAATGCAATTTCAACTCTCAAAATAAATCCATCTGAAATAACCTGGAAAGCGGGAATAGATATAATGTCTTTTGGGTCAACAAAAAATGGTACTATGTCAGCAGAATCGATAATTGTATTTAACAAAAAAATATCAGATGACATGAACCTTCGTATAAAACGTTCGGGTCATCTCTTATCTAAGATGCGTTTTTTATCAATTCAAATGGACTCGTATGTGACCAATAATCTTTGGATAGATCTTGCCAATAAAGCTAATGAGATGGCTCAATATATGTATAAAAAATTATCAGAAGTCAATAATATCAAGGTACCGTGGAAAGTTCAGTCGAATGAAGTATTTGTTATTTTACCAAAAAAAATTGAACGAGAATTATCAAAACGGAATATAAAATATCACAAATGGTCAAAAGTTGCTATTAGCGATATTATTGACAAAGATAACGAAGAATTTATAAGATTAGTTATGTCGTTTAATACCAAAGAGAATGAAATTGATGAGCTTATAAAAAATATTAATTCAATTATATGAAAATGGCAGGATTTAATTAAGAAATACGAATAATACTTTCAGGACTCTTTATCAAATTTTTTTAATATTTCTAACGCCTGATCATGCAAGCTGCTACTTGCCGATGCAACAATTGATCCACCTCGATTTGGTGAGCTACCATCCCATGTAGTAATAAATCCACCGGCCGCTTCAATTAGAGGGACAATTGCAACAATATCATATGGTTGCAAACTTGATTCAACTATAATATCAAGATACCCAGATGCTAACAATGAATAAAAATAACAATCTCCACCGCTTCTGGTAATCTTCACCTGCTTATAAATCTCGTTAAATAATTTCTGATTATTATTGGTTTTAAACATATCGTATGTAGTGTAGCCAAGTCTTGCGTCTGATAGAGACTGACAATTACTAACGCTAATAGATTTTGTTTCTCCATTTTTAATTACAAAAGCCTCTTTACCGAGTCCAATATAACGCTCATCCAAACAAGGATGATCAACCAAGCCAATCGTTGCCTTATCATTGTGTTCAAGTCCAATAAGAGTTCCCCATAAAGGGATTCCTGAAACAAAAGACCTTGTCCCATCGATTGGATCGATAAACCAACAATACTCTGAGTTAGAATCTTTTATCCCCATCTCTTCGCCATAAATACCGTGATCTGGGTGTACATTTTCAATTATCTCTCTAACAACGAACTCAATTTTTTTATCAATTTCGGTTACGGGGTCAAAAATTTCACCGATTTCTGCTTTATTTTCTAGAATCAATTCTTTTTTAAAATAAGATTTAGAAACATTACTCGCATTATCTGCTAGATTCTTTATAAATTCAAAAATATAATCATCCTGCATAAAATAATTCCATATTTTATTGTTGAATTACGTATTTCTTTACATAATTATTATATACTATGCAAAATAAGATAATACCTATTTAAAATAGATTTCATAAAAAATAAGTATCCGATAAATCATACTTGCTATCAAATAAAAATTATATATATGGTGGGCGCGACAAGGATTGAACTTGTGACCCCTACGATGTCAACGTAGTGCTCTCCCACTGAGCTACGCGCCCATAGATATTACGTGATTCAATATATTAGTTATGTTTTTCTGCAGGCACAAGATTTTCTTCAAAATTTTTTGATGCCCAGTGCAAGAAAAATATAAAAGACCATACTTCAAAATTTAAAATACACCTCGGCCTGACTTTAAGGAATAATTCACATGGTACATGCAGTTACTGCCATATGACAAGAACTTTTGCACTTTAAATTACCGTATTCATAACCATTAATATTACGGAATAAAATATACTAGATTACAATCAGGAGTAAGTGTTAAAACTTATTGGTAAGCTAGGCAATCTTATTGCAAAGAATACCGATTTTTTCAATTTCAACCTCTACTCTATCACCGCTCTTTAGATATATAGGAGGGTTTGAACCAATCCCAACGCCAGCAGGTGTACCTGTAGCAATGATATCCGCAATTTCAAATGTCATAGTTTTAGATATTGTAGAAATAAGATTAGGAATATCGAATATTAAATTTTTAATATACGAACTTTGCCTTGTTTCACCATTTACTCGAGTTTCAATCTTTAACTTTGTAACATCATCAATTTCATCTGCAGTTACAATAACTGGTCCCATAGGACAATAGGTGTCCGGGCTCTTTCCAATAAACCATTGTTCATGCTGCCTTTGTATTTGCCTCGCAGACACATCATTAATTACTGTATACCCAAACACTTTACCGTAAGCATCATCCGATTGTATATTTTTACCCCCTGAACCTAATATAAGCCCTAACTCACCTTCATAATCCGTTGTATTAGTGTAATCATTAGCGAGGATAATATCATGTTCTGTACCAATTACAGATGTTGTAGCTTTTGTAAAAATCACCGGAAAAGATGCGACTGCCTGCTTTCCACTTGAATCAAAACCAGAATTATAAAATTCGGCAGCATGATCATGGTAATTCTTGCCAACACACATGATATTTCTAGTGGGCCTAGGAATAGGTGAAACAATTTTAACTAAATTAGTCTCAATGGATTTTACTTTATCATGATTGATATCGTTTATTTTATCAAGCCCAGATTCACCTAACTTGATTATTTCATTCATATCATTAGGCAAGCCGTTTTCTTCTAGAGATATAATCTGGTTATCATCGTTTACAAGTAGTCCTGCTTTATTTTCATTATTAGTATTTTTATAAGTTATAAGTCTCATTTTTTCCTAGCTATTAATTATTTGATATTTACAATAAAAAAATTTGAATATCCATAGCATATAAAAATATGTATTGCACCCAGAAAAAATAGTAATACTTATTACCAAATAAAATCTAATTAAACGAACGTATTAATTACAATTTAAAGTTAATTGACAATTATATGTTCAAAAAATACAAACTTCTAATTTTGTTATACTATATTTTAAATGAATGATTATAATAATGTATTATCTATTAGGTAAAAAACTACCATTAAACTGAAATATTGCTAGAAAGATTTTAACAAGAGAAGTTGAATGCAAATTAATATTATAAAAAATAATATATATGGAATTATAACAGTTACTTCTCTAGTTGCCATTTCTGTTACAATTAGTAAAATCCTATTAAATCATGAATTGTTCATCTCAGCATCATTTATTTGCATTCTTTTAGGCCTTATAATTGGAAACCTGCTGAAAACAAATGACCAAATAGAGTGGGTTATAAATCTCTCATTGAAGAGAATATTGCGTATTGGCATAGCCTTGCTTGGTATTAGTTTAAGTTTCTCGGAATTATTTGGCTATGGGACAACATCTTTTTTCCTTGTCTTCATTAATATTATTATAGCGTTTTTATCTGTATATATTTTGTGTAGATTTTTCAAAATACCAAAAGATCTTGGGTATTTAATTGCAATAGGAACAAGTATATGCGGTGTTACAGCAGTAATCGCAGCATCGTCGATTATAAAACCAAGAAAAAATGAAACTAGTTATGCGATAGGTATTGTAACTATTTTTGGTATGATTGCTGTATTTACCTACCCTTATCTAGCAAATTTTTTATTTAATAACGATGCTAAATTAGCAGGTATTTTTTTAGGATCATCTATCCATGATACCGCCCAAGTAAGTGCAGCTGGTTTAATTTATTCAGAAATGTATAATAGTGAAATTGCTATGAATTCAGCTATGACAACAAAGCTACTAAGAAATTCATTTCTAATATTTTTGATACCTTTATTAGCCTATTTCTATAATAATCAAAATAATATTAATGTAAAAAATTCAATAAAAACTTTTTTTCCATATTTTGTTATTGGGTTCTTAGGAATGTCTATTTTAAGAACTTTTGGTGACCTACTAATACTGAATAAAGATTTAATCCATTATTGGGAATATCTCATTTATTCAATAAAAACCATTTCTAAATATTGCATTCTTTTTGCAATGGTCTCACTTGGATTGCAAACGAATCTCAGAAAAGTATCAAAACTTGGATTCGCTCCTTTATTCGCCGGATCTATCGCAGCTATTATAATTGGAATAAGCAGTATTTTATATTTAAAATTATTTGTATAAACTTACAAAATTACTAATGATCGTTTTGTGCTAGTAGCCCAAACAATAGTACTCGAACCCTAATTTATTCATCTCTTCAGGGTCAAATATATTTCGGTAATCAAATATTTTTCTACCTCTCATTTTACTCTTTAGGCCACTAAGGGAGATATTTCTAAATTCATCCCACTCAGTCAATATTACAATAGCGTCAGCACCAGATAGAGCTTCACCCAATGTTTTGCATGTCTTTACATCTGGCATTATCTTACGATAATTCTCTATCGCCCTTGGATCATAAACTTTAATATTAACTCCACTATCAATCAGGTTTGATATTATCGATAAGCTCGGAGATTCTCTTACATCATCGGTGCCTGCTTTAAAACTAACACCAAGAATACTAACCACATCACCATCATTACCAATCTTTATTTTTTTAATAATTCTATTTGATAGCAACTTCTTCCTGCGATCATTTGAAGCCATAACCCCTTCAATAATTCTTAATTCAGATCCATGTTCATGTGCTATATTAATTAGAGCAGAGATATCTTTTGGGAAGCAAGATCCTCCATACCCTGGGCCAGGGTTTAAAAAACTATTTCCAATTCTCTTGTCATAACCAATGGCTTTTGAAACCTCTTTTACATTCGCATTCGTTGCCTCGCAAAGATCGGAGATCTCGTTAATAAAACTAACCTTCATAGCTAAAAAAGAATTTGCTGCATATTTTGCCATTTCTGCAGATCGTCTTCTCATTGTTATGTAGGGTATATTATTTGTAATCAATGATGCGTAAATATCTTTCATGATTTTATCAGAATTTCCATTCTCACATCCTACCAAAATTCTATCAGGTGCCATAAAATCACTTACAGCAGAACCCTCACGCAAAAATTCTGGATTGGACACTACATCAAATTTTTCTTTTGCTACGCTTTCAAGAAGCTTGTTCTCAATTGCATCACCAGTACCAATAGGAACCGTAGACTTAACAATTATAAGCGTGTAGCCTTTAAGTTGAGTTCTAATATCTTCCACAGCGCTGTAAATGTATTGTAAATCAGCTTTACCGTCTGATTGCATTGGAGTCCCAACAGCCAAAAATATTGCGTCTGCCTCAGCTATATATAAATTTAAATCTTTTGAAAATGACAGTCTATTACAATCTACATTTTTTATAATTAGATCTTCCAAAGAAGGTTCATAGAATGGAACTCGCCCTTCTAATAATAAATCTATTTTCGCTGCATTAGTATCGACGCACACAACATCTAGGCCACACTCAGCGAAACAAGTTGCTGAAACCAAACCTACATAACCACAGCCTATTACACATATTTTCATATAATATTTTCCCAGATACTATCTTCGATATTAATATGATTTAATTCAATAAAAATTTACTTTTAGTAAAAATAATATAATACCAATATATAAAATAAATAATATATTCAAATTTAAATCGATAGGAATAGCAAAATACATACAAATAACTTAGAGTACGCAAATGAATAAAATATTAAAAGCTGTTTTACCTATCGCAGGACTTGGAACAAGAATGCTTCCGGCTACAAAGAATTTACCTAAGGAACTATTGCCTGTATTCGACAAACCTATGATCGAATACGCCATTAAAGAGGCTTCTGAAGCAGGTATTGAAGATTTTGTATTTATTACAGGGAAAGATAAAGAAGTGCTTCAAGATTATCTTAATAAAAAATATCTATCTGATTACACTTTTGGTTTAGAGAATAGACCAACAAAAACAAAAATATTAAAAAAAAATAATTTAAAGCCTTATAATATAACATTTGTAAGGCAAGAAGAACCCTTAGGACTAGGTCATGCGCTTTTATGTGCCAAGAATATTATTGGCAGCGAACCCTTCTGTTTAATACTCCCCGACATGTTACCTAAAGGTGATCCAGGATGTTTAAGTCAAATGTTGGAAGCTTACAATACCAATAAAGGTAACGTAATTGGTCTAGAGAAAATACCTATGGAAGATACTTACAAATATGGTATTGTAAAAATATCAAATAAGAAAAATAATGTTTGTAAAATAGATAATATGATTGAAAAGCCAAGACCTGAAAATGCTCCCTCAGATTTAATGATTATGGGAAGATACATATTACAACCAGAAATATTTGATATTTTAGAGCACCAAAACCCAGGTCATAATAATGAAATACAACTAACGGATGCCCTTATTACACTAACAAAAACACAGAAATTTACTGGCATGATATTTGATGGAAAAACTTATGATTGTGGAGACAAATTAGGATATTTAATAGCAAATATAAAATATAGCCTTGATGGCGAGACAAATAATCCTGATATTAGGAACACTCTATTAAATTTAATGCAAACATTAGAAGGTTAATAATATTATTAATAAAATTAAAATTATTGAACAAGCGAAGTCTATAATTAACACTGAAATTGAAGGTGTTAATCTAATGATTAATGGATTAAACGGTAGTCTTTCAGATTCTCTCTTCGAAGCAATAAACATTATGAAGGAATCTCATGGTCATGTGATAGTTTCTGGAATAGGTAAGAGCGGACATATTGGTAATAAAATTTCTGCAACATTGTCATCAACAGGAACTCCATCATTCTTTATTCATGCAACCGAAGCTAATCATGGTGATCTCGGTATGATTACAAAAAATGATTGTCTGTTAATACTATCTCATTCCGGAGAAACGTCAGAATTAAAAAATATTATAAATTATGCAAAAAAGAATTCCTTGCCCCTAATATCAATAACCGGAAATAAGAATAGTATGTTAAGCTTAGCTTCTAATGTTGCAATTATCCTTCCAACCGCAAAAGAAGCTTGTCCTAACTCATTGGCACCAACAACCTCAACCACAATGCAATTGGTTATTGGGGATACAATAGCGATGATATTGATGGGGTTGAATTCTTTCTCGGAGAGTGATTTTAAAAAATTTCATCCTGGGGGTCGTATCGGCGCATCACTGCTAAATATTGGTGAAGTTATGCACACAGAAAAAAATCTACCAATTATTTCACTTGGCAAATCCATGGGTGAAGCAATTGTAATTATGAACGAAAAAAGATTTGGGTGCATAGGAATAATCAACGAAACTTCAGGCCAACTCATTGGCATTATAACCGATGGAGATTTACGCAGATCTATGGGGGGCAACCTACTTGATACAACTGTTGAAAAAATTATGACCGAAAATCCAATTACAATACTAGAAAAAGATTCAATCAAAAATGCAATCAATCTATTGAATGAAGAAAAAATAACTTGCCTATTTGTGACTAAAGATAAAAAACCAATAGGTATTGTGCATTTACATGACCTTATAAAGATTACATCTCTATAGAAGACCTAAATCCAACCCTTTAATTCATTCAACGTTATGCCTTTAAGCATTGAGATAGCAATATCACTATCATTCATGCAAGGTATTAATGTAAAATTCTTACCTCCATGTTCGTAAAATTTTTCTTTTATTCCTATATCTATCTCTTCAAGTGTTTCAACGCAGTCTGATATGAAAGCAGGGGAGATCATAGCGAGATTCTTAACTCCAGATTTTGCTAGATCAACCACCGTATCTTCTGTATAAGGCTGTAACCATTCTTCTGGACCAAACCTAGATTGAAAAGTAAGCATAATCTTTTTATCAAACCATGCAATCTTTTCTCTTAAAAGTCTTGTTGTTTTATAACAATGACAGTGATATGGATCTCCTAGTGTTAAATATCTTTTCGGAAGACCGTGATATGATGTCAATAAAATATCCGGAGACCATTTTAAATCATCTATATTTTTCTGAATTGATTCTGCTAGCGCATTTATATATAGAGGATTATCAAAATAAGGCGGTACGGTTCTTATAGATGGCTGCCACCTCATCTTCTTCATAACACTAAATACTTCATCTTGTACAGAAGCTGTTGTGGCTGCAGAATACTGAGGGTATAATGGAAATATCAACACTCTATCAATACCAGAATTCTTAAATTGATTGAGTTTTTCATAAATTGATGGCTTGCCATATCTCATTGCCCAATCAATAGAAATTTGATGTTTTTTAAACTTTGCTTTTAGAAGATTAGATTGTGATCTTGTATATGTCTTTAAAGGCGATTCATTATCTTTTTTGTTCCATATTGCCTTATAAGCCCTAGCACTTTTACTAGGCCTAAAACTTAAAATAATAAAATTTAAAATAAACCACCATAGATATCTATTTGTATCCACAACCCTTCTATCAGACAAGAATTCCTTTAGATATCTCCTAACCGACCAATAGTCAGTAGCTTCAGGGGTACCAAGATTAATTATCAAGACCCCAATTTTTCCGTAATTAATAGAGGGGTGATTATCAGGAGTATGGTCGTTCATTTTTCTAAATCCAATTAAATTATAATATGTTGTCTAACTAATATTATATCCCAAATATTGATAAAAAGGTTAAGTTTTCAACTAAAAAATATGCACTTTGTTCAACCCATCCAAAAATAAACCCAATACCAGTTAAAGCTAATATTAAGCCCATCATCCTTTCTACAAGATGTATGTAGCGTTTATATTTTTTAATTTTCTTAATCAGTTTATTAATCGCTAAACTGCTTAGAATAAATGGAATACCTAACCCAAGTGAGTATACAGACAATAACAATGCTCCTTCGTATAGACTTTCCTTAACCGATGCTAAAGTTAAAACGCTTGCTAAGACAGGGCCAATACAAGGCGTCCAACCAAATCCAAAGACAAGTCCCATTAAGAATGAACTAGAAAAACCAGTTATTTTAAAATTTTTCTGATATGAGAAGTTTCTATTGAGAAATGAGAGGTTGAATAACCCCATAAAATGAAACCCAAACAACAATATTATAAAACCTGCTATTTGACTGAACCCAAATCCTACATTTAAAAACTCAAATCTTACATTAAACAAAGGTCTGATGGCTGACGCAGATGCTCCCATAACTATAAATACCAGAGAAAATCCAAGAACAAAAAATATTGATCTAAATATAAGAGTTTTATTATATATTTTTTTATCTTCATTCAACAATAGCTCACTCAAACTTATACCTGTGAGGTAGCAAAGATATGGAGGGACCAAAGGTAAGACACATGGTGACAAGAAACTTAATATTCCAGCAGCAAATACAATACTATAAGTAATGTCCATAATTAAAGCCTTTAAAAAAATATTATATTTATTATATAGTGATTATAAATAATTTATATTGAATTATATACAATATAAGTATATTTTTTTAAGAAGCTCAACGGGGTGTTTTTTTGACTGAGAAGCCTAGCTAACCCGATGAACCTGATCTGGATAATACCGGCGTAGGGATTGAGGTACTAAAAGTTATATTCTCATCCGTATGTCAAACATAAAGGGACTAAATATGAGAATTATAATTTTTATTTTATTTTTATTTATCACTTCACCGCACACAACCATTGCAGATGAAGTTGCAATAAAACCTACACTTACGGTCTACACATACGATTCTTTTACATCTGATTGGGGGCCCGGACCTAAAATAAAAGAAGAGTTTGAGAAAGAATGTAACTGTTACTTAAATTTTGTTGGGCTAACAGATGCGGTTGAAATTTTATCAAGAATTCAATTTGAAGGAAAAGAGACAAAGGCTGACATTGTCCTTGGTCTAGATGATAATTTAATAGCAGATGCAAAAAAAACGAATCTATTTGCAAGAAATTCTACCGATCTAAGTAAAATAAATATACCAGGCGGTTTTAGTGACGATATATTTGTTCCTTATGATTATGGTTATTTTTCATTTATCTACGATTCATCTAAATTAACTAATGTTCCAGATAGTTTTGATGATCTTATAAGTGATAAAAATTCACTATCTATAATTATTCAAGACCCTAGGACTTCTTCTCCTGGGTTAGGACTGTTACTTTGGGTTAAAAGTATATATGGAGATAAATCAAATGAAATATGGGAAGAATTATCAAAAAAAATTCTAACCGTTACACAAGGGTGGAGCGAAGCTTATGGAATGTTCCTAGAAGGTGAAGCGGATATGGTTCTAAGTTACACAACGTCCCCTGCATACCACATAACTGCAGAAGGTGAAGATAAATATAAAGCTGCTGAATTTAGAGAAGGTCATTATAGCCAAATTGAAGTTGCGGCAAAACTTATTAATAATAGTAACGATGAATTATCCGAACAATTCTTACAATTTCTAATATCAAAAAAGGTTCAAAGCATTCTTCCGACCACTCAATGGATGTATCCTGTAATTTCAATAACTGATGGAATACCAGATTCTTTCAATTCTTTAGTTAAGCCTAACAAGGTTCTCAGCCTAGAATCCGAGGATATTTCTAAAAAAAGAAAAGAATGGACAAGAGATTGGGAGAAGTCTCTCTCAAAATAACCGTAAGGAAAATAAGTGCTACAAAATTATAAAAATATTAGCTGGTCAATTCCAGGTTTTGTGGCACTGTTAATTATTGTATCAATAATAAGCATTTCTTTTGTAGGTGTAGCCTCTTATTTTTCACTTAGCATCTTAAATGAAATAATTTCAGATACATATGTAATTAAAATAGCAATTTTTACTGTAGGGCAAGCCTTGCTATCAACAATTATTAGTGTTTTGTTATCTATTCCATTCGCTCTTTTTACAGCAAAATATTATCAACATACTCTTGTTAGATTAATTCTATCTCTAGGATGGTTAGCCTTTGTTACTCCAGTTATCATAGGTGTGTTTGGAATAATAAAAATTCATGGGGTTTCTGGTTTTATTTCTAATACATCAGTTTTCATGGGCGGACAATCCCTAAATTATCTATATGGATTATCAGGGATAATTCTTGCACATATTTTTTTTAATATGCCATTTTCTGCAAGAAACATTGTCTATTCACTAAACAATATACCAGAAGAAACCTGGCGTCTATCAGCCCAATTAAATTTATCAAGATGGCAAGTATTTAAATTCATTGAATGGCCTGCGATAAGAAACAATATATTTGCAACAGCGGGGGTAATTTTTGCACTGTGTTTTACTAGCTTTGCCGTTGTGCTAACGCTTGGAGGAGGCCCTAAGTCTACAATATTAGAAGTTGCAATATATTATGCGCTAAGGATTGAATTCGATATAGATAGGGCAATTTCTCTTGGTATAATACAAATTATTTTGGCGAGTCTAATAGTAATTGCAATTGTTATATCTAATAAATCTATTCTTATAGAACCACACCAGAAAATTAAATTCGATAAGATTTACAAACACAAATCAACAGATTACATTATTGACATTCTTGGTGTTACAATCGGTATTGTAACTTTTTTATTACCAATAATAGCAATTATAAGTTCAAGCCTTATGTCAATTAGTTCTGAACTACTTTTTCAATGGAAATTACTTCATGCAACATTATGGAGTTTAATACTTGGTCTATCCTCTGGGTTATTATCATTATCGATAGGCATGGGACTTCTTGTTACGATGCGAGAGCTTTTGTTTCATAAAAAATATTCTTGGATTACAAAGGTAATAGAATTTTCTGGAAATATAATTTTAATTTTCCCCCCTATATTGCTTGGCGTAGGTATGTTTCTTGCCTTGAGATCTAAAATAGATATTTTTACATCAGCTCCTCTTCTAATAATTACCATCAATGCAATTACCTCTCTTCCTTTTATTTTGCGTATATTAGGTCCTGAGTTTATGAGAGCTGGAAAAATGCATAATAAGCTTTGTAAAAGCTTAAATATACGTGGATTTGTAAGATTTAGATATATTGATTTCCCAGTGATTAAATCAGCTATTGCTTCTGCCTTTGCAGTTTCAGCGTCTATGGCTCTAGGAGACCTCGGCATGATATCTCTGTTCGGATCACCAGAAATTACTACACTTCCATTATACATATATCAATCAATGGGGTCTTATAAAATGGACCAAGCTTCTGTTGGTATTACGGTATTAATGCTTTTAACGCTAACTCTAATTTACGGAAGTGAAAAAATCACAGGAGAACAAAATGATTAAAATTGAAAATCTAGAAGCTCAAATTGATGATTTTAATACAGATTATACACTACAAATTAAAAGTCATGAGCTGTCTGCTATTATAGGTAAAAGTGGAGCGGGCAAGTCAACATTACTGAACTTAATTGCAGGATTTAATAAATCACGTCATGGCTCAATTTATATAAACGATTTCAATGCAACTAATACACCACCATCTGAAAGACCTATATCGAGCTTATTTCAAGAAAATAATCTCTTTTCACATCTGAACGTTCAAGATAATATAGCTCTTGCTATAAATCCTAATCTTAAATTAAATATCAAGGAGTTAGACGAATTACACCAAAGCTTGCTAGCTGTAGGAATGAGCGAAAAAATTAAAAGCATGACGAATGTATTGTCAGGTGGAGAAAGACAACGTGTTGCTCTTGCTAGATCTATAGTAAGCAAGAAGAATATTTTGCTTCTCGATGAACCATTAAGCCAACTAGATCCCCACCTAAGAAAAGACATGTTACGCCTAATAAAAAAAATAAAAGAAGAAAGAAATCTTACTGTAATAATGGTAGTTCATACACCAGAAGAAGTAATTGAATATGTTGATAATTTTATACAAATAGACAACGGAAGGGTTATAAAATCAATCAAGCCGAATGAACTTGATATTGCTAATGTTTATTAAAATAATATTATAAAAATTAAAGACGGATAGAATTTATGTTACCAGCATAATCAGGTGTCATGAAAATAGATGATCCCGCAACAAGAATATCTGCACCAGCAGCAACACAATCTCTTGCATTATCAGACGTCACTCCCCCGTCAACCTCAATTAAAATATTTCTATCACCGATCATCTTTTTAAGACTTTTAATTTTATCTACTGTAGATCTTATAAATGTTTGTCCAGCAAAACCTGGGTTAACCGACATAACAATTACCATGTCTATCTCGTCAATTACAGGTAATAGCATTTCAATAGGACTTCCAGGGTTGATTGCAATGCCAACCTTTTTATTTAAGGATCTAATTAGACTAATAGTTCTGTGTAAATGAAGTTCAGCCTCTAAGTGAATAGAAATATGATCTGCACCTGCATCAGCAAAGTCTTTTATATAACTATCTGTAGGAGAAATCATAAGATGCACATCGAAAGGTAACTTTGTGCATGCTCTTATTGAATTTACAACAAGAGCTCCTATTGTGATATTAGGAACAAAATGACCGTCCATTACATCAACATGTATCAGATCTGCGCCTGCTTTTTCTAATGAAACAATCTCTTCACCTAAACGTGAGAAATCAGCTGAAAGTATTGATGGCGCTATTAATATGTCTTTCGAATTATTCATGATTTATTTGCTTCGTTTATTAAAAAATCTCCAAGCAGATGGTATTAGTAGAGTTGCCAATAGAATCTTAAATATTTCAGCTGGATAAAAAGGTAAAAAACCTCCCATAATTGCTTTTTCAATTCCTATCATATTAGATAAGTATATTACCCCAGACATATATATTATTAACGTTCCGATACAAATCGCTGAAATAGTTGTTAAGTAACTCTTACCCCAACCTCTATCCGATAAACCACCCAGAACAATACCTGTAAGTAAAAATCCAAGTAAATATCCACCCGTAGGACCCGTCATATAAGCAATGCCCGCGCCTCCTGCAAAAACAGGTATACCAGCGAGACCTTGTAAGAGATAAAATAATATTGTAGTAGTACCGTAGATTCTACCAAAGGTCATAGCTATTACACAAACTGCGAAGGTTTGCATTGTCATTGGAACTGGAAAAAAAGGTATAGATATTTTAGCGGATATTGTCAGCAATGCACTGCCTATCAATACTATCGATAATATATACAGAGGCGATACAATTCTTTCTTTAAAAATAGACCCTACCAGTGTATCTTTTTGTTTCAAACGATATGATAAGAGAAATTGAGATGACAGCATAATTTTTATCCTTTTTTTCAACAACAACACTATGTTTAACAATTCCCTTTGCAAGGAAAGATAGTAAATAGCCTTATAGATGTTATATATTACCTAATATATAACAAAACAATATTAATATATCTTTAAATGTATGATGAATTTTATTTATTTTTATATGTTAAGGCCTATACAAAGTCTGGCAACGACCTACTCTCCCACGCCTTAAGACGTAGTACCATCGGCGCTAAAGGTTTTAACGATCGAGTTCGGAATGGGATCGAGTTTAGACCCTTTGCTATGGTCACCAGACCATGAATAGGCCCTAACGATATGATAAGAGAAATTGAGATGACAATCATATAAAGTATTTCCTAATTCTTTATACAATTACATAAATAATGGGTGCAATCAAGCCAATCGAGCGATTAGTATCAGTAAGCTTCATGTATTACTACACTTCCACACCTGACCTATCAAAGTGGTGGTCTTCCACAGCTCTCATGGGAGAATTAGTTTCGAGGGAGGCTTCCCGCTTAGATGCTTTCAGCGGTTATCCGTTCCGAACATAGCTACCCTGCTGTGCCGCTGGCGCGACAACAGGTCCACCAGAGGTTCGTCCACTCCGGTCCTCTCGTACTAGGAGCAGCTCC
>TARA_B110000305_G_scaffold215229_1_pt1 | contig 68581 bp, 70 predicted proteins | sample TARA_B110000305 | Tara Oceans TARA_B110000305 (sample SAMEA4397930) | marine metagenome | biome: Polar Biome; feature: [SRF] surface water layer (ENVO:00010504); material: water (ENVO:00002006), including particulate matter (ENVO:01000060) such as... | depth 5 m | reverse complement strand
TTTTTTTTGGAGAAGACTATGAAAGATAAATCTTTTTTATTGAATAGAAGTATGGAAAGTAATTTAATTCACGGAGGAGTTTTGAGATCTCAATTCAACGAGACATCAGAAGCAATATTCCTAACATCTGGTTATGTTTACAATAGCCCTGAAGAAGCAGAAGCTAGATTTAAAGGTGAAAGTGATGGGTATATTTATAGTCGTTACTCTAACCCTAATATCACGATGCTTGAAGATAAATTGTCTATAATGGAAGGATCTGAAGCGGCGCGCTTGACATCAAGTGGCATGGCTGCAGTTTTCAATTCATTATTTACAAATGTTAAGAGCGGCGATCATATAGTTGCTTCGGATGCTCTGTTTGGTTCATCTATTTATATATTGAAAGACTTATTTCCAAAATATAACATAGAGGTAACTCTTGTTAGGGCAACTGATATTGATGCATGGGAGGCTGCGATAAAAGAAAATACAAAATTATTTTTCTTTGAAACTCCTACAAATCCAATGTTAGAAGTTTTAGATATTACTCTTTTGAGTTCGCTTGCAAAATCAAGAAATATTAAAGTCATTGTAGATAATGTTTTCTCAACACCATTAAGACAAAGACCGCTTCAGTTGGGCGCAGATATAGTTGTATATTCAACTACAAAACATATAGATGGACAAGGTAGGTGTCTTGGCGGAGCAATATTAGGTGAAGCTGATTATATTGAAGGTGAATTGCATAATTATCTAAAACACACTGGACCTGCGTTAAGTCCATTTAATGCTTGGGTTATGGTTAAAGGGCTTGAAACCCTTGATGTCAGAACTTCAAGGCACATAGAAAATGCACAATTGATAGCAGACGAATTATCCCTAAACTCTAAAATTAAGAAATTAATCTATCCAGGAAATGATGACCATCCTCAGAAATCAATAATTAACAAACAAATGATTGGAGGAGGGCCAATTGTGACCTTCGAATTGCATGGAGGGAAGTCTAATGCATTTGCATTTTTGAACTCTTTAAATATGATATTAATTTCAAATAATCTTGGAGATGCTAAAAGTTTAATTACCCATCCTTCAACAACTACCCATCAGAAATTAACAGATAAAGAGAAGGGTGTGCTTGGTATTAGCGATTCTGTGTTAAGGTTATCTGTTGGTTTAGAAAATCCAAATGATTTGATTGACGATATAAGCAATGCCCTTAATTCGATATGACTATATTTTGTATATATTTTTCTTAATCTTAATTATATAATTAGAATAATGTATAAATTACTAAGGCTTGCAGATGAATATAAATATAAAAAATGATATTATAATTAATGTTGATCCTGTTTATTTAGAGGATGAATCAGAGCCTGAAGAAGATTATTTCCTATGGGCATATACAATAAATATCTTAAATGAAGGTAAAGAACCAATACAGTTAAGGTCAAGGTATTGGAGAATTACTGATAATCAAGGTATTATGCATGAAGTAAGTGGTGAAGGTGTTGTGGGCGAACAGCCAATATTGAACCCAGGAGAGTCATATGAATATACTAGTGGCGTACCATTAACAACGCCATCCGGAATTATGGTAGGGTCTTACATGATGGAGAATGATATGGGGGAAAGTTTTATTGTAGACATCCCAGCTTTTTCGCTTGATAGTCCGTTTGATTTGCATCAAATACATTAATAAAGTGATTTCATAATAAGATGAATTATCGCCCAATTATAAAAGTTATTGGAATATTTTTAATTATTTTAGGTATGTTTATGTTCATACCTGCTGGTGTTGATATTATTAGTGGCACAAAAGATATAAAAGTTTTTGTGCTTTCTGGTTTAATAACTATTTTAATTGGTGTTGTATTAAATTTATCAGTCTGGGGAAGAAGTGACATTCTAGGCACAAAAGAAGCGTTTATTTTGACAACACTTTCGTGGTTTGTGATTGCTGTATTTTCAGCGATACCATTTTATTTATCGGATATTGGTTTAGATTTTACTGATTCATTTTTCGAGTCTATGTCCGGGATAACGACCACAGGGGCAACGGTTATTGATACTTTAGATGATCAATCACGCGGAATATTAATATGGAGGTCTTTATTGCAATGGTTGGGCGGGATAGGGATTATTGTAATGGCTGTTGCGGTATTGCCGATGTTACAAATTGGTGGTATGCAGCTATTTAGGTTGGAATCATCTGATGCATCAGATAAAATCTTGCCAAGAGCTACACAAATTGCTGGTTCATTAACATTATTGTACTTATCTCTTACATTACTATGCACTCTCGCATATAAATTTTCTGGTATGGGCTTATTTGATTCACTCGCACACTCAATGACAACAATATCAACTGGCGGATATTCAACTCACAATGAATCATTTAAATATTTTGACAATGTTACAATTGACTATATGGCAATTATTTTTATGATATTAGGAAGTTTGCCTTTTGTATTATATCTTCATTTGATAAGAGGGAAAGCCTCCACGTTTTACAAAGATACACAAGTTATCGCATTCATAGTAACATTGCTTATAATAGTCTCTATAACATGTTTATATTTATATTTTAATAATTTTGGTAATAATTCTGAGATATTGAGAATTGTATCTTTTAATATCGTGTCGATAATGACAGGCACGGGTTTCGTAACTGATAATTATATGGAATGGGGCTCTTTTGCTGTTATTATTTTTTTCTTTATTATGTTTATTGGAGGTTGTGCGGGCTCAACTTCTTGTGGAATTAAAATATTTAGATTTCAAGTGTTGTTTCAGCACATAAAAATACAACTTAAGAAAATCTCCTACCCCAATGCAATACTCGTTCCACAATATAATAGAAAAGAGATTCCTGATGGCGCTTCGCGATCTGTAATGGCATTCTTTTTGTTATTCTTCTTATCATTTGTTTTACTATCTTCCGTTTTAAGTTTTATGGGTTTAGACACAATCACAGCACTATCAGCGGCAGCAAGTGCGCTTGCTAATGTTGGGCCCGGTTTAGGTGATACCGTTGGTCCTTCTGGTTCATATTCATCTCTGTCTATGGGTGTTAAATGGGTTCTTTCATTTGGTATGTTGCTGGGTAGACTTGAATTATTTACTGTCTTGGTAATATTAACACCATATTTTTGGAGAAAGTAAAATTATTAAAGAATTAAATATTGAGTCATTATTAGTTGAGCAAAGAAGAATATTATTAGACTTAATATCTTTTGATACAACGAGTTGTAATTCAAATATTGGAATTGTTAATTTTATAGTATCTTATTTTGAAAAGTTTAATATAAACCCAACTTTAGTTAAGGATGTAAAGGCAAAAAAAGCTGCGATTTATGCAACTATTGGACCTAATATTGAAGGTGGGGTCGTCTTTTCAGCTCACACTGATACAGTGCCTGCTAACCCAAAGGAATGGAAATATAATCCATTAAAGATGACCGAATTCAATCGTCGCTATTATGGTTTGGGATCGGTTGATATGAAGGGTTTTATTTCAATTATCTTATCAATGATACCTTATTTTCAACACATCGCTTCAGTTCGCCCAATCCATATTGCATTATCTTATGATGAAGAGGTTGGATGTCTTGGCGTGCGTCCTTTACTGAAAAGTATGCAACAAGAAATAGCAAAGCCATACTTAGTGATTGTTGGTGAGCCAACGGAGCAGATAGTTGTTAATAGCCATAAAAGTTGTTATACATTTAATACAATATTCAAAGGGAAAGAAGCTCATTCAAGTAATCCAAATTGGGGGCTTAATTCTATAATATACGGGGCAATGTTTATTGACAAACTTAGTAAAATTAGCAAAGACATATTACTAGAAGAAAAAAGAAACAATAACTTTATCCCTCCAAATACTACCATTAATATAGGAAAAATATCTGGAGGCAAGGCACATAATATAGTACCTAGTTTTTGTGAAATTATATGGAATTTAAGGGTTTTGCCAGATACAAATCTTGATGTCATTATTCAAAAAATAGAGAATATTAGGCTAGAAATTTTAGAAAAGCATATGCAACCTCTTTATAAAGATGCAGACATAAAGACAGAAATGACAAGCAGCATCTTGCCATTAGATACTAAAATTGATTCTTCAGTATTAATTTTCATGAAGAAAATATTAAGTGATGATAGGATTGAATCGGTTTCGTATGGAACTGATGGTGGATTTTTTAGTCAAATTGGATGGCCGACATTGATTTGTGGTCCAGGTAGCATAAAACAGGCCCATCAACCTAATGAGTATATTAATATAGACGATATAGAAAATTATATGAATTTCGTATTTAAATTAGTGAACGAACTTAACGCTTAACTTTGTAATCTTTTCCGCAAAATTCGCACTTTATAACTATATTTCCATCAATTGTAATATCTTCTATATCATCCTCAGTAAAAGATTTTAAAAGAGACTCTATTTTATTTTTAGAGCACTGACATGAATGCTTTAATTTAATAGGACTATATACAGTTGTATCATACTCATTAAAAAGCCTGTAAAGAAGGTCCTCTGCATTGAGAGAGAGGTCTATTAATTCATCATAAGTGACTGTATCTAGGAGATGAGTTGTGGTGTTCCATAGATCGTTGTCTTCTATGGTTTGGTTATCCTGGTTTGGCATTTTTTGTAGAATGATTCCTCCAGATATCCATTTTTCTTTTTGTCCATAATATTTTACTTTGCCACACGCAAGAAATAGTTTTGTAGGTATTTGTTCTGAATCTTGGAAATATGAATAAGCAGAGGACACTAAGTTTCCATTTTTTAGCTGAGTTATGCCTTGGTAATTTTCCATTTCATGCCCTTGATCTATTGTCATTGCCATATGACCATTCCCTAGTAATTGTCTTGTATCAGCTATTATTTTTTCTTCTTTAAAATGGGCATAAGCTCTTATGCTTCCGGGTGTTTTAAAATCAGCGATTAATAGATTGATTGGTCCGTCTGAATTTATTTGACATGTAAACTTACCATCAAACTTAAGAGCACTACCAAGCATAGAGCTGAGTGCAATCGTTTCCCCTAAAATAACATTAACTTTTTCGGGATATTCGTGTTGGGATAAAATGTTATTAACAACATTGCCTGACTTAAATATTCTTCCTCGAACACTATTCCTCCCAAGTGAGAAGGGTGTAATAACATCATCCTTGATATTTTCTTTAATAAGTTTAGAGGGTTCCAATAAATCAGACCTTCATTCCCATACACCATGCAATAATTGCTTTTTGCACATGCAATCTATTTTCAGCTTCGTCCCATATAACTGACTGTTGTCCATCTATTACCTCTTCTGTAACTTCTTCGCCTCTGTGTGCCGGTAAGCAATGCATAAATATAGCATTTGGAGATGCTATTTTCATTAAATCATTATTTACTTGAAACGGTTGTAAGAGTTGTTTTTTTCTTTCTGTATTTTTGTCTCCCATTGAAGCCCATGTATCGGTTATTACACAATCAGCATTTTCAATTGCTTTCTCTGGAATACTGGTTAAGAAAATTTTACCATTTTTTTTCTTGGCTGCTTCAGTTATACTAACAGACGGCTGTAAATCATCTGGACATGCTAAGTGCAGTTCAAAATTAAACTTATCAGATGCTTCTATCCATGTATTGGCAACATTATTTCCGTCACCACACCACGCAATCTTTTTTCCTTGAATACTACCAATCTTTTCTTCAAATGTCATGATATCTGCCATAATTTGACAAGGGTGATTAAGATCAGATAATCCATTTATCACTGGTATTGTTGCATTATTGGCAAATTCAATTAGATCAGTATGGTTAGAAGATCTTATTATAATTGCGTTTACATATCTCGATAATACATGAGCTGTATCACTAACGGTTTCGCCTCTGCCTAACTGCGTTTCTCCAGCAGGTAAAAATAGACTAGAGGCACCCAATTGATTAATAGCGACTTCAAAAGAAACTCTCGTGCGCGTAGAGGGTTTTTCGAACATCATGGCAATAGATTTTTTAGATGCTAATTTTGAATATTCATTAGTACTTGAATTCAAATCATTTTTAAGTATATGAGCGTTAGTAATTATTTGTTTAAGATCAGTTGATTCGATCTCGGATAAATTAATAAAGTGTCTTAATTTTGTATTTTTCATATTATTTCTTATTTTTAATGTTTTCACAACATTTAGATATAATCTTTGTAACCTCTAATATTTCTTTTTCGTTAATAGTTAGTGGTGGAAGTAATCTTAATACATTTTCTCCCGCACCAACGCTAAGTATTTTATTTTTAAATAATTCGTCAGATAAGACAGTATTTTTAATATTACACTCTAATCCTATCATTAATCCTTTTCCTCTTATACTAGAGATTATTTCTGGATAATCTTTGCAAATTATTTTTAAATTTTTATGAAATAATGATGAATTAATATTTACTTTTTCTAGGAAGTTTCTTTCTTGAATAATATCTAGTACAGCATTGCCAACAGCCATCCCAAGAGGGTTTCCACCAAAAGTTGATCCATGAGTACCTGGAATTAATCCTCTTGATGCTTCCTCTGTCATTAAACAAGCGCCCATTGGGAATCCGCCGCCGATACCTTTTGCGACTGCCATTATATCTGGCCTTACATTTGCCCATTCATGAGCGAATAATTTTCCTGTCCTACCCATCCCACACTGCACTTCATCTAAAATTAGCAATAGATTATTGTCTTTTGTAATTTTTCTTAATTCTTTTAAAAAATCATTATCAATTACTCTAATTCCTCCTTCACCTTGGATTGGCTCTATTAATATTGCAGCTGTTGTGTCCCCAATTATTTCTTTTAAAAGCTCAATATTGTGTATTGGAATACTATCAAACCCTTCTAATGGAGTCCCAAACCCCTCTAGATGGTTAGGATTATTTGCTGCTGATATTGTCCCTAGTGTTCGACCATGAAAGGCTCCTTGAAATGTTATAATTCTGGTCTTATCTTTATCTCCTAATGAGAAATGATACTTTCGCGCAGCTTTTATACTAGCCTCAACGGCTTCAGCTCCTGAGTTACAAAAAAATACTTTATCAGCGAATGATAGATCGGTTAATCTGTTGGCTAGCAATTCTTGCTCTGGAATTCTATAGAGATTCGAAACATGCCATAATTTATTTGCCTGTTCGATTAATTTATCAATGAGATGTTTGTTTGAATGCCCAACGGCATTTACTGCAATGCCGCTAGCAAGATCATAATATCTTTCTCCACTTTCTGTGTACAGGTATATTCCTTTACCAGATTCAAAGGTTATAGGATTTCTATTATATGTATTTGCTACCGATGAACTCATCATTACCTCTATTAAATAAAAAACCACCAAATCAATGGCGGATAATTTTGGAAATAACTACTTTAACCTTGATTTTATTTAAGTCAATCTTTTGTATATTTATGATTTTACTTTATAGCCTCTGCTGATCATTGAGTAACATATGATAAAGAGGATAATATTTAATATAAATAAAAATAATCCACCAAACAGGATATTGCTATCAGCATATCCTGTTATCCCATATCTAAAACCATCAATCGCATGGAAAAAAGGATTAAATTTTGCATATTGATAAACGCCATCGGGCAAATCTTTTATTGAGTAAAATGTACCAGATAAGAATGTCATAGGAGTGATAATAAAATTTGTAATAGTCCCCATATGATCAAATTTCTCTGCCCATAATCCACCGGAAATGCCAATTAGAGCCATCATTAGAGAGCCCATAACAGCAAAGAAGAATGTTATAAATATATTATGTATCGTGAAGTTGGTGAACAGAGAAATGATAAAAAAACCTATAATAGCTAAAAGAATGCCTCTTGCAATTCCACCTAGCGCATAACCTGTTGTAACCTCAATTGAATTTAGTGGGGGCATTAAAATATCAATTATAACACCCTGAACTTTTGCGCTCACTATCGAAGAAGAGGTATTTGCAAAAGAATTTTGTAAAACAACCATCATTATTAGCCCGGGGGCAAGAAAATTAACGAAAGGTAACCCACCAATTTCAGGTCGAGTTTTTCCAATTGCAACACTGAAAACAAATAAAAATAATAGACTGGTTACGATTGGGCCAAATATCGTTTGTTGCCAAACTTTTAGAAATCTCCGGACCTCTCTTGATATCAAAGTCCACAGTCCTAACCAGTTAACTCTACCAAAGGATCTTAATGTTTTTTTCTCAACGCGCTGATTCATTTTTTTTCTCTAATTTGTAATGATTTATACAATTTATCTTTGGGATAAACAACACTAAAAGATTGCTGTATGAATAGCATATATAGTATTATCATAAATAGAAACATTCTATATGTAGAATACATAAATTTTATTACTATTATTAATACTATTAAGGGAAAAGACATGGCTTGGACAGATGATAGAGTAAAAATTCTTAAAAAATTATGGTCTGAAGGTCTTAGTGCAAGTCAAATCGCTAATAAGATTGGTGATGTGACAAGGAATGCAGTCATAGGTAAAGTTCATAGATTAGGTCTAGAAGGTAGAGCAAAATCAATAAGAAGTAGTGATTTATCAGTCAGTCAACTAAAATCCAATGTAGTTTCTGTAACATATTCTGGTAATTTAGCTCTTAAAGCTATTATTGACCCTATAAATGATGTGATATCTGTTGGTCAGTCTATAACACAAGGGTTTGAGGCGGTGCAGATTTCACCAGGCGAGCACGTTACAATACTTACTCTCAATGAAAATAGGTGCAAATGGCCTATAGGAGATCCAAGTGATGCAGATTTTCATTTTTGTGGCCACGAGCCAAAGAGTAAGGCGCCGTATTGTACAGAACATTCCAAAGTTGCATTTAAGCCATTAAGGCTTAGGAAATAGTAAGAAAAATTAGACAGTTAGTTGGTAAGATACTGGAATCCACTTATATTGTCCTTTTTCTTTCCCTATGTAGCCAATTGATGGGAAAGGCATGTGATAACCGATAATTGGTATTTTATCATTAAAAACCATTTCAAGTATTTTTTTTCTTGTAATAACAGCTTGTTCTTTATCGTCATCAAACGCGACATGCCATTCGGGTACTTGAAGTGATACAACATAATGATTTGTGACGTCAGCAGTAATTAATAATTGTTTGTTCTCGCTTTCCAAGTAGTAAGCCATGTGACCATTTGAATGACCAAATGCTTCTAACGCAGTTATTCCACTGACAACATCTTGTCCACTTTCAATAAATCGCATTCTGTCTGACAGTGGCAAGCATATTTTATCAAAAAGTTTTTTGTTTGGAATTCTCTGTTCTGGTACAAAGTCTCCATTTTTCCAAAAATCATATTCAACTCTACCTATAACTATCTCAGCATTTGGAAAATAGTTATCATTTATGAGCTCTAATCCACCAATATGGTCAGGATGGCAATGGGTAATTACAATATAATCAATATCAGCATGGTCGTAGCCTGCTTTTTCTAAAAGATACATAAGCTGGCCTTTATTTTCATTGTTAAGGTTGCCATTTCCAGTATCAAATAGAATTAGATATTTACCTGTATTAACTAAAGTGGGGGTAAATCCATGCTCAAATCTTTTTGCAGGTAGATTATTTTCGATTGCTAGTTTATGTAATAATTTCTCATCAATATTATTCCCGAATATTGGATAAGGGCCGTCCCTTGATATAGTGCTATCTAAAAATGTTGCAATCTCAAAATCACCTAAAGTAAACCTATAAGTGTCAGGACGAATTATACCAAGCTTCTTTTTGTTCATTTTATATCCCCAAATTACTCTTAATTTATTTTAAATATTTCGATATTGACGCTTTATATTCTTTTGAAGACGAAAGCTTTTCTAAGTAGTCTTTCTCTAAGACTTTCACCTTATCATAGTTATTGTTATCACTGAGTGTTTTTAACGCATTTCTATAGGCTTCCAAGGCAGCAAAATATGGTATATGTCCAGGTAAGCTTATGTTTATGCCATACGATGATAATTGTTTTAGGCTTAGTAGATCCGGAGAGACTCCTCCTAATATTATAGGTATTGCAAAACTACTTCCTAAAGTTTTAACATCATCTATATTATCAATATTAGGAAAAAACAAAGCGTCAGCCCCCACATTTTGATATGCTTTCCCGCGTTTTAATGCTTCCTCAATACCAAGGTATTTAGTCGAACTGGTTCTAGCTATTATCATCATCGAAGGATTTTTTTTTGCATTAACTGCAGCGTCAATTTTAGATGTCGCTTCTTCTATTGATATAAAATCTGGTACATCTGTTTTTTTGAATGGTAGGGGCAGATTAGTGTCTTCAATTGATATTCCTGAAGCACCAGCATGCTCAAGTTCTTCAACAGATCTCATGACATTTAATGCATTCCCATAGCCATGGTCTGCATCGATTATTATAGGCATAGAACAAGATCTTTTTATTCGCCTAACTGCATCACTTAATTCAGTTATTGAAAGTAACATTAAATCTGGTACAGACAGAAGATTTAATGACATTACCATTCCAGGTACAATGCCTACTTTATAGTTAAGGCTCTCTGCAATTTTACCTGACATAGGATCGAATACAGTAGCAGGATGCACACAGCTTGCTTCACTTAAAGTTTTGCGAAGAGATTCATTAGTATTATTTATTCTATTCATTATTAATCCTTAAAAATGATACTTCAATTATTATATGATATTAGCGAGAGATAAGCATGTAACCATGCTTCATATTTTTTTGCATGGGCATTTGTGTCAGATAATATTCTATATAATAATTTCTCAGCTAATCTTCAAGAGGCTTCCAATCGTCTTTTTTTTCATCCCATTGATCAAAAATACTCTGGGCAGCTTTAAGTGCATGATTGGTTTTTGGGAATCCTATGTAAGGAGAACACTGAAGTATTACTTCTATTAATTCGTCCCTAGTAGCCCCTCGATTTAAAGCGCCCCTTACATGAAGGCCAACTTCATGCGGTAAGTCTTGCGCTGCTGCTGCTGCCATGACAATCATTTCACGAGTTTTTAAATCTAAATTAGGTCGATCCCATATTGTGCCAAAACAATAATCATGTATTGCGTCGGCGTGAGTAGGACAAATTTTATAAAGATCTTCCCACCTTTCTAAACCTTCTTTACCAAAAGATTCATCCCTAATTTTTTTACCTTTTTTATATCTTTCGCTACTCATTGAATTCTCCTTTTTAAATTAGCCTTTTATTAAATAGTTATTTTTCATAAAAATCTATATATGATTTTATGTTTTTTATACTTTCTGCATTGCATATAGCTCTTCCAATTGCTCTTGCTAACGTATCTGCTGCCAGAGTGCCAAGTTCAGTAATAGAATTTTCTCTTGGACCCGATAATTTTATATTATTATTTGAAATAGTAAATACTACATCCCCATCTAACGGAGTATTAATGGGCCTAATTGATCTAGCTAAACCCGCTTGTGACATTATAGCAAGTCTTTTAAGTTCTACTGTACTTAAGTCAGCGTTGGTTGCAATAATTGCTATTGTAGTGTTCTCTCTAGGTTTCTGGGCTGTGTTTTCTAATTTTGTATCTTTTAAAGCGTCGATAAAAGAAGGTTTTTTATAAGAACGATCAGACGAAAGATCGGAAGTATTGAATTCATTGTTAATTTCGAAAGGAGCGCCCCATAAGATGTTTGTTCCAGGAATTACTGTTGATCCAATTGAATTTACCACTACCAATGCTCCAATAACTAACTCGCCGTCAATTGTTATTGATGCGCTGCCGATCCCACCTTTTAACTTTCCTGCTATCGCACCCATTCCTGCTCCATAGTTTCCTAAAGGAAAGTCAATTTTTGCATTTTTGTAAGCTTCTACTCCAAGTTCATAGTAAGGGGAGATTGAATTCCAATTTTTATTTCCACCATTTTTTAGATCAAACAAACAAGCTGTAGGTATAATTGGAGCTGAAATTGGCGACCCATCAATTTTATAGCCAATATTTTTATGTCCAATTAGTGAAGTTATAGCACTCGCTGAATCAAGTCCGTATACAGATCCTCCTGAAATTACTAAGGCATTAATTTCATTCACCGTATTAATTGGGTCCAATAGATCTAATTCACGGCTTGCAGGAGCTCCTCCGCGAATATCGCATGAAGCAATAAACTTTTGACTGGGAACTAATGCCGTAACCCCCGTGATAATATCTTTATCCTCTGAATTACCAACCATTAATCCGCCAACATCTGTTATTAGATTATTTTTACCAGGACATTTTTTACCAGAAAAATTTATCATTTTATTATACATATTTAAAATTAAATACTTATTGATGATATTTAGTCAACACTTGGTTGACTTGTTACTAGAGTGCTTCTATATAAATATAATATTTTATTTTATATTAAATTATTGATCGTTATATAATTTTATATTAATTGTCTTTAGAATGATATATTAATAATCTATAGATAATCTATTTTTTATATTTTTTGGAGTTATTGTTTTGAAACGTACATACCAACCAAGTGTTCTAGTAAGAAAAAGACGTCACGGTTTTCGTTCACGTAAAGCTACAAGTGGTGGATTGAGAGTAATAGCTAGACGTCGTGCTAAAGGACGTAAGCGTTTATCTGCTTAAAATTTCCAGCCACATATTAGGCGTCTAAATCAATGGAATACTTAAAAAGTAGAAGAGAATACTTAAGAGCGTCCGGTAAGGGCGCAAAGTGTATAACGCCATCATTTATTATACTTGCTTACCATCATGGAGATTGTGATCAGAAGAATCCTAGGGCTGGATTTACAGCTTCTAAAAAAATCGGTAATGCAGTAATTAGAAATAGAGCAAAAAGAAGATTAAAAGAAGCTGTTAGAATTTCGCTAGATGAAAATGCAAGAGAATATTATGATTATGTTCTTATAGCGAGAAAATATATAAATAATTATTCTTTTAATAGTATTTTAAAAGATTTAGAAAAATCTCTAAACAAACTTCATTGAAAGATTTATAATAACTTAAATTAATATCCGGACTAAATAGAAAATGAATGAACAACGTAATTTTATCTTAGCTATAGGCCTTTCAATTGCAGTGCTAGTTGTATGGCAATTCTTTATTGGAAACCCTCAATTAGAACAGAAAGATCTTGAAGCCAGATTAGTTACTGAGGAGTCTAGTAAATTATTAGTTGAAAATTCAAGTATCTCTATCCCATTCCCAGAGAATGTAGGAAATTCAATAAACGTACCTCCTGCTAACGTAGTTTTAGATAATACAATAGATATTTCCGCAGTTCAGAATATTCCAAGGGTTGAAATTAATACAGATAGTTTGACAGGATCTATATCACTATTGGGCGGGAAAATTGATGACTTAAATTTAAAAAATTATAGAGTAGACCTAGACCCAGGAAGTGAACTTGTAAAAATTTTATCGCCACTTGGAACGTCTAGCCCTTATTATGTTCACCATGGTTGGGTTGAGGCCTCTGGCAAAGACATAACACTCCCTTCAGAGAATACGCTATGGAGCTTAGAAGAAGGAAGCGTCCTTACGTCAACTAATCCAATAGTAATGTCTTGGGATAATGGTAATGGTTTAACTTTTAAAAGAAAGATAATGGTTGATGAAGATTTTGCATTTACCATTGATCAACAAGTTTACAATAATACTGATTCTACTGTAGATTTGTTTCCTTATGCCCTTATTTCTAGGCATGGTATACCAGAAGATCTTTTAAATTTCTTTATTCTGCATGAAGGGTTTATTGGCGTGTTAGGTGAAGAGGGAGAGAAAAAAGCAGATTATGATGATATAGCAGATGAAACTGAGGTTTATAACGATATAATGGGCGGTTGGTTAGGTTTTACAGATAAAAATTGGGCAACAGTTATTGCCCCAGATCCTAATATGCAATATCAAGGAAGATATACATCAAGTAATAATGGGAATATTTTTCAAACAGATTTTCTTGGTTCAAAAATTTCGATAAATAAAGGCGAAACTGCCACTTCAACTTCTTATGTTTTTTCGGGTGCCAAAAGAGTTAACATCCTTGATAAATATGAGGATACTTACAGTTTGTTAAATCTTGATTTATTAGTAGACTGGGGATGGTTTTATTTTATAACTAAGCCATTGTTTTATTTATTAAGTTGGTTAAATAGCATTTTTGGTAATTATGGAGTGGCTATATTATTTGCCACTGTCATTATAAAGTTATTTTTCTTTCCTCTTGCAAATAAAGCTTACAAATCAATGAGCGCGATGAAGAAACTTCAACCTGAAATGGCGGCAATAAGAGAAAAATTTAAAGGCGATAGACCAAAGCAACAGCAGGCTCTTATGCAAATGTATAGAGATGAAAAAATAAATCCGATGTCAGGTTGTTTGCCTATAATTATCCAGATACCTGTTTTCTTTGCTTTGTATAAGGTTTTATTTTGTACAATTGAGATGAGACACGAACCTTTTTTTGGTTGGATAGTTGATCTATCCGTACAAGATCCGACTTCAATATTTAATCTTTTTGGATTAATCCCATGGTCGCCTCCTTCATTTTTAGTAATTGGAGTTTGGCCAATTATAATGGGATTTACAATGTTTGTTCAGATGAAATTAAATCCATCCCCACCAGATCCAATACAGCAAAAAATCTTTACCTGGATGCCAGTTGCATTTACATTCTTATTGGCACAATTTTCAGCTGGTCTTGTTGTTTATTGGGCATGGAACAATACTTTGTCTAGTTTGCAGCAATATGTAATTATGAAAAGAATGGGAGTGAAAGTAGAGCTTTGGTCGAATATTCAGAACATATACAAGAAGAGTCAAAAAAAGAAGACCCAGTAATTTCAAAGAGTGACTTTTCTCTTAATGAATTGCGTGCTGGTGAGAAATTGTTTGCAAGATCATCAGAATTTATTTTGTCTGTTGTTGAGAATAATGGATTTCCAGATATATCACTGCCTGAAATTGCATTTGCAGGACGATCAAATGTTGGAAAATCAAGCTTAATTAATTCTTTAGTTGGTATGAAGAAATTAGCCCGTGTTTCAAATACACCGGGACGTACGCAGACTATAAATTTTTTTAATCAGAATGATGCCCTGGTTCTCGTAGATTTACCTGGTTTTGGTTATGCAAAGGCAAGTAAAGAAGATATAACTAGATGGAAAACTCTTACCTTTGATTACTTAAGAGGAAGAGTTAAATTAGAGTGTGTGTTTTTATTAATTGATTCTAGACACGGTATAAAACCAATTGATATTGAAGTAATGAATATATTAGACGAAGCAGCTGTTTCGTATCAAATTGTTCTTACTAAATTAGACAAAGTAAAAAAAGAAAGTCTTAATTCTTTGTGTAATAATACGAATTCTATAATATCAAAACATGGTGCGGCTAGACCATTTTTTCACTTAACATCGTCAAAAGATAATATAGGATTAGATTTACTTAGATCAACTATTTTTAAGTTAATATAGATTATATTTTGCAGAGGTAATTTATAAAATGAATAATATAACATCGCTTACAAGAGCACAAATTATAGCAGAAGCACTTCCGTTTATGCAAAATTATAGCGGAGAATATATAGTAGTGAAATATGGCGGTCATGCTATGGGTGATAGTATATTATCTACTTCTTTTGCGCAAAATATTGTCATGTTAAAGCAAGCAGGAATGAAGCCTATAGTTGTTCATGGCGGAGGTCCTCAGATAGGTGAAATGTTGAATAGTTTGGGGATAGAAAGTCAGTTCGTCAATGGACTAAGGGTTACAGATAGAAAAACTATAGAGGTTGTAGAAGAGGTTCTAGCTGGAACTATAAATAAGAAAATAGTGAGTGATATTAATAGCTCTGGTGGCAAATCCATTGGTATTTCTGGAAAAGATGGACCATTAATTCTTGCTCGGAAGCTGAATAAGAAAACATATAAGACAGATTCGAATGTAGAGAAGGTTATTGATCTTGGGTATGTTGGTGAACCGGAATTGATCAATCCAGAGAAACTAGTAAGGCTTTGTGATTCTGGTTTTATTCCCATTATTGCTCCAATTGGTATCGACAAGAATAATGTTACTTATAATATAAATGCAGATACAGCTGCTGGAGCAATAGCAGGATCCTTAGGAGCTAAAAGACTTCTTATGTTAACGGACATAAGGGGAGTTCTAGATCAGGAAGGTAATTTGATAAAGGACCTTTCAAAGAACACGGCCAATGATTTAATTAATAATGGTACGATTAAAGGAGGTATGATTCCAAAGATTGAAACATGCTTGGATGCTATTAGTTCTGGTGTAGAAAAAGCGGTTATTCTTGATGGAAGAGTTTTGAACGCAATAATCTTAGAGTTATTCACAGAGGATGGAAGTGGTACATTATTATCTTAATTCTTTTTTTTAAAATTGAGATAATAATTAGATAATTAAAAACATAAATTTATAAGGTTTTAAAAATGAATTCTGAACTAATGAGTATAATAAACAGTGCGTTTGAAAAGACAAATATTGAGCCTAACGAGATTAAAGCGGTTGATGAAACTCTTAATTTATTAGATTGCGGTGAAATTAGAGTTTGCGAAAAGATAAATGGTGAGTGGTCAGTAAACCAATGGATAAAAAAAGCAATATTATTAAGTTTCAGGACTAATAAAAATTCTACGTTGGCTGGGCCTTATGCAACTTGGTTTGATAAGGTTCCAGGGAAAACAGTTGGATGGACAGAAGAGAAATACAAAGAAGCAGGCTTTAGATATGTACCAAATGGTGTTGTTAGGAAATCGGCATATATAGGCAAAAATGTAGTTTTAATGCCTAGCTTTGTAAATATCGGAGCATATGTTGATGAAGGTACAATGATTGACACTTGGGCAACTGTTGGCTCTTGCGCTCAAATAGGTAAAAACTGTCATATCTCTGGTGGCGCAGGAATTGGTGGTGTTCTTGAACCCCTTCAAGCAAACCCTGTTATAATAGAGGATAATTGTTTCATTGGAGCAAGGTCAGAAGTTGCGGAGGGTGTAATAATTGGAGAAGGTAGCGTTTTATCAATGGGGGTATACATTGGCTCTTCTACAAAAATAGTAGATAGACAATCTGGAAAGGTGATTTATGGTAAGGTCCCTCCTTACTCTGTGGTTGTCCCAGGAAATTTAGAAACAAGTTCTGTTGGTGAAATCCAGAATAATAAGTTATCTTTATATTGCGCTGTAATTGTTAAAACAGTTGATCAGAAGACTAGAGAAAAAACATCGACTAACGATTTATTGAGATTATAATTATTTCTAATAATAAAAAACATGAAATGAAGTGTATAAATTGAGTTTAGAAAACACATTAAAATCTTTTATTCAATGCGAAAGCATCACACCAAATGCTAAACAGGCACTTGATTTCATTGAAAAAATTTTAAGTGAAAGTGATTTTTATATAAAAAGATTAACTTTTAACTCTGAAGACACCTACCCAGTTGACAATCTTTATGCTTCCTTTGGTAAAGGTTCGCCTCACTTATGTTTTGCTGGTCATGTTGATGTTGTACCATATGGCGACATAAGCCAATGGTCATGTGTACCGTTTGAAGGTGAAACAAAGAATGGTAGAATTTATGGTCGTGGAGCTGAAGATATGAAGGGTTCGATTATAGCTTGGATTTTTGCTATGCTTGAACATATTAAAGATAAAAAAAATTTTAAGGGCACTATTAGTATACTCCTTACTGGAGATGAGGAGGGGTTGGCAATTAATGGAACCACTAAAGTTTTAGAATGGTTGAAAAATAATAATATAAATATTGATTCTTGTATTGTTGGAGAGCCAACAAATATTAAGGCAGTAGGGGATACAATAAAAGTTGGTCGTAGGGGGAGCTTGTCATGCGAACTTAAAGTGAATGGCGAACAAGGTCATGTTGCTTATCCAGATAAAGCGAGCAGTCCAATTCCTGTTTTAATAAAATTATTGGATAAATTAATAAATACTCCTATAGATAGTGGTAATGATAATTTTATTGCAAGCAATTTAGAGGTTACATCAATAGATATTGGCAATGAAGCTATGAATATAATTCCTTCCGAAGCTCAAGCCGTATTTAACATCAGATATAATAATTTATGGGATGAAACATCACTTTTTTCTTGGTTATACGACAAACTGAATGATGTGAGTTTAGATTCCTTTAAAGATATAAATTGGAATTTAACAATAAAATCTTCTGCAAACTCGTTTTTAACCAAAGAGGGTAAGTTTTCATCTTTAATATTGGACTCAATATTTAAAATTACTGGTTTGAAAGCGAATATATCAACTGGTGGAGGTACTTCAGACGCCAGATTTATATCACAATACTGTCCGGTTGTAGAATTTGGTCTTGTTGGAAGGACTATGCATCAGGTGGATGAGAATATTTCTCTTGATGAATTAAAGCAACTAAAGTCTATTTATCAACATAGCATTGTTAATTATTTTGAAAATTTTTAGCTTTAAATTTTTGCTATTCAGATTATTTTAGATAATCTATTTTATCAAGATAAAGTCCATGAGCCGAAGCGACTGGTCCGCATTGTGACCTATCTTGTGATTTAAGAATTTTACTAACCCTATCTATAGGCCAATCATTTTCTCCAATTTTTAATAAAGTACCAACCATGGAACGAACCTGTCGATGAAGAAAAGATTTTGCGTTAAAGTAAATATTAATTTCATCTTCCATTACTTCTATAGAGGAACTGTCCAGAGTTTTTATTGGAGATTTTGATTGGCAATGCGCTGATCGGAAAGCGGTGAAGTCATGTTTGCCAATAAATAATTTTGCAGCCATTTGCATATTCTCGGTATTTAATTTTCTTGGTACGTGTAATGCTCGATTTTTTTTAAGAGAAAGATGGCCATTCCTATTAATTATTTTATAAACATAATATCTTTTGATTGCTGAAAATCTAGCATCGAAATCACACTCAGTTTTTTCGACTTTAATGATTGTTATCGGATTTGGACGCAGGTGATAGTTTATTGCGTTTAATATCGTATTCTCATCCCATTTATCATCTAAATCTATATGTGCAACTTGTGCATTTGCATGAACACCAGAATCTGTTCTTCCCGCTCCATTAACGCTAACATAAGTGTTTGTAAATTTTTGTATTGCATCTGATATACACCCCTGTACTGTAGCTAAATTATCCTGTATTTGCCAACCGTGGAATGGCGTTCCATCATACTCTATTGTTAATTTGTATCTCATAAAAATTCACTAATATTCATACCCTTTGAAATATTCATACCTCTTAGAAAGGATATGTTATCCATTGGATTTTTTCCAGGCCTCTGAAGTCTTGTTAGTTTAACGGCACCTTTTTTGCAGGCGATTGTTAACTCATTGTCTAAGAGTTCGCCAGGCCTACCATTTTTATTTACAACTTCAGACGAGAGAACTTTTATTCTAATAGTTTCTTTCTCAGTTTTATATTCAAACCATGCTGATGGGTTTGGGCTCAGACCTCTTATGTGATTATGAACCTCACTGGCATTTTTATTAAATAAAATTTGTGTTTCACTCTTTTCAATTTTTTTTGCATAACTAATATCTATTTTATTCTGAGGTTTAAAATCAGCAGTTCCAGTAGAAATTAAATTAAGAGCTTTAACAATTAAATTTGCACCAACATCTGATAAATCACTACTTAATTCACCATATGTAATATTTTCAGGAATATTAATTATTTCAGATAAACATATATCACCAGTATCCAAACCTGCGTCAACTCTAATGATATTTACTGCAGTTGATTTGTCTCCGTTTATTAATGTTCTTTGTATAGGAGATGCGCCTCTCCATCTTGGCAATATTGAGGGATGTATGTTTAAAAAACCATATTTTGTTGCATTTAATATTTCGTTTGGGATTAATTGTCCAAAAGAGACAACAATTCCAATGTCTGCATTTAAACTTTTTAAATAATTGATTTCATCTTCGCTTGTAATTTTTTCAGGGGATCTGACAATTAAATTTTTTTCTCCCGCAGCATTTTGTATCGGGGAAGGATTCTTTTTCAAGCCACGGCCTGACAATCGTGGCGGTTGAGTATAAACAACTGATATATTGTGCCCAGCATCATGTATTTTGCAAAGAGCTGGTACTGCAAAATCAGATGTTCCCATAAATATAATCTTGAATTTCATTTAGTTAGTTTCTGTTTAGATAATTTAATAAATTTACGAGTAATTTTTTCACGTTTCAGTCTTGATATATGGTCTATAAAGAGTTTGCCGTTTAGATGATCTATTTCATGCTGAATGCATGTTGCCATTAGACCTTCGCATTCCAGAATTTGTTTTTTACCGTTTAAATCCATATATTGAACCACACAAGTTGAAAATCTTTCAACATCTTCTGAAAAATCGGGAATTGATAAACAACCTTCTTCATAGATACTTTTCTCATTAGATTTTGATATAATTTCTGGATTTATGAATTTTATCAGTACTTTTTTATCTTCTTCTTTAGAACAATCCATGACTACAAGTCTTTTCTTTATTCCAACTTGAACTGCGGCAAGACCTATTCCTGGCGCATCGTACATTGTTTCTGCCATATTATTTAATATTTCTATTATTTCCTCACTAATGTTTTTTACCGGTTCGGATTTTTCGCGTAATATTTTATTAGGCAGAGTTAAAATGTTATAGATTGTCATAATTTTTATTCAATTTATTAATTTAAGTTTGTATTTAATTATATTAGAATGAAATATCTATGTATAGTGGTAATAAATAAAATATAACAGGTATGGGAATCGATGCTAAATGATCAATTGGTAGTAATAAATTTGTTGATTATACTTGTTATAATTATCGTTATTGCAGGAGTATTTTATTTAAATATTTTAAAAAAAAATAAAGATAATGACATTAAGGGTCAAATATCATTGATAACGGATCTTCATAATGAACTGACTGGCAGATTAATGGCACTTGCCGACACTTCCTCTGGTAATCACGAAAACTTAAAAAACTCATTTGATCAAAGAATAGATCAAATGATGACAAAGCTCTCACAGAACTTATCTGAAAACTCAAATAAGACAGGAGAAAATCTAACTAAATTAAACGAAAGACTTGCTGTTATTGATAATGCACAAAAAAATATAACAGAATTATCATCCAAAGTAGTTAGCTTACAAGATATCTTAAGCAATAAACAAGAGCGCGGAGCGTATGGTCAGGGTAGAATGGAAGCTATTATAGTGGATAGTTTGCCATTTAAATCTTATTCATTTCAGTTTACATTAACTAATGGAAAGAGACCTGATTGTATTATCAGAATGCCAGATTCAAATGAGGTTCTTGTAATTGATTCTAAATTTCCACTCGAATCCTTTACCGCACTAAAATCTGCAAATAATAGTTTAGATATAAAAACTGCAGAATCAAGAATCCGAATTGACATTAGTAAACATCTAACGGATATTTCTGAGAAATATACTATACCAGGAGAAGTTAGGGATCCTTTAATGATGTTTGTTCCTTCTGAATCCATATATGCAGACTTATACGAACAATTTAGCGATCTTATTCAGAAAGCTTATAAATTAAAAATCATTATAGTATCCCCAAATATGATGATGCTTACTGTTCAAACTATGCAATCTCTAATAAGGGACAACCAAATGCAAGACCAAGCGAATGTCATAAGGTCCGAAGTAAGTAAAATGATTTCAGATGTCGAAAGATTATCAAATAGGGTTTCTGGTCTACAAAAGCATTTTAATCTAGCAAACCAAGATTTAGAAAAAATTGTTATATCTTCAGATAAGATAACAAGCAGCGGCCGTAAGTTGGAATCTTTGGAATTTGACGAAGAGAAAAAAACTAAGAGTATAGAATCAGCGCTATAATTATTAATCCGTTATACTTCTTGCTGCGATTGCTTGGCTTAATGTGCCATCATCTAAATAATCTAATTCCCCTCCAACAGGAACGCCATGTGCAACTTTAGTAATTTTAATATTCCTATTACTTATAAGTTCAGAGACAACGTGTATAGTAGCCTGTCCATCAATAGTTGCATTTAGGGCTAATATGACTTCTTTAATATCGGTATTATTAACCCTACTAATCAATTTTTTAATGTTTAATTCTTCAGGTCCAATACCATCTAGCGCATTTAATACACCGCCTAAAACATGGTAATGACAATTTATTGCATTAGCTCTTTCAAGTGCCCATAAATCTGAAACTTCTTCAACAACACAAATGATTGTAGAATCGCGTTTTAGATCTTGGCATATACTACAAGGATTAATGACATCTACATTATCACAAATGTCACAAGTTTCTATTTTTTCTGATATTTCTATAAAAGATTTTTTAAGAGGATCAAGTAATTGGTTTCGTTTTTTTATTATCGTTAAAGCAGCTCTTCTTGCAGATCGCGGACCTAATCCTGGGAGTTTCGATAGAAGTTTAATAAAAGTTTCTATTTCAGGTCCTACTGATGATTTCATTGTACTATAGCCCTAGGTTGCCTAAGTTGAAACCAGGAGGAATAGGAAGGTCTCCAGCTACTTCTTTCATTCTTTTTGCAACCTCAATATTAGCTTTAGATTTTGCGTCACTATAAGCTGCAATGATTAGATCTTCTACAATCTCTTTTTCGCTTGCAATTAGTATTGAGGGATCAAGGTCTATATTTTTTATGTCTCCGCCACCATTTATTTTAACAGTTACTAATCCGCCCCCCGAAGTTCCTTCAATCTCTATTAGAGATATATTTTCTTGCATTGATTTCATTTTTTCTTGTAGTTTTTCAGCCTGTTTCATTATTCCAAATATATTAGACATATAATATTTCCTTGATTAGTATTATTTTCTTATATTAATCTTTATTGATAATTTTGGCATTAGGAAAATAATTTTTAAAATTTTCTACTGTTAAATCATTTTTATTTATTGGCTTATCGTGAATGTTTGTAACATTAATATTCCAATTTAAGGAAGTAGCTTTTTCAAGTGTTGATTTAAAATTATTTATTATATCGTCCGGATAACCGTTGAGTAGTTCAATCTCAATATAACCCTCTTTGTATTTAACTAGTTTTATATAATTATCAATAAGACCAATTAATCTTATATCATGATCACCAACAATTGAGATTGCTTCTTCATATGTTTTAGGTTTTATTGCCTTATCAATATTCACCACATCTTCATGAGGATAATGGCTAATGGTTTTATTCTTTGCGATGATTTTGGATTCTAAGTTATTAATAATATCATTGATAGGCGGAAGTTGAGATGAGTAGCATAATTTAACCAGAAGCATCTCCATTGACATAAAGGCATTGAAAGAATATTCAATTTCTTTATAACCTTTTAAAAGCATTTGCCACATATGAACTAAAGAAGACATTTCGATGGTATCAATGAATTTACTAGCATCAGTAAATTGTTCTTTTGTTAAATTAAATGAAGAATTGTTTACTTTGTTGATTTTAATTAATGTGAAAGCATGGGATATTTCAGCAAGATCAGTAAGAATTGTAAGCGGTTCCAGGCCATTTTTATAGCTTTGTTTAATTTTTTCTAGAGCCTCATCTATTTTTCCAAGTATTATTGCTTTAAACAAGTCTATAATAAAACCTTGATCAGAATAATTTAACATATTGTAAATTTTCTCATATGTTATATTGCTTTCACACAAAACAATCGCTTGATCAAGAAGTGATAGAGCGTCTCTAACGGAACCATCAGAGGCTTTGGATATTGCAGATAAAGATAATTTATCAGAGGTCACATTTTCTTTTTTTATTATTTTTTTTAGATACTCTTCGAGTAGATCTTGGCTAATTCTTTGCAGGTTAAATCTTTGACATCTTGATATTACTGTAATCGGAATTTTTCTAATCTCAGTAGTTGCAAAGATAAATTTAACATGTTCTGGAGGTTCTTCTAATATTTTCAATAAACCGTTAAAGGCCTGTCTAGATAACATGTGGACTTCATCTATAATGAATATTTTATATTTAGCTAAGGAAGGTTTTGTTTGAGCTAGTCCAATTATTTCACGTATGTTGTCAATACCAGTATTAGATGCGGCGTCCATTTCGAATACGTCCGGATGCCTAGACTCCATTATAGCTTCGCAATTAAGTCCAATTTTATTTATATCAACTGTCGGTGTTTCTTTATTCTTTTCTAATGAGTAATTTAAAGCCCTAGCCAATATCCTAGCAGTTGTTGTTTTACCAATTCCCCTGATACCATTTAGCATATATGCCTGCGGTATTCTTCCTGAATTAAATGAATTAATCAGTGTTTGTACCATTGTATCTTGGCCAATTAATTCCGTAAAATTAGTTGGCCTATATTTGCGTGCAAGGACTTTATAATTTTTATATAATTTATTATCTTCTGAAGGGCTTATATCAATCATGGATTTTTTCTCATTATATTATTTCAATTTTTTATTTTAATTTGCATTATTTAATAATAGAAAAATAACCAATAGGTGAGAAGTTGAACGAATAACCCATACTATAATCGTTAGAGCTGCTTCTTTCCAGATCTGACTCGGTTGGCGACAAATACGCCTATTGCCAACTTCTCAATACCTATTATAGCAAAGGGTGAGAAATGTGCTACATTCTTCTTCTGTAATTGTATAATTAATTAACAAAAATAGATTTATACTAGCTTGTTCTAGGGGCTGTTAACAAATTTTCTACTTTTACTCTCTTCTTCAATTTTTATCCTTAGCTCACTAGCATGATAAACTCCTAATATCCTAAGTTCATTGGAGAAAAAATCAAGTTCTTCTAAAGCTAAACGAACATTATTATCACTAGGATGCCCTTCAATATCAACATAGAACTGTGCCGCCGCAAAACTTCCGCCCACAATATAAGATTCTAATTTTGTCATATTAACATTATTTGTAGAAAACCCACCCATTGCTTTGTAAAGAGCTGCAGGCACATTCCTAACGCGGAAGACTAAACTGGTAATAGTTGGTCCTTTATTTGGTTCAGCGTCATCAGGTTCTGAAGATAGTATAATAAATCTAGTAGTATTATGATCCGCATCCTCAATATTTTTTTCTAATATTTTTAGGTTATATGTTTTTGCTGCTAGCTCGCTTGCTATAACAGCAATAGTGGGATCATTATTTTCAGAAATTATTTTTGCTGAACCGGCGGTATCAGCTGCAACTATTTGCTTTAGATTCAACTTTCTTATGATATTCCTGCATTGGCCGAGAGCATGCCTATGACTCATTATATGACTTATTTGTTCTAGGTTAGTATCTTTTACGGCAATCAGTTGATGTCTGATAGGTAAAAAGAACTCATCAACTATATACAGATTTGAAGTAGGAAGTAAGTAATGAATATCCGCAACGCGCCCTGCGAGAGAGTTCTCAATAGGTATCATAGCGTATTGGACTTTTCCTTCCTCAACACACGCGAATGCGTCCTCAAATGTTTGAGCGGGGATTGCTTCCATATTCGGATATTTATTGATGCATGCTATATGTGAATAAGCACCTTTTTCTCCCTGAAAGACTATTTTATTATCTTTTCCATTCATTTTTTATCTTTCGATTGATTTTCAATCAGTTCTTTTGCTTTTTTAAAATCTTCAATTGTATCAACTCCAATTATATTGTCTTTAATTAAAATTATATTAATTTTTAAATTATTTTCCAATGCTCTTATTTGTTCAAGATTTTCTCTTTCTTCTAACGCTGTTTGGCTACTTAAAATAAATTTTTCTAGGGCATGGCGCTTGTACATATAAAGGCCAATATGTTCATAATAGCTTCCTTTGCCGAATGGTATTGGTGATCTAGAAAAATACAAAGCAGGAGATTCTGAACCTAAAGTTGTTAAGTTAGTAGCAACTTTAACAACATTTGAATCTTCAATATCTTTCTTATTTGTAATTTTTTTACCAAATGTAATTATATCTGCATCCGTTTTCTTGATTTTTTCAATTGCTAAATTAATAATATTTGGATCGATTGTTGGGATATCCCCTTGCAGATTCATAATATAAGAATAGCTCCCCTCTAATTCAGTCTTTAGCAGTGCTTCATATATTCTATCTGATCCTGTTTTATGGTCAGTCCTGGTTTTTATGGCTTGCCCACCCCGTCCTACTATTTCTTTTATTATGTCATCAGAATCAGTCGCTACAATGACTTTGTCGGCAATAGACTTAATGGCTTTCTCCCAAATATGGACAATCATAGGTTTATTATCAATGACCATGAGAGGTTTTCCAGGCAAGCGGGTAGCTGCCATTCTAGCCGGTATTATGATCATTGTTTCTTTATTTTTAATCATTTTTTTACCTTGATTCACATATTTATAAAATATTTACTTGATTGTAGTGAAACTAGAAATTATTAGTAATAATTATTATTTATATAAATTTTAATTAATTTAATACTATAAGTAAAATAACTTAATTGGAAGTGGTGAATTATGGATAATTTTGAAGTTAATAAAATTGTTGGTGCGGTCCTTGGAACTGCGTTATTTGTGCTATGCCTTGGTTTTCTTGCAGATATGATTTATGCAACTCCGAAGCTGGAAAAGCAGGCATATATTGTTGAAACTCTGGTTGCCGATACACTCGAGAACTCTGACACAGATAATATTGTTGTCGAAGGACCAAGTTTAACTGAATTATTAAGTTTAGCTAGTTCTGAAAAAGGAAAGAACGTTTCAAAAAAATGCGCATCTTGTCATAATTTTGAAGCAGGAATGCCTAATAAAGTGGGCCCAAATCTTTATGGCATTGTCGATAGGAAAATAGCATCTGTTGCTGAATTTTCTTACTCGTCCGCTTTATCTGAAAAGTTTGAAGAGGGAGATTTGTGGAATTTTGAGAGCCTAGATTCATTCTTAGAGTCTCCAAAAAAATGGGTTCCTGGAACTAATATGAGTTTCGCAGGTATAAAGAAACCAAAAGATAGAGCTAATATTATAGCTTATTTATTAGAAATTTCACCTGAATCTAATTCTAAGATTATTAATAACTAAGTTTAAATAATTATTTTTTGTAAATAGAGTGCTATTTTTAATTGTTGTAACAACAATTAATACGTGTCATCTTTCTTGTAATAAATTGATTATTTTTTACTAAATTTAATATGAGGAAGTGTGGTTTCCATTATAAAGACATTAATTATTTTTTTTGTTTGCGCATACAATGTATCAGTTGCATCTTCGAGCCAAGATCAATGGACACATGGGCTAACGTTAGGCGATAGCCTAAAATATAATCAAGATTTTAAAAATTTTGATTATGTTAATCCAGAGTCTCCAAAGGGAGGTAAAATAAGGCGAGCGGTAGTTGGAACTTTTGATACGTTAAATCCATTTAATATAAAAGGTACTCCTGCATACGGATCTTTTGATATTTACGACACCTTAATGACTGGATCTGATGATGAGCCATTTTCTTACTATGGATTGATCGCTGAGAGCGTTTCATATCCTGATGACTATTCCTACGTTACTTACAAGATGAGAAAGAATGCAAAGTGGCATGACGGACAATCTATAACTTCTGAAGATGTAGTTTGGAGTTTAAATACTCTGAAAGAAAATCATCCACATTATAAGTTTTATTATAAAAACATCTTGCGTGTTGAAAAAATATCTGACTATGAAGTTAAATTTTATTTTGATCAAAAAGGAAATAGGGAATTACCATTAATTACAGGTCAATTTCCTATATTGCCCAAACATTACTGGGAGAGCAAAGATCCTGATGGATTAGTAAGAGATTTTGGAAATTCAACTCTAGAATTTCCGCTTGGATCAGGTCCGTATAAATTTTCAGAAATATCTGCAGGAAGAAATATCAAGTACGAAAGAGTTAAAAATTACTGGGCAAAGGATCTTCCTGTGAGTAGGGGGCTATATAACTTCAATCAGATAATTTTTGAATATTTTAGAGACCCCACTGTTCTATTGGAGGCATTTAAAGCAGGAGAAATAGATTTTGTGTTTGAGAACTCTGCTAAAAGATGGGTAACAGGCTATGATTCAAAGGCATTGCTTGATGGAAAAATGAAGTTAGAAGTATTTGAAAGTAAAAATGTGCAAGGGATGCAAGCTTTTGTATTCAACACAAGAAGAAATAAATTCAAGGATGTAAAGGTTAGAAAAGCATTTAATTTAGCTTTTGATTTCGAGTGGTTAAATGAAAATATATTTTATAATCAGTATAAAAGAATTGATAGTTATTTTGATAATTCAGAGTTGGAGTCAAGAGGAGCTGCTGTTGACGAGGAGTTAGAAATATTAATAAATATGAGTAACTCTTTATCTAGTGAAGTCTTTACGGATATTTATCAAAATTCAATTGGAGGAAACTCTAAAAATAATCGAAATAATCTAAGAGAAGCCAGTATTTTATTAAAGGAATCTGGTTGGTCCCTAGAAGATGGTAGATTATTAAACTCCTTTACAAATGAAACGTTCAAAGTTGAATTCTTAATTTCGCAAAGTGATATGGAGAGAATTATAAATCCCTATATTAAAAATTTAAGGCTTCTTGGTATTGAAGCTAACATTAGAGTAGTGGATATAACTCAGTATCAGCAACGTATAGATAATTTTGATTTTGATATAATAATAGATAATTTTCCTCAATCCCTATCGCCAGGGAACGAACAAAGAGATTATTGGGGATCAGAATCTGCTGGATTAGCAGGATCTAGAAATACTATAGGTATTGAAGATGAAGCTGTAGATAAATTGATTAATCGAATTATATTTGCAAAAGATCGCTCAGAGCTAGTTGCTGCTACCAAGGCCTTGGATAGGGTTCTAAAATTGAATTATTTTGTTGTTCCGCATTACTATTCCTCGGGCACAAGAACTGCTAGGTGGGATAAGTTTGACCACGCAGATATTATTCCTGGTTATAATTTTAATTTATCCACTTGGTGGGAAAAGTCTAATTAAGGATTCTTAAATTATAACAAGGGTATAATTCAATTATGGTATTATATATATTTAAAAGAATCTTATTTTTTATTCCCACTATATTTGGCATTATGGCAATAAGTTTTGCTATTATTCAATTCGCACCAGGGGGACCTGTTGAAAGAATTATTGCTCAAATATCAGGGGCTGAAGTTTCAGCTACGTCAAGAATATCGGGAGCAAATATTACAGATTTTGGAATTGAAAGTTCTAACAATACAACCGGAGACAATAAATATAGAGGTGGGCAGGGTTTGGACCCAGAGTTTATTTTGGAATTAGAAAGACAATTTGGTTTTGACAAACCTCCATTGGAAAGATTCTTCTTTATGATCTCGAATTATCTTAGATTTGATTTTGGAGATAGTTACTACCGTGACATATCTGTAATTGATTTAATTATAGAAAAGCTACCAGTTTCCATATCTTTAGGATTATGGATGACATTCTTGTCATATATAATTTCTATCCCACTTGGTATTTTAAAGGCGATAAAAGACGGTTCAAAGTTTGATATATGGACTTCTGGTGTTGTTATATTCAGTTACGCAATTCCAGGATTTTTATTTGCAATACTGTTGATTATTTTATTTTCAGGAGGAAGCTATTTAGATTGGTTTCCTCTAAGGGGGCTTGTGTCAGATAACTATAATGAATTATCTTTTTATGGAAAAATTATTGACTATCTTTGGCATATAACATTACCGGTTCTATCAATGGTTTTGGGTGCATTTGCAACAACAACCCTTTTAACTAAGAATTCTTTTCTTGATGAAATAGAAAAACAATATGTTTTAACTGCTAGAGCCAAGGGGCTAAATCAAAGTCAAGTTCTTAGAAGACATATCTTTCGAAATGCAATGTTGATAATAATAGCTGGTTTCCCTTCTGCATTTATTGCGGCTTTCTTTACGGGATCTTTGTTAATAGAGACTATATTTTCCTTGGACGGTTTAGGTTTATTAAGTTTTGAATCAATTATTAATAGAGATTATTCTGTCGTTTTTGCGAGTTTATATATTTTTTCATTACTTGGGCTAGTGGTTAACCTATTATCTGATCTTGCTTATCATTGGATCGATCCACGTATAGATTTTGAGAAAAGAGAACTTTAAGGATAACCAAAGAACTAATAAAAACGGGAATTATGGAAAAATTTAATTTTTATAAATTTTCTCCTCTGGCAATAAGGAGAATAAAAAACTTTAGAGCGAATAAAAGGGGCCTCTGGTCATTACGTATTTTTTCTATAATATTTATTATTTCTATGTTTGCAGAGTTTTTTATGAACGACAGACCTCTCTTGATGTTTTACAAAGGTGAAATGCTTGCTCCAGTATTTTTTGATTATCCTGAAGAAAAATTTGGCGGCTTTCTAGCTAAAACTGATTATAGAGACCCGATGATTTCTGAGGAGATATCTGATAATGGTTGGATAATATGGCCGCCTATTCGTTACCATTATTCAACTATAAATTATGAGTTACCTGTACCAGCGCCATCGCCGCCTACATATATGATTAATAAAGATGACAGATGTGTAAGTTATAATAACTACGCCAACGATAAAGATTGTACAATTTGGAATTGGAATTGGCTTGGCACTGACGATCAGGGTAGAGATGTATTGGCTCGTTTAATATATGGATTTAGATTATCAATATTATTTGGATTAGTGTTAACCTCACTATCATCACTGATTGGGATAATGGCTGGAGCTCTCCAGGGATATTTTGGCGGCTTAGTAGATTTAATCTCACAGAGATTTATTGAAGTCTGGACCTCAATTCCATCTCTATATTTACTTATTATAATTTCTTCTGTAATTGTTCCTAGTTTCTGGCTTTTACTTTTTATACTTTTATTATTTTCCTGGGTTTCTTTGGTTGGAGTTGTTAGGGCAGAATTTTTAAGGGCTAGGAATTTTGAATACGTCACAGCTGCTAGAGCATTGGGTGTTGCAAACTTTAAGATAATGTTTAAACATTTACTACCCAATGCAATGGTTGCAACATTAACTTTTGTTCCTTTTCTATTAAATGGATCAATAGTAACCCTTACATCGTTAGACTTTTTAGGATTCGGTTTGCCACCTGGTTCGCCATCACTTGGTGAATTATTAGCGCAAGGAAAGAACAATATACACGCTCCTTGGCTCGGTCTTTCAGGTTTTTTTGGGATTGCTATTATTTTAAGTTTATTAATATTTATAGGAGAATCGGTAAGGGATGCATTTGATCCAAGAAAGATTTTTAAATGACAAATAATATTATTATAAAAAAAAATCTACTAGAAATATCAAATTTATCATTGTCTTTTATGCAAGATAATAATGAGATTAATATCTTAGATAATGTGAATTTTAAAATAAGGAAAAAGCAGACTATTTCTTTGGTTGGAGAGTCTGGTTCCGGGAAATCTTTAACTGCACTTTCTATCATGGGATTGCTTCCTAGTTCAGCTATTCTTAGCAAATCAAGCAAGGTAGTATTTGATTCAGAAAATTTAATAAAAGTTTCTTCTAGGGATATGGACAAGATTAGAGGAAATGAGATATCAATGATTTTTCAGGAGCCTTTGTCTTCCCTGAATCCATTACATAGAATTCAAAAACAAATAGCTGAGATAATTGTATTACATAAAGGAAATTCCTATAAGTCAGCAAAATCATTAACAATTGAATTAATGCATAAGGTGGGTATAAAAAACGTACCTGATAAATTAGAGAGTTTCCCACACCAATTATCTGGGGGTGAGCGGCAAAGAATTATGATTGCCATAGCTATAGCAAATGAGCCAAAATTACTAATAGCAGATGAACCAACTACTGCATTAGATGTTACAACACAATTTAAGGTACTTAAATTGTTGAAGAAATTACAAGATGAAATAGGGATGTCAATATTACTTATAACGCATGACCTAGGTATAGTAAAAAATTTTTCTGATGAAGTTTGTGTTATGAAAGATGGTGTAATAGTTGAGAATAATGATACCGAAAAGATACTATTAAAACCTCAGCATGATTACACAAGACATCTACTTGGCTCACAATTAGAGAAAAATTATGAAAAAGACTTGTCTTCATCAGAATGTATATTGAAAGTGGATAATTTAAAGGTTTGGTACCCAATAAAAAAAGGTATATTTAATCGAAGATCCCATTACTTAAAAGCCGTTGATGATGTATCTTTTCTTCTGCGCAAGGGAGAGGTTTTGGGAATAGTTGGCGAATCTGGATCAGGAAAAACAACATTAGGGCTTGCTATCGTAAGATTAATATCAAGTAAGGGAAAGATACGTTTCAATCAAGATTATATAGATAACAAATCATTTAGAGAATTAAGAAAATATCGACGTGATATTCAAGTTGTTTTTCAGGATCCCTATGGATCGCTATCTCCAAGGATGACTATAGAGCAAATAGTCGAAGAAGGTTTGATAGCTCAAAAAATAAATCTAACTAAAAGCGAGAGACTGCTTGCCGTGTGTAACGTTTTAAGTGATGTTGGTATCGATATTTCAGCTAAAGATCGTTACCCGCACGAATTTTCTGGAGGCCAAAGGCAAAGGATAGCTATTGCACGTGCCTTAATTTTAAAACCAAAATTTATTATGCTAGATGAGCCAACGAGTTCTTTGGACGTCTCTATACAATTGCAAATTATTAAATTATTGCAAAATTTACGCATTAAATATGATTTGTCATATATTTTCATTAGCCATGATTTGAAAGTTATAAATTCTATTGCAGATAAAGTTATTGTAATGAATAAAGGGAAAATAATTGAATACGGGAGTGCAACGGATATTCTTCAGAATCCAAAAAATGATTATACGAAGGAATTAGTTTCTTCGTCGTTAAGTATTAATAGTTAGATATAATATTTGATAATATTATGATGAAATCCTCTTGATTTCACAAATCTTGTTGCTATTTTGGCTTATTCTACTATCGGCATCTGTAAGTTTTTCAATTCTTGTATCCATTGAGAAGCTATTGGCATGAATTATATTTTTATCGGACACCATGATGCCAACATGTCCTTCCCAAAAGATAAGATCTCCTCTTTTTAGATTATTAAAATAGGTTTCTAATGGGATATTTTTACCCAACACTTGCTTTTGTAGTTCGCTATCTCTAGGACACTCATAACCTGAATTCATTAACGATAATTGTACCAATCCAGAACAATCAATCCCAAAACTTGTTCTTCCTCCCCATTTGTAGGGTGTGTTTGTAAACTTAATTGCTGTGTCTATATAATTGTTATTTTTTTTTGATTTTAGATCTATATGCCTAGTAAAGACATAACTATCATTATTTAGCTTTGAAAAACCTCTAACTTCATCAACCACTGTTATTAATGAATTGATGCTTAAAATACCTGTTGTTACTGATTTTATATCTGGTTTAGAATACATATATGTTCTTAATTCTGAAACATAATGTGTGTGTTTATAGTCTTCAGTCGATATCGAATTAATGGAAATAAATCCTTCATAATTATCGCTTTCTAATTTCCCAAACAACCAATTTTTAAATGTTTTTTTTAATATAAAATTTTCACCATACAATGCTTCTGACATGGTTTCAGAATCTATGTTAGGACTACATTTAATCGGAGTATAATTATCGATAATTTTTAATCTCTGACCAGTAAAAAATTTCATTCAAATTACCATCATATAAAATATATATTAGAAATTTATCTAATTATAATTTTTCTTTAAAAAACTAAATAGAGTTCTAATTCCTTGCGCGGCCCCTCCCTTGGAAGAGAATCTATGCGATCCAGGATTCCACGCGTAGATGTCAAAGTGAATATAAGTATTAGTTTTTTTCACAAATCTTTTTAGAAATTCTGCAGCTATAATTGATCCAGCGAATGGCTTGGCTGGTGCATTGTTGATGTCGGCTAAATCCTCATTTAACCAATTATTATAAGGCTCCCAATAAGGCATATGCCATATAGGGTCTTCCTCTTCTAACGATATCTCCATTAGATCATTAGCCATAATTTTATTTTTTGTATAAAAGGGAGGCAATTCAGGTCCAAGGGCTACTCTAGCTGCCCCTGTTAATGTTGCCATATCAATCATTATTTCAGGACTATCTTCATCACCTAACGCTAATGCGTCGGCTAATATCAATCTTCCTTCTGCATCCGTATTGCCAATTTCAATAGTTGTACCATTTCTACTCGTTAAAATATCTCCCGGTCTAAATGAATTTGAACTTATATTGTTTTCTACAATAGGGATTATTACACGAAGGTTGATTTTTAAGTTAGCATGCATAATCATATAGGCGAGACCTAATATGTTCGCGCCACCTCCCATATCTTTCTTCATGATTGACATTGCATTGCCAGGTTTTATATTCAGCCCACCTGTGTCAAAGGTAACCGCTTTGCCAACTAAAGTTATCTTTGGATGATTTGAGTCGCCCCATTTCATATCTATAATTCGTGGTTCATACTCTCCAGCTCTGCCAACTGCGTGAATTAAAGGAAAATTATGCTTTAATAATTCATCGCCAACTATTTCTTTTGTATTGGCATTGAATTTCTCTGAAATTTTGAAAATTTCTGATGACATTTTTTCGGGGTTCATAACATTAGCAGGCTGGTTTATCATATCAATTGCAAGAGCACAGCCACTAGCAATATTGCAGACATCATCTCTTAGCAATGGATCATCCACATTTAATCTTACATTATATTCACTTTTTGAAATACTTGATGTGTTGTAATTGCTCATTAACCAACTGTATGCAGCTAAACTCAATTTTTCTTTATTATTGGCAAAATAGTACAAACCTGCGGGTAGTATTTTAGGAAGAAGATACATGCTCAGCCCATTGTATGGACTACTTTCTTTTTCTTTTCCAATTAATACAGATATAATCTTTCCTTTGGCGTCAGGAATTATAAGGTATTTTCCGGGTTTTGCTTCATACTGATTTGATAAAATCCATTGCATGGCCAAAGGATCGTTACTAATGGCTTTCGGCAATTTTTTTGATTCTATTATATAGATAGGGATTGAATTATGTTTCTGTTCTAAAGTTATATTATTCTCAAAATTCATTGATTATATCGCCTTTTTAGTAGTGTATTAGTTAGTATATATTCGATTCTATTCCGGCTGCCATTGTTGCGCCTAAGGTATGGCATTGTTCAGAAAATTCTTGATTCCAATCACCTTTTAAAATAACTGGTTTTTGTATTTGTTTCCATTTTAATCCAGTAATTATTTTTTTGATATTCATATCAGTGCTTGTCCCATCATGGCCAGCTCTAATATAAATAGCGTAAGGCAGACCTTCCGTTTTTTCTAGGCACTCATAATAAATTCGATCAAAGAAGTCTTTTATCATTCCACTCATATAACCAAGATTTTCAGTGGTTCCAATTATTATTCCAGAAGAATTTAGTACACAATTATGATCTGCCTTGGAGGCTTCATAGTCTTGGACGTCAATTAAATTAGATTGTATAGATTTTGCACCAAGCGTGGTTTGGTTAAGTAGTAGCTTAGTATTGATTGATGGTGTATTAGCAATGATAGTTAATTTTTTTTTCATTTTGCAATATATATTAATCACTATTAAAATATCAGTTTGATATCTAATATTTTATACTATATTAGTTTAAAGTACACAAAATATGGCACATATGGTGCCGCAGGAGAGGATTGAACACTCGACCTCACCCTTACCAAGGGTGCGCTCTACCACTGAGCTACTGCGGCGAATGGAATATAATTGCCATACAAGATATTATATAGCAAATATATAATTATTTTATTAGATATTATTAGGTTTGTATCTTTATTTTAAGAAATTATAATTTATAAAGAAATGCAATATGGACAATAAAAAAAAAGATAAGGATATATTAAGTGAAGCGCTTAGAGAAAATTTAAAGCGAAGAAAAATGCAATCGAAAGATAGAATAAAAATAAATCTTGCAAAGCAGGTAGATAAAAATACAAAACAAGATCTAGATAGAAAATAATCAATTTATTTATTATAAGAGGCTGGTTTAAATGGATAGAATTAAAATTATTGGTGGATCTAAATTAATAGGGTCAATACCTATTTCTGGTGCTAAAAATGCAGCTCTACCATTAATGATTGCAAGCCTATTATCCGAAGGAACTCTAACGTTAAAGAATATTCCTCATTTAGCAGACATAACTTTATTGTCACGAATACTAGGAGACCTTGGCGCAAACATCACAATAGATGGAAGAGGATCACAAGGTGTCGACGATGAAATTAGTGGCGTTACGATGCATATTAATGTACCAAAAATTTCTAATTTTTTTGCTAAATATGAGCTCGTATCTAAAATGAGAGCAGGATTTTGGGTAATCGGTCCATTATTAGCAAGAACAGGAAGGGCAAAAGTTTCATTACCGGGGGGCTGTGCAATCGGCACAAGGCCAGTTGATTTGCATCTTAAGGCTCTTCAAGAGCTAGGAGCTGATATAAAATTAGAGGATGGATATGTAAATGCTGCAGCACCTAATGGACTAAAGGGGGCTAGAATAAAATTCCCAAAAGTTTCAGTTGGAGCAACTCATAATATACTGATGGCATCAACACTTGCTAGCGGACAAACTATTATTGAAAATGCAGCCAAAGAACCTGAAGTAGTAGATCTAGTTAGATGTTTAAGGGCAATGGGTGCAAACATTGAAGGAGAAGGCACTTCAGTGATTAATATTGAGGGTGTAACCCAGTTAAATTCTGCAGAACACACAGTCCTACCTGATAGAATTGAGGCGGGGACATATGCGATGGCCGTAGCTATGACTGGAGGAAGCCTAACTCTGATGAATGTAAATGGTAAGAATCTTCAATACCCATTAAATATTATGAAGGCAATGGGAGTTGAGTGCTTAGAACATAGTAATAATTTGCATATAACCCAAAGTAATAATAATCTTAAGCCAATTGATATTGAAACAAATCCTTATCCCGGTTTTCCTACTGATTTGCAAGCTCAAATTATGGCCATGATGACTCAAGCAGATGGTTTGTCAAGAATACGTGAGACAATTTTTGAAAATAGATTTATGCATGTGCAGGAACTTGCTAGATTGGGAGCGGATATAACGTTAGATGGTGACATAGCTATAATTAAAGGTGTTACAAAATTACAAGGAGCTCAAGTTATGGCAACTGATTTAAGGGCCTCCGTCTCTCTTGTAATTGCAGCATTGGCGGCTAAGGGTGAAACTATTGTAAATAGAGTTTATCATCTTGATAGAGGTTTCGAAGATATAGAAAAGAAGTTATCTAGATGTGGTGCTATAATTGAGCGTTTAACAGATTAGAGTGTAAGATTTTATAGTTAGGAAAGAATTATGCCAAAATACTTGAAGACATCTTCAAAAAATTTTGAAAAAGAATTTTATGATATATTAGAAAATAAAGCTGAACTTTCAGAAGAAATAGACGTTGCTGTTCGTCAAATTATAAAAGAAGTAAGAGCTAAAGGTGATGAAGCTCTAATTAATTATACAAATAAATACGATATAAATAAATTAACCATTGAAACAATTAAAATTAGCTCAAATGAAATAGATAATATATTTGATAAATGCGATAAGGAAACAATAGAAGCGTTATTATTTGCCTATAAGAGAATATATGCACACCATAATAAGAATTTACCAAAAGATCATAATTACATTGATGAATTGGGAGTAGAGCTAGGAACAAAGTGGACACCCATTGAATCTGTTGGGATATATGTTCCTGGGGGAAAAGCAAACTACCCAAGTTCAGTTCTTATGAATGCGGTTCCAGCGATTGTAGCCGGCGCTAGTCGAATTGCCATGGTTGTTCCGTCGATGAATAACAATTTAAATCCATTGGTAATTGCAGCAGCGAAGATTTGTGGAATTACTGAGATATATAAGATTGGGGGCGCACAGGCAATTGCTGCCCTTGCTTATGGAACGGAAACTATAAAAGCAGTAGATCTTATTGTTGGGCCAGGGAATAAATACGTAGCTGCAGCAAAAAAACAAGTATTCGGTAAGGTTGGTATTGATATGATTGCTGGACCTTCGGAATTGTTAGTCATTGGCGATTCTGAATCTAATGCTAACTGGATTGCAGCTGATTTGCTTGCGCAAGCTGAACACGATGAAGAGGCTCAATCGATATTTGTAACTACGAATCCAGAAGTAGCAAAACAAGTTGACGAATCAGTGACTTCTTTGTTGGAAAATAGTCTAAAAGATAGCATTGCTAATAAAAGTTGGAAGGATAAAGGGGCTATTATTTTATGTAATTCAGATCAAGAGATTGTTAATATTGTAAATAAGATTGCTCCTGAGCATCTTGAGCTAAATGTAAATAATATAGAATATTATGAAAAACACATAAGAAATGCAGGGGCTATTTTTAAAGGAATTTATACTCCTGAAGCAATAGGTGATTATGTAGCTGGAACAAATCATGTATTGCCAACAGCTAGATCAGCAAGGTATGCTTCAGGTTTAGGTGTTATTAATTACATGAAAAGAACTTCTATTATAAAATGTAACCCTGATAACCTTAATTTGTTAGCGCCAAAAGCTATCCAAATAGCAAGAGCAGAAGGTTTACATGCTCATGCAGAATCTCTTGCAATAAGACTCAATATCAATAATCTAAAAAGTAAAAATTAATACATACAATAATTAATATTCATTCAGAAATACGTGCGTTATATGAACTCAAAATTAAAGCTTATTTTAGCAAGCAAGTCAGAAAGACGAATACAAATACTTGGTGACTTGGGTATTGTTCCTGATATTGTTCTTCCGGCCAATATTGATGAGACTATTAATAAGGGTGAAACGCCAAGCTCTTTATCTGTTAGGCTAGCTAACGAAAAAGCTACCCACATATATCAGTTAAGAAAAAATAATATGGAAGATTCTTTGATATTATCAGCCGATACAGTTGTTGCTGTTGGAAGAAGGGTTATAGAAAAACCTAGCTCTGCTTCGGAGGCTTATAAAGCAATAAAATTGTTATCGGGAAAGAATCATAAAGTATATACTTGCGTTTGTATTATAAATGCCAAGGGCAACTATTACAAAAAATTAGTTGAAACTAGAGTAAAGTTTAAACACTTAAGCGAAGAAGAAATAAAATATTACATAAAAACTAACGATTGGGTCGATAAAGCAGGTGGATATGCCATACAAGGAAAGGCTCAATCTTTTATCATTAAAATTTCTGGTTCCTATAGTTCTGTTGTTGGGCTTCCTGCGTATGAGACTATCCATTTATTAAGAGGTCTTGGATATGATGTTCATAAGAATTAATGATAATCAATTTTTTCTTAATTCACCTAACAAACAATCTTTAGAGAACAAAACCTATGATTCGTAGAAATGTGTTTATTGGCTTAGTTCTATGTATAGTTTTTATCACGTGTGCTATGCTTTTGTTTAATGAATTTAAAGTGGTATCACAAAAAGAGAAGATGCAAAGGCATCAAGAGGATTGGATTAGCTTTGGATATAAAGATAATGACCTACGGGTTTATTTTGATTATCTTGCAGATTTTTCCTGTATTATAAAAGAAGTTAGATACGGTATAAATGATAGTCTGCCATTAAACCTCTTAGTAATTCCATCATGTGAAAGTATTAAAAATATAAAGGCTCTTGATTTAGAGTTATATCGGACTATTCCGCCTTCAACAAAAAAAATGAGTATTTTATTAAGATATAATGATAACACGCAATCTCCTGTTTCATTCTATAATATCAAAATAATTGATTGATATACATAGATTGTCCTACTATTTTAGGAATGCTATTAATAAATAGAATTTAATTGGCAAAATTGAACTGATAATGAAAAAAGAAAATAGTAAAATTGTTAGCTTGTGCCCTGTATGCAATGTGACTTCGCACGTTGATTATCAGCCGTTTTGTTCAAGAAGATGTGCCGATAAAGATCTGTTAAAATGGTTAAATGGAGAATACTATATTCCTGGTATAGAGCTTTTAGATCTTGATGATAATGGCGGTGATGGTGGTATAGACAACTAAAATGATTTATAATTAAAAGACTATCTAGACTTATTGGTTAAAAGTTCCTATAAGAAATAAATATTTTTTTTATTTATGCCCCGATAGCTCAGTTGGTAGAGCAAACGACTGAAAATCGTTGTGTCCCTAGTTCAAATCTAGGTCGGGGCACCACACCTTATTAATTGCAAATTACCCAAATACTAAATTAGGAAGATATGTTGCTATTATTGGAAATTTTATTAATAAGAAAACAGCAAATAGCATAATTAACCAATAGGGAATTGAATGGTAAAATATTTCTCCTATTTTTATTTTATTATCATTCGCGGCTACTTTTACGGTATAGACTAATATGCCAAATGGCGGGGTTAAAAGGCCTGCTTCTATTGCGATAATACCAATTATAGCAAACGCAAGGGGTTCAATTCCTAGAGAAACGGCGATAGGCTCAAATATTGTTACCGTTAATAGCATAATTGAAATACTATCTATTATCATGCCTAAGATAAACCATATAAGTATCATTAAGCATAATATACCAGCAAATCCAAGTCCAGTTGCTAAGAAGACATCGCTTATTTCATTAGTAACACCTGTCATAGCAAGTGTTCGAGAATATAGTGAAGCTGTTAAAAGTAGCAATAAAATTGGTGCAGAAGTTTTTCCAACCTGCAGTATAGTGTCAATAATTTCTCTTTTAGTTATTCCTTTTACGATAGCCAACATTAAGCCCATTGCGGCCCCAACACCTGCCCCTTCGGTCGGTGAAAACCAACCCATCCAGATGCCGCCGAGAACAACAAAAATAACGGAGAGTATCCCTATAACACTAATCCAAACATTTCCAATAGTGTCATCTTCATCAATGGTGACTGGATTTTCTACACCAATACCTACCATTTTAGGTCTCAGTAGTGATAAAAATATTATATACAACAGAAATAATGTTGTAAGCATTATACCAGGAAGAACGCCTGCTAGAAATATTTTACCTATAGATCTCTCTGTTAAGATTCCCCAAACAATCATTAGTACACTTGGTGGTATTAACATTCCTAAGCAACTTGATCCTGTTATAGAGCCCAATGCAAAACCTCTATTGTAACCATGACGTTTCATTTCAGGGTACGCTATGCGAGTAAAAGCGGCAGCTGATGCAATTGATACACCAGTAACAAATGAAAAAATTGCATTTCCTATCACAGTTGCAAAAGCTAGGCGTCCAGGTAGGCGTCTAAGCCCCCTCTGTAATCCCCGATATATATCTGTGATCGCACCAGATTTTGAAATAAATTCTCCCATTAACATGAAAAGCGGAATCACAGCAAATACATAATTACGCAATGCTTCAAATGATGTGCTCCCAACCATCTTTTGAACGATTACCATATTACCGGTAACCATATAAATCCCAATAATACTTGTAACACCCAATGCTATCGCAATATGAACGCCTATTGCTACAAAAACTAGCAAAGATGCAATTAATAAAACAGCTATATTTACATCAAACATTCATATTGCCCTCAGTCGAAACATCTTTAATTTCAAAGATATCAGCTACTGCTAATGCAATATAATTTATACAACATAGGAAGCCGCCAACAATTATCATAAATCTAGTTGGCCATGCAGGAACTTTTAGTGCACCCTCTCCGTCGTATTCATTTTCAACCCAAGATTGAATAGCTAAGTCCCAGCTACCAGTAATAACAACTAAAAAGAAAAATAATCCTAATGAATAACTTATAGATAGCATTATTTTTTTAACTATAAGCGGAACTCTTGATAAAAGCATATCAGAATGTAACATTGATCTAGATCGTATGGCATAGCCAGCTTGGAGAAATACAATTATTACAATTGAATTTGCTACTATTTCTCTTGTGCCATGAAGAGGGCTGTTAAACACCCCTCTTGCAATAATATCTGCTAATATAATGAAGGCTAAAAAGAAGGCCCAAACTGCAGCTGTTACCATGAGAGATTTCGCGATTTTATCGCTATAGCTAAGGAAAAGCATGATTTGTTACCATATTAATAATGGCGATACATTATTAATGTATCGCCATTATATTTCTCTTAATTAACTTCGTATCTAACCGGCCAGATGTACCCTTGAGTCTCTGCTGCATCAAGAGCTAAATTCAAAACGCGTGAGGCTGGTAAGCCTTGGGCATCTAGTTCTTTTGCCATTTCTTGTGGCCAGTCAGCTAGAGATTCTGCCCAGTCTGCACGCACTGATTCAGGCAATTGTTTGACAGTAATTTTAGATTTTAAAGTTTCTATATGCTTTGGATAATCCGCACGATTATCAATGCCTACTTTTTCTTCATATTCAAAAGCTACTTCTTGAATGATAGCAACAACATCGTTAGGTAACCGTGCCATTGTATCTAAATTCATAGTAAGCCCATGCCAGGTCATTGCACCAAAGCCAATTTCTGTATAATAATCGCCTGGCTCATACAATTTTAGATTAACCCAAGCGCTTGGGAACATAATCCAACCTTCGTATAGATTTGTTGTAAGTCCTGTGTACGCTGTGGCTAGCGATCCTTGAACAGGCGTTACACCAGCATATTTTAACCAATTTAAATTAAGACCAGCACCAGCAATTTTTTCATTTTCTAGTTCTGATAAGTCATTCCAATCAAAAGTTGTTCCTAAATTATAACCTTGATCAGTTATTCTAGCTAAAAGTTTTTGATTAAATTTATCTTCAAAAACATCAGTAAGATATGGCTCTTGACTGTACACACTTTGAGCTATTCTTAAGCTTTTAATTGGGCTCATTGTACCAAAAGGAAGCATAACTTGGAATGCATGTAAAGGTAAATTTGACGGTTCAAAGCAGAAACAATACCCTCCAATATCCAAGATTCCATTTTGAACGCCTTCAAGAACTTCATTCACCTTTACAATAGACCCACTGTACCCCTCAACCCATTGAAGTTCGTGGTCTGTTTCTTCTGAAACCCTTCTTACAACCTCAGGTTGAAAGTAATTTTTCATAAGGCCAGCATAGACAACCCCAGGAGGATGACCTGAGCCAATTCTAAGTTTAATTGTTTCGGCAGATGCCGATACTGTCATAGATATACTAAACAAAGCTAAAGTTAGTATTCCAACTATGAATTTATAGGATTTATTAATCATAATGGTCTCCCTTTTTTGTTTAAATAATTTTATATATAATTCTTTAAATAAAATCTTAACGTAATAAATATAATGGTCAAGGATTGAATCTAGTTGTATGATAAATGTATAATTATGAATTTTAGGAATAATTTACAAATACTTTAGATCAATCGTGTTAATGGTCTTTAATAAAAGATAATTACTTTTCAATTTTATTTGATAATTGTTAAAAATAGGAGAGCTTATAAAATGCTAAAACAAAAAGATATATTATATGTTAAGGGAGGATGTCCTTTTTCATATAAGTTTTTGATTTATTTAAATGAAACAAATCATTTGTCAGATTTTGAAGTAAAGGTTGCTCATGCAGATGAAGATTCATACGAAGAAATAGCGAATTACTTAAAAGCAAAAACAAATTCTTCTCCTAGTTTTCCAACTGTTGAGACAGCTGGTGGTGAATTTAAATCAGGATCGGATGAATTAATTCAAGAATACTCAGACATTTATAAAATACCCAGAGAGAATATTAAAATGATTGATTACTGGGAGGCTAACATGATGCCAAGGATGAGAAATGTTATGAAGCAATTAAGGGAAGTAAAAGCTAAACTAGCGGATGTTTAGTTGATATAAAGGTCAATATTTATTTCAGCATCATAAAGAAAAAAAGGATACTCGATACCTTTTTGTTTATTGATATCAGGTTGTTTTTTGTTGCATAGAAACAAGGCTAACAAATATGCTATAATAATAATTTATTATTATGTGTAATTACAAATTGTGATTATAGCGTATTAGTATCAATCGTATAATATATTTTATTTGGAAAATTATAAGTTGCGTTTATATTTTTCTAATTTTTCTGTATCAACCTCTATTCCAAGACCTGGGCCATCTGGTGTTATAATGTGTCCATTTAAAACTTGGATAGGATTCTTAGCAACATCATCAACTAGATACTGATTTGTGACACTAGCGTCCCATTGTAATGTTGGCAAGGATACAGCTAAATGTGATATTGCTGCGCTGGCAATGGAACTATCAGCTGTTTTTCCTGCAAGATTTATATTCATGGATAATTTTTTCATTAATTCTCCAGCTTTCATAACCTCCGATGAACTACCAAGCTTAATAAGCTTTAAACTTCCACCCATAGCTGCTCCTGCATCATAATGTTTTTGAATATCTGCTATCGAATGTATACCTTCATCGGCACACAATGGAACAGAGCAAGCATCTGCACATTTCTTCATAGACTCTATATCATGACCCATCACCGGTTGTTCAAAAAAATCTAAGCCAGCAGAGCCTGCACCTTTAGCAAAAATTAATCCATTTTCTAAACTAAAACCCTGATTTGCATCTGCTGAAACATGAACTTTTTCTCCAACTATTTTTCTTACTCTCTCTGCTCTTTCAAGGTCAAATTTTGGATCATTCACGCCAACCTTTACTTTAAAGGCAATATAACCTTCTGCCGCTCTATCGCGAACTAATTCCATTTCATCGGAGCTGCCAGCAACCATCCAGAACATTGGTGATTTTTCACGTTTTTTACCGCCAAGAAGTTCATATATAGGTTTATTTAAATGTTTCCCAATTAGATCATATAAAGCGGTATCTATTGCAGACTTTGCACTATGGTTTCCATACATCACAGGTTCTATTAAATTATGCAAATCATTATGAGATGTAATCTCTTTGCCTTCCAATCTGCTGGCCATAAATTTTGTTGCAGCAACAAGACCTTCTGTAGTCTCTCCTGTCATAGTAGGAGCCGATGACGCTTCGCCCCAACCGATATTACCATCACTATCCTTCACTCTTACTATCAGGTTATCACATGTTTCAATTACGATGCCTGCCATTTTTACCGGCATTTTTAATGGTATTGCGATTGCAAAGGCGTGAATTTCAGAAATGCGAAACATATTTTTATCTCCCTATAATTTTGTAACTCATTTTTTTAATTACGATCAATATTTCTGACCGATAAGTATTTCTATTTCTATTTTACACTAAACTATTAGCAAATAATGTTATAAAGTCAATTAACACTATATTAATTTTATAAAAAATTAATATAGTGTTTTGGGTAAGTGGAATAAAAATAATTTTTTAAGGGTGATGGGAAATGGCAAAATTAGAACAAATTAATGTTGGGGTTATAGGGGTTGGATGGGTAGGTGGCATTAGAGCAAATGCTTGTGCAAAGAATCCAATTATAGATGAATTACATATAGCTGAAATTAATCCTAAAAGACAACAAGAGATTAAGGAAGAAATTAATCCGACAAGGATAACAGATGACTGGCGTGAAATAATAAATGATAGCTCTATTGATGCCGTTGTAATTTCAATGACACCAGAAACTGAAAGATTTCCAATTGTTCTAGCGGCATTGGAAGCTAAAAAGCATGTGTTTGTTGAAAAGCCAATAGCTCCAACGATTGCAGAAACAGAACAAGCGTTAAGTATTGCAAAAGACAATAATCTAAAAATGACAGTTGGGTATTCAAGAAGATTTGATCCTCGATATGCTTATATTAATAAAGCTCTAAAAGGGGGTCTTATTGGCGATCCTGTTACATGTCTTATTTCAAGAAACTCTACAAGAGAATTGGGTTTAAAAATTACCGGTAGATCAAAAATGTCTCCAGCAAGCATTGCTGGTGTGCATGATTTAGATTTTGTGTTATGGGCGATGCAACCGAGGAAGCCTGTAAAGGTTTATTCGCAAACTGCAGGAAAGTTATTTAGTAAACATAGCGACACACCTGATCACCAATGGGTAATGATTACAATGGATGATGGCACCACAATAACGGTCGGAATTGGATGGATTCTTCCTATAGGGTATCCAAACTATGTACAAGCATTCATTGAAATAATTGGAACAGACGGTTCTTTGACAATCGATGATTCGCACAAAGATATTCAGCTAAATACTGTAGAACATGGAATAAGGTACCCTTTATCTTCAATGCCAGGCGAACAAATTGACCATGTTTTTGCAGGATCCATGTATGAAGAGGTGAATCATTTTATAAATGCTATTGTATTTGATACACCTGTTATGGTATCAGCTGAAGAAGCAAAATTAGTAATGGAAGTTTATTCGGCTGCTGATTTGTCTGTAGAATTAGGAGAGCCGGTGTCTCTCCCTAGAAATGATTTTAAGTGAATGGTTAGTTAACATGGAAGAACAATTATTATTTAATTTAACATTCTCAACTGCATTAATTCCGATCTTACAGATAATTTGGATCGACTTAATTCTCAGTGGTGACAACGCCATTGTCATTGCTTTGGCATGTAAAAATTTAACTCCAAAAAAAAGGCGCTGGGGTTTAATTTTAGGTACCGGGGTAGCTATAATATTAAGAATTTTCTTTGCTGGCATTGTAACTCAGATATTGGATGCACCATACGTAAGAACGGTAGGTGGTATACTGCTGGTATGGATTGCAATAAAGTTGCTTTTACCTGAAAAAGAAAGTGATGATAACTCAGGGAATCAAGCAAATACTTTATGGAAAGCAATTGTAACTATTGCAATTGCTGATGCTGCAATGAGTTTGGATAACGTTATCGCGGTTGCAGCAGTAGCTCATGGTTCCATAAGTTTAATAGCATTTGGCGTGCTGTTCTCTATACCACTATTAATTATCGGTAGCACATTCTTGCTTAAAGTATTTGACAAATACCCAATCTTAATATGGTTTGGGGGTGCATTACTTGGCTGGATATCTGGTCATTTATTATTGACGGATCCGGCAACAGAAAGAATGTTTACAGCATTACTTGGGGGTAGTACAATGATAATCTCTATAGAAACTATAGGATCATTATTAACCGCCATATTTGTGGTCCTCGTTAGTAAAGTAATTATAAGATATAAAACGTAATTTTAAAGAAGGAGTTTATAAATGATTCAACCTCATTTGGATATAGTAAAAGAAGCCGCCGCTTGGGTTGGTCCAGATCTCAGTAATCGTATGGATTGGATTTTACATTTAAACGATGTGGAATTAGAAGAAATAGATCATGCTTTGACAAATATTAAAGCTAAAAACATAAGTATTCCTTTTCAAAAATCAGACTTTCCGTTACCTACACTTAGCACAAAGATAACTAAACTATATGATATTTTAGAAAATGGTTTAGGTTTTTCTCTTGTTAGAGGTATTCCTCGAGATAAATATTCTAATGAAGAATGTGAAATTATTTATTGGGGTATAGGAATTCATCTAGGCACTCCAGTTTCACAAAATACAAGAGGCCATTTATTAGGGCACGTAACTGACGAGGGAAGAAAAATTTCAGACCCTAATACAAGAATGTATCAAACAAAATTAAAAATGGATTTTCATACAGACCAATTACCAGTTGATGTAGTTGGATTGTTTTGCCAGAAAAATGCAAAAAAAGGAGGAGCAAGTTATTTGGTTAGCGCTCTAGCTGTCCATAATGTTCTTTTGAAAGAAAGACCAGATTTGATTGAAGTATTGCACCAGCCATTTAATCTAGATTGGCGTGGTGAAAATCCAGATAATGAACAGCCTTGGTATACTTGTCCCATGTTCAGTTATTATGACAATAAATTATCAGCTCGACTAACTTCAAGAGCATTCTTTGAATCTGTTGAAAGACATGGAGAGCATCTAGCTCTTACTGATATTCAGCGTGAAGCCCTGGATGTTGTTCAAGAAATTAGTGAAAGAGAGGCACTACGTTTCTCTATGGGTTTCACAGAAGGTGATATTCAGTTTATCAATAATCACCAAATATTACATGCGAGAGAAGATTACGAAGACTATGAAGAAAAAGAATTAAAAAGACATTTATTGAGAATGTGGATATCGTTCCCGTCTAAATATCGCAGGAAATTATCTCCTGAATTGCAAGAAAGATATTCATATGTTGAACGCGGTGGCATAGCAAAGAAAGAGGTGGCGTAATGGTTATAAATATTGGATTTAATAAAAAAAAACTTGGTGTAGCTGTTATAGGTTCGGGAAGAATAGGAACTCATAGAGCACGCTTAGCTTCATTGCATTCTGCTGTTAGCTACTTGGTTGTAGGTGATATTAATGAGGAAGCAGCAAAAAAACTAGCGGATTTAACAAATGCAAGCAGATATTCTACAGATGCATTGTCCTTAATTAATGATCCCAGAGTTGATGTTGTTATTGTCTCTACACCAGAAGATGCGCATGCCTTTGCTGTTGAAGCAGCTATCAATGCTGGAAAATCTGTGCTGGTTGAGAAGCCGCTTGCACTTACGATAGAAGATGGAGATAAATTAGCAAATTTAGCTCGTGAAAAAGGAGTTGATCTTAGAATAGGTTATTCCCAAAGATTTTTACAAAAATATTTTGTCGCAAGGGATGAAATCTCTAGAGGTAAGATCGGACCGATTCTTGGAGGAATGACCAGGGTTTACAACACAAGAACAAATATGTTAGCTATTTTAAAAAGATGCCCGGAAGCAACTCCAATATTAGATATTATAACATATAATGTTGATTATATTGGATGGTGTCTTGGTCCAGATGTTGTTCCAGTTGAAGTTCAGGCAATGGGACACGGTACTGTTTTTAGAGATCAAGGTTATGATGTTGATGATATTAGCCTGACTATGGTAAAATATTCAACTGGGGCAGTTTTTTCATTTGATATTTGTTATGCTCTCCCAGGTGGGTTTCCAACAACAGGACAAAGTGTTCGTATGGAAATAATGGGTAGAGATGGCGTTGTATTGATTGACGATGATCATAGAGATCAAATTTTATACACGGAACATGGTTATGAGAATGCTTATGCAAAAGATCAGAAATTGAATTTAGCATTTCTTGGCAGTAGATCTTCGGGTGAATGGGCGGACGGACAAATGTTTGGTCGTATAGCTGATGAAACACGAGAATGGCTTGATTCTCAGTCGACTGGAGCTAAATGTCATTTAACAACAGCTGAGGAAGCCCGTCAAACATTAAAGGTTACTCTAGCAATGGGAGTAGCTTCTGAAACAGGTCAGCCTATTCCTCTTGCTAATATATAGATAAAAATTCGGATTTTTATATCATAGATAGACTAGGATGGCTCTTTCCATCCTTCTACCTTCAATTCTTCGATAGCTTCAAGCATACATGTAACACTATAGGTAAGCACCATTGCTCCCCCTGGATTTACACATACCATAAGCGCCTCAGCAATCTCTTCTGGATGAAGTCCAAGCTTAAGACCCTTTTTAAGATGAGCTTTTAAGTGCTGCTGATTATGGGGGTTTGATCCTTTAACAGCCAAGGCCACAATATGGAATAATTCATGCATCTTCTCGTCATAACGCCTAGTTTTTTTTCTAATCTCGTCATCTAAATCAAGCATAATTTTAACATACGTTGGAAATTTAGTTGCTAGCCATTCGTGCGCAGGATAAACGTGGCCTCTTCGTGAGGCAAAGGTATCAAATAGATTTTGAGATTCAGACTTTCTTTTCTTTTCGTTATCCATCTTTTTTCCTTTGATTAGAATATTAAATAAAGGCTTTAATATTCTCTGATAGTATTAACTTCTTTTCATCATCAGTTATTGTTTTACAATTATTGACGAAGTCTACAGGATAAGGTTCACCCATATCAGCTGGATAATCACTTCCTAACAAAACTTGAGAAGAGCCAACAGTGTCAATTAAATAACGAAGTGATCTATCTGAATGCGTTATTGAATCAAAGTACATTTTTTTAACATAATCAGAAGGTAAGTTTTTTATCCCTTCACTTGCTTCTGGGCGAACGTTATATCCATGATCAAATCTTCCTATTCCATGACATGCATATCCGCCTGCGTGCGCAAAACAAAGTTTTATATTTGGAAGTCTGTCCATAACTCCGCCAAATATTATTGAAGCGATTGCATTTGTGGTTTCCAATGGATTTCCAATTAAATTACGTAAATGATATTTATTAAGCCAAGAATTTGCTCTGCCACCTCTTGTAGGATGAAAGAAAATAAGCGCTCCAAGAGATTCGGCCATTTCTAATACAGGAAATAATTCATCGCTATCCCAATCTAATCCATTTACATGTGTTGACACCATGGCGCCTAAAAATCCTAGCTCCTTAACGCATCTTTCTAACTCTTGTACAGCAGAATCTGTATCTTGTAGGGGAAGGAATCCAAATCCCTTATACCTTGAGGGATCCGTTTGTATATAATCAGCTATGTCATCATTTGTATCTTGCGCAAAAGGAACGCAATCTGATTTACCTAATCCATGCCAATGCATCAAAGGACTAAGACTTAGAACATGCATATCAACTTTTCTCTTATCCATTGATTCAAGTCTCATTTCTGGGGTTTCCATATTTTTAGGCCAAGGTAATACCATTGTTTCGCTTCCAGATGATGTTGATAATTTCCCATCCTTATCTCTAGAAAACTTAATTCCATGCCAAGTCCCCCCTTCATTAGCTATTTTTACGGCCATTCTTGGTGCTACATGGGTATGCATATCAACTATTTTTGTAGATTTTTCTTTCATACTGTTCCCTCTCTATTATCTATGCAATACAATATAATTTATAAGAATTTTAATTGATATAATTTTCTGTAGTAAATTAATAAATAGTATTAAATTATATGTTTTCTTTTCATTGAGGATGGTATGTTCAATGACTCTCTGTATTTTGCAACCGTTCTCCTGGCAATATTAATGTCATATTTTTTCAATAGATCAACCAACTTGTCGTCAGATAACCTGTCACACTTTGTTTCATTTTTGATTAAGTTTTTGATATAATATTTAACAGATTCTGATGAAACCATTTTTGATTCAGTTAACGAAGAGACGCCAAAGTCAAAGAAATATTTTAATTGATACACCCCTCTTGGTGTTTGTATGTATTTATTACTGGTGATGCGACTAATAGTTGATTCATGCATTTCTACTTTATCTGCTATTGTTTTTAGGTTAAGAGGTTTCAAATACTCCACGCCTTGATCAAGAAAATCTTTTTGTTGTAATATAATTTCATTAGAAACTTTGGTTAATGTAGATGCTCTTTGTTTAATACTTTTTATCAGCCATTTTGCGTCCATTAAACAATTTGTTATATATTTTTTTTCTTTATCTTTTAGAGTGCTCCCTTTAACAAGGTCGCCGTATGATTTATTGATGGTAACTTTAGGAATTGATTCATTATTTATAGTTGAATAGTATCTGCCATTGATTTTTTTTTCTATAATCACATCTGGAATAATTGTCTGTATGATATCCTTCGAAAAAACTATACCGGGTTTAGGGTTTAAGGTTTTAATTAAATCGATGATACTCTTAATTTTTTCGTTATCAATTCCACTAATTCTAGTAAATTCAGCGTATTTATTTTCTGCTATAAGATCTAAATTATCAAGAAATATTCTAATATCCCGAGTAATCATTTTTTTTTCTTGAAGTTGAAGTGTCAAACATTCCTGAAGGGATCTAGAAAAAACACCAGTTGGCTCAAAAGATTGAGATTTGGCCAAAGTATCTAATGTTAATTTTTCTAATACACCTAATTTTCTACTAATATACTCTGTATCTTCAGTCAAATAACCTGCGTCATCTACTATACCGATTAAATAATGCGTGATTATATTTTCTGTTGGAGTAAAAGAAGACATCATTAACTGTTCAGACAGATATTCCCTTAGTGATTTGTTAGGTACAGAATTCTCAAATATTTCTAGATATACACCTTCCTTAGTTGTTGATTTTCTATTTTGCGTAGGTGAGCTAAGTAAATTTTGACTTATTTCTCTTTCTCTTATTTTATTGTTTAAGCCACTATCTGTTTGAATAGACTCCTCTGCATTCTCTGAATCATCAAGGTAAGATTCATTTAGTAGCGGATTCTTTTCAAGCTCTCTGTCTACAAATGTACGCAGGTCAATATTTGAGAGTTCTAATAGTTTTATAGCCTGCTGCAATTGAGGAGTTAAGGATAACCCTTGAATTTGTTTATTTTGAATATTTATTTTTAGTTTCATACTTATAACGCAATAATTATATTCGGTTAAAGATTAAATTTCTCACCTAGATAAACTTTTCTTGCATCAGTGTCGTTAATAATTTCATCAGGACTGCCTTGGACCAATAAATTTCCATCATGAACAATGTAAGCTCTATCAACAAGGCTTAGCGTTTCTCTAACGTTATGGTCTGTGATTAAAACACCTATACCATTATCAGATAAGCTCTTTATAAGTTCTTTAATATCATTAATCGCTAATGGATCAATACCAGCAAAAGGTTCGTCCATTAAGATAAATCTCGGGTTAGTTGTTAGCGCCCTTGCAATCTCAACCCTTCTTCTCTCTCCACCAGAAAGTAAGATGCTTTTTCTATCGGCAATTTTTTCTAACCCGAAATTATTTAATAATTGCGTTAGTTTATCATTTCTCTTGTTTTTATTTTTTTCAGAAATTTCCAGTATGCATTCTATGTTTTCTTTTACTGTTAATCCACGAAAAATTGATGGTTCTTGTGGAAGGTAGCTTATTCCTAATCTCGCTCTTCTGTACATTGGTAATGACGTTATATTATGGCCATCGATATATATTGATCCATGATCTGGTTTGATTAAGCCCATTATAATGTAAAACATTGTAGTTTTTCCGGCACCATTGGGGCCTAACAAGCCTATTACCTCACCAGGCATTAGCTTTATAGAAATATCATGAATTACAGGTATTCTGTTATAACTTTTCCCAATATTAACTATCTGTAAATCTTGCGAATTATCCATAATTTTATCTCAATTTTATGCTATATCAATTGCTTTGGTTTGGAGTTAGTATTGCACGTACTCTGCTGCCTTCGCTTACTTCGGACGATATTATTTTTATTTTTCGAGAGCTGAGATCTAAAAGAGCAGCTTCTCCCTTAATGGCATTATTTCCTTTACTGAGCAGGACATCCCCAGAAATTTTAATTTTTTTAGTCAATAGATCGTAATATGCTTTGTTGCCACTTGCAATTTGATCATCAATTTGGATTAGGACGTTATTTAAACACTCAATAGATTCAATAGAAGTTTTTTTATCCTCTTCTTTGTATGAGTATGTAATATTAACTAAATCAGCCGTTAGTGATATTTTATCTTGAACTATACGAACCTGACCAGAAAATATTGCTTTTTTTTCATTTTCTAATATTTCTAATGAGTCGGCTTCTATGCTGATAGGTGTATCTTGACTAACTGATAGTTGATCAACACTTCCTGTGAGACCTTCGGCGTAAGCATGCAGTGATGAAAGTGTAGTTATACAGATTATTATAAATATTTTTTGTATTTTCATTTATTACGACATTCGTTTCTTGTGCTTTGATTAAATACCATATTAATACCGTTTTTTAATTTTAAATTTTCTCCTTTATTTGTTATTTCAAGGGCATTGCCTAAAATACAAGTGTTTGGAGTTTTGATAGTAAGCGGACTCTGACTAAAAACGCTATTACTATTAAGATCGATCGATGCCTTCTGTAGATAAGATATATAATTAGAGGCTGATGTAATTATAATATTGTCTTCTAGTACTAGTGTTTTTCTCTGGTTATCATATGTCGCTTTATCCGCAATAATCTTGGTAGTATTTTCTGTATTAATATTCATTAAAGCTCTGATTCCGCTAAGATATATTAAATTTTTTTTATTTATATCATTTCTAGCATTTCTAGCATTAATTTGAAAGTTCTCATTATTATTGTCTACGCCAGCAAGCATGGGGTTTATGATTTCAATTGATGTATCGGGTATCCTAATAGGATTCTCACTAAAAGAATTCAAATCAGATTTATTTATTATAACTCCCTTGAAGAAATATAAAATAAGACAAATAGAGGCAATTATCATGATCAGAATAACTTTATTGAGAATAAATACTGTATTCGAATGTTTTCTTGCTTTGCTTATTTGGTTAGAATTTACGGCCTCATTCTCTAGATTGTACATTTTTAATCAACCGATAAGAACGTTGTTAATGAGAAAAAATATTAGTATCATTCCATCCTAATAAATCTAACTTTACTTGCGTGGTAAGAAAATTATGGCATTCATTAACTATTTCTGTCCTATTTTCTCTTATCAACATTTCGTCTAAAATATCTTTAATTTTATGTAAATAGAGCACATCTTGTGCGGCATAATTCTTTTGGTCGTCACTTAAAAATTCTCGACCCCAGTCAGAACTTTGTTGTTGTTTTGAAATATCTACATTTAAAAGTTCTCTACATAAATCTTTTAACCCATGTCTATCTGTATAAGTTCTTATTATTTTTGATGCAATTTTAGTGCAATACACGCAATTCACTTCTATTTTTAGATTATGTTTTATCATCGCCATGTCAAATCTTGCGTAATGAAATATTTTTACAACATTTTGATCCTCTAAAATTTTTTTCAAATTTACGGCTGGTATAATGTTCTTTTCAAATTTAACCAAAAAAACATCTCCATTGCCAGTTGATATTTGCATTAAGCATAATCTATCTCTTGTAGGATTTAAACCCATAGTTTCCGTGTCAATTGCTATGATATTTCCTAGGTTAAGATTTGATGGAATATCATTTTTATATAATTTAATACTCATTAGAGCCCTTGCTGTTGTTATTAGAATTTTAACATGTTTATCATCTAAAATATATAATAAAGGATTATTTTAATAAATAACCTTATATAAAATCATGTTTTCTAAAAAGATAAATTATACTTCTAAAGTATTTTATTATATAGCTATTAATATAATTTTAATTATAACTGAATAATTGAACAAAGATATTGTCTGATAATGATTTTTTCTGTAATTATTTTTTTAAGTTAATTAGTTTTCAAACGAAATAATATTTTTTTATTACTTATAATATAATTGAATAGGGAATTGTATAATTACGTTACCATCTCATAATAGTAAAATTGTAACAATCTTCGGTGGTTCAGGTTTTGTTGGAAGGCATATCGTTGCAGCGTTGTTAAAAAAAGGTTATCGCATTAAAGTTGCAGTTAGAAGACCTGAGTTGTGCGGTCATTTACAAACATCGGGTGTGGCGGGGCAAATTCAATTTGTTCAATCTAACTTGCGTTATCCGGAATCTGTTGATCGTGCTATTGTTGGATCTGACATTGTTATAAACTCTATTGGACTGTTGTTCGAAAAAGGTGGCCAGAATTTTGATAATATTCATAAGCACGGCCCTGGATTAATAGCAAATTTATGCGCTAAAAATAAAGTCAAAAAATTAATTCATATATCAGCAATTGGATCTGACATAACATCAAAATCTAAATACGCCAGAACAAAAGCAGAAGGTGAACATGAATTATTAGAAGAAAAAAAAGATTCTATTATTGTAAGACCTTCAGTTATCTATGGTCCCGAAGATAATTTCTTTAATCAATTTGCAAAAATCATTTCAATCTCTCCATTATTTCCTTTATTTGGTGGAGGAGATACAAAATTTCAGCCTGTTTATGTCGTAGATCTTGCCAATGCAATATTAAATATCATTGAAGACAACAAAGGTAAGCAGATCTTTGAAATAGGCGGAAATGAAATATATTCTTTTAAAGAAATAATAGAATTTATATCATTAACAATTAAGAAAAGAAGAATTCTATTACCTATCCCCTTTAATGTATCAAGGTTTGTAGCTTTTTTTATGATGATGTTACCGCGACCATTGTTAACACCAGACCAGGTTGAGCTTCTAAAATATGATAATGTTGTTGATATAACGTCAAGTAATATAGGTAGATTAGAAGATTTAGATATTGTCCCTAATTCTATCGAAACTATCGTTCCAGCATACATAGAACGGTTTTGCAATGGTGGTAAATATAAATCATAATTATTATGCTTATGTATAAATTACATAAAAAATAATAAGACTTATTCCTACCCTGTATACAACAAAGGGGATTACGTTAAATCTTTCTATTACAGATAAAATTATCCTTATTGAGAATAAAGAAAATAGGAAGGATAATGACAGCGCTAAAATTGTATGAAATATAAACACTACATCGTTCGTTTGAATTAATTTAGTTACCGTATACAGTCCTGCACAAAAAATTATTGGTAAAGACAGTAAGATAGCAATTTTTGCAGATATGATTCTATTTAAACCCATTGCCCTAGATGTTGTAAAACAAATCCCTGACCTACTGACCCCAGGAATTAATGATAATATTTGGAATAAACCAATAATAAGAAAATGTTTAGATTTTATTCTATTTTCATATTTTTGGAAATAATTACGGTCACTTAGTAGTAGTAAGAATGCGAAAATTAAATTTATCCAACCAATTAATTCCATGTTAGTTCTTAATTTATAAATATACCCGGTTTTTACTAAAATAAAGCCAATAGCCAGAGTTGGTATGGAAGCAATTAAAATAAAATAAAAATATTTAATAGAGCTAATAGAGATGGTATTTAAGGATTTGTCATCCATTGATAAAGATAGTGTATTCTTTCTTAAACAGAAAATAACAGCACATAAGGAACCAACGTGCAGGGAGAGGTCTAATAAGGGGCCTTGATCATCCCAATTGCTAATCAGATGCACTATGTTTAAATGCATTGATGAACTGACTGGGAAAAATTCAGTTAACCCTTGCACAAAAGATAGAATAAATATTTGTTCAATCGGCATCGCTAACTCTTCGTATCTATAATTATAAGTAAAATTATATTTATAATTATAAGTAATTAATATATTATCTATTATACATTATACCAATGCAAATAGATGTAACAAAGATTACTATAAAAATGATTAAATTGTATCACTTTCCATTATGTCCATTTAGCAGAAGAATTAGGCTTCTTTTATCAGAAGCTAATCTTGATTATGAGCTTTTGTATGAGATCCCATGGAATAGAAGGCCGGAATTTCTATCTATGAATCCAGCTGGAACACTGCCTGTATTAACTGATGATAATGATAAAACTATATCAGGAATATACTCTATTACGGAGTACATAGAGGAAATACTATCATTAAATAAAACTAATTTTATTTTTGGAGATATATACAATAAATCAGAAATAAGAAGAATTATGGAGTGGTTTGATGTTAAATTTAACGCAGAGGTAACACAATTAATTTTGAGAGAAATGGTTAATAAATTTTATATAAAGAAATCTGACGGTGGCGGAAGCCCAAATATGGAAATTATAAGAATTGCTCAAGAAAATATGATGTATCATCTTGATTATATTTCGTATTTATCTGAATCTAGGGGATGGCTAGCTGGAGACAAAATATCAGAAGCCGATTTCGCAGTAGCGGCTCACCTTTCTTGTTTAGACTATCTAAATAAGGTTCCATGGGATAAAGCGGGTAGTGTAAAGAATTGGTATGCTAGGATTAAATCTAGACCTTCCTTTTCAAGATTACTTAAAGATGAATTGTCAGGTTTTATCACTCCTGATCATTATGCTGATTTAGATTTTTAATTAAATGAGAATTTAATGAATATAGCAGAGGAAATAGGAGAAAAAGCATTGGAACTAGGTTTCGATGACTTCGGTTTTACAGATCTAACTGCATCAGCGGACATAAAAAATAATTTTTTATCATTTTTAGAAAAAGGTCATCATGGTGACATGTTATGGTTAGAGAATAATGTTGAAAGAAGAGTTGATCCCCTTGTTATGTGGGGAGAAGCTAAGACCGCCTTGGTTCTTGCTCAAAACTATGCACCTGATAATAATCCAATAGATAATTTAAAGTTAAAAAATAGAGCAAATATATCTGTTTACGCCAGAGGTGACGACTATCATAAGGTTATAAAAAAGAAGTTAAAGAATTTAGCTGGATGGATGGCCAGAGAATATAAGACGGAAGTCAAGGTGTTTGTTGATACCGCGCCGATTATGGAAAAACCATTAGCACAGTCGTCGGGTATTGGGTGGCAAGGGAAGCATACAAATCTTGTAAGTAAAAATTACGGATCTTGGTTATTTTTAGGTATAATATTAATTTCAATAAAGTTGCCAGTTAATGTTTCAGAAAATGATCATTGCGGCATATGCCAAGCCTGTATTGACGTTTGCCCTACAAAAGCTTTTCCAAAGCCTTACCAGTTAGATGCTAGGAAATGTATATCCTATCTGACTATTGAACATAAAGGACATATTCCTTTAGAGTATCGAAGTGCTATCGGTAATAGAGTATATGGTTGTGATGATTGCCTCGCTGTATGTCCGTGGAATAAATTTGCAAAAACAGCAAGAGAAAATAGATTAAAATCAAGAGAATTATTAAACATGCCGGAGTTATCTGGTTTTTTAGATTTTGATGATTTTCAATTTAGAGAATTTTTTAGCGGGTCACCAATAAAAAGAATTGGTAGAAATAAGTTTCTAAGAAATGTAATTATAGCAATTGGTAACTCTGGGCAGATAAGGAATATAGATAAATTGAAAGAGAAGTTAACAGATGAATCTTCTTTGGTAAGAGCAATGGCAGTTTGGGCTCTTAGCTGTTTAATGAACTTTGAGGATTTTAATAATTTGAAAAAATCTTATTTTGCTGTTGAGGCAGATAAAAATGTTATAGAAGAATGGAAAATAGCATTTAATAAAAAGGATTTTATTGGTTGAGTGATAAAAAAATATTTTGTTTTGGTCTTGGTTATACAGGTAAAAATATTTCAAGCTATATTGAAAAAAAATATGGATGGAGTGTATCTGGTACAAAAAGGTCTAACGTTACTGGCGATATAAATGTTTATCGTTATGATCCTAATAATGGAATAAAAAATATCAAGTTAGCATTAGAAAATGTAACTGATTTATTAATATCAATCGCCCCTAACTCACAGGGTGATATTGTTTTACAAAATAATATAGAAGATATTAATAACCTCTGCCAAACAACGTTAAAAAGGATTATCTACTTATCGACAACTGCAGTCTATGGAAATTATAATGGTGACTGGATAGATGAAGAAGCTAAATTAAATCCTAGCTCAAAAAGAGCGGTTAACAGGGTTTGTGCAGAGCGGCAATGGTTAGATATTGGTAAAAAATATAATATTAACGTCGATATATTGCGTTTATCTGGAATCTATGGTGTAGGACGCAATCAAATAAATAATTTATTATCAGGGAATGCAAAAAGAGTAATTAAAGACGGGCAAATTTTTAATAGAATTAATGTCGTTGATATATCGATAATAGTCGATAGATTAATAAGTTCTGACTTATATGGCGATATTTATAATATTTCTGACGATGAGCCTTGTCCACCTCAAGAAGTTGTAGAGTATGCTGCGAATTTAATAGGAGTAAGTCCTCCAGTAGAAGTAGCATTCGATAAATCAAATATGAGCGAAATGGCAAAAAGTTTTTACAGTGAATCTAAAAAGGTTTTAAATAATAAAATAAAAGAAAAACTAAATATAGAGCTAATGTTCTCCAATTATAGATGCGGGTTAAATTCGGTTGTTGATATTAAGAATTTATATCCTAAAGCTGCTAATATAATGCAGGTTGCTCCAGCTATAGATATTGGTGGGGCGGAACAAACCTGTGTTGAGATTTCATCAGCGCTAAGTCAATGCGGACTAAAATCATACTTAGCGTCATCAAAAGGAAGATTGCTTGGTGAATACTATGCAACAGGGGGTGTGCACATAAATTTACCATTAAAAAATAAAAATCCATTTTCATTAATTAAAAATACATTTTCATTAATTCATTTCATTAAGAAGTATAATATTAATATTATTCACGCAAGGAGCCGAGCACCAGCTTGGAGTGCGTATTTGGCATCTAAAATTACGAGATGCCAATTTATAACGACATATCATGGGATATATGGTGAGAATAATAGACTTAAAAGATTTTATAATTCTGTTATGGCAAGAGGGGATATCGTTATAGCCAATTCTGGATTCACAAAAAAAATAATTATGGAACGCTACAATACCCCAGAATATAAAATATCTGTAATTCACAGAGGTGTAGACACAGAAAAATTTAATCGAAAAAACATAGATGTTAATCATATTAAGAATTTAATGTCTAATTGGAAAATAGATAAGGATACTTCAATAATTTTATTACCAGGGAGAGTAACGGAATGGAAAGGTCATAAAATTGCTTTAGAAGCTGTTTCGCGCATAAAGAAGAATAATACTGGTAAATTTAAATTAATATTTACTGGAGATGACAAGAAGCACAAAAGCTATGTTGAAGAGTTAAAATCATTAATCCGCGATCTTAAATTAGAGGAGGAAGTTCTGTTTACGGGTCATACAAATAATATCGAGAATATGCTCTATATTGCCGATGTAGTTTTGTCAGTATCTGTTAAACCGGAGGCCTTTGGTCGAATTATAGCAGAGGCGCAGTCTATGGGTAAGCCAGTAATAGCAACGGATATAGGGCCTGTACGTGAAATATTATCGATACCTTCTCAAGAAAAATTAATACAAAGAACTGGTTGGGTTTTTAAAAAGAATGATATTGATGAATTAGTTTCTTGTATTAATATGGCTCTGAAATTAGATAATCATGACAAAACAACGATCGCTAATATAGCAAGGGATAATATGGTATTGAATTTTACTACCAAGATAATGACAGAAAAAACAATAAGGATATACTCAAGTTTATTGGGTAAGAATTAAATATAATTGTTTAATTCTTATAAACAATATATATATATTACATAAAAATAAAGGAGGATTACCATAGTTAAAAAACCACAAGAGGGTCTTAAGGAGCGAGTAGCTAAAGGACCGCGTATTAATGAGCAGATATTAGCAAATGAAATACGTTTAATAGGGGCTGATAGTGAGAATTTTGGGCAAGTAACTTTAGCATTTGGCTTTGAAGAAGCTGATAAGGTGGGTTTAGACTTAGTTGAAATATCGCCTAACTCTGATTTACCTGTTTGTAAAATAATGGACTATGGTAAATTTAAATATCAAGAACAAAAGAAAGCAGCAGAAGCAAGAAAAAAACAAAAAACTTTTGATGTTAAAGAAATAAAAATGAGACCTAATATAGACGTACATGATTACGAAGTTAAAATGAAGAGCATGCGAAAGTTTTTAGATGTTGGTGATAAAGTAAAAATTTCACTAAGATTTAGGGGGCGTGAGATGTCGCACTCCGAACTGGGAATTAAGTTGTTAAATAAAGTGAAAGCAGATATAGTTGAAAATGCTAAGGTTGAGTTGGAGCCTAAGTTTGAAGGACGCCAGATTATTATGGTTTTAGCGCCAAAATAACAGCTAGTTATCTATTGATTAGTAATTTATAATTAAATTATAAATTTATATTCTTTTAGGTTGTAAAATGCATTTACAACCCTTATAACATTTTCTGTTATATGTATTAATGTCTACGATGTACCGGGTTATAAATAACTGGGCAATAAATTGATTTCGAGGAGTTAAAAATGCCGAAGCTTAAGACAAAATCAGGAGCTAAAAAACGTTTTAAAATAACTAAATCTGGAAAGATAATGTGTGCGCAAGCAGGTAAACGTCACGGTATGATTAAACGTACAAATAAATTTATACGCAATGCTAGGGGAATGTCTGTTTTATCTGCACCCGATCAAAAAATAGTTAGGCAATTTTTACCATATAGTTGATAAGATTTGAGGAAATAAAATGGCAAGAGTAAAAAGAGGCGTTACAGCTCACGCAAGGCACGCAAAAGTTATTGGTAATGCTAAAGGGTATTATGGTAGACGGAAAAATACCTTTCGTGTTGCAAAGCAAGCTGTTGAGAAGGCAGGACAATATGCTTATCGAGATAGGAAAGTAAGAAAAAGAGATTTTAGAGGTCTTTGGATCCAAAGAATTAATGCTGCAGTTAGAGCGAGCGGGTTAAAATATTCAACATTTATTTATGGTTTAAATAAAGCAGGAATTGAAGTTGATAGAAAAGTGTTAGCTGATCTAGCTGTTAATGAACCCCAAGTGTTTTCTGAAATTGTATCAAAAGTAACTGTTGCACTCGGTTAATTACAGTAAAGAAGTTAATAAATCTTATTGTTAATTATCCGATCATCTAATACTATTATATATACTTAAGATATAAAATGAAAGTTATGTGATGGGGAAAATACAGGATCTAGCCATCCTTGAAAACGATATAATAAGCAATATCGAAAAATCACTCAGTCTAAGCGATATAGAGAAAATCAGAATCTCTTCTATGGGGAAAAAAGGCACCGTTTCATTGTTAATGAGAGAACTCGGTGCGATGTCACCAGAAGAGAAAAAAGATTACGGTTCTAAGCTCAATAATTTAAAAAATGTTATTAATAATAAAATTAATGAAAAACAGGTTATTCTTGAAGATCTTGTAATAGATAAATCAGTCGCTGATGAAAAAGTGGATGTAACTTTGCCATTGCAAAAAACTTCACTTGAACTCGGAAGGATACATCCTGTAAGTCAAGTTATGGATGAAATATCCGAGATATTTTCTGATATGGGCTTTGCCATTGCTGAAGGCCCGGATATTGAAGACGATTACCATAATTTTTCAGCTCTAAATATTCCGGAAAGTCATCCAGCGCGTCAAATGGTTGATACCTTTTATCTCCCTTCCGACGATGAGGATAAAGCTCTAGTTTTAAGAACGCATACAAGTCCAGTGCAAATACGTACAATGATTTCAGAAAAACCTCCTATTAGGATGATAGCTCCTGGTCGAACGTATCGTTCTGATTCCGATCAAACTCACACACCAATGTTTCATCAAGTTGAGGGGCTTGTTATTGATAGTGACGCTAATATGGGGCAGTTAAAATGGTGCTTAGAAGAATTTTGTAAGATATTTTTTGAAATTAATTCTATTAATATGCGCTTTAGACCTAGTTATTTTCCGTTTACAGAACCTTCGTTAGAAGTTGATATAGGATGCAGTAGGGTAGGAAATGAATTAAAAATTGGAGGAGACGATCAATGGTTAGAAGTTTTAGGAAGCGGAATGGTTCATCCTCAAGTTTTAAGAAATGTTAATTTGGATCCAGATATATACAAAGGCTTTGCATTCGGAATGGGCATAGATCGTCTGGCGATGTTAAAGTACGGTATGTCTGACTTAAGGTCGTTTTTTGATGCAGATTTAAGATGGTTAAAGCATTATGGATTCAAATGTTTGGACATTCCTTCGTTGAGCGGAGGTTTAAGTAAATGAAATTTACTGTTTCATGGCTAAAGGAACATTTAGATACAGAGTGTTCTTCAGAGGAAATACTTGAAAAATTAAACATGATAGGACTCGAAGTTGAATCTTACGCTAACCCAAAAAAATTATATGAAGATTTTTCTGTTTGCAAGGTTATATCGTTAGAGAAGCATCCAGATGCAAATAAATTAAACAAATGCTTGCTTGATACAAAGAATGGTCATGTGAGCGTCATTTGCGGCGCTAATAATGTAAAAGTAGGAATGAAAGCAGTATTTGCTCCTGTGGGAACGTATGTCCCTGGGTTAGATATATATTTGAAATCAACTAAGATAAGAGGGATCCAATCTGATGGAATGCTTGTTTCTGAAAAAGAATTATTATTATCAGATGAACACGATGGCATAATAGAATTAGATAATAAAGCAGAAGTAGGGCTGTCTATCGATAATTTTTTTGACCTCGGAGATGAAGTCATTGAAATAGGAGTTACCCCAAATAGATCGGATGCTTTAGGGGTTAATGGAATTGCTAGGGATCTTTCTGCATCAGGTATTGGAAGTATAAAGCAATCTGTTATAAATGAGGTAAAAGAAAAAATAATATGTGATAAATCTTTTTCTATAGATCCTCTTTTGGAAAAAGAGGAAAATATTACAGCTAGCTTTAGATTAATCAAAAATGTAAATAATGTTGAATCTCCAAAATGGCTACAAGACAGGCTTAAGTCTATTGGTTTAAGGCCAATAAGTTCTCTTGTTGATATCACTAATTATTTAACATTTGATTCCTGTAGGCCTTTGCATGTTTTTGATGCAGATAAAATTGGTAGAGATATTTATATAAGAAAAGCCATTAGTGGAGAAAAAATTCAAACATTAGATGACAGTGAATATAATTTAGATCCTAGTGTAACCGTTATTGCGGATGATCAGGGAGCGGATTCTATCGCTGGTATCATAGGAGGTGTTCGAACAAGCTGTGGAATCGACACTAAGAATGTTTTGATAGAAAGTGCAATTTGGGATAAAATCAATACCGCTGAAACAGGAAGAAAGCTAGGAATTATTACCGATGCTCGTTATAGGTACGAAAGAGGTGTTGATCCAGATTTTATAGTTTCTGGAATAGAAATTGCAACAAATATGATACAAGATATCTGCGGAGGAGAGGCATCGGAGATTATTAGTTTGGGGGAATACAAACCAGACAATAAGATAATTAATTTTAACATATCGGAGATTGAAAGATTAGTTGGAATAAGCGTTGATAAGGAATCGGTTATTAAAATATTGGATAAATTAGGCTTTATGGTTAAAGATATGAATGAAAATCTATCTATTAAAGCTCCAAGTTGGAGGCATGATATTAGCGAAAAAGCCTGTATAGTTGAAGAAATCATTAGAATTATTGGTACTGATAAAATTCAATCTAAACCGTTGGCAAAAAATACAAAGATAAAAACCAAAATATTATCAAATATGCAGAATAGGAGGCGTACAGGAAGAAGAGCGCTGGCATCAAGGGGTATGGTTGAAGCCATAACATGGTCTTTTATACCGCATAATCATGCTGTAATTTTTGGTGGTGGTCAGAAAAAATTGCAATTAATAAATCCAATATCTTCAGAATTGAATACAATGAGACCATCTCTTTTTCCTAATTTAATAGCTTCTGCAAAAAGAAACCATGATCGTGGACTAAGGGATATATCATTGTTTGAACTAGGGCAGTGTTATAAAGGTGTTAATCCTGAGGATCAAGTAGATAATGCTGCAGGAATTCGTTTTGGTAATGCCTTAGGTATGGGTGGTTCAGGCGACTGGCGAGAGCCAAAAAGAGAATATAATGTTTTTGATGTTAAAGAGGATGTGATAACATTGTTAGCTGTCTTGGGAATGGCTGAAAATAAATATCAACTATCTACAGAGACCCCTCCGTGGTATCATCCAGGGAAGTCAGGTGTTTTACGGCAAGGGCCAAAAAATATCATAGCATATTTTGGAGAAATTCATCCAAGGGTAATTAAGAAGTTTGGTTTATCTGGTTCGTTATTAGGTTTTGAGGTTATGTTAAATAATATCCCTGATTTAAAAAATAAATTAAGCCTTTCACGGGGTAGATTTCATCTTTCAGATTTAATGAGCGTGTCTCGTGATTTTGCATTCGTTGTTGATGAGGAAATAAATGCAGATAAATTAATTAAGGTAATAAAAAATATAGATCAAAAAATAATATCAGAAGTGAAGCTATTTGATGTCTATAGAGGAAAAAATATTGATAGCAATAAAAAATCTATTGCTGTCGAAGTTAAAATGCAACCAGAAAAATTAACTTTTACTGACCAAGAAATTGATGCTATCTCATCTAAAATTATAAAAGAAGTATCTAATTCTCTAGGTGCGGTTCTGAGGTCTTAGATAGATTAATGGATAATCAAAAAAATATTCGTAATTTTTCTATAATCGCACATATTGATCACGGAAAGTCAACAATAGCTGATCGTCTAATCCAGTTAACAGGCGGGTTAAGTCTTAGAGACATGAAGGAGCAAGTTCTTGATTCAATGGACTTGGAAAGAGAGCGTGGTATTACCATAAAGGCACAAGCTGTGTCGTTGAATTATCTAGCAGATGACGGACAATCGTATTTGTTAAATATCATAGATACTCCTGGACACGTTGATTTTGCTTATGAAGTGAACAGGTCATTAGCTGCATGCGAAGGATCTGTCCTTATTGTTGATGCAAGCCAAGGTGTTGAAGCTCAAACATTAGCAAATGTGTACCAAGCTATATCAAATAATCATGAAATTTTAATCGTTCTAAATAAGATAGATTTACCTGCATCTGATCCACCAAGAATCAAAGAACAAATAGAAGATGTTATTGGCTTAGATGCGAGTGATGCGATTGAAGTATCTGCTAAGACAGGTCTGGGAATGGAAAGCTTGCTTGAAGCTATTGTTAAAAAGTTACCTCACCCTACTGGGTCAGTAGAATCTCCGTTAAAAGCCTTGTTAGTAGATTCTTGGTACGACACATATCTCGGAGTGGTAGTATTGGTAAGAATTATTGATGGTACCGTTAAGAAGGGGCAAAAAATAAAGTTCATGTCGAATTCTACGGTATATCAAGTTGACCGGGTTGGTATTTATGGTCCTAATCAAACATTAACAGAAGAACTTAGTGCAGGACAGATTGGATTTATTACAGCTTCAATTAAGGAGGTGGCTGACACAAAGGTTGGTGATACAGTTACAGATGATAAAAATCCATGTGCAACTGCTCTGGACGGATTTAATCCTTCTCAGCCAGTTGTTTTTTGTGGTCTGTTTCCTCTAGACTCCTCTGAATTTGATAATTTAAGAGATGCAATGGAAAAACTTAGATTAAACGATTCAAGTTTTGTATTCGAAATGGAGACTTCAGCAGCTTTGGGTTTAGGTTTTAGGTGCGGATTCCTTGGTTTATTGCATCTTGAGGTTATATGCGAAAGAGTAGACAGAGAATATGGAATAGAATTAATCACAACAGCTCCAAGCGTAATTTACAAAATACACACTACAGATAACAAGCTATTAGATCTTCATAATCCAGTTGACCTTCCGGAAACAGAAAAAATTAATTTTATAGAAGAACCTTGGATATCCGCAACAATCCTTGTGCCAGATGATTACCTTGGAGCAATACTTAAATTATGCGAAGAAAGAAGGGGTGTTCAGAAAGAACTTACATACGCAGGAGATCGTGCGATGTTAATTTATGAATTGCCTTTAAACGAGGTTGTCTTTGACTTTTACGATAGATTAAAATCTGTTTCTAGGGGTTATGCAAGTTTTGATTATCAAATAATTGATTATAGAAAATCTGATTTAGTCAAAATGCAGATCCGTGTTAACGAGGAACCAGTTGATGCATTAGCGATTATAGTTCACAGAGCTGGTGCAGAAACTCGTGGGAGAGTGATGGTTGAAAAATTAAAAGATTTGATTCCTAGGCATTTATTTAAGATACCAATTCAAGCTGCTATTGGAGGAAAGGTAATTGCACGTGAAACAATATCGGCTATGAGAAAAGATGTAACAGCTAAGTGTTATGGAGGTGATATAACACGTAAGAGAAAATTGCTTGAAAAGCAGAAAAAAGGAAAAAAGAAGATGAGGCAGTTTGGAAAAGTAGAAATACCCCAAGCAGCTTTTATTGCGGCGCTAAAGACGGATTATTAAATTACAATAAGCTCAAATAAGAAGAATATAAGCATGTTCAATTTTATAAATCATATCTTCGTATGCGCATTCTTTCTATTTATCTTTGCTTCTAATATTACATACGCACACCAGATTTCAAGTGATGATTATTCTGTATTTACAAATCCTACAAACGAACCTTCTGAATCTATAGGAAGTTACGCAAACGGCTGCATTCAAGGTGCGATTGCATTACCAGATAACTTGCACTATAAGCTTGTATACCCCTCTCGCAATCGTTATTGGGGTCATGGTATTACGATTGATTTTATAAAAAACTTATCTAGAGATATTTATTCTATGGAAGGAAATGGACTTTTGATAGGAGACTTATCTCAACCAAGGGGAGGCCCGATGACTTGGGGACACAAAAGCCATCAGACAGGTTTAGATGTTGATATTTATTTTGCAAAAAAGCCGCAAGATGAATTGTCTGATAATGATTTAAAAAAGTTAGAATTAATTTCTCTGTTAGATAAAAAGCAAGAAAATATTAACCAAGATATTTGGTCTAAATACTATAGCAATTTATTGCAAAGAGTTTCTGATGATGCAAATGTTTCAAGAGTTTTTGTAAATCCAATTATAAAGAATCAATTATGTCTAGATAATAAAGGTGATAGATCTTGGCTTGGAAAGATCAGGCCTTGGGGAGGGCACTATGAACATTTTCATGTTAGATTGAAATGCGATAAAAACTCGGAAGAGTGTATTGACCAGCATTCTGTTCCTAATGGTGATGGGTGTGGGAAAGAGCTAGACAATTGGTTAGAAAAAGGGTTAAAGGTATATTCTTCAAACAAGAAGCCTGTTATACCGAAAGAATTTTTTCTGCACAACCATCCTATTTCGTGTATGGCATTATTTGATGATTTGAATTAGTATTGTTTTTTATGGAGAGGTGGCCGAGTGGCTGAAGGCGCACGCTTGGAAAGCGTGTA
>TARA_B110000305_G_scaffold242214_1_pt1 | contig 68977 bp, 66 predicted proteins | sample TARA_B110000305 | Tara Oceans TARA_B110000305 (sample SAMEA4397930) | marine metagenome | biome: Polar Biome; feature: [SRF] surface water layer (ENVO:00010504); material: water (ENVO:00002006), including particulate matter (ENVO:01000060) such as... | depth 5 m | reverse complement strand
GCGCGGGCGCGGGCGCCAGCACCATCTTTTGCAGCCACTTGCTTCTTAGTTCTCACGCGAGCGTCACGGAGTATCGGTCTTACCCCGGTCTCTTTCATCAGAGTCTTAAACAAATCGTCAGTCATCATTCAACCATAATATGTTTGGTATGACTTTCAAAGTTATCTTGCGGCGAGTTCTGCTTGTGACTAATCTTCTCCGGATGACAGAACTAGCTTCATTACGTGATTTTCTTAGGTATGCCCTTTCTAAATTTGGCAAGCATCCGATTGTTCTCGGGCATGGAACTGATAGCCTTTTGGATGAGGCCTTGGCTTTAGTTTTCGGAGCAGTACACCTGCCACCGGACGGAGACGATCGCTTGCTGGATGCGAAACTTACATTGTGTGAGCGCGAACATGTTCTTAGTCTAATCGAGCGACGTGTGACCGAGCGAGTGCCAGTGCCGTACTTGGTAGGTAGAGCATGGTATGCCGGACTGCCTTTTTGGGTAGATCCCCGGGTTTTGATTCCTAGAAGTCCGATGTTTGAAGTTATTGCCAATGAGTTTGTTCCTTGGTTTTTGCCGCCGACCGATCGGCCGGCTCGTTTCTTAGATCTTTGTACTGGTTCTGGATGCCTCGGAATTTTGACTTGCATGGCTCTGGAAGAGAGTACCGGGGTGTTGGTTGATTTGGAATCTGGTTCCTGTGAGGTGGCGCGTTCAAATGTTGTACTTCATGACTTAAGTGGTCAAATTGAAGTCGTACAGTCTGACGCGTTTGAAGGATTAATCGATGAAGAGTTCGATCTCATTATATGCAACCCCCCATATGTTGATGCTGATGATATGGCGGGTTTACCACCTGAGTACCGTCATGAGCCAGAAGTTGCATTAGCTGCGGGTTTGGATGGATTGTTCTTGGTGCGTAGAATATTAAATACAGCTAGTGATTGGGTTTCTGATTCCGGCGTAATGTTTCTTGAGGTTGGAAATTCTTGGGGCCGTTTGGACCGAGAGATTTCTGAAAAAACAGGTGAGTCGGTTCAATGGCTTGACTTTGAATTTGGTGGCCACGGCGTTTGTGTGCTCTCGAAGAAAGAGCTTAGCGCGTTATACTTGGCATTTTAGTAGGGGCAGTCATGAGCGGAAATACCTTAGGTAAATTATTTACAGTAACGACATCTGGTGAAAGCCATGGCCCCGGATTACTTGCAGTAATAGACGGCTGTCCTCCTCAAGTCCCGTTGTCGATTGAAGATATTCAGGATGATCTGAATCGCAGAAAACCTGGGCAGAGTAAGCACACCACGCAGCGCCGGGAGGACGATTCAGTTGAAATTCTTTCTGGCGTATTTGAGGGTCGAACGACGGGGACTCCGATCGGATTATTGATACGTAATACAGATCAGCGATCTAAAGATTACTCAAATATTAAAGATATTTTCAGGCCTGCACATGCTGATTACACTTATGAGCAAAAGTTTGGTTTTCGAGATTATCGGGGTGGCGGTCGCAGCTCGGCCCGTGAGACAGCGATGCGTGTCGCTGCAGGTGCGGTCGCGAAAAAAGTACTTAAGGATCTTTTTTCTGTCACGGTTCGTGGTTGCCTGACCCAATTAGGCCCGATCCACTGTGAAATTAAAGATTGGGATCAGGTCGATCAGAATCCATTTTTTTGTCCGGATCCTCAGCAGGTTGAGGTATTGGAGGCATACATGACCGAATTGCGCCGGGCTGAGGATTCGATTGGTGCCAAATTGACTGTTGTTGCGGAGGGTTTGCCACCAGGTTGGGGGGAGCCGGTATTCGACCGCCTGGATGCCGACATCGCGCATGCATTGATGTCGATCAATGCTGTCAAAGGCGTGGAGATTGGTGAGGGTATGGCTGTGGTCGAGCGGCGTGGCTCCGAGCATCGAGATGAGATGACGCCGGAGGGCTTTTTAAGTAATAACGCGGGTGGTGTTCTCGGAGGGATCAGCACAGGGCAACCTATAATCGCACACCTGGCATTGAAACCGACCAGTTCGATTACGACACCGGGGAAAACTATCAACAGATTTGGCGAACCGACTGAGGTTATTACTAAAGGTCGGCATGATCCGTGTGTGGGGATTCGCGCAACGCCCATTGCCGAGGCAATGATTGCAATTGTGCTCTTAGATCATGCGCTGCGTCAGAGAGGTCAGAATAGTCACGTGGTGTCTGAGACTCCAATTATTCCAGGACTCGCCTCTTCGTGAACGAAGTCCCGAGCGCTCGTCTCGGTGGCCTATATGCACTTTATTTTGCAATTGTCGCCCTGAGTATTGGATGGTTTGGTCCCTTTTTTAAATCGCTTGGACTCTCTTCGCAAGAGATCGGAATTGCGATTGGAGTGCTCACTGGATCTAAAATTATTGCACCTTATTTCTGGGGTTATCTGGGAGATCATCTAAACAATCGTTTGAGAGTGGTGCAGTGCGGGATTCTCGGCTCAACCGTTTCTTGTGCTTTGCTATTGACCGATTTTGACTTTCTTGAGTTGTGTCTAGTTTTGATGTGTTTCGGCTTGTTCTGGAACGCAATTATCGCGCAATTCGATACGATAACGCTCGAATACTTGGGTGATAGCCACCACAAATATTCGCAAATTCGAGTTTGGGGTTCGGTTGGTTTTATAGTGATGATGCTCGGTTCGGGTTGGTTATTCTCGTTCAGAGCATTTGACTGGCTTCCTTGGATCATGATCGTCGGACTGGTTCTTTCTGGTTTCTTATCTTTGAGCCTACCTGTAAAGCGCTTTCAAGCACGTTCTTCGCAAACAGCGCCAAAAATTTTGGATCAATTGAATCAGCCGGTGGTGCTGCTTTTTTTTACAATAGCGTCACTTAATCAATTTACGCATGGACCATTGAACGTCTTCTTTACGCTATATCTTCAGGATCATGGATATAGCGCTTTGATTGCTGGCCAGCTTTGGTCGTTGGGTGTGTTTGCCGAAGTCATATTATTTTTTGTTTTGCCTCGATGGATTGGCAGATTAGATCTGCGGTTATTGCTTTCAGGATCTTTGATGGCAGCATCCTTGCGCTGGTTTGGGACGGCCTATTTTGTTGACTCGCTTTGGGCGCTTGCATTATTGCAACTAACTCACGCGCTCACCTTCGGTGCAATTCATGCCGTTAGCATTGAATTTATTCGACGTTGGTTTCCCGGGCAGTTGTCAGGTCGTGGCATGGCCCTTTATAGTGGACTTGTGTTTGGTTTAGGTGGATCACTTGGTGCGCTAAGCTCCGGATCCCTTTGGGATACTATTGGTGGTGCTGCCAGTTTTTCTTTGATGGGTGTTATGACCCTGATTGCAGCAATAGTAAGCTTTCGCTATCTTCATAATGCGCGTTTAGACCCCGAGTTTAGGCCTACAACGGTCTTTGGTTAATTAAGATTTCTGTTAGACTAATGGGCTTATTTACCAAGGAGATTCTATGTCTGGCCGAACCCTATATGACAAGTTGTGGGATAGTCATCTCGTCAGCCAGCGGGATGACGGCAGTGCGCTAATCTATATCGATCGACACTTGCTCCACGAAGTGACTTCACCTCAGGCTTTTGAGGGGCTTTCTCTTGCTGGGCGTAAGCCCTGGAGGCTTGATGCGAATCTGGCGACGGTTGACCACAATGTGCCGACAACAAACCAGGCGGCTGGCGTAGCTGCGATTTCGGATCCTGTGAGTCGATTGCAGATCTCGACATTGGATGACAATTGCGACGAGCTTGGTATCACGCAATTTAAGATGGCGGATTTGCGGGCCGGCATTGTGCATGTGATTGGCCCCGAGCAGGGTGCCACTTTGCCTGGAATGACTGTTGTCTGCGGCGATAGCCATACTGCAACACACGGTGCTTTCGGTGCACTGGCGCATGGGATCGGTACGAGCGAAGTTGAACATGTGTTGGCTACGCAGTGTTTGGTGACCAAGAAAATGAAAAACATGCTCGTGACCGTGACAGGTCCGCTTGGCCTAGGTGTGACCGCCAAGGACGTAATCCTTTCAATTATCGGGCAGATTGGAACGGCTGGTGGGACCGGACACGCGATTGAGTTTGCTGGTGAGGGAATTCAGTCATTGTCTATGGAGGGGCGGATGACTGTCTGTAACATGGCAATTGAGGCCGGGGCCCCGGTCGGTTTGATTGCAGTCGACCAAACAACGATTGACTATGTTGAAGGCCGTCCATTTGCACCTAAAAACGAAGATTGGCTTCGTGCGGTTGAGGTTTGGGCGGATTTAGCGAGTGATTCCAATGCGGTTTTTGATACTGAAATTACCATTGACGGTGGATTAATCGAGCCTCAAGTAACTTGGGGTACGAATCCAGAAATGGTAACCGGCATAAAGGGTGCTGTGCCGAATCCCGCGGGCATCGTAGATCCAATCCAGCGCGGTAGTATCGAGCGTGCTCTCAATTACATGGGTCTTAAAGGAGGGCAGTCAATTGAATCTATTCAATTGGATCGTGTCTTTATCGGCTCATGCACTAACTCGCGTATCGAGGATTTGCGAGCGGCAGCTAAGGTTGTCGAGGGCAAGCGTGTGTCTGATTCGCTGATCCAGGCGATTGTCGTCCCCGGTTCTGGCCTCGTGAAAGCGCAGGCAGAAAAAGAGGGGTTAGATCAGATTTTTCGTGCTGCAGGTTTTGAGTGGAGAGATCCTGGTTGTTCTATGTGTTTAGCGATGAATGCTGACAAATTGGGGCGGGGTGAACATTGCGCGTCCACTTCCAACAGGAATTTTGAAGGGCGCCAAGGTGCTGGCGGCCGGTCTCATCTTGTGAGCCCTGCGATGGCTGCCGCTGCCGCTATCGCTGGCCACTTTGTTGACGTCAGAGAGTGGATTTAAGGAGTTTTTAATGCAGCAATTTATTTCTGAAAAAGGACTAGTTGTTCCTATCGATCGTTCCAATATCGATACCGATCAAATTATTCCGAAGCAATATTTGAAATCGATCAAACGCACCGGCTTTGGCGTTAATCTTTTTGATGACTGGCGTTACCTAGATCCCGGCGAGCCAGGAATGGACCACTCGGCGCGTCGCATTAATCCTGATTTTGTGTTGAATGATTCTAAATTTAATGGTGCGACTCTATTGATGGCCCGTGACAATTTTGGGTGTGGGTCGAGTCGCGAACATGCGCCGTGGGCATTGGTGGAGTATGGCTTCCGGGCGGTAATTGCGGAGTCGTACGCAGATATTTTTTATAATAATAGTTTTAAAAATGGTTTGTTGCCCGTAGTGCTAGCCGCAAAAGAACTCGAATATCTCTTTGATAAGTCGCTCGGTGATCTTCCGCTCGAGTTGATGGTGGATTTGCCGTCTCAAACAGTCAAAGGCCCAGATGGGTTTGAGACCCGATTCGAAATTGATTCGTTCCGCAAAACCTGTCTTTTAGACGGGTTGGATGAAATCGGCCTATCTTTAGCGGAAGCCGATGGAATTCGAGCGTATGAAAATACGCAGCGACAGCGAACTCCATGGCTGTTTTGAGAAAGGAATAACTATGTCAAAGATTGTCTTGCTCGGCGGTGATGGTATTGGTCCTGAAGTTGTAGCCGAGGCCATACGAGTTCTTGAGGTTGTAAATCAACGCTATGGGCTGGGTATTGATGTCGAAGAGCATCTAATTGGAGGGTCAGCCATTGATGCGACTGGAGAGCCTCTCCCTGATACCACTTTAAAGGCCGCTAAAAATGCAGATGCGGTTCTTCTCGGGGCTGTGGGCGGTCCGAAATGGGACTTATTGCCAATGACAAGCCGGCCTGAGAAAGGGTTGTTGAAAATCCGAGCTGGTATGAACCTGTTTGCAAATTTACGCCCGGCCTTACTTTATCCGGAGCTGGCCTCTGCTTCTTCACTAAAGCCAAATATTGTGAGCGGGTTGGATTTACTGATTGTAAGAGAGCTTATTGGTGGGATTTATTTTGGTGAGCCTCGTGGTATTGAGGGACCACCTGGTCAGCGGGTCGGCTTTAATACGGACCGATATTCCGAGCCTGAAATAGAACGTATTGGTCGGATTGCATTCGACGCAGCGAATCGTAGGAGCAAAAAGTTGTGCTCAGTTGATAAGGCCAATGTGCTCGAGGTAACAGTACTTTGGCGTGAAGTGATGATGTCATTGAGCCCGGAATACCCGGAAGTCGAGTTGTCACATATGTACGTAGATAACGCAGCAATGCAGCTGATAAAAGCTCCTAAACAGTTCGATGTAATGGTGACCGGAAATTTGTTTGGAGATATATTATCTGATGCAGCCGCGATGTTGACAGGATCCATCGGAATGCTGCCATCGGCATCGCTGAATAGTGATAAGCAGGGGCTCTACGAACCCTGTCATGGATCGGCACCAGATATTGCGGGACGAGACCTGGCCAATCCTTTGGCGACGATTCTCTCAGTGTCAATGATGCTTCATCATTCGCTTAATGAATCAAAGGCAGCGTTGGCGATAAATAATGCCGTTAAGTCGGTGTTATCTGCCGGTTACCGAACTCAAGATATTGCATCTGGAGACTCAGGTGAGGAATTAGTCGGTTGTCATGCAATTGGTGACGCGGTTGTTGATTTGTTGAGTAAGGGGTGAATGAAATGAGAGTGGGTTTCGTCGGATGGCGAGGTATGGTCGGTTCGGTTTTAATGGATCGGATGACCGCAGATAATGACTTCCAGGGGTTGGATCCAGTATTTTTTTCGACGTCTCAGCAAGGCCAAAAGGCACCCGATGAAGCGGCAGAATCGATTTTGCAGGATGCTTTCTCTGTGGATGCGTTAGGTATTTGTGATGTGATCTTGACATGCCAAGGTGGAGACTATACGAAAGCAATTTATGGCCCCTTGCGCCAGTCTGGTTGGTCAGGATATTGGATTGATGCGTCTTCTGCGCTGAGGATGGAGTCGGATAGCGTGGTGGTCCTTGATCCAGTCAATCGAGATATCATTGATGAATCGTTAAGGGTCGGAAAAAAAGATTTTATTGGCGGTAATTGTACTGTTACTTTAATGCTGATGGCCGTTGGGAGTCTAATCCGCCAGGGATGGGTCGAATGGATTTCAGCGATGACATATCAGTCTGCTAGTGGCGCGGGCGCTAATAATATGCGAGAGCTTTTAAACCAAATGGGGTATCTCGAATCCGTTGTGGCCTCTGAACTTTCTACGCCTTCTTCCGCCATTCTTGATATTGATCGAAAAGTCACTGAAGCTTTGCAGTCTGATGCCATGCCGAAACAGTCTTTTGGTTACCCATTGGCGGGGAGTTTGTTGCCTTGGATTGATTCGCCGTTAGAGAATGGTCAGACTCGCGAGGAGTGGAAGGCTATGGCTGAATGCAACAAGATTTTGGGTAGGTCAGACAATCCAATCCCGATTGATGGGACCTGTGTTCGGGTCGGAGCAATGCGTTGTCATAGTCAGGCTCTGACCATTAAATTGACTCAAGAGATCCCGCTGGATGAAATAAATTCGGTATTGGCGGATAGCACACCTTGGACCGATTTGGTCGCAAATGATCGAGAAATGACGATGGCAGAGCTTACTCCGGCACGAGTCGCAGGAACGTTGCGCGTCCCAGTTGGGCGAGTTCGAAAAATGAATCTTGGGCCCACTTATTTGAATGCCTTTACAGTTGGCGACCAGCTACTGTGGGGAGCGGCAGAGCCCTTAAAACGAATACTTGGTATTCTGCGGGAGTCGCGTTGATTGTAGTTTTGATTACGGGCGGTGGATCTTCGCTGGTGGATGCCATCTTGGAAGCTTTTGAATTTGTTATTGGTGATTATCGGATTCGTTTGGTCGATAACCTTGAGTCTGCGGGAGAGGCGCGCCGTTTTCAGGGCCATACTTTAAATATTGAATTGGATACGGAAGCCGATATTTCGGATGCGGACTTAGTAATCGATTTAGATCAGAGTTACTCGGGTGATGCCTTTGTTATGCGTCCTGAACTCTCGATGGTTTCCTTAGCTCAGCGGCTCTTTGAAAATTTACCTGAGGGCGTGATTCGTAGTTTATACGGAGTGATTAGAGAGCCTGTTGTTGAAGTCAAGGGTGGCGTGGAAGCATTGGCTGGTCAGGTAACGCAGTTGTTCAGTGGTCGCGATCCAGAGCCAATGCCATTTGGTGGTGCGCTGGCATTTAATAGTCGACTTCTCGATGATAGTGTTTTGATAGATGTTCTTCGTGAGATGCCGGCACTTGGATTGACATATATTTCGCTTGAAAGAGTTCAGTCCGATTGCTTCTACACGGTCTCCGCGAGTCTATGGCTCCAAATAGACAGCGCATATTCTGGTCGATTTGAAGACATGGCGACTGAGCCATATCAAATTGGATTGGGTCTTGCTCCTGACACTGGTCGTGTTGAATTGGATGCCCCGATTCGGGTGATGGTCCGTACCTTGGACGAAGGCTGGGTGCATATGGCAATTGCTGCTGATCTTGAGAGGCATTTGTGGGTAGCCGACGCTAAGTTGGCTTTGACGAGGCGATTGGAGTCCTTGGCTTGAGGTATTGGTCCGCGATCATATCGTTTGTATGGACAGGATGGGTTTTTGGTGTTGAATTTGGCCCTGCTCGTGTTCAGACTGGAGTTGGTGAGCCACTGGAAATCCGGTTATCCATTGTTAACCTTGGGGAGGTGCAGTCGACCCAGCTATTCCCTTTGCTAGCGGCGGAAAGTGCTTTCACTGCGCAGGGAATTCAGAGGCTTGAAGTACTCTCCGAACTCACTTACATAATTGATGTAAATGAAAAAGAAATTGATTTAGTAATTCGAACGGCGACTCCGTGGGATCAACCAGAGTTGACCAGCCTTGTTGAAATTTTCACCCCGAATGGTTCCCTTTTGGTCCCAGTTTCAGTTGTTTTGAAGTCGAAGCTTGAAGAGCCAGAAAAAATGACTACTGAAGGGTCCGGGATATTGATTATAAAGCCTGGGACTCAAAAAGTAGTCGAATCAAAGATTGCCAAATCTCTGAAAGTATTTAATGGAGATACCTTGTGGCGTTTGGGATTGCGGGTACAGCCTGCGGGTTCGACGGTAGAGCAGGTCATGATGGCTTTGTATGACTCAAATCCGGGTGCATTCGAGTTTGGAAACGTGAATGCTTTGGAAAAGGGCAAGGTTTTAGTTGTGCCGGAAAATGCTGTCATTACAGCGCAAACGGCGCTTGAGGCCAAGCGCCGTTTTGATGCGCATATGAAAAACCCCGGGAAAGATTTTTTTGAGATTGGAACGCCGCTGAAAGCGAAGAGTCAATCCGGCGATGTTCAAAATTCAGAAAATTCAATAACTAATATTCTGATTCAAAGCCCAGGGCCGATAGTTAAAGAAGTCTCCCTGCCAACCGAGGCTCTGGTGCCGGCTTTGCAGAATGCTCTGGAATCGGCATCTCAGTCCGAGGCATCGTCAGGAGTGACCGAGGATAGGATTTCTGGGAAAATAGCATCTGAAGTAGGCGGGTTGCTCGAAAAAATTACACTGTTGGAAAATAAGTTGGATCAGGTTGATGCCAAACTCGAGGCGCTGGTCGATCGGTCGGTAGCAGATTCATTGGATGATGATCCGATTATTGGTTTTTCTGAAAAATTATTTGGGTTAATTCCAAGTGAAGAGGTCGTGATTGATTTTGCTGAGGGGTTGCTAGCTTCACTTCCGGATGAAGAGGCGGTCATAATTTTTTCTGAGGACTTGCTTGGGATGATCCCGACCGATGCTGAATTTACCCAATTCCGAAAAACAGAATTATGGCTGCCAGTAGTAATATTCTCTGCATTGTTGACCTTGATCATTTTTGTATTTGCGTTTCGTGCTTTTCGAGTGAGAGTGAAGCCGCCGAAAACTTTAGAGGCTGCAAAGCGTGATCAATCTAAAGTTGCTAGTTTAATGACAGACTCATTAGAGCAGTCGGCCGGTAATTATGAGTCTATATTGGTTGAGACTGTTCCAGCGGGAGATGCCCTCACCAATGCTGATATGCTGGATTCTGCGATTGAGCAACTTAAGATGAAAATTGAAGACCCAAGTCGTCACGAGGAGGCGGAGGCGCTGTACCAAGGTGGTGATGACATGCTCATCAATGCATTCTCTGCCGATGCGCTAAATGAAAATCCAGATTGGGGACAGGATCTGGATGATGAGGCGGATGTTGCAGCTCACCAACTTGAATTGGCCCGAAGCTATTTGGAGATGGGGATGAAAGAAACGGCGATTGAATTGCTAGAGAGGGTAGTCGTGTCACCTGATCGTGCTTGCGCAAATCAAGCAAGAGTAATGTTGGATGCTCATCGAGCCTGAAAATTTCCCCAAACGATTAGCGTTGTCTCTAGAGTACGAAGGCAATCGTTATCATGGATGGCAGTCCCAAAAGGATGAGCCCCTTGCAGTTCAAACATTTGTGGAACGTGCTCTTTCAAAGATAGCGAACGAGCCTGTCAAAGTTGTTTGCTCAGGGCGAACGGATGCAGGCGTTCACGCCAGCTCCCAGGTCTGTCATTTTGAGACTCGGGCAGTGCGCGAGTCTTATAATTGGGTGATGGGTGCTAATAGCCAGTTGCCGGGTGATATTTCCCTTTCTTGGGTACGTGAAGTCGATTCACGCTTTCATGCGCGGTTTAGCGCAACGTCTAGGCAGTACGTTTATTTTGTTCGGTGTGTGCCGGTTCGTAGTGCTCTACTTCGGCACGCGACTATGTTTACGTGTAGGTCTATGGATGCTTCACGAATGGCTGAAGCAGGTAAAGTCTTAATTGGCACGCATAATTTTAACGCATATCGGTCTGTGCGTTGCCAGGCTAAATCCCCGGTGAGAACATTGACTCGGTTAAGTATTCATCAACAGGATGAGCTGTTGGCGATTCATGTCGAAGCCAACGGTTTTTTGCAACACATGGTAAGAAATATTGTGGGTGTACTGATGGAGATTGGCTCAGGAGAAGCCTCGGTAGACTGGGCTGAGCAGGTTCTTGAATCAAAAGATCGGACACGTGGAGGAGTAAATGCACCGCCACATGGTTTGTATTTTTTAGGGCCAAGTTATGACTCTGACTTTAACTTAGCTGAGACTGTGCGAATTCCACAGGTTTTAAAAGGCATCTTGAAATCAGATCCGGTAGAATAGTGCTATGACACGAGTAAAGTTTTGCGGATTCACCGATTCAGTTGATGTTGCTGAAGCGGTAAAGCTTGGCGCCGACGCCCTGGGGTTTGTCTTTTATTCCAGAAGCCCGAGAGCCGTTACTATTGCACTAGCACGTGAGTTAACCGCACAGGTGCCTGCTTTTGTAACTAAGGTGGGCCTATTTGTAAATGCAGAAGTTGATGAAGTACGAGAAACGTTTTCGTCAGCACGGCTTAATCTTATTCAATTTCATGGAGATGAAACACCTGCTTTTTGTGAGTCGCTCAAGTTGCCATACATTCGTGCACTTCGTGTCAGACCTGAACTGAATATAGTTAATGAAATGTTACGCTATCCCAATGCCAGTGGGTTTCTTTTGGACGCCTATAAAGAAGGTACTCCGGGTGGAACTGGAGAGATTTTTGATTGGGATCTAATCCCAAAGACCGGTCAGTCAGTGATTTTGGCCGGTGGGCTAAATCCTGAAAATGCTAAAGCAGCGATAAAACGAGTTTCTCCTTGGGCTTTAGACGTCAGTGGCGGTATTGAGTCGATGCTGGGAAGAAAAGATCCTGATAAAATGGCACGCTTTATGGCTGCGTGCCGAAGCTAAGTTGGAAGAGAAATGGCATTGACTGAACAAGAATTACAAACCCTGTCCTATGAGCCTGATGCCTCCGGTCACTTTGGTGATTACGGTGGAAGGTATGTTTCTGAAACTCTGATGGCGGCTCTGAATGACCTCGATCAGAATTATCACATGCTAAAAAATGATGCCGAGTTTCAACGTGAATTCGACGCGGATTTGGCGACGTTCGTTGGCCGGCCGTCACCCTTGTATCATGCTAAGCGGTGGTCAAAACAAATTGGGGGTGCACAGATTTATTTTAAGCGTGAAGATCTGAATCATACCGGTGCCCACAAGATTAATAATACGATTGGTCAAGCACTCTTGGCTAAATATTCTGGCAAGCCGCGTGTGATTGCAGAGACGGGAGCTGGTCAGCATGGTGTGGCCACTGCTGCTGTTGCGGCGCGACTGGGTCTTCAATGCGTTATTTATATGGGTGCAGATGATATTCAGCGGCAATCGCCGAACGTGTATCGCATGAAACTTTTGGGGGCGACAGTCGTCCCCGTTGATTCTGGATCACGGACGCTAAAAGATGCTTTGAGTGAGGCTATGCGGGACTGGGTTACTAATGTTGATGATACATTTTATATTATTGGGACCGTTGCCGGTCCCGCTCCCTACCCTCAATTGGTTCGCGATTTTAATGCCGTTGTTGGCAGAGAGGTTAAATGGCAATCCAAAGAAGTTTTCGGAAAATATCCTGATGCATTGGTGGCCTGCGTGGGTGGGGGATCTAATGCGATTGGATTATTTTATCCGTTTCTACCAGATACTGAGGTTGCGATCTATGGTGTAGAAGCTGCTGGTCGCGGACTATCGACAAAAGAGCATGCGGCGCCCTTGTGTTCAGGACGACCGGGTGTGTTGCACGGAGCCAAAACCTATCTAATGGATACAGCTGATGGGCAGATTGCACATACCCATTCTGTCTCTGCGGGACTTGATTATCCTGGAGTGGGCCCGGAGCATGCCTATCTAAAAGATATTGGACGCGTTAAATATGTGGGAGCGACTGACGATGAGGCGTTGTCAGCATTCCACGAAGTGTCGTGCGTTGAGGGCATCATTCCAGCTTTGGAGACGGCCCATGCGTTGGCATATACGAAGATTTTAGCCGCTAACATGAGCCCAGACCAAACGGTTGTTTGTAATATGTCAGGCCGTGGGGACAAGGATATTTTCACAGTGGCTAAGATTGAAGGGATTTCGCTGACATGATCGAGAAACGTATCGAACGACGCATGTCTGAGCTAAAAGCCTCTGGTGTGAAAGCACTTATCCCCTACATCATCGCTGGTGATCCGTTGCCAGAACTTACAGTTCCTAATATGCACGCATTGGTTGAGGCGGGGGCAAATGTGTTAGAGATCGGGATTCCTTTTTCTGATCCTTTTGCCGACGGCCCAGTCAATCAGCGTGGCGCTGAACGGGCAATTGCTGCTGGAATGACGCTTAGAGGCGTCTTATCTGCGGTGGAGACATTTCGAAACACAGATCAGAAAACACCGGTTGTATTAATGGGCTATCTCAATCCTGTAATCGCAATGGGCGAGATCGAATTTTGTGATGAGGCTAATAGGGTGGGGGTCGATGGTCTTTTGCTTGTTGATATGCCCCCAGAAGAAGAGGGTTCTTTGGTGCGGAAAGCGCGTTCTGTCGGGCTTGATTTGATTTATTTAGCGGCGCCGACGACGACAGATCAGCGAATGGCGGTTATTGGGCAAGCAACGTCGGGATATTTATACTATGTTTCGCTCAAAGGTGTAACGGGTTCTTCAAAACTTGATCCGGAAGAAGTATCTACCAAGGTGAATGCAATGAGAGCATATGTGGATAGTCCGATTTGTGTGGGGTTTGGAATTCGGACACCAGACGATGCCAGGCGAGTTGCGGCGGTCGCTGATGGAATTATAGTGGGTTCGGTTTTGGTCAGTGCAGTTGAAGCTCTCGCTAATCAGCCGGATCAGGTGCCAAATAAGCTCAAGGAAATTTTGCAACCAATGCGTGATGCTATGGATGAGACAGTTTGATTTTGGAGATCAGATGATTAATTGGCTCGACAAAATTGTTCCTTCAGTAGTTCGATCTAAGGTGATTGAACGAAAGACCCCTGTGCCCGATGGTTTGTGGTCAAAATGTGGGGCATGTGATGCCGTGCTTTATCGACCGGAATTAGAGCGTAATCAATTAGTTTGCCCGAAGTGTGAGCATCATGGTCGACTGGGTGCGCGAGATCGATTAATTAGTTTTTTAGATGAGGCGTCAGCGACCGAGTTATTTGCTGACTTGAAGCCTCATGACAAGCTTAAATTCAAGGATCTAAAAAAATATCGTGATCGTCTTGTGCAGGCTCAAAAGGCGACTGGCGAAAATGATGCTTTGATTGCAATGGAAGGATGTCTTAAAGAGCGTCCTTTGGTGGCAATTGCATTCGAATTTAGGTTCATGGGCGGTTCGATGGGGACAGTAGTCGGCGAGAAGTTTGTTCGTGCGGCAGAATTGTGCCTTGAAAAACGGGTGCCGCTAGTTTGTTTTTCGGCGTCAGGCGGTGCTCGGATGCAGGAAGCCCTGCTGTCTTTGATGCAGATGGCGAGAACGTCTGCCGTTCTTGGAAAGATGCGAGAAGAGAGTATTGCCTATATTTCTGTGCTGACTGACCCAGTTTTTGGTGGTGTTTCTGCGTCCTTTGCGATGCTTGGCGATGTCAATATTGCAGAACCGAAGGCGTTGGTTGGCTTTGCCGGTCCGAGGGTGATTGAACAAACTGTCAGAGAAACCTTACCCGAAGGATTTCAAAGAGCTGAATTCTTGTTAGAGCATGGCACGGTGGATATGATTGTGCCTCGTCTTGAAATGCGTGACACCATCGCGCGGGTGTTGTCTAGACTTCACCATTGAAGAGTCTCATTGAGTGGGAAAAACTGCTTGAGTCAAGCTCACCATCCAGTGAAGTCTTACTAGGGTTGGATCGGGTTCGAGAAGTTTGGTCACGTCTTGATCAAGGTCTTCCCAGAACTGTGTTAATGGTCGCGGGAACTAATGGTAAGGGTTCAGTTGTTTATGTTGCCGGGGTACTCGCAAAAGAAAAAGGGTTAAAAGTAGGGGAATATACATCTCCACACCTTTGGCATCTCGGAGAGCGTTTTCGAATCAATGGAGAATCTGTTCCGGACAATCTGCTCACTAGTTCTTTTGAGGCTGTGTATTCTGCCCAGAAAGATATTTTTCTAACTTACTTTGAATTTTTAACTCTTGCTTGTTTTGTGTTGTTTCAAAGAGCATCTGTTGAGCTGTGGATTCTTGAAATTGGTCTTGGCGGACGCCTGGATGCGGTCAATGCTTTAGATCCAGATGTGTCTGTGATTACATCCATCGGTCTTGATCATCAGGAATATCTTGGATCCACCGTGGAAGAAATTGCCCTGGAGAAGGCGGGAGTGATGAGGCCTGGGATTGAAACATGGACTGCGGCATCGCAGGTCGAAAGTGTCTTGAAAGAAAGAGCTGAGTCGACTGGTGCGCGCCTTTCTCTTCTATCCGGTGCTTTGGATGATCAAGACCAGCTCTCAATAGCGGCGGGTCGTGTCTCACTTGTTGATCTGAAATTACCCCGCGACTCAGTGGGTCTGGCGGTGAAAGCACTTGAAACGATCAAGAGCCTGCCTAAAAATGGATTGGAGGAGATCTTGCCAACGCTTGCATTACCGGGTCGAATGACGCGATGTACTGCGCACGGGGTGGAATGGATAGTAGATGTGGGCCACAACGCAGATGCATGTCAATTCGTTATAACAACCCTAAAGGCAAAACGCTGTGCTGGGCCTAGAATTGTGATTTTTGGTCTTTTGGCGGATAAAGATGCCAAGCCCATCATGCAATTGCTCCATCAATTTTCGGATCGAGTGGTCTTGGTGGGTATTGATGGTAATCGCGGTCGCTCTGTTGATGAGTTGGCATGTCTTTGGACAACAACAACTGAACAGACTCCTTGGCGAACTTTTGCTACACTTTCAGACGCGCTCGGAGGGATTTCCTGTGATCTGGAGCCGGGCAGTCAAGTATTGGTCTTTGGTTCTTTTTTATTGGCGGCAGACGCACTGAAACATGAAGTCCTCAACTGAAAAGACGGTTGCGTCGCATCGGCGAAAACATCAATGGATCGGTGCCGCAACATTAGTGGCACTTGCCGCGCTAGTTATGCCCTGGTTATTGACGCCACATTTTTCGTTGATTGTAGATGGAGGGGCTCGTTTGACACGATTGCCAGATCCTCCAAAAACTGAATCGAAGTCATTCCAAGCCCTTGTTATCGATGAGGAGGCACTCAAGAAGTCTTCTGAAGAATTGGATGCTTTGCTCATTGGGCCAACCGGTTCAGGCAAAACGGCGAGTTTTATTTTGCAGGTTGGTGCATTTAAAGATGAGAAAAATGCTGCGGTTGTAATTGAAAAACTTAACGATTTGAATTTGGCACGAGTATATCAGCGATCGGGCAGTCAATTTATTAAGGTCTATTTGGGTCCATTTTTGAATCGTGCTGAAGCAGAAAAAGCCATTCAGATCATTAAGGATCGTTTGTCGTTGAAACCACGTATCAAACAATACGATGTGCGTGAAGACGGAAAATTATGAATGGCATTGAGGAAACGATCGGTTTCGAATTAACTGCTTTTGATTGGGCCATTGTTGTTTTAATTGGTCTATCGACGTTAATGAGTCTACGCCGAGGTTTTATGAAAGAGGCTCTCAGCCTAGGCACCTGGATTGCTGCCTTTGTGATTGCTCGTCAGTTCCATAGTGCTATGGATCAATTGCTGGTCGCGCAAATCGCTGACATGTTGATGCGCTCAATTGCATCATTCGCGACACTTTTTGTTGGTACCCTTATTGTGGGTGCGATACTCAGCTTTTTACTCGGTGCTCTTATCAACGCGACCGGGCTATCATCGACTGATCGATTGCTCGGAATGGTCTTTGGTTTTGCGCGAGGAGCTTTGATTATTACTCTTATTGTTGGTCTCTTGGGTCTCACCCCGCTAACAAAGGACTCTTGGTATACTGATTCGACCATGGTTCTGCATTTTGAAATAGTGGCGCATTGGGCTCTTGATCAGTTATCGGTGCAAGGCATTGCGATACCACCCATTTAAAGAAGGAATTCGGGCATGTGTGGAGTGGTAGGAATCTTTGGTCGAGGTAATGTAAATCAGGCACTGTTCGATGCTTTGACGGTACTTCAGCATCGAGGACAGGATGCTGCAGGGATGGTCACCTGTGCTAACGGCAAGTTTTATTTAAGAAAAGATAATGGTCTGGTTCGCGATGTATTTCGAACTCGTCACATGCATTATTTGGTCGGAAATATGGGTATTGGACATGTTCGCTATCCAACGGCTGGAACCAGCTCATCTGCAGAAGCTCAGCCATTTTATGTTAATAGCCCTTATGGGATTAGCCTCGCTCACAATGGCAATTTAACTAATACAAAAAATTTGATGCGTGAACTCTATCAGGACGATCTGCGACATATTAATACCAGTTCAGACTCGGAAGTGCTGCTGAATGTTTTTGCTCACGAACTCGAGGCTCGGGGGAATTTTAGACCGACACCGGAGGATTTCTTTTCAGCTGTTCAGGGTGTGCATCGTCGATGCCGCGGTGCTTATGCAGTAGTAGCCTTGATTAACGGACACGGCATTTTGGGGTTTCGAGATCCGAACGGAATTCGTCCAATTTGTATCGGACAGAGGAAGACTGATCAAGGTGTTGAATACATGATTTCTAGCGAATCTGTTGCCTTGGATTCGGCTGGATTTCGATTGATAGGTGATTTAGCACCGGGCGAAGCCGCCTTTGTGGACAATAAGGGAAACCTTCATCGTAAGCTATGTGCGGGTAAACAGGAGCGTCACCCGTGTTTATTTGAATATGTATATCTGTCTAGGCCGGATTCAGTAATTGATGGTGTTTCGGTGTATCAGGCTCGCATTAATATGGGCCGAAAGTTGGCTGACAAGATTTTGAAAGAAATGCCAGATCATGATATTGACGTGGTAATCCCGATCCCTGAAACCAGCAGAACCAGTGCGCTCGAAGTGGCTCAGAAGCTTGGTGTACTATTCCGTGAAGGATTTATTAAGAACCGTTATATCGGAAGAACTTTTATAATGCCCGGACAAACCCAGCGGCGAAAATCTGTTCGTCAAAAATTAAATCCGGTAGCTCAAGAGTTCAAAGGACGTAACGTTTTGTTGGTCGATGACTCGATTGTTCGGGGAACAACCTGTCATCAGATTGTTGAAATGGCTCGCGAAGCCGGTGCTGAAAAAGTGTATTTTGCCTCGGCTGCACCAGCGGTCGTTTCGCCAAATGTCTATGGAATAGACATGCCCTCACCGTCTGAACTTATCGCGTACCGTCGAACTACTGAAGATATTAATCAACTAATTGGGGCGGATGGTTTAATTTATCAGGAGCTTGATGATCTGATTGATGCAGTTCGTGAACTAAATCCGGAATTGCAGTCATTTGAGGATTCCGTATTTTCTGCTCGCTACATCACCAAAGAAGTTGATGAAGCATATTTGGAAGCATTGGCGCGGTCGCGTAATGACTCCGCTAAGCGGGACCATTTGGCGGGAGCAGAGGATGCTTGCCTTGATTTGAGGGCGGATGCCTCATGATGGATCGCGATCGCCGATTGAAATCGTTGATTGAAACGTTAGATCCTGAAACTCAGGCGATTCGAGTCGGCATGGAGCGCACCGGCGAACGAGAGCACTCAGAACCAATTTACCCAACATCAAGCTTTGTCTTTCCCGACGCTGAGATCATGGCGGATGCATTTATCAATGATTCAGGTTTGTCTATTTATGCGCGAGTTGATAATCCGACAGTTGATGGATTTTGCCGGCGCCTGGCTGTAATGGAGAATGCCGAAGCATGTGAAGCTGCGGCCACAGGCATGGGTGCGATATTAGCTTTGCTAATGGCCCATTGCCAAGCTGGTGATCGCGTGCTGATGTCGACGGGTGTATTTGGTGCGACGCTTACGCTGCTAAAGAAATTCTTTGTGAAATATGGCATCGAGCTCACGTTGGTTCAAACAACAGATATGGGTGCGTGGGAGCAAGCGCTGCAAACGCCGGCTAAACTTGCTTATTGCGAGACTCCCTCCAATCCAACTATCGAGATCGTCGACATTGCTGCGTTATCATTACTTTGTCGGGCACAGGATTGTTTGCTTGTTGTCGATAATTGCTTCATGACCCCGGCACTTCAGAAGCCCCTCGACTTGGGGGCAGATATTGTCATTCATTCAGCCACCAAATATTTGGATGGCCAGGGACGTGTAATGGGCGGTGCGGTACTCGGCCGAAGAGAATTAATTGAACCGGTAACGGCATTTATCCGATCGGGTGGTGTCACTATGAGTCCGTTCAATGCTTGGGTATTTCTTAAAGGACTTGAGACGCTTGAGCTCCGGATGCGCGAACACAGCAAACGAGCCCTGAAACTAGCGCAATGGCTTGAACAACAGCCAGAAGTATCTCACGTTAATTATGCTGGTCTAGAAGACCATCCCCAAGCTGCTCTGATCGCTCGTCAGGCCTGCGGTGGTGGTGGCGTCTTGAGCTTTGAGCTCAAGGATGCTGGTCGGTCAAGGGCGTGGTCGTTTTTGAATGGGACTTGTTTGATGTCATTGACGGCTAATTTAGGTGATGTAAAGACGACGGTCTGCCACCCGGCAACGACTACCCATGGTCGACTTGAGCAGGTTGACCGCGACGTCATGGGAATTCGCGAGAGCTTAATTAGGATCTCAGTAGGTTTGGAGTCAGTCTCAGATGTAATGACTGACTGTGAACGGGGCTTTAAAAATCTTGCTTAATACTGATTCAGAGCGTTCGTAAGGCAGCGATTCGTTCTTCAAGCGGTGGATGCGTCATAAATAATCGGGTCATACCTTTTCCGCTAGTTCGGATGCCAAAGGCAATCATTGTATCGGGTAACTCTGATGGTATTCCTTGTTCTGCACGCAAATGCTCTAGCGCTCCGATCATAGACTGGACTCCTGCAAGTTTAGCGCCATAGGAATCTGCACGGAATTCTCGTTGCCGTGAAAACCAAAATACAATCATTGAGGCGAGTGCGCCGAGTATTAGCTCGGCTACTATAGTTGTAATGTAAAAAGCCGGCCCATGGCCGTATTTGGTTTTAAATACGGCTCTGTCAATGGTATGGCCGATTACTCGAGAAAAGAACATAACAAAGGTATTCACGACACCCTGGACGAGTGCAAGTGTTATCATATCTCCATTGGAAACGTGCCCGATTTCGTGGGCCATTACTGCTCGTGCTTCATCACGACTGAATCTGCTGAGCAGTCCGGTACTGACCGCAACGAGAGCATTATTTCGGTTCCAGCCCGTTGCAAAAGCATTACTTGTCTGACTCGGGAAAATGCCGACTTGGGGCATCCCAATTCCAGCCTGTTGCGAGAGTTCTCGGACTGTTTGGATCAGCCATTGCTCATCTGCGTTGTTTGGTTGGCCTATGATCTTTGTGCCTGTGCCCATTTTGGCCATAGTTTTTGAAAGCAGAAGGCTTACCACGCTGCCCGCCATACCAAATATAAAACAAAAAAGAAGTAAGCTAGAGAGGTTTAAATCAACGCCATTGGTGGCCAAATAACCTTGAAACCCGAGGAGACTGAGCGTGATGCTTGCGACTGCAACAATGGCCAGGTTGGTTAGCAAAAATAAAACAATACGTAACATGTGATGTAATCCTTGGGGCATGAAGATTCTGATGTAAACATTTTGACAAATTAACGGAGTTCAAGCATTGAAAGAACAACATAATGAAAAAAAATCAGATGTTGAATGGCGTCAGTTACTTGATGCGGAAACATTTAATATTACGCGGGAAAAAGGGACTGAGAAACCCTTTCAAAATGCTTTTAATGATCACAAGGCTGATGGCCTTTATGTTTGTGTTTGTTGTGATGCATTGTTATTTGATTCTCAGCATAAATATGATTCTGGTAGTGGTTGGCCGAGCTTTTATCGGCCAGAACCTGAAGATTCGGTAATAGAGTTAGAAGATCGATCTATTTTTTATATGCCACGAACTGAAGTGACCTGTTTGTCGTGCGACGCGCATTTAGGTCATGTATTCGATGATGGTCCAGATCCGACCGGATTACGCTATTGCATCAATTCCGCGAGTTTGCGTTTTATTCTTCGAGACACCGCCTAGCCATTTACTGCTTACGAAGTGCAATTAGGCGCCAGCCAGGCCCGGTAGCTTTCACTTCGATCCGATAATTGAGGGCTTGCAGTTCGGTTAAATGGGTTGTCGAAATAATTACCCACTGCCCAGGTTTGGGCGCTATTTCTGGAGTAATCTCTTTGCGATAAAAAGAAAAGCTTGGCATCCGAATGCCTTGAGCCACGACCTCAGCACCTGCTTCTCGAGCAATTAATGCAGCCGTTTTTATTGGCATTTGACGAGCTTCTGACAGTAGAGGTAATAATACTAGGCTAACGACTATTAATTGGACTCCACCCATGGCCAAAAGTCTTTGGGTGGGTTGCCAGCCAGGCAGCATTATAATTACTAGGGCAAGGCTCGTTAGTAGCAGGCTAGTAATGCTAAGAGGCCACCACCAATTTGAAATGACATCTTTTAAAAATAGTAATTGCTCTTGATCTCGTGGGTGGTCGGGTAGGGGAATTAGATGATTAAAACTTATTAGAACAAGGATTCCGATAGGAATTAGAAGGCCAGGCAGCGCCCAGAAACGGTGTTTCAGTTCTGGCACCACGCATGCGTAAAATATGAATAACGGCGGAGTTGAATACAAAACATAGTGAGGTAATTGTGTGCCGGAGGCCGAGACGAGGCCCACTACTAATAAGCACCAGATTAGCCCAAAGCGTCCTACTGGATCGTTCCAAAATCGCTTAAAACGCATTGAAACTGCTATAAAAAGTCCTGAATAGGGCAGTAGCACCAGGGGCATAACAAATAGATAATAAAAGAGATATCCACCGTGACCTTCAAGATTTCCAGAGAATCGCTCTATGTTGTGCCGAAGAATGAAGTTTCTGAAAAACTCGATGCCTTGTGCATCATAAACTCCAATCAGCCATGGGGTTAGGATGGTACAGAGAAGGAGCCAGCCCGAGACAGACGATAGTGCTGATCTTAGAACGCCCCACTGCTGCGAACTTACTACCCACAAACCAAAGGCTCCAATCGGAATAAGCACAGCGACAGGTCCCTTTGTTAAGATCCCAAAGGCTAACCACGCAAATACCCGGATTTGTATGACTTTATTTGGCTTCTGTATGTAGCGTGCAATATCTGTGAATAGCAGGGCGAACCAGAGATTCAATAAGGAATCAGCAGTTGCGGCTCGTGTGATCACTAAAATCCCGAGCGTGCTAGTGAGACTTAATGCTACGAACAAACCAAGTGCTGGTTTTTGCGTGTATTCAGAGGTAAACCGTCCCAGTGCTAGAGCCCATAGAGCACCTGCAATTACTGACGGCAAACGACCAATTACTTCAATGGGAATAATTTCTTCGAGAAATCCTAGGCACCAAAGTGATATTGCTTGCAACCAATACGATAGGATTGGTTTGTCGTACCGCGGCAGCCCATCAAGGGTAGTCGCCGCCCAATGACCGCCATTTAATAATTCTCTGGTCGCTTCGAGGAAGGCACCTTCATCAAGATCAAATAAAGGTATCCAGGTGCCAATCAGGCCAAGTGCAAAAAGACAAAGGAAGAGTCGCCAGTCGAGCTTAATGAGCGTCATCTGATCCTTTGAGCCAGCCAATAGCATCCGTTTCCTGTGTCAAGGGAGGTTGCTGATAAGGTTTCAGACGCGTCAACATTTCAGCCACTAAACCAGTGGTGATTAACTGAAGGCCGACGAGTGCTAGCAGTACGCCAGTGATCAATAGTGGGCGATTAGCGATGTCCGCTCCAAATAATTTGAGTGCGAAGAGATACGTCAACGAAATACATCCAAGACCTCCGGTGATCAGACCCGCTACCCCAAAAAAATGGCCAGGACGTTCTCTGAATCGCAAAAAGAACCAAGCGGCTAATAAATCAAGAATTACGCGTGGCGTTCGAGAAATTCCATATTTGGATGTGCCAGAAATTCTCGCACGATGATTGACTGGTATTTCCGAGATTCGACTGGGATGGGTAAGGCTCGCAACCCACAGCGGTATGAAACGATGCATTTCGCCGCGTAAGTCGAGCCCCTCAAGTACCTCTCGTCTACCGACTTTGAGGCTACAACCGTAGTCGTGCAGTGTAACGCCAGAAACTTGCCCGATCAGCCAATTAGCAATCCTGGATGGCAGCGTGCGGTCGAGACTATCTTGGCGGTTTTTTCGCCAGCCACATAATAAATCGAGGCTGTCCTCATTTAGCTTTGCTACCATCTTCGGAATATCGGCAGGATCATTTTGTAGATCGCCGTCCATAAACGCAATAATGCTTCCTCGAGCCGCTTGTAAACCAGTCTGCATTGCTTGTGTCTGACCCAGATTTCTGCGGTGCGATAGCACGCGAATATGATTTCCTTGATTTGTGCGAGCCGCGAGTAATCGTTCTCGGGTTAGGTCTGTGCTGCCGTCGTCAACCAGGATGAGTTCAAATTCACCGGAATACCGTGAAAGCGCATTATGCAGTTCGTCGATCAATTGCTCTACGTTGTCTTCCTCTTTATACAAAGGAACGACGACGGATAGTCGCGGCGATATATCAACCATGTATTGTCCGTTTCAAAAGTAATAAACCACCGAGTATACCGAAGAGTAACGTCAGACTCAGTACATAGAGATGTAGTTGGATTGCTAACTCAAGGCCTGCTAATGGAGATTGGCCAGCAAGAGAAGCACCAAGCGCCCCCCCCGCCTCGTAACTGCCTGCGCCAGCCAGACCATGTATGGGTAGTATTGAAGATAATTCTGCCCCCAAGATGGTGCCCATCACCTCAGTAATTGGTAATCCCGCTAAACTTCCGAGGAGGATTGCCATTGCAATGAGCTTTGTAAGCCACGCCAGAATGGTAAGGCGCCAAATTCTGTGTAGTCTTTTTCCTTGTTTGGCCTCAAAAATTAATTGCGTTCGAGCATTTTCGATTGACTTGGGTAAAGGTAGGTTCTGGATCTTTGGAATGAGGTGGCTGATTATCATCGGCGTCGCGAATACGAGGATAGCGAGGCACGCGAGCATAATGGAGCCAAGGCTCGGTAAAAGCAGGATGCAGAATCCGATGCCTAAGAGACTGATTAGATCTAAAAAGCGAATCCAAATAAGACTTGTTAGGCCTACCGAAAACTTGATGCCAGCCAACCAACGAGCGAGAGCGGGCAGAGCTAATTCACCAAGGCGCATCGGTGCTAAATTATTGGCAGTGTTATGCAGAAAACTGATTCCGAGTGCTTCAAGCAATGAGAATTCCTGGAATACTATCCAGGTCCGCAGTCCACGCAGCAGCCAGCTTACTGAACCAAGTAGGAAGATAACTCCGAGAGTTACAGCAGGAATTTGGCTAAATGCCGTGAGTGTTGACTTTAAGTCAAGAAGTGAAGCGGCGATCCCAACAGTCAAAAATAGAATAGCTGTACCCAAGAAGAGTTTTTGACGGATTGACTGATTTTTTGTTTGTGTATTGTTTTCTTTTAAAGGGGCCATAGATTTAAGGCGTCGATTGATTAAAAAATAAGTTAAAGATATTACCTTTTTCTGATCCAAGATGTTGAATTGACTACTTTGAAAGCTGGAGAGCCTATGATTGATTCATTGACCGAATCCTACCGAGATATCCTCATTACCCTGGGTGAGGATGCTGAGCGCGATGGGTTGGTGGATACCCCTAATCGCGCGGCTAAAGCAATGGAGTATTTGACCTCTGGATATGGTGAGAATCTTGATGATCTAGTTAATGGTGCAGTGTTTGAGTCAGACAATGACGAAATGGTAGTAATCCGTGATATTGAACTGTACTCACTGTGCGAGCATCACATACTGCCATTCACGGGTCGCTGTCATATTGGCTATCTTCCAGACGGGAAAGTACTCGGTCTTTCGAAGTTCGCTCGAATAACGGATATGTTTGCTCGACGTCTCCAGATCCAAGAAAATTTAACGCGTCAAATTGCGCTTGCTGTGCAACAAGTAACTGGGGCCCGTGGTGTTGGTGTTGTGATCGAAGCGAAACATCTTTGCATGATGATGAGGGGTGTGGAGAAGCAAAATTCGACGATGGCAAGTTCTATGATGCTCGGTGATTTTCGCGCACATCAAGCGACTCGAAGTGAGTTTCTTAGGCTGATAGGAAAGCGTTGATGCGAAATTATCAACGAGAACAAATAGCTAAAATACGTATCCAGGATCTTCGGCTTCGAACATTTGTCGGTATTAACGAAGATGAGAAAAAAAATCGTCAGGATGTCGTGATCAATATCAGAATTCACTACCACGCAGAAAAAGCGGTCAGTTTTAATGCGATTGATGAGGCATTGAATTATCGGACCATCACGAAACAAGTGATTGCACATGTAGAGGGGAATCGATTTTTATTGCTCGAGCGAATGACTGATGAGGTGCTGGCTCTGGTAATGGATGATCATAAAGTGATGTGGGCAGACGTCACAATTGAGAAACCTCATGCGCTTCGCTTTTCAGATTCAGTCTCGATTAGTTTGTCAGCGAAACGGGAGGGGTATGCGGGTGCCGAGCACCCGCATTGATTATCCGTCCAGGGCATCTAGGATTACGCGCTTTATTCGCTTCGAGCTGGGCCCCGTGAACGACCCAAAACTGCCGACTAGTTTGCCGTTACGGTCCAGAATGTATTTGTGAAAATTCCATGACGGATAATCATTGTCTGCGGCTTCGGCTAGTCCTCTAAATAGTGGATCAGCTTTCCCTTTTTTGGCATGCATCGTTTCATACATTGGGAATTGGACTCCATAGGTCAGGCGACAAAAGTCTGCCGTTTCCACCTCAGACGCGTATTCTTGATTTCCAAAATCATTTGAAGGAAAGCCAAGAACGACGAAGCCCTTATTTTTGTGCTGCTTGTATAATTCCTCAAGACCATCGAACTGCGGCGTGAAGCCGCACTTAGAGGCTGTGTTGACGATCATCACCACTTGATTCTGATAGAGTTCGCAGAGTCGGTCTACTTTCTCACCAGCAAGTTGGCGTATAGAATGATCTAAAAGTGGTGCGCAGTCGGCTTGAGCTTTTAATGTCGTCATTGAAATCACCAGAATTAGGCATTGGATGCCGATTTTATTGAGATTCATGGATAGTTTTTTTCCTTGTAGGAGTCCGTCCGTGGTTCGTTGCTGCCTCATTCTTGGCGATCAATTGTCAGACAATATGTCGTCACTTCAATCTTTGGCGCCTGATGACGTAGTTCTTATGGTAGAGGTTTGGTCTGAGGCGACGTATGTCAACCACCACAAGCAAAAAATTGCACTTATTTTTTCGGCAATGCGCCATTTTGCTGCTCAGTTGCAGGAAAGTGGGCGTGAAGTGAATTACATTCAGCTTGACGATCCCGAGAACACCCAGGATTTCTCAGGTGAAATCGCTCGTTGGCAAGCCAAAAGAGAGTTTAGCGGCTGGGTCGTTACTGAGCCAGGTGAGTGGCGTTTGCTTGAGGTATTTCGCAATCTTCAGGCGACTTTTAAAGTGCCATTTGAGATTCTCGAAGATGCACGTTTTCTGGCATCACATAAAACATTTAATTTGTTTTTAGAGGGTCGAAAACAGCCTCGAATGGAGCATTTTTATCGAAAAATAAGGAGGCAAACCGGCATTTTGATGGACGATGGTCAGCCCGTTGGAGGGCAATGGAATTTCGATCACGAGAATCGCAAACGGTTTCCTGGTGGGTTAACCCCGAAAGCGCCTCAATGGATTTCTGATGAGATCACGAGCGCAGTGATTTCTCTTGTGAAAACACGTTTTGATGATCATTTTGGAAGTTTGGATCAATTTTTGTGGCCCGTGACAAAGGCACAGGCAGACGAGCTCTTGATCCATTTTATAGAACATCGATTGCCCAAATTCGGCGATTACCAGGATGCTATGGCTATGGGAAACGATACGCTTTTTCACAGCCTGATTTCATCAAGTCTAAATATAGGGTTACTGGATCCGTTAGTCGTGTGTCGTGAAGCAGAGGCGGCGTTTCATCGGGGAGATGCACCACTAAATGCTGTTGAGGGTTTTATCCGACAAATTTTGGGTTGGCGTGAGTATGTGCGGGGGCTGTACTGGGCTTATATGCCTGAATACAAGACAAGAAATCAGCTTGGTGCAATGTTGCCCTTACCTGATTTTTTTTGGGACGAAACAAAAACAGATATGCGTTGTTTGTCGGAAGCGATCCGGAATACACGTGAAAATGCTTATGCACATCACATTCAGAGACTGATGGTCACTGGTAACTTTGCACTGATGTGTGGTTTATCGGTGGATGCGGTGACTGATTGGTATTTGGGTGTTTACGTGGATGCTTTTGAATGGGTTGAGTTGCCAAATACCCTTGGCATGGCCTTGTTTGCGGATGGAGGGCTGATGGGTTCAAAGCCTTACTGTGCGAGTGGTAAATATATTGATCGTATGAGTGATTATTGCAAAGGATGTCGTTATTCGCCAAAAATTAATACCGGGCCAGATGCTTGTCCGATGAATTATCTTTACTGGGACTTTTTGGCGACTCATCAAGATCAGCTCCAAAACAATCCTCGGATGGCCATGATGTTACGGAACCTGGATCGAATGGATCCGCAAAAATTAAGCGCTATGCGAGAGGACGCCCAGCAATTCAAGATGCGAATTGTCAGCGGTTCGGAAGCGAAAAGCTGTTCACAGGCGAAACTTTTGTGAAGATTGATGGGAAACCTATAAAAAAAGTCCATCTTCCGAGGAAGGTTTGTCCCATTTGCGCACGTCAATTCATTTGGAGAAAAAAGTGGGAGCGGGATTGGGATAACGTTATTTATTGCTCTGAGCGGTGCCGCCGCGATGGAGTAGGAAATGCGTCCTAATGCAATCGTATGGCTAGTTCGTGATACTTGTCGTTTGGCCGATAATCCATCGCTCACTAAAGCTACGCTCTTGGCGCGTAGTCATAATGCTTTACTCATCCCTCTGGTATGTTTTGAACCCCGGCGCTGGGTAGATCAGCAGTTTGGATTGGCACGTATAGGATTGCATTGGATCCGCTTTCGTCTGGAGTCGCTGAGGGATCTAGAACAGAGCTTGATCGACGCAGAAAGTAATCTCTGGATTAGTGCGGGCGAACCATCGAGTGTATTGGATAGTATAAGTCAGTCTCTGTCAGTGATTTATGTAGTCACCGATTACCCATTGGCCACTGAGGAATATTTTGAAAATAAGCGGCTTGAAGAGTCAGGCTATTCAGTCGTACATGCTGAGACTGATGATCTTTTTAATGAGTCTGACCTTCCATTTCCAATAAAATCTTTGCCGGATACATTTACAAAATTTCGTACCTCGATTGAAAAAAAAGTGGCTTTAAAACCGAATGCTCCACTGGTGGTGCCAATGCTCACACCACTCCACGAGCAGCCATGGCCAAGACCCTCAAAGTGGCTGGAGGCCTGTCAGATCAATCAAGAGAAATTTGCCGCCACGGGCCATTCAGGCGGGCGAGATGCTGGTTTAATCCACTGGGAACAGTATTTGGATTCACGAGCGCTATCTCATTACAAACAGACTCGTAACGCTCTTGAGGGAGTAAATCAGTCGAGCCATTTGTCACCGTGGCTAGCTCATGGATGTCTTTCCACTCGTGAAATTTGGCACGATGTTTTGACTTATGAATCTGCTGAAGGCGCCAACGAATCGACATACTGGCTGAGGTTTGAGCTTCTATGGCGTGAGTATTTTCGTTGGTATTCACGACGAATGGGTTCTGCTTTGTTTTGTGCCGCAGACCCTAAAAGAAAAATCCAGGTGCCCAATGGAGGTGAGCTTGACTGGGTTAACTGGACTAGAGGCACAACAGATTGTCTGATCGTTAATGCGGGGATGCGTGAACTGGCCGCCACTGGTTGGATTAGTAACCGGATGCGTCAGTTGGTGTCTAGTTACTTTATTCACACCTTGGAGTTGAATTGGCGTTTGGGCGCTGCATGGTTCGAGTCGATGCTCATAGACTACGACGTCGCTAGTAATTGGGGAAATTGGGCATATATTGCCGGCGTAGGTGCGGATCCGAGGGGTGGCCGTGCATTTGATATTGAGGATCAGGCCGATCGTTATGATCCTGATGGGTCTTACCAAAAGAGGTGGCTTGGTAAATGACGCCAGTTCTAGTTTGGTTTAAACGTGATTTGCGTGTAGCGGATAATGAAGCTCTCCATGCGGCAGCCACTGAAGGGCCTGTAATACCGCTGTATGTTGTGGAGCCCGGTTATTGGCGGTGTGATTTCGCGTCTGGCCGGCAATTCCAGTTTTTAAGGGAGTCCCTTTGTGTGCTGGATCAGTCACTGACCAAGTGTGGACAGCCACTGTGGGCCGCAGTTGGTGAGATAGAAGAAGTTTTGTCGCGTTTATATCAGCGGTTTGGCTTTAAAACGATGCATTCGCATCAAGAAACTGGTCCGGGGTGGACATTTGAACGAGATCGTCGGGTAAAGCACTGGTGTGTGGGGAATGGGATTTGCTGGATTGAACATCGTCAACATGGTGTGATTCGTGGATTAAATGGCCGTTCGCAGTGGGCATCGCGCTGGTCAGAGCTTATGGATGCTCCTTGTATTCCAGAGCCAATAGAACTTCAGGGAGTCGGCCTTCCGCCAAAATCTGCGACCGAGGTGCTTTCTGGTGTTGAGATTTCTTCTGATCCAATCATATCGAATCAACCGGGTGGTCTTGTCGAAGGATCAACTTTGCTCAACAGTTTTTTATTGACTCGAGCGGCTGCCTACAGAGGAGGAATATCGAGTCCGCTCTCAGCGGTACGAGCTTGTTCGCGATTGTCACCACATCTATCGCTTGGGACATTGAGTCTGCGGGAAGTCTGGCAAAAGAGTCAGGTCCGAAGAGATGTTCTTGTTCGTGAGGGTGGGCAAGGAGGTTTTTCTGCGAGTCTAAAATCCTTCGGATCTCGGCTTCACTGGCACTGTCATTTCATGCAAAAGCTTGAATCTGAACCACGCCTTGAATTTGAAGAATTGCATCGTGGGTTTATTGGACTCCGTCAGCAGAATGCACTTCATTTAGAGCGATTTGAGCGAATGGCCTTGGGTCAATTAGGTTGGCCATTTGTGGATGCTTGTTTGCGTTGTTTAAGGCAAACAGGCTGGATTAATTTTCGAATGCGAGCCATGTTGGTCGCAATTGCGAGTTACCATCTATGGATTGACTGGCGTCATACAGGCGCTTTATTCGCACGTTGGTTTACTGACTTCGAGGCAGGTATTCATTTTTCCCAGCTGCAAATGCAATCGGGTACCACCGGCATTAACGCGAATCGCATTTACTCTCCGCTAAAACAGTCGGAGGATCAAGATCCAGATGGCATATTTATTCGCCAATGGGTGCCTGAGCTAAAAAATGTGCCAACACTTTGGATTCACAAGCCTTGGAAAATGCCGGTTAGCCAACAACACCGAATTGGATGTTTAATTGGTCGGGATTATCCATCACCCATAGGTGATCCGGCTCAGTTAGCAAGAGAGGCGAAGGATTGTCTCAAACGCTGGATTGAGGCGCACGATTTAAGGTCGGAAAGTCAGCGTGTTTTGAAACAGCATGGAAGCCGCCGTAAGCAGCATCTCGTGAGATATGGTAAAAAGTATCAAGGTACTCAAATGATGTTGGAATTTTGATGAATGAACTGAGTGAGCAAAAGCGTCTCGAACGGATGGGTATGCGTCTCGGTTATCTTGGATTACTCCCATTCGTCATCGGCGTGTTGGCAGCATTTTTATCAAATGAACTCTCCTCACTTGTGCTGCAGGCATTTATTTTATATTCGCTCGCGATTCTTTCGTTTATGGGCGGAATCCATTGGGGCCTGGCTTTAATTTTAGGAACACGTCAGAGCACCCGATTGATGATTTCAGTATTGCCTGTGATTCTTGGATGGATTTGTTTGATCGCCCTGCCCATCCATTTCGCTTTGTCCATAATCGGCGCGGGGTTCATTGTGCAATGGTTCGTTGACCGCCCGATTCTAGCTGAATTGCCAATCCCTTCGTGGTACGCGGAAATGCGTCCGCGTTTAGCATATGTTGTGGCTGGCTGCCACCTGTTGGTACTTTTTCGATTGTTCAGCTGAGCTACTGAGGTAATGTACGAATCTCAGGCACGAAAAGTGCGGGATTAACTGAAACGCCATTTAATATAACGCCAAAATGTAAATGAGCTCCGGTCACTCGGCCAGTAGCGCCCACCGTTCCAATGATGGCGCCTTGATCGATTAGTTCACCTTCGTCGACATGAATTTGATCCATATGGTTATACATGGTTTTTAGACCTTCCCCATGATCAAGAACAACTAAGCGACCGTTAAAAAAGAAATCACCAACCAAAACTACTTTACCAGACGCCGCCGCTTTTAATGGAGTGCCTTTGGGTGCCGCAATATCAGTTCCTGAGTGGGGCCGCCGAGGCTGATCATTAAAAAATCGTCTCTTCCCAAAGGGGCTGGACACCGGGCCTTCCACAGGAAGAATTAAACGAACCGAATCCACAGATCCTGAGTAGTCATTCAGTGCGGTGCGTTGCCGCAAAGATTCCGACTTGATACGGTCTAAGTCCATCGAATTTGGGTTTACTTGGCGTTTATTCTTAAGGTAGATTCGTTGCTCAAGGTAGCGTTTTCCTTTAATCACAAATGAAATACGTTGATTTGGAAGGACCAGCTGATGCTCACCTGGTTTTGTTGCTAAACCTAAACCGACGATTGCATATTCTTGATCATTTGTTCGGATGGTTAGAACGGGCCGATTATTGAATTTAGGGTCAGTGTTGCTGGGGATTGGGATAATCGCAACTCCTCCGGGGACTCGAAAATCGTCTATTGCTTGGGATTGTTGAGTTAAAAATAATCCTAGTGTGAATACAAAAAACCGCATCATCATTCCTTACCAATCTGGTTGACAGATGCTTTAATACATCCATCTTTGAGCCGAATTTCGATTGATGTATCGATATCCAAGTCATCTACCGAACCAATTGTTCTGTCCTTGGATCCGTCGCATTTGAGTAAAATTCCATAGCCACGGCTCAAGGTGGCAAGAGGGCTCAATACGTCTAGCTGAACTGTAAGCTGTTGAAAGTTAGATTTAATTTGGTCCAGTCTTCGGTCGATTGAGGCCTCAACTTTTTGTTGCAAATGCGTAAGCACGCCACGTTTCAATGCAATGTATTCTGTTGGTGCAACTAATCGCCCGGTGAGCCGAGTCAGTCGGTCTCGTTGCCTTTGTGCGTTGGCTTGAATGGATTGGTCTAGTTTATGTGTGATGAGTTCCAGTCGTTGTTCACCAAGTGATAACTGTATTTCTGTTCGCGATCTGAGGCGGCCTTCAAGTGTAGCCAGTCGTTTTTGAATTTCGAGAATGTCAGGGCTGATAAGTTCCGCTGCTTGGGAGGGCGTAGCGGCACGAACATCAGCAACTAGGTCCGTTAACCCGGTATCGGTTTCGTGTCCGACTGCTGAGACGATGGGGATGGGGGAAGCGGCAATCGCACGACAAAGAATTTCATCATTAAAGGCACTTAAGTCCTCAGCGGATCCACCACCACGACCGATAATGATGACGTCGCACAGTTGTTCCTTAATGGCACGATTAATGGCTTTGATTAGCTCGTTTGGCGCTTGTTCACCTTGCACCGCAGCAGAGTATAAGTGGATCGCGGCAAGCGGCCAACGACGACTAAGTACGGTTATCATATCGCGTATCACAGCACCTCTTGATGAGGTAATTATTCCCACATGCATCGGCATGAGCGGCAAGGAGCGTTTTCGAGAGAGCGCTGTGAGCCCTTCAGCGATGAGCTTTGCTTTGAGGGCATCAAGTTTTGCTTTTTGATCTCCCTCGCCAGACTCGGCCATTTTTTTTACAATTAATTGTAGTTTGCCATTTGGAGCGTAAAAGTTGATCTCGCATTGCACCCGAACTTGGAGCCCGTCTTTTGCCGTCAGGCGGACCATGCGGTTATTTCCCTTAAACATGACAGCGCTGAGGGTGGATTGATTATCTGTTAACGAAAAATACCAATGGCCTGATGGATAGCTTTTAAAGTTAGTGATTTCGGCATCAACAGTTACGGTTCCAGGAAACCGGTGTTGTAGTGTCTTCGAGAGTAAACTGGCGAGCATTGAGACCGACAAAGCATTTTCAGTCGGTTTAACTTGTTCGTTCACTGCTAAACTCCTTAAACTAAACGATTACCCGCCAATCTCGAGGACATTTTTCATGTTAAGGATCGCTGAAGACGCCCTAACTTTTGACGATGTATTACTGGTACCCAGTTACTCAAATGTCGTTCCCACTAATGTCAGTCTAAAAACTCGAGTGACGCGTAATATTGAGCTTAACATGCCACTTCTGGCAGCCGCGATGGATACCGTGACCGAATCTGCACTCGCGATTGCTATGGCCCAGGAAGGCGGCCTGGGAATTCTGCACAAGAATATGACTATTCAGCAACAAGCCGAAGAAGTCCGCAAGGTGAAAAAGTTTGAAACGGGGATTATCCAGGATCCAGTGACTTGTTCGCCGAATATTACTGTACGCGAATTATTGATTATTACCCGCAAACACAACATTAGCGGCGTTCCTGTCGTTGAGGGTGATAATTTGGTTGGCATTGTGACTGGTCGTGATATTCGATTTGTTCCAGATTTAGATACGATGGTGCGTGATGTAATGACACCCAAAGACCGTTTGGTCACGGTAATTGAAGGTGCTCCTCATCAAGAAATTCAGTCTAAGTTGCATGTGCATCGAATCGAAAAAGTGCTGGTGGTTGACCAAGATTTTCGCCTGAAAGGTTTGGTGACGGTTAAAGATATGATGAAAGCAGAATCGCACCCCCATGCGGCCAAAGACTCTGCCAAACGCTTGTTGGCGGCAGCAGCTGTTGGCACGGGTGCTGAAACCGAAGCGCGCGTTGAGGCGCTTGTCCAGGCGGGCGTGGATATTTTGGTGGTTGATACGGCTCATGGTCATTCTCAAGGCGTGTTGGATCGTGTGGCATGGATCAAAAGAGCCTTTCCAAAGATAGAAGTGATTGGTGGAAATATAGCGACTGGCGAGGCAGCAAAAGCATTGGTTGAGGTCGGTGCCGACGGGGTTAAGGTTGGTATTGGTCCAGGCTCGATTTGTACGACTCGAATTGTTGCCGGAGTAGGAGTGCCTCAGATCTCAGCCATCGCAGATGTTGCGTCGTCACTCGTTGGTTCGGGTGTCCCATTAATCGCTGATGGTGGGATCCGTTACTCAGGCGATATCGCCAAGGCTATAGCCGCTGGGGCGTCAACTGTGATGGTAGGCTCACTACTTGCTGGAACTGACGAAGCGCCGGGTGAAGTAGAGCTGTACCAGGGCCGCGCATACAAATCCTACCGCGGCATGGGGTCCATGGGTGCGATGTCGCAACACGAGGGTTCATCGGACCGGTATTTTCAAGACGCCAGTGCCGGCTCAGAAAAATTAGTCCCTGAGGGCGTTGAAGGTCGTGTTCCTTGTAAGGGCCCGTTGTCAGGTATCGTGTATCAAATGATGGGTGGACTGCGCTCTGCGATGGGATATACCGGGTGCGGTACCATTGAGGAAATGCGGGCGCGTCCAAGTTTTGTGAAGATATCAAGCGCTGGAGTGAAAGAGTCTCATGTTCATGATGTCTCAATCACGAAAGAAGCACCTAATTATCGGGTGGAATAATGAATATCCACGGTGATCGTTTACTCATTCTTGATTTCGGCTCGCAATATACCCAGTTGATTGCTCGCCGTGTCAGGCAGCATGGAGTTTACTCAGAAATTCTTCCTTGTGATGTTGACCCAAAACGCATTCTCGCATTCGATCCTAAGGGTGTGATTTTATCTGGCGGTCCCGAGTCGGCCACAAGTGATACAAGTTGGCAAATCCCATCAGAAGTATTTTCTTTAGGGGTTCCTATTCTAGGTATTTGTTACGGAATGCAGGCGTTGGCTCAACAACTTGGCGGTCGTGTCGAATCAAGTCAGTTGCGCGAATTTGGGCACGCTGAGCTAACCATGACGAATGAGGATTCTTTGTTCGCTGGATTATCCGATAGCAGTACATTGTCAGTGTGGATGAGTCATGGCGACCGGGTTGTTGAATTGCCTGAAGGTTTCACAGTCATTGGCTCAAGTGAGCATGCCCCTATTGCCGCAATGGCAGATACGACCAGAAATATATACGGGTTACAATTTCATCCTGAGGTAACGCATACCGAAAGTGGTTCTGAAATATTGGCTAAGTTCGCGCATAATATTTGTGGTTGCGGACATGACTGGACACCTGAAAATATTATCGAAGATGCAATTGCCAAGGTGAAGCAGCAAGTTGGTGATGGCCAAGTATTGCTGGGTCTTTCAGGGGGTGTTGACTCGTCGGTGGTGGCTGCACTGCTTCATCAAGCCATTGGTGATCAGTTGGTTTGCGTGTTCGTCGATAATGGTTTGTTGCGCCTGGATGAAGGTGCCCAAGTAATGGAAACGTTTAATCAGAATTTTGGATTAAGGGTCATTCGTGCTGATGCTGAAGAACGTTTTTTGACGGCGCTGAAAGGGGAGGCGGACCCAGAGCGAAAGCGAAAGATCATTGGACGAACTTTTATTGAAGTATTTGAGGAGGAGGCGTCAAAGCTCTCAGATATTAGATTTCTTGCGCAAGGAACTATATACCCTGACGTTATCGAATCAGCAGGCGCGGCCTCGGGTAAGGCACATGTTATTAAAAGCCATCACAACGTTGGAGGGCTTCCGGATAACATGCGAATGGCTCTTGTTGAGCCTCTGTGCGAGCTTTTCAAAGATGAGGTTCGGGTTCTTGGCGTGACGCTGGGATTGCCACCATCGATGGTTTATCGCCATCCATTTCCTGGGCCAGGCCTTGGTGTTCGTATCTTAGGAAAGGTAGATAAAGAATCGGCAAATATCTTGCGTCGAGCGGATCATATCTTTATCGAGGAGCTTCGCGCTGCTGAGCTTTATGACTCAGTTTCACAGGCGTTTGCTGTCTTTTTGCCCGTAAAATCAGTTGGTGTCGTTGGTGATCAAAGGAGGTATGCATCGGTAATCGCGCTCCGCGCTGTTGAAACCATTGATTTTATGACGGCTCGCTGGGCCCATCTCCCTTACGAATTTATCGAACGCGTTTCAGGTCGAATTATCAATGAGATTGAAGAGGTTAGTCGTGTTGTTTATGACGTGAGTTCGAAACCACCCGCGACGATTGAGTGGGAATAAGTTAAGTGCCGTCTAAGAGTGGAATTATAAAATGAGCATTGAAATCTTGCTGGCTGATTACAAAAGTAAAGTTCATGGTTCAGATATAGTTAATCTTTTAGACTGCTACTCAAAAGATCCGATGGGGGGAGGCATTCCTTTATCCGATATTGTTAAGAATAATCTGGTCCAGGAATTATCAAATATCCCCCAAGCTTTTAGTGTGCTCTGTTACGTTGATAAGAAACCTGCAGGATTAATAAATTGCTTTGAAGCATTCTCAACTTTTCAGTGCAGACCTTTGATTAATATTCACGATGTTATCGTAGCAACTGATTTCAGAGGCTTTGGAATTAGCCAGTTGATGATGGGTGAAGTAGAAAAAATAGCTAAGGCGAATAATTGCTGCAAAATAACGCTGGAAGTTTTAGAGGGAAATAAAGTTGCTAAAAATTCCTACGAGAAATTTGGTTTCTCAGGTTACGAACTTAATTCACGTATGGGTAAGGCTTTGTTTTGGGAAAAAGCGATGCAGAGCTAGTGGAGCCGATTAGTCTATATTATCGCAAGCAAATCACTGTTGAGTGGTAGTATTTAGCGGGATCCCGGCATGCACTAAATCATGCTAGTCATTCGTAATTATCGCTGGTATTTTTGATTCATTGTGTGAGGCTTTCAGCGAGTTACACAACATCTTAATATTCAAAAATTAAGGGTGGCCTAGCCCACATGCTTTCATACCAGCATATTTATCACGCCGGCAATCTCGCCGATGTTCACAAGCATAGTGTTCTCGCATGTGTACTTTCTTATCTTACGCAAAAAGAGAAGCCTCTGACCTATCTGGAAACTCACAGTGGTCGTGCCCGCTATGAATTGGATTCAGTGGCATCGCAAAAGACCGGCGAAGCGGCGAAGGGCATTTTGGGTATAGATCTCGAGGCTTGGTTTGAGTCCGATCATCCCTACCGTAGAGTTGTGACCAAAACTCAGGCTGCGTATGGAACCATGGCGTATCCTGGATCGCCCTGGATCGCTAGTATGTTGCTCCGGGCCAGGGACAGTCTGCAACTCGCAGAATTACACCCTGCTGAGGCTAAAATATTGATCGAGACCATGGGGAATAGAGCTCGGGTACATCAAAAAGATGGTTACGTAGTTGCAAATGCGATTTGTCCACCGACTCCGCGTCGCGGTTTCATGCTGGTGGACCCAAGTTATGAGGTGAAAGCCGAATATACTCAAATTCCAGCATTTTTCAGCCGGATTGCTGATAAATGGAATGTTGGTGTGCTGATGCTCTGGTATCCGATTCTCGTGAATTCATCTCATATTCCCATGATTCGCGAACTCAAACGCCGTTTTCCGGATGTGACTATTCATGAAGTCGGATTTCCGGCGGCTTGTGATAACCACGGGATGATTGGGTCGGGTGTACTGATTGTGAATAGTCCTTACGGGCTCAAAGATGAACTTCTGCGTTTGTCTGATTGTTTTCGTTCGTTGTCAGTGCGGATATGAGTAGATCGTTTTTTTGAGAGTGCGTTAGCAATATCGCAAGAGAAATTAAGACTCTGTTTTTGCAATCGAGATACCTGGATCAGCTTAAAAATGAGGGTCTAAATATCAAACTCATCCAGTAAAGATGGAATTTTAATTAACGACCTATGGGGATGGGTTTACTATATCGATAGTAAATATTTCGGACTTATTTAGTAGGAATGGACGTATCAAATGATTACTGGACTAATAGCACCAATTCTCTCGCCATTTAATGACGACTTGTCTTTTAACCAAGACCTTTATAATAGCCTGGCAGCCAATCTTTTGAACAATGGTTGCGCTGGTATTGCACCTTTTGGCACCACCGGAGAGGCTCTTTCAGTTAGCTCGAGTGAGCGAAGAAGTGCTCTGGAGGGCTTAGTTGGCTCAGGCATCGAGCCAACAAAAATAATCCCGGGAACAGGTCTTTGCAATTTGCCTGAAACGGTTGAGTTGTCTCGTCATGCGATCGAGCTTGGATGTGCTGGTGTCATGACGTTGCCGCCATTTTATTTCAAGGGGATGAGTGATCAGGGCTATTTTGAATACTTTGATCGATTAATCGATGGTGTGAATCATGCTGGTCTGAAGATTTATCTCTACCATATTCCACAAGTCGCTGGCGTGGGCCTTTCGATCGATCTGGTTGCTCGACTTAAAGCAAGTTTTTCTGATGTCATCGTGGGGATCAAAGACAGTTCAGGGGATTGGGAAAATACTCGGAAACTCCTTGAGATCGATGACTTATTGGTTTATCCAGGGTCGGAGTTGCCTGTAGTTGAGGCAATTAGGTTGGGAGCGCCAGGTTGTATCTCAGCCACAGCTAATTTGAATGGTGTATTGATAGCAAATGTTATAAAGCTGTGCTTTGCCGGAGAGTGGGCCGCGGCAGAGGAGGCGCATGCGGATGTTAAAGAAATTCGCTTGTTGTTTCAGAAGTATGCTCCGATCCCTGCGCAGAAGGCGATGCTTGCAATTCAGGCCAACGATAAAAGATGGGGTAATCTGCGCCCGCCGCTATGCCGGTTGGATGATGAAACTGTTGAGTCGTTGCTTTCTGATATGGACCGTTTCGGAATCTTGGTGCAATCCTAAAATATTGGATGGAATTATTGAGTGATCCGGCTCAACCTTCGATTATTTTTGGTAAGTCGGCTTTTGGCCGTTATTGCAAGTTTTTTTCATGATGCCGCTTTTTAAGCGTCTCTTTCTTTAATTCTTGCGAATTTTCGCAATTTGGAGCGCTTAATGACGCAAATGATTTTACATCACTATTGGCCATCGCCTTTTGCGCACAAAATTCGAATGGTGTTTGGTCTTGCAGATGTTGGCTGGCGTTCCGTTGAAATTCCACGGGTTCCGCCCAAACCCCTCCTGGTTCCCCTGACTGGGGGGTATCGACGTACTCCTGTCTTACAGATTGGAGCAGATGTATTCTGCGATACCCAAAATATTGTTCGAGCAATTGGTGAAGCTGGATTTGAACCCAAAATTTTTCCTAATGGTTGTGAAGCGCCGGCAAATCTTGTCGCTGCTTGGATTGACCAAGCTGTTTTCAATCTAGCGGCTCGAGTCATTATTACAAATTCGCTGGATACTGCGCCGGCAGAATTTATCAGCGATCGTGGGGACTTATATTTTGGATCGGGCTGGACAAAGGCTCAGCTTAAGCGAGACCTGTCTGGCGTAATCCTTCAGTTGCATGCCGATTTATCAATGATTGATCGCGCGATCGGACCTGTCTCTGGCATGTGTTCTACGAGTTTGTCCTATGCTGATGTTGCGGTTGCTTACTTAGCGTGGTTTATTCGGGGGAGATGGGAGTCGGGACCAGACTTTTTGAGCGGATTCATGAACATTTGCCGAATAGAAACTCTGGTGGGTGATCTGGGTGATGGGAGTCATACTAGTCTTAGCGCTGAGGAAGCTTTATCGGAAGCGTTGCGCAATGAATCGAACGCGCCTCGGGGCATTTATGTGAATGCAACAGATCTTGAGATTGGGCAGCTAATAATGATTAAACCGCAGGGGGAGTCATCTGATCCAGTTGTCAGTGGACTTCTCAGATATCTGGATTGTAATCGAGTGTCCATTGATCATTTTTCTGATGATACGGGGAAAATAGCGGTACATTTTCCAGTATCTGGCTATCGAATTTCTGCGGGAGATTAGTACGCTGATCTCTCAAGCCGAGAACGTCCGATGCATCTTATTTATGGTGTTTGCGATGGCGGGTTTTGCGATTGAAGATGCTGTAATCAAACAGTTGTCTGAGGATCTGCCGATATCACAGGTCTTGATGCTGATTGGAATGGGTGGTCTTTTAGCGTTCGGTCTGGTTGCGCAGATCAAGTCATCTTCTCTCTTTGTGAGCCATTTAATTAATCCTAAATTTCTCATTCGCATGGTTTGTGAATTGATTTCAGCGATTTTATTCGTTGTTGCAATAGTATCAGCCTCCCTGTCGGCTTCATCTGCGATCATGCAGGCGACTCCGCTTGCAGTGGCTCTTGGCGGCGTAGTCTTCATGAAACAACAAGTTTCCGCTGCTCAGTGGGCTTTTATTATTATTGGCTTTTTAGGCGTGTTACTAATCGTACAACCGGGAATGAAGGGATTTCAGGTTGAAACCTTATTTGCTGTGGCTGGGGTATTTTTTCTTGCTGCTCGTGACTTAATCACTCGATCAATTGCGGAGTCGATTGAACCTCTCTTGATTTCTTTTTGGGCGTTTTTTGCTCTGTTTCTCGCTGGCTTAGTCACGGTTCCGGTGTTTGGAGATTTTATCTCTCTGAACTGGTCGCATATCGGGCTTTTAATGATTTCTGCAGTTGCAGGCTCCTGTGGATATTTCTCAGTGGTGCTAGCCACTCGAGGCGGTAATGTTGCTGCAGTGAGCCCATTTCGCTATAGCCGTTTGGTTTTCGCGTTATTGTTGTCTGTGTTATTTTTTGGGGAAACCTTGAACTTACCTATTATCGTCGGCAGTGGACTTGTCATCGGTTCTGGTTTGTTTGCTCTGCGCTTCGGCTCAAAATAGCCCACTCAGTCTAGGGGAGCCGTATTTCGTTAATCAATACGGAAACGAGACTAGCATTGTCGTCTGCTACAGAGCCATCGGGCAGCCATATGCCGTTCTCGAATCCAATTCGTAGATTAAGCCCATGATTTGCTGCGTAGACTAAACAAGGGATTTGAGCGGTGCCAAAAGCACAAATCATCTCTGTTGCAGGACGTTTAGATTTTGGAAGGCAATCTCTGGCAATGAGGAATGAATCGAGTTGACTGGTATGGCTGACTTGGCCCTCGGTATAGCGACCTAGCACGTACAAGACTTCATATGCATCGGAAGCTAAGATTCTCTGGTCTCGCAATTCAACCAGGGTCGTCAAATCCGTTGGCTCAAAAAGAATGAATTGTACGCGTGATTTTCTTAATAGATCCTGGAAAAAGTCTGACAAACGCTCTACTGATTGATTGCGTAGTACCTCTCGGAGGGCCAGCGAAACCCAGGGGGCTTGAATTCGAGTAAGTAGATCAATTTGACTTTCCGAGTCATAAATCCCTGCTGCTTCGGATGTGATTTGTACGTCGAGCCCTGGAATTTCAGACTCTAGATTCGTTAATAAAGCCTTGTATCGAGAGACATCAAGAAGGTGTGCGGCTGATTGGTCCCGAATGTGGGCATGAAGACCATGGGCGCCGGCTCGATAACATGACCTGGCTTCGGTGATTAACTCCTGGTCTGTAACGGGGACTTTCGGATGATCGTCTGCTGTTCGCCGAGCTCCGTTTGGGGCTACCATGATATAGGTCATGCCTTAGCATTCCTTTTGTTTTGGAATTTAATCGATGCCGGTGCAATGGGGTTAAGTTATTTTTTTGAGGCAGTCGCGTAAATGCGTGAGCGTACGATCCTCATTCATCAATTTATCTATGCCAAATAAACCGATTCGAAATGTTTTCAGATCATCAGACTCCCCGCATTGCAATGGAACGCCCGCAGCAATCTGCAGGCCAGCTGCCGCAAATGCGGATCCATTTTTCAGATCATCTCGAGTGGTATGGCAAACCACGACAGTAGGTGACTGGAATCCATCTGCTGCCAAACTTTTGAACCCAAATTCATTCATCATGTTTCGAACACTGACGCCAAGTTTGATCTGGCGCGCTTTCAGAGAGTCAATGCCAATATCCACCATCTCTAAGTAAGCCTGATAAAAGGTCGCTAATCCATCTGTCGGCAGTGTTGCATGATAGGCGTGACCTCCGTTTAGATAGGCCCTCATAATTCCATCCCATCTCTTTAAATCGAGTGCGAAACTGTCGGATTCTGTCTCTGAGAGACGGGCTATTGCGAGTTCTGAGAGCATTACAACACCTGCGCATGGCGTGGCAGTCCAGCCTTTTTGAGGCGCGGTGATTAGGACATCAACGCCTAGTGAACGCATATCGACCCAAAGTGCGCCAGCTGCTACACAATCGAGTACGAAGATCGCCCCAGCCTCATGAGCAGCCTCTGCAACCTGTTTAATGTAATTATCCGGCAACAATAGTCCTGCTGACGTTTCAACTTGAGGGCCAACTACCAATCGAGGTTTGTTTGTTCGGATTTCTTGGCAAATCGAGTCAACAGGCATTGGTGCAAACTGTTGCTCCGCTGAGGTATTACTAGGAATGGCTCTTGCTACTTCGGCGTGGTTCGTAGTGTTTCCTTGGTCGAAAATCTGTGTCCATCGATAACTAAACCAACCATTTCGAATAATAAGAACAGATTCGTTGCGTGCAAACTGACGAGCAACAGATTCCATCGCAAAGGTTCCTCCGCCAGGCACTATGATGCAGGAAGCAGCCCCATATACATTTGTCAATCCATGATTCAAACCACGCATTACGTCCTGAAACGATTGTGACATATGGTTTAATGAGCGATCTGTGAAGACGACGGAATATTCGAGCAGCCCGTTCGGGTCGATCTTTGAGTGGATTAATGACATGGTTTGTTACCTTTTAATATCGATACAGAAACTAACCTTGGTTTTAAGAAAATTCAACAGAAGTTGCCATAGTCCGAGAGAAGAGTTGATAAAGTATATGCCCCAATTTTCGCCAGTTGATCATGAATTTATGAGTCGTGCCCTTAATTTAGCTTGTGAGGCGGCGGATCTGGGTGAAGTTCCGGTGGGGGCTGTTCTGGTTCGTCAAGATACAGTCATTGGGGAAGGCTTCAATGCGCCCGTTAGTTCTCACGACGCGACCAGCCATGCCGAGATTAGAGCGATTCGTGACGCGGGTCAGCGATCGCAGAACTATCGCATACCAGGATCTACCTTGTACGTAACCTTGGAGCCATGCACGCTATGTTTTGGTGCATGCATTCATGCTCGGATTGAACGCATCGTTTATGCGGCCAAAGAACCTCGTGCGGGTGTTTTGGGCTCTCAAATCCGCCTGCAAGATATGGATTTTTATAATCATCGTATTGTGGTTGAGGAGGGATTGTGTGCCGAGGAGTCAGCTCGGTTATTGAGGCGGTTCTTCCAGCTTCGTCGTTAGGCTGGCAGCAACTTTCTGAAAGTTAGAGGTTTTAAATGAAGCGCTGACGCTACAGCGAGCCATGTGAGCCAACAGAATTATCTGGTAATCACACAAAAAATGCATCGAACGCGTGGGGGAAACTTGACGCTCTGTTAAACTCCTCGTCATAGAAAATGATCGTTCTGGGAATCAATATCCATGCTTATCCTACAGGGAGGCAGCGCCTTCTCGCCATTTCGTACCCAAGCTCTTCGGACTCAGTTCGGAAATTTGGGTCTTGGTTTATCTAGCTTGAAGACTAATTATGTTTATTTTGTGCTCGGATCATTCAGTTCAAGCGCTGAAATTTGTGAATTACTAGGTGCTCAGTCAGTTGTATTCGGAGACGGATGGATTGTGCTGCCGAGAGCTGGAACAACGTCTCCATGGAGCTCGAAAGCGACAGAGATTGCACGTAATTGTGGGTTGAATAGCGTAGATCGTATTGAGCGTGGTGTTCATTACACGTTTGAGGGCCAGGTCAGCCATTCGAAGCAGCCTCTGCTGCGCTCTTTGTTGTCAGATCCGATGCTTGAGGATCTGTTGACTGACCTACCTGATGTGACTTTTTTTACCCCAAAAGAAGCGGCGCCGCTGGGAATTATCGAGCTTGGTGAAGATCCAATAAAGGCGCTTGATATAGCTAATTTAAGATATGGCTTAGCGCTTTCGTACGATGAAATGGAGTACCTGGCTGCGGCTTACAAGGCACTGGATAGAAGCCCGACGGATGTAGAACTGATGATGTTCGCTCAGGCGAACTCGGAACACTGTAGGCATAAGATTTTTAATGCATCTTGGACGGTGGATGGAGTTGATCAGGACAAGACTTTATTTCAATGGATTCGTTATACGCATGAGGTTTCTCCTGAGGGTGTTTTGTCAGCCTATGCCGACAATGCGGCCGTTGTGGAAGGGCCACTTGTCTCCCGATTCTTGGTCAATCCACTAACGCACTCTTACGGTTTTAAAAAAGAAATTGTTCACTTGGTGACGAAGGTTGAAACTCATAATCATCCTACAGCTGTTTCTCCGAATCCTGGCGCTGCTACCGGGGCTGGGGGTGAAATTAGGGATGAGGGCGCAACTGGACGGGGGGCTAAGCCTAAGGCTGGGTTAAGTGGTTTTAGTGTTAATTATTTGCGAATTCCTAGTTTTCCGATGCCTTGGGAGAACGTATTGCCGATGCCCAATAGGTTGGCGTCTTCTCTACAAATTATGCTTGAAGGGCCCATTGGTGGAGCATCCTTTAATAATGAATTTGGGCGACCCAATTTGAACGGATATTTTCGTGCTTATGAAGGAACTGAGCAGACTAGTACAGGAGTAAGACGTCGAGGATATGTTAAGCCGATCATGATTGCAGGCGGCATCGGCTCGATTACTGAAGGCCAGGTGAAAAAGCTGGCATTCAGTGAGGGCACTCCATTGATTGTACTTGGTGGACCCGCTTTCTTGATTGGTCTTGGCGGCGGAGCTGCCAGTTCTGTTGGAGACGGAACTTCTGGGTCAGAGTTCGACTATGCATCAGTCCAACGAGCCAATCCAGAAATGGAGCGCCGATGTCAGGAAGTAATTGACCGATGTTGGTCGCGCGGTGATGAAAACCCGATTTTGTTCATACATGACGTTGGTGCTGGCGGGCTATCAAATGCGTTACCTGAGCTTGTTAAAGATGGTGGCGTTGGGGCTGACTTCTTGATGGATAAGATCCCATCAGCCGATCTTTCATTGTCGCCTTTAGAGTTGTGGTGTAACGAGGCTCAAGAACGTTATGTTTTAGCCATTGATCGGTCGCAACTGCATGAATTTGAGAGCATTTGTGAGCGAGAACGTTGTCCATTTGCGGTGGTTGGAACGGCTCTTGATTATCCCAATCTATTAGTAAGTAAATCGGATGCGCCGATTTCGCCGGTAGATCTGCCTATTGATGTGTTATTCGGTAAACCACCGAAAATGCATCGCGATGTTCACGCCATATCAGTTAAGACGACGCCCATGAATTTCTCTGAGATTACTTTTTCGGAGCTCGTTCATCGGGTCTTGAGTCACCCGACCGTGGCATCTAAAAGTTTTCTCATCACCATAGGCGATCGCACAGTCTCTGGTCTCGTTCATCGTGATCAGATGGTCGGTCCATGGCAAGTGCCGGTAGCTGATTGCGCGGTAACGCATACGGCTATTGGTTCGAAGACTGGTGAGGCAATGGCAATGGGTGAGCGGGCACCTTTAGCACTGATTGATGCGGCTGCTTCAGCGCGTATGGCGATTGCTGAGACTTTGATGAACTTGAGTGGGGCAGCGATAGGGGACATCAGCCGCATTAAATTGTCGGCAAATTGGATGTGCGCGGCCGGAACTGATGGTGAGGATGAGCGTTTATACAGTGCGGTTTCTGCTATTGGTGGAACGTTTTGTCCTGAACTTGGGGTCTGTATACCGGTAGGCAAAGATTCTATGTCAATGAAAACACGATGGTCTGATGGCCAAGGAACTCATGAAGTCATAAGCCCAATGTCTTTGATCTGTTCTGGTTTTGCTCCTGTTTCTGATGTTGAGAAAACTCGAACACCGATGCTTTGCGGCGGGGATACAGTATTGATTGTGATCGATCTCGGTGCGCAACGGATGGCGGGGTCAATAGTAGGTGAGGTGACTTGTCAACAAGGTGATGTAGTCCCTGATATTCGGCCCAAATTATTAAGTGCATGCTTTACTTTTTTGCAGTCACTGATCGCAAAAGATTGCTTGCTTGCATATCACGACCGGTCTGATGGTGGCTTGATCGCGACAGTGGCCGAGATGCTGTTCGCATCCCGCAGAGGTTTGGTGGCAAACACTCCTACCGATATCGACCCGGTGGACTTTTGGTTCAACGAAGAAATTGGATGTGTAATTCAGGTCTCGACTGAGAAAAAGGTGAGCGTGCTTAACGGGTGCCTAGAGCATGGTTTGGCCGCCCATGTTCTTGGCTTTCCTGATGATTCTGATGGTCTGCATATTCATCAAAATCAGGTCCTTGTTTTTAAGGATACGAGGGAAAAATTGCAGGCATCGTGGTCTAAAGTATCCAATGCGATGGCAAGAATGAGGGATAACCCTGAATGCGTAGATCAAGAATCAGAAGCCTTTCGATTGAACACAGCGGGACTTGCTGGGGTGAAGGTGCCTGCGATGCCTCAAGTTCCTGTATCTAAGCGTTTTCTTACAAAGCGCCCAAGGGTCGCGATTTTGCGCGAGCAGGGGGTTAACGGCCAGATTGAAATGGCGTATGCCTTTGATCATTGTGGATTTGAAGCCGTCGATGTTCATATGTCTGATTTGATCAGTGGTAGGCAACATCTGGCAACATTTGATGCATTAGCAGCTTGCGGGGGTTTCAGTTATGGAGATGTCCTAGGAGCGGGATCTGGTTGGGCGCGATCGATTTTATTCAATTCACATTTATCGGCGATGTTCAGAGAATTCTTCGATCGTGAAAATACAGTCTCGTTGGGTATTTGCAATGGTTGTCAGATGATGGCGCAGTTGGCGCCTCTGATACCTGGTGCAGAACATTTTCGCCCTCTCGAACAGAACCTTTCGCAGCAATTTGAGGCGCGTCTGACTCTTGTCTCTGTGCCTGAGAGTCGTTCTGTTCTTCTTAATCATTTGCATGGCACTAGGTTTCCGATCGCGGTTGCACACGGTGAGGGCCGTTTCCCGCATATCGAGGAAGAGGTGAGCTGCTTGAGGGATTCGAAGTTATTGAGCCTCGTGTACTCAAATGCAGAAGGTATTTCGGAAACAAGGTATCCAGGAAACCCGAACGGATCAGTTGGTGGCTTGGCAGGCCTGACGTCAGAAGATGGACGAGTAACGATCATGATGCCGCATCCAGAAAGGGTGGTTTTGCGTTCCCAACTTTCCTATTCACCTGAAGCCAAATCAGCGGTTACTCCTTGGATGGGGTTATTTGATAATGCTTGGCGTTTTGTAATGGAGCGCTGATCAGTGGTGTCTTGCTGGAAAGGCGTCGATCCCAGTCAGCAGGTTATTACCAGGGCTGTTGCTAATGAAAAATGGCCCTGGATTGAGGTCCTATGGGATGTAAATATCCCTGAAAAAGGGATTTATTTTTTTTGGGATAGTGATGGCTTGCATCTCAAATCGAGAGACTATGACTCTCGATCAAGCGTTCATGTTGATTTTTTAGTCGGACAACAGGCTCGTCGGTTAAAAGCGGTCTCAGGCGAAGCCTTGACCCGAGCAGTTGGTTGCCAAAAAGGATTTCGTCCGGTGGTTTTCGATACCACGGCTGGGTTGGGTGGTGATGCCTCGGTTCTAGCGAATGTGGGATGTGAGGTTTTTGCCATAGAGCGAAATCCGTTAATCGCGGCACTGTTAGCCGATGCAGTTAGACGTGCGCGAGAGGCTGAGCTACATTGGGTATCAAAGTTTCAACTGATTCATCAGGATGCACGTGAGTTATTGGCATCAGTTAATCATGGCGTGGTTTATCTCGACCCGATGTTTGTAAAGCAGCGGAAGTCTGCACCAAACCTTGCGATGCAGATTTTTCATGACCTGCCGGGCACTTCTGACGACAGTGAGTTTTTACTCGAAGCAGCTTTGGATTCAGGTGCTGCCCGAGTTGTGGTCAAGCGTCCTATCAAAGCGCCACCACTTTCAGGATGCGCTCCGCAGTCCGAAGTGTGTGCAAAAACGGTGCGATTTGACTTATATCCGAAGCGGAAATTGACAGAGAATGATCTAATTTCCCCGGGTATCCAAGGATTTGGCAAATGATGCGATGGACTGATCTTTTATCGACTGCCCGATTGGATTATCAGGGTGCTTGGGTTGATCATATCTCGAGAGAAGACCGAGATCAGTGGCAGCGAGATCACGACCGAATCATTTTTTCAGGTGCTTTCAGGCGTCTTGCATTAAAAACGCAAGTGCATCCCTTGTCTGACAATGATCACGTACATACGCGACTGTCGCATTCTCTAGAGGTCGCGTCAGTCGGTAGGTCATTGGCAACAAGACTTGGGCACTGGATGAAGGGTGAGGGGTTGATCGATGAGACTCACTCGCCATCGGCAATTGGCGCGCTAGTACAAGCAGCGTGCTTGGCCCACGACATCGGCAATCCACCATTTGGTCATTCCGGTGAAACCGCAATTCGGGGTTATTTTAAATCTCATCCTTATTGGCTTTCTGGTTTGTCATCGGAACAACGGGCAGATTTTTTGGGATTTGAGGGAAATGCCCAAGGATTCCGGGTTCTGAGCTCTCTGGAAAGACATTGGTTTGATGGGGGAATGCGATTAACGGCGGCGACCTTGGGGGCATTTGTGAAGTATCCACATACAGCCGACTCAGCCATGGGTCAAAGCAAACAGAAGCACGGTATTAATCAGGCGGAGCTCCCGTTTATGGGAGATTTGTCTGATCGTCTTGGATTACTGAAAAACGCCCCGGACACCTGGGCACGGCACCCGTTTGTTTACGTTGTCGAAGCAGCAGATGATATCTGTTATGCACTTATTGATTTGGAAGATGCGGTGGAATTAGGCCATCTTGGCTACGAGGAAGTGTCATCCTTAATGAAGGAGCTTGTTGACCGTGGTGCGCGGCGAAAACTTTTTGAGCAACTCTTGGATGATCCAGAAGCTAAACTTGAGTTACTGCGCTCTGCTGCCATTGATGCGTTAGTGCACGAGGCAGAGGCCCGATTCATATCGAATTATGAAAGAATTATGATTGGCACCTTCGATGAAGATTTATTGGACTGGCGGCATGCGTCGGCGGGAGAGGTTATTTCTCACGCTAAGATATTGGCTCGCGAACGTGTTTATGTAGATCAAAATAAGCAGTCATATAGTGATCAGAGTGATCGGCTACTGCATGGCGTGCTAACGCATCTGCTGGAGGGCGTAGAATCCCTGCATGAGGCCCATGGTGACGGCACTCATATTAGCCCCAAGGCTCGAGATGCTGTCGCGCGGTTGGGTAAGTTTAGGCCGAGACCGAATGAGTCGAAGTATCAGCGATTGATGCGTGTGACCGACTATGTTTCCGCGATGACAGATCGATTTCTGATTCGTTTAGTGGATGATTTGACTCAACTAGGTTATTTCAAAAACACAGTGGTTTGAAGAAAATGGGCAACGTGCAGGGCGATGATGGATTGTGCCGCCAGGGTCGGATGCAATCCGTCCGCTTGAAACAAGTTACGATCTAATGCGATAGGCTCGAGCAGAAAGCTGAGATAAGGAACCGCGGATTCTTGGGCAACAGCATTTTGTGTCATGCGAAAGGCGCGGTTGTATGGCCCCCCGTAGTTTCTAGGTAGTTCTATACCAGCATAGACTGGGATACTATTTCTGGATCGCACATGTTTGATAATTGCCAGTAAGTTGTCTTTAAGGCCATCGAGGGGAAGTCCACGGAGGCCATCGTTGGCACCGAGTGCAATTAAGACGTATTCGGGGGAGTGGCGGTTCATGAGTCCGGGTAGTCGAGATAATCCACCCGCTGTCGTCTCGCCTGAGATTGAAGCATTTAAAACAGTGATGTCTATCCCAATAGACTGCTCAAGTTCTTTAGATAACTGGTCTACCCAGCTTTGTCCCGAATCGAGTCCATATCCAGCGCTTAGACTATCGCCTAGAATTAAAATACTAGGAGCTCCTAATGCGGGCAATGACACACACATCCAAAGGAATATGATACGTAATGCCATCAGATTCAGTCCTCCAAGTTCTCAATGTTGCTCATGGGTTTCAAGATCAGTCTGGAAACCGTCTTTCTGTACTAGAGTCGTTAAATCTCGAGATAAATTCTGGAGATAGTGTAGCTATTATGGGGCCGTCTGGGGCTGGTAAAAGCACTCTTTTATCTCTTTTGGCAGGTCTTGATGTCCCAGAATTCGGTGAAATTCGATTTCAGGGGAATGCTTTTAGTCAATTAAGCGAAGATGCCCGAGCCGGCTTGCGGCGAGGCCAAATCGGTTTTGTTTTTCAGAGCTTTCAGCTCCTCCAGGGGTTAACAGCCCTAGAGAACGTTATGTTGCCCCTAGAATTGAGTGGCCTTCCTGTTAAACAGGCAAGGCATCGCGGACTAGACTGGCTTAATCGAGTAGGGCTTGGTAAAAGAGTGAATCATCGCCCCAGAATGCTCTCCGGTGGAGAACAGCAACGCACCGCATTAGCTCGTGCTTTTGTTACGGATCCAGCGCTTATGTTTGCGGATGAACCAACCGGAAATCTCGACAGACGCACGGGCCAAGCCGTTAATGACTTATTGTTTGAACTTAACGCGGAAACAGGCGCAACACTGGTTTTAGTGACTCATGACGAGCAATTAGCTGCGCGTTGCCAGCGAATTCTTGAGCTTGAAAATGGTCAATTACTCGAGGTTTCGGCATGATCGCATGGCGCCTTCTCGTCCGTGAATTCTCGAGCGGACAACTAACCTTGCTTGCAGTTGCCTTGCTGGTGTCGGTTGCAGCGATGACAACGACTGCCGTCTTGACTGATCGCATCGATCGAGCGATGCGTGCAGATGCTGCAACACTCCTTGGCGGAGACTTAAAGCTCATCGGGCCTAGGCCGCCTGATTTGCCATGGCTTAAAAAAGCCGAATCCCTTGGGCTAGAACATACTGAAACCATCGAATTCCCTTCTGTAGTTGGTTTTGGTGGTCGATTTGAGCTGAGTGGTTTGAAAATGGTATCTCAAGATTACCCACTGCGTGGCCAGCTTGAGATTTCTGATCAAAAAGCTGGCGTCGGTTATCCAGTGCGTGAGATTCCTGCACCAGGGACTGCCTGGGCTGATCCACAATTAGCGGCTAAATTAGACCTTAATACGGGTGATGTAATCTCGGTAGGCGAGACTGTGCTCGAGATTACTCAGATCTTGATATTTGAGCCGGACCGGGGCGGATCGTTTGTTTCATTAACACCGAGGCTTTTGATGAATCGTGCGGATCTCGCCGCATCTGAGTTGATTCAACCAGGTAGCCGGGTCCGGTTTATCACTTTGTTTGCAGGTGATCGTGCAAACACCTTTCGGGACTGGGTTGAACCAAGGTTAGATATTAGCCAGCGACTTCGTGGTGTTGTCGATGGTCGTCCGGAGGTCGGTGGTGCGCTAAAACGGGCTACAACGTATCTATCTCTTGCCGGATTACTAACTGTTTTGTTGTCTGGTGCTGCTATTGCGATGACAGCGACTCGATGGGCGAATGACCATATTGGAGATAGCGCCTTATTCCGCACGTTTGGTTTGAGTGGACGAGAGACCACGCGAATCTTTGCTTGGGAGCTTGCAATATTGGGCGCAGCAGCAAGCTTATTCGGCGTTATTTTGGGTTATCTAATTCAGTTTGCTTTGGTCGATACAATTGCTGGCATGCTGACAATCTCGTTGCCAATGCCCAGTTTTTATCCGGCTTTTCTGGGATTATTGACAGGTTTTGTGATTTTATTTGGTTTTGCGACTCCTGCGCTAGTAACCCTATCGCGTGTGCCACCGATTAGAGTATTTAAGCGGGATTATGCCGTTGGTGGAGCAAGCTGGTTTTTACGTTATGGGATGGCTATGAGCTCAATTGCGGCGCTAGGATACCTCTACAGTGAGGATTGGCGCTTAACAGCTTGGGTATTGTTAGCAGTTGTCTTATTATTTTTTCTGGTAAGTATCATCGGCCGTCTTGTAATCAAGGCGCTTGGGCCACTTGAGCATCTTGGGCCGGCCTGGCGGTTTGGAATACAGCAATTAATTCGAGATCCTGCAGCATCGGGTGGGCAGCTGATGGCTTTTGCGCTGACTGCACTTGCGATTGCGATGGTTTCTCTGGTGCGATTTGATCTCATTACGACCTGGGAAGCTCAGGTTCCAAAAGATGCTCCGAATACATTCGTTTTAAATATTACGGATGCAGACGGGCCCGAATTTGTAGAGTTGGTGAAGGCCCGCGGTGGTCAGTTAGCGCCGCTGTATCCGATTGTTCGAGGCCGGCTTGAGACAGTTAATGGAATCCGTTTGTCGGAACACCTCAAAGGCCAGGAGGCACCTGGGTCTGTTCGAAGGGAACTTAGTTTAACGGAAGCGTCGACTCTCGGGCTCGATAATCGGATCGACCGTGGTCGATGGTTCCGGGCTGGCGATGCCCCCGGTCTGGTGACAATCGAGTCAAAGTTATTCGACAAACTAAATCTAGTACTTGGAGACCAACTGAATTATCAAATTGGACCTGATTTGATTTCGGCTAAAGTGATTGGAACGCGTGTTGTTCAATGGGACTCGATGTTGCCCAATTTCTTTATGATATTTTCCCCAGAGACATTGCGTCCATTTGAGTCCACGAGTCTGACGAGCATTCGCTTAAGAGATCCCGTTCCAGACACAGTGGCTATTTCGAACAGTTTCCGCCAGGTCACTTTGCTGTCGGTGGATGCAATTTTAAATCAGGTTCGCGGAATTTTAGATCGGGTCTCTCAGGCAGTTACCGTAGTTCTTTATTTTGTCGTAGTTGGCGGCGTGTTGGTCTTGGCTGCTAGTGTCCAAACATCACTACCCGAACGGCGTAAAGAATCTGCGATTTTACGAACTCTTGGGGGCTCTGATCGGTTGCTTTCTCAGTCTCAGTGGGCAGAGTTTTTGACGTTGGGAGTTTTGAGTGGATTGTTGGCCGCCGCTGGTACTGAATTATTAGGGTGGCTTGTTTATACTCATATTTTTAATTTGCAATGGCAAAGTCTGTGGATGATTTGGGTCCTTTTGCCAATTACTAATGGGCTCGTTGTAGGTACGATTGGTCGTTGGTCGGCCAAAGAAGCTCGACGCTTGCCGCCAGCTCAATTACTCAAGATTGCTGAAACATAGGATTCGTTTGTGGGACGTTATGCACCTTTGATTCTCGCCGCTTTATTGTCTGGCCTAGTAGCTTGGCCCTTTGTTAGAAATCTGACAGGGACTGAGAATCAAGGTATGCCAGGTGTTCAAATAGGTGGACATTTTGCGCTGCAGACGGTGTCAGGCATTGTCGATACAAAAACCATTGATCGTGATGTATTCCTGATTTATTTCGGGTATACATATTGTCCCGATGTTTGCCCTACTGAACTTGCACGGATGGTTCAAGTGATAAAGGGTTTGGGCGGCGATGGGAACCGGGTAAAAGGTATTTTTGTAACCGTAGATCCAAAGCGAGACACAGTTGATGCCGTTACGGCGTATGTTCGTGCATTTGATTCCGATTTGATTGGGATGACAGGTGACGAGGGATCGGTTCGCCGAGTGATGGCTCAATATCAGGTATATGCGAAGAAAGTTGGTGATGATGAGACTAATTATTTAGTTGATCATATCTCACGAATTTATGTTGTTAATCGAGAAGCGCAATTGATGGCTTTATTTGCAATGGATACCGATATTTCAGCAATGATCGAAAAAATTCGTTCGATTCTTTGATTGGATTCATTGCTTACTATGTAATCGCGACGATCGTCGTATAGGGCGCATCGATAAGATCCGTGACACTTTAGGCCATAAGTTTAATTTGGGAAGGAGTATCCATGACTGATTCCAATCTGTATCCCGTAAAACCGGAGATCGCAGCAGATGCTTGGGTAAACGAAGATGATTACTTCGCTATGTATAAGCAGTCTATTGAACATTCTGATCTGTTTTGGAAAGAGCAAGCCAAGCGCCTGGAGTGGATGACCTTTCCGACACGTATAAAAGATACGTCGTTTGCGTTAGGTAAGGTGGATATTCGTTGGTACGAAGACGGGGTATTGAACGTGGCGGTCAATTGTCTGGATCGTCACCTCCAGAGTCGAGGGGATCAGACCGCCATTATCTGGGAAGGTGATGATCCAGAATCCGACGAGCACATCACTTATCGCGATTTATATGAGCGTGTGTGCTGTTTTGCGAACGCACTTCGAGACCAGGGTATTGCAAAGGGTGACGTCGTGACCCTTTACATGCCGATGATTCCTGAAGCAGCAGTGGCCATGCTTGCTTGCGCTCGTGTGGGAGCCGTTCACTCAATCGTTTTTGGTGGTTTCTCCCCCGATGCTCTAGCTGTACGTGTTGAGGAATCGGATTCGAAAATGATTATCACTGCGGATGAGGGTCGTCGTGGTGGTAAGACTGTGCCACTGAAAGCCAACGTTGATAGGGCAATGGAGCTTGATGCTTGCCGGGCAGTTGAGAGAGTTGTTGTGGTGAAATGTACAGGCGGTAATGTTCCGATGCTTGGCAAGGATGTTTGGTATCACGATATCTGTGCTGGCCAGCCTGCCAATTGTGTGCCCGAACCGATGAATGCCGAAGACCCGCTATTCATTCTTTATACATCTGGATCTACCGGTAAACCGAAGGGCCTCAAGCACACTACTGGAGGTTATTTAGTCTACGCGTCGCTCACCCATCAGTATGTCTTTGACTACAAAGACGGTGACGTATATTGGTGTACGGCAGATGTGGGTTGGATTACTGGGCATTCTTATATTGTATACGGTCCACTTGCCAATGGTGCGGTAACACTCATGTTCGAAGGAGTGCCGACCTACCCGGATGTTTCACGCTTCGGCCGTGTGATTGAGAAGCATAAGGTTAACCAGTTCTACACTGCACCGACGGCAATCCGCGCTCTTATGGCGAAAGGCCCAGGGGTTTTAGGCGACTCAGATTTGTCATCACTTCGCATTCTTGGCTCGGTTGGGGAGCCTATCAATCCAGAGGCCTGGGAGTGGTACTCTAAGATTGTAGGAAATGATAATTGCCCAATTGTTGACACCTGGTGGCAGACAGAGACGGGTGGCGTAATGATTGTGCCTTTGCCTGGTGCAACCTCAGCAAAGCCAGGGTCTGCTGCTCGGCCATTCTTCGGTGTGCAACCAGGAATTGTAGATAGTGACGGAAATATTCTTGACGGAGTAGCCGAGGGTAATTTAGTCATTCTTGATTCATGGCCGGCTCAAGGGCGTAGCTGCTGGGGAGATCATGAGCGCTTTGAACAAACATATTTTTCAACCTTTGCGAACCTTTACTTCACAGGCGACGGGGCTCGTCGCGATGAAGATGGTTATTATTGGATTACCGGTCGCGTAGACGATGTATTGAATGTATCAGGGCACAGAATGGGAACAGCTGAAATTGAATCAGCCATGGTGTCGCATATGGCTGTGGCAGAGGCCGCGGTAGTTGGTTATCCGCACAAGATCAAGGGTGAGGGAATTTATGTGTATGTGACTTTGCAGGATGGTTTTGAGCCTACCGAGGAATTGCGAGTGGCACTTCGTAATCACGTACGTTCTGAAATTGGGCCGATTGCATCACCTGATTTTATTCAGTGGGCGCCAGGTCTTCCAAAAACACGTTCTGGCAAAATTATGCGGCGGATTCTTAGGAAGATAGCGGCAAATGATTATGGTGCACTTGGAGACACGTCAACATTGGCTGATCCATCAGTCGTGGATGAACTGATCGATAATAGGATGAATCGTTAATCGGGTGGATTTTCTAAATACGCTTGGGGCGAGCACTTTGTGGGTATTTCTGCCTTATATTGTGAACAATAATTCTATTTTTTCCTCTCTTCATCAAAGTTTTGCTATTGTAAGAATATTATTTGTAATGGATTTACAATATGCATCATTGCAAGATCGTGATCGCGGATGATCATCCCTTGTTCCGTGCGGCTTTAAAGCAGGCGGTTACCAAGGCTACTCAGCAGGTTGAAATTGTTGAGGTATGTTCAATGAGTGAACTGCAGGATGCTGCTTCGGATCACCGTGATGCTGATTTGGTATTGTTAGATTTGACTATGCCAGGAGCCAGCGGCTTTTCTGGTTTGGTGTATTTAAAAGGGCAATCACCGGAAATGCCCGTTGTTGTTGTCTCTGGCAATGAAGATCATAGCGTTATAAAACGGTCACTTGAGTATGGTGCGCTTGGATTTATCCCAAAAAGTGTGTCATTGGAGCTAATGGTTGAGGCAATTCAGGCGGCGCTTGAGGGCGATGTTTGGATCCCCGAAGGTGTTAATTTAGAGATACCTGCTGTTAATGATAAAGAGGCAAAGATTGCTGAGGGCATAGCCTCTTTGACGCCCCAACAATTTCGTGTGTTGGTTATGCTTATGCAAGGACTGTTAAACAAGCAAATTGCCTACGAACTTGATGTTAGCGAAGCTACCATCAAAGCTCATGTCACTGCAATTTTGAGAAAACTTGGGGTGCACTCACGTACCCAAGCTGTCATTGCAGCTCGGTCATTGGATGTTGACTCATTGTTGTCCAACTGAATTGTGATGGGGATCCCAGCCACCCAAATCTCGCCATCGATTGACGATCGCACAAAATAGCTTGGCGGTCAGTAGTGCGTCATAGCGTGCTGAGTGCGCTTCTTCATGGTCAAATGGAAGTCCGGCAGCATCACAGGCCCTGGCCAACACAGTCTGGCCATAGGCAAGGCCGCCAAGTGTTGCTGTATCAAAGCAAGAAAATGGATGAAAGGGTATCCGCTTGATTTCGGTGCGTTTGATTGCCTGATTTAAAAACCCAAGATCGAAGTGGGCGTTGTGCCCAACCAATACTGCTCGATTACATCCGTGATGTTTTATGGCGTCGCGGATCGGTTTGAAGATCCTGCTCAGAGCGTCTTTTTCATCTTCAGCCATCCTTAAAGGATGGTAGGGATCGATCCCAGTGAATGCGAGTGCAGCAGGCTCTAAGTTCCCGCCTTCAAAGGGATTGATATGGGCATTAAGCTGATCTTGTATGAATAATGTGCCGTCATCATCCATGTCAAGAATGACCATGGAAACTTCTAAAAGTGCATCGGTTTCACATTTGAAACCACCAGTTTCAAGGTCTACGACAACGGGGAGGAAACCGCGAAAACGCTGACCAAGACGCGTTTTCTTTTTCGGTTTGCTTTTGTTGGTTGCCCCATCCTCATCTGTGATCGCTTCTGGTTCAATCATTGAAGTCTCCACATAATTGCTTCCCCACCTCTTATTGGCCGTAATTCAGTGTTCCCAAACGGTAATAGGTCCGGAATATTACTTTCTTCTTTAATCAGGGTAATCGTGCCGGAGTTGAGTGGCAGTCTATAAAAAATTGGGCCAAATTCGCTGGCAAATCCCTCTAGTCGATGGAGGGCATCGGCGGCTTCAAAAACTTCTGCGTATAACGGCAATGCATAGGGAGCACTGTAGCATCCAGCGCACCCGCAGGCAGATTCTTTGTCGTCAATTGTATGAGGGGCGGAGTCTGTGCCAAGAAAAAATTGGGAGGATCCTGATGTGGCTGCTTGAAGTAGCGCTTCTTGGTGCAGCCGACGTTTTAATATTGGTAGGCAGTAGAGATGCGGTCGAATACCTCCTGAAAGCATGTCGTTACGATCGTAGATAAGGTGATGCGCTGTAATCGTCGCGCCCATTCCTGAATGTTCTCGAACAAAGTCTACTGATTCTTTCGTGGTGATGTGCTCAAGCACAATTTTGAGCTCAGGTACTCTTTTCATTAACGGATGAAGAATTTGTTCCAAAAACACTGCTTCTCGGTCAAAGATATCGACGGAGGGGTCGGTAACTTCTCCATGAACCAGGAGTGGAACTTTGTATTCACTCATGGCCTCAAGTGTTGCCATAACGCCATCTAGATTCACAATTCCGGCGTCAGAGTTAGTGGTCGCGCCCTTGGGGTATAGTTTTACTGCCTTGATAAAATTAGTGTTAGCTAATTCAGCAATGGTTTTAGGCAATACTTTTGGAGTGAGATAGAGCGTCATTAGAGGCTCAAAACCCAAGTGACTTGGGACTTCAGCTAAAATCCTATGGCGATATGCTGCGGCAGATTCCACCGTTTCGATTGGTGGCTTTAAGTTTGGCATGACAATGGCCCTGGCAAACGTTTTGGCCGTGTCTAGAACTGTGGTGGCCAGGAAGTCGCCGTCACGCAAATGGAGATGCCAGTCGTCGGGTTGTCTAATTGTTAGCTGCACAAACGGGTCCTTTTATTCGGCTGTAGAATAGATGAAAAACGACTGGTATTCACGCCTTTGCGCTGTAGAACTCTGTTTCACGCGCAGCCTCTGCTATTATTCTTCAATTAATTTTCAATGGTTTCTCGTAGGATTTACGCTCAATGTCTGAGATTAATAAAGTCGTATTGGCATATTCTGGCGGATTAGACACTAGTGTGATTGTTCGCTGGTTGCAGGAAACGTATGACTGTGAAGTAGTAACGTTCACTGCAGATCTTGGTCAAGGTGAAGAAGTAGAGCCAGCTCGAGCGAAGGCAGAAATCCTTGGCGTGAAAGAAATTTACATTGAAGACTTACGGGAAGAGTTCGTTTCGGATTTCGTGTTTCCAATGTTTCGCGCGAATACAGTATATGAAGGCGAGTATCTGCTTGGAACATCGATCGCACGTCCGCTCATTGCTAAGCGTTTAATCGAAATCGCTGAGCAAACTGGGGCAGATGCGATTAGTCATGGAGCAACGGGGAAAGGTAATGATCAAGTCCGTTTTGAATTGGGCGCCTATGCGTTGAATCCCTCGGTTCAGGTGATCGCGCCATGGCGCGAGTGGGACCTTACATCTCGCGAGACTTTACTTCGCTACTGTGAAGCTCGAAATATTCCCGTAGAACAAAAACGGGGCGCGAAATCACCTTATTCGATGGATGCCAATCTTCTGCACATTAGTTACGAGGGTGCTGTTCTTGAAGATCCCTGGGCGGCTCCGGAAGAAACGATGTGGCGTTGGTCGGTCTCGCCCGAAATGGCACCAGATTTGGCTGAAGAGGTCGTGCTGGGATATGCAAATGGCGATCCAGTTAGCATTAACGGGAAAACTTTGTCGCCTGCCAACTTGCTAGCACAGTTGAATTTACTTGGTGGAAAGCACGGAATTGGACGTTTAGATATTGTTGAAAACCGCTATGTCGGGATGAAGTCTCGCGGATGTTATGAAACGCCGGGTGGAACAATTATGTTAAAGGCTCGTCGAGCGCTTGAATCCATTACTTTAGATCGCGAAGTAGCTCATTTTAAAGACAGCTTAATTTCGCGGTACGCGGACTTGATTTATAACGGTTATTGGTGGTCACCTGAGCGTAAAATGATTCAAACCGCAATTGATGAGTCTCAGTCTGTTGTTAACGGTGATGTTCGTTTGAAGCTTTACAAAGGCACTGTATTTGTGACTGGTCGTCGTTCTGAGCAGTCGTTATTCGATGAGGCAATTGCGACCTTCGAGGATGATGCTGGTGCGTACGATCAGAAAGATGCAGAAGGGTTTATTAAGCTTAATGCTTTGCGTTTGCGAACCGCAGCACGTAAAGGTCGCTCATTGCGTTAGGTTTTGGCTTTGTATTCGCAAAGGTCGGAAATTAAACATCTGACACATTCTGGTTTTCTTGCTTTGCAAACATAGCGTCCGTGAAGAATTAACCAGTGATGTGCGTCCTTTAGAAATGCTCTGGGGATCAAGCGCACCAGTCGATCCTCGACTTCTCTAACATTTTTTCCGGCAGCAATCCGAGTTCGATTGGCGATGCGGAAAATGTGAGTGTCGACTGCCATAGTAGGTTCGCCGAAAGCTGTATTGAGAACTACGTTGGCTGTTTTACGGCCGACTCCCGGCAGTGCTTCTAATGATTCGCGATCTCTTGGTATCTCACCGTTATGCTTTTCAATTAGTAAAGAGCAGGTTCTGATTACATTCTCAGCCTTTGAATTATATAGACCGATGGTTTTGATACATGATTTCACTTTATCAATGCCCATGGTTAATAACGCTTCCGGAGTATTGGCTTGCGGGAAAAGTTTACGAGTTGCGAGATTGACGGAAACATCCGTTGCTTGCGCGGAAAGTATGACCGCAATCAATAATTCAAACGGTGAGTTCCAATAAAGTTCGGTGGTTGGGTGTGGATTCTGCTCTTGTAGTCGGCGAAAAATTTCAGTTCGGATATGTTTGTTCACAGAATATCTCCGGTCGTTCTTACTCGACGTTCTGTGTGATCGTTTTGGTTGGTTGTTTGATGTCGATTCTTAACCCACTCGGTTAGAGCGCGATGCAAAGCGACCAGCAATCCCAGCGAAATGAAAGCGCCAGGTGGAAGAGCAGCTAGGATCAATGTACTGGATAATAATTCGCGAAGACCTCCTAAAGCGATGAGAACGAGAAAGAAACCAACTCCCTGTGCCGCGCCATCTAGTGTACTTATCCATACGGATTCTCGACGTGCCAGTGCTTCGGCTCTGCTTAGGATTAAGCAATTAGTAACGATTAAGGGTAAAAAAATTCCGAGAGATTGGTATAGGGGGTAGTGCAGAGCCTGGACTAAAAGCTCCGCGCAGGTGGTAAGCGCTGCAATTATGAGTACAAATACGGGCAGTCGAATAGCGTCTGGCACCAACGAGCGAATTAAACTGATCGATGCATTGGATAAGATTAATACAAAGATTGTAGCAAGACCAAGGCCCACAGCGTTTTCGAGAGTATTTGAAATTGCTAGTAGCGGACATAATCCGAGGAGTTGCACTAGGCCTGGATTTTGTGACCAAAGGCCATTTAACAAGATGGTTTTATAGTTCATGGCACAATCCCTAGCGCGTTAGGATATTCATCTAAATAGCGGAGGGTCTCCGCGAGTGCATTAATTACTGCGCGAGGTGTGATCGTTGCGCCGGTGAAAGCGTCAAATTGACCCCCGTCTTTAGTAATGGCCCAGAGCTCTGGCGTGATTGAGGCATAACTCATTCCATTAAACTGTAAAATCCAGTTTGTTTTGTCAGCATCAATCTTATCACCGAGACCGGGTGTTTCTCTGTGCTCAATCACTCGAAAGCCAGCGATTTTTTGATTTCGATCGAGGGCGAGCAGCATTTTTATAGGACCGTTATAGCCTTGATCCGTTGAGACTGGAATGATGACGCCCTCAGTCCTTGAATTTGCCTGGATCGGAGTAACTAGTAACGGGCTGATGAGTGATGAGGGGTAAGAGCCGGGTAAGGCCGTTAGTACCGCATGACCGATATGTGCATCAGACAGCAATGGTTCTGCTAGATCATGCAGGGCGTTAAGCCTCGCAGATTCTCTCGCCGCTTTGATCGCGGGTGCTGTTGAGACGTAAATAATGCCTACAAAAATACTTGTGATGACCCCGAAAAGAGTCAAGCGCCAGGCCATGATTTGCCTCCGGCGCCCTTGATGGCCGAGTTTCGCCCAAGAATTCTTGGGCGTGTGTAATGATCAATCATTGGTGCTGCAAAGTTCATAAGAAGTACTGAGAAGGCGATTGCGTCTGGATACTGGCCATAGGTGCGAATTGAATAAGTGAGAATGCCAACTCCGATTGCAAACCAGATTCTTCCTTTTGAACTGGTGGCTCCTGATACCGGATCAGTGAGGATGAAGAAGGCTGAAAAGACGGCGGCGCCGGCAAAAAGGTGAACTGAGACGGGGGTGCTAGTGTCAGGATCTATTGCAAAAAAGCTAGAAATTAAAATTAATGCGCCCAGAAATCCAACAGGAATATGCCAAGAAATGATCTTTTGATGAATTAGGAAAAGGCCACCCAATAAATAGGCTAAAGCAGTCCACTCAGCGCCGGCGATTAATCCTAACTTACTCCTTTCGAATAGTGGATAAGTGGCAATTTCAGAGGCAGTCATTCCTGCGAATTCGTTGCGGTAGAGACCTAACGCTGTCGCTCCAGTGTGTGCGTCGGACGAACTGCCAAGGAATGCCAAAATGGCATCAGCGAGCAGTGGTGGATTAAGTGGGTCCACCCAAAGTGTGGTCATTGCGACAGGCGCGGATACGAGCATGATTGCATAACCAAGCATGGCTGGATTTAGAGGATTTTGACCTAGACCACCGTATAGGTGTTTACCGAGGCCGACGGCGGAAACTGTCGCAAACATCGTTAACCACCAGGGTGCGGCTTGAGGCAGCGAGAGTGCAAGCAGGCAGGCTGTTAGTAGGGCAGAGTGATCTTTCAGTCTTGGCGCGATGGACCGACCACGCATGGCAAGACAGAGGCCTTCTGTTGTCCAAGCGGTAATAATCGCCATGACTAGATTCAGTAGCACGCCGGCACCAAAAACCCAGGTTGCTGTTATTGCACCCGGCACTAAGCTAAGTACGACGAGCCCCATCATATTTTTTGTTGTGGTCATGGGTTCGGTAATTTGCATTAGGGTGTATTCTTTTCCCGAAGTTTTCGTGCTTTGACGAGTGCATCAGTGGTTTGTTCGCGTCGAGCAACTCTTTTCGATGCGTCCTCTTGAGCCAACCGATCTAATCTCATTGTTCTTGCTTCAAAGCGAATTCGTGCTGACGCTGCAACCTGTTTATTGCGCGTGGCTTCGCGGTTTTGGAATCGGCCCAGACGAAACCATTCTGCGAGTGGGATGTGACTGGGGCAGACGTTGTTACATGCGGCACATTCGATGCAGTCGTCTAAGCCTTCGTGCTGCGCACGCTCAAGATTATCATTACTGAGGGCCAAATAGAGTTGTTGAGGCTGCAATTGGACGGGACAAGCTACAGCGCAATAACCACAGCGAATACATGGGTCTATCGAGTATTTTTTGATGGAATTTGCTAGTAGGCAATTGCTCATTTTTGTTATACCAGCATCAAGTGCTGTTGAGTTGAACCCCATCATTGGACCACCAACGGTAATATCTGTAATGCAATCAAATTTTGCCTCAGCAGACGTCAGTAAATGACGAATAGGTGTGCCGATTGGCGCGATTACGTTTCGGGGCCGGCCAATATATTCGCCTGTGATGGTTATAATCCGGTCGGTGGTTGGTTTCCCGTCTAGTGCTCGAGCAAGGGCGGCAAGAGTCCCTGGATTGTGTACCAGAATTCCTAAGTCAACTGGACGTAAGCCACTAGGTAACTCAACACCAAGTGTGAGCCAGACGAGCTGTCGTTCGCCTCCGGATGGGTATTTGGTTTCTATCACCACGATTTCGAAGGAATGATCAGCCTGAGAGGCTAATATAGTTTTCTTGATTTGATGCAGCGCGGCCGGCTTATTGTCCTCAATACCTATGACAATAGTCTTTACATTGAGTGCGCTTGCGAGCACGCAGGCCCCTTGGATCATCGAATGCGTATCGATCTGCATTACCGTATCATCTGCCGTGAGATACGGTTCGCATTCTGCCCCATTGATGATTAGTGTGTGGACTTTCTCTTCCCATTTCTTGTGACTTGGGAATCCAGCCCCGCCAAGGCCAAGAATGCCAGCCGCCCTGGCTCGCTCTTTGATCTCGCTTATATCCAACGGCAAAGATATTGGAGTGAGGTTATTTTCTTGTCGATTGGAGCCATCGGTTTTGAGCACAATGCAGGGGCTGAGAGCCTGAGAATTGTGGACGACTCTGCGCGGTTCGATAGATGTAATGTGGCCCGCTCGAGAAGCGGCGTGAAGGATACCAGACTTGCATTCGATGATGGGCGTGCCTTGTGCGACTGCTTGCCCGATCTTGATTAGTATTTTTCCGGGGCCACCCCCGGAGAAATGTATCGGGAATATAAGTTCTTTTGGCGTATCTGTAAAAGTGCACGGCTCTTGAGTGGATTCGGCCTTGTGTGCTTCTACAAAAATACCGCCGCGCAAAAAACTCTTTTGTTGACGAACTCGAAGTTTAACCATGTTTGATCGCCAACGGACTAGACCTATCTGTGGCTATTAGAGGTGGTGAGGCAGGTATCCAGTGATCTTTCCTGAGCGGTCTTGGGATCAACTTGATGCAATCCACTGGGCAGGGTTCAATGCAGAGATCACAGCCTGTACACTGGTCAAAGATAACTGTGTGCATTAATTTTGCTGCCCCAATGATTGCGTCGACTGGGCAGGCCTGTATGCACTTTGTGCATCCAATACAGTCCTCTTCAATAATTACTGCGACCTTATCTTGAGAAGCTGCTTCAGGATCGGCATCGAGAGATGTGGTTGGTAAGCCCAGTAAATCGGCTAGTCGATCCACAGTGTTTTGGCCACCGGGCGGGCAGCGATTAATCGATTCACCTGAAATGATAGCCTTAGCATATGGCTGGCATCCGGGGTATCCACATTGTCCGCATTGGGTCTGTGGTAGTAGTGCATCGATCGATTCGATGATGGGATTACTTTCAATCCGGAAACGTTTCGCTGCAAAACTAAGCAGTATGCCTCCGGCCAATGTGACGATGCCGAGACCGAGTACTCCCGCTCCAAGAGTCATGATTCCATCAGTCACAATCGAATCATCCCTGAAAAACCCATAAAAGCTAACGCCATGAAGCCTGCCGTGATTAATGCTATCGATGCTCCGCCAAAAGGTCTTGGGATATCGGCCAGTTCGAGGCGCTCTCGAACCCCTGCAAATAAAATTAATACTAGCGAAAAGCCGAGTGCTGCTCCGACCCCAAAAAATGCTGACTCCAATAATGAATGTGCGCGGTTGGTATTGAGGAGTGCGACCCCGAGTACTGCGCAGTTTGTGGTAATCAGGGGTAGGTAAATGCCGAGCACGCTATGCACGAGTGGCGATGTTTTTTTGAGGGCTAGTTCTGTGAACTGCACTGCGACTGCGATTGCTACAATAAATGCGAGGGTGCGAAGCCAGAGTGCATCAAGCGGAATTAAAAGAAGGGCCTGGATCGTATAAGCGACGACGGACGATAATGTTAGGACAAAAGTGGTCGCGAGAGACATGCCAAGCGCGGTTTCAATTCGACCAGAAACACCCATAAATGGACATAGACCCAGGAACTGAACGAGTACAAAATTGTTGACTAGCGCAGCTGAGACGATAATTAGTGAGATCTCTGTCAAATCGCCCCCTCCATTCGATTTTAGCGAATACGTTGCCCCGGTTTAGCCCCTTTGTCAGGTTCAATCAAATAAATTTCTTTGCCCCCTGGGCCTGCTGCAAGGACCATACCTTCGGAAATGCCGAACTTCATTTTACGTGGAGCAAGGTTCGCGATTAAAACAGTATCACGACCAATTAAATCTTCTGGTCGGTACGCTGACTTAATCCCGCTGAAAACTTCACGTCTAGTGCCGCCTAAATCTAATGTGAGCTTAAGTAGTTTATTTGCACCTTCTACCGATTGGGCATCGATGATCTTAACAATTCGTAAATCAATTTTATTAAAGTCATCAATAGTACATTCCTTTTCAAGAGGTTCGATAACCAAGTTATGTTCTGTCTGGGTCGTTGGATCTACTTTTTCAATCTGGATCATAGCTTCAATATCTTTCATTTCGATGCGTGTTAAAAGCGGCCTGAATTCTGCAATATAATGATTTAAGAGAGTATCGTTTAGGGTGTCATAATTGAGTGAACTCACGTTTAAAAATGTGCAGACTTTGTTAGCTATTTCGGGAATCACTGGGGAGAGATAGAGAGATAATAAACGAAACGCATTTAATGCCGTTGTGCAGATTGGCTGTATTTGTTGCAATGTCGCTTCGTTTTTGGCTAATTGCCACGGCGCCATTTCAGCGATCCAGGCATTCACGTCATCGGTTAGTGCCATGATCTCTCGAGTTGCCTTGGCGAATTCGCGGGCTTCGAAGGCGGATGTGATGTCTGGTGCTTTGGCCCGAATAGCCTCCAGCAGAACTGGATTCGCGAGTTCAGACCCTAACTTACCATCAAATTTTTTATGGATGAATCCGGCTGTTCGACTTGCAATATTTACGAGTTTACCGACCAAGTCCGAATTAACCTTCTGCACGAAGTCATCAAGTGATAAGTCGACGTCTTCAACCCGTGCCGATAGTTTGGTGGCAAAGTAATAGCGAAGATATTCAGGGTCGAGTTGATTTAAATAGGTGCGCGCATTTATAAAGGTGCCTCGTGACTTTGACATTTTACGGCCATTGACTGTAACAAACCCATGTACATGAACCCCTGTAGGGGTTCGAAAATTTGCTTGTGAGAGCATTGCTGGCCAAAATAAACAGTGAAAATTCACGATGTCTTTGCCAATAAAATGATAGACCTCGGCGTTAGAGTCTGTATCCCAGACACTATTAAAATCGAATTCATTAGAATCGCACCATTCCTGAAATGCGCCCATATATCCAATCGGTGCGTCGAGCCAAACATAGAAATATTTTCCTGGATGATTCGGGATCTCAAATCCGAAGTAGGGAGCATCACGAGAAATGTCCCAGTTTTTTAGACCTCCATCAATCCATTCAGTAAGTTTATTGGCAACCTCAGGTTGCAGGCGGCCTGAGCGAGTCCAATTACGTAAAAATTCCGTGTGTTGACCGAGCTCAAAAAAAAGATGCTCAGAATCTTTAAGAATCGGGGTTGCGCCGGAAAGTGTAGATTTAGGATCCTTCAGTTCGCTTGCATGATAGGTCGCTCCGCACGCCTCACAGTTGTCGCCGTATTGATCATCTTTGCCGCACTTAGGACAGACTCCTTTCACATATCGATCTGCCAAGAAAAGCTGTTTTTCGGTATCGAATAGTTGCGAGATTGTTTTTACGGAAATACCACCGGCCTCACGAACTCTGTTGTATATTTTTTCTGAGTAATGCTTGTTGGTATTGGTGTGGGTAGATGAATAGTGATCAAAGTTAATATGAAACCCTTTAAAATCAGCTTCGTGCTCTTTCTTAACGTCGGCGATCAAAACTTCCGGAGTCTGTCCGAGTGATTCAGCTCTAAGCATAATTGCGGTACCGTGAGCGTCATCGGCACAAACATAGATGCATTGATGGCCTGATTGCTTTTGGAATCGAACCCAGATATCGGTCTGAATATATTCCAGCATATGGCCGAGATGGATCGAGCCATTAGCGTAGGGAAGCGCGCTTGTGACTAAAATGGTTCGTTTGTCATTCGGCACAGAATGGGTTCCTTGTTGAATGGCAAGTCAATCCCCAAGTATACCGACAGTCGGCTTATATTGCGCCGCTTGCATTTAAAATGGAGATTATTTTGTCTACGTCTATCCAAGATCGCGTAAAGTCAATTTTGGCCGAACATGATGATCCATATTTGGGTGGTAATTTGGCCCAAAGTGGGCTGCTCAGTCGTTGTGAGCTGCATGAGTCGAATTTAGAGATCGATCTGACTTTTCCTTATGCCATGGCAGGTATGACGCGTGCGTTGATAAGCCAATTGAGTCCTAGATTCGAGGCATTAAAAGGTGTCGAGGATCATTTTATTCGGATTAAGCATTTGGTGCCCGTTATTCCAGCTCGTGAAGGGACTGAGGCTATACCCCAAGTCCGTCAGATTATTTGCGTTGCATCAGGCAAGGGTGGTGTGGGTAAATCCACTACTGCTGTCAACTTGGCATTAGCATTGCAGGCTGAGGGAGCTCGGGTTGGTCTGTTAGATGCTGATATTTATGGACCTTCCCAGGCCCTAATGTTGGGTGTTCAAGGGCAGCGGCCAAAGGTTCTTGACGGAAAAACCTTTGATCCGGTAATTGCACATGGCATTCGGGTTATGTCGATGGCATTTTTGTTGACGGAACGAACTCCGACCATTTGGCGTGGACCGATGGTTAGTGGTGCGTTTACCCAGATGCTTAGGCAAACAAATTGGGGTGAACTTGATTATTTAGTGATTGATTTACCACCCGGCACAGGCGATATTCATCTGACACTTAGCCAGCAAGTTCCTGTCAATGGCGCTGTGATCGTAACAACACCCCAAGATATAGCTCTTATGGATGCGAGGCGTGGAATCGAAATGTTTCGCCGTGTGGAGGTCCCTGTGGTCGGTGTTGTTGAAAATATGTCACTGCATCATTGCTTAAATTGTGGACATGCCGAACATTTGTTTGGGGAAGGTGGTGGCGAAAGAATTGCTTCCGAATACAATACTGAACTTCTTGGGGCATTGCCGCTTGATCGCGGAATTCGTGAGCAGACAGATCTTGGTAAGCCGTCTGTTGTGCATGACCCCGATGGGGCAGTGGCTCAAGCATACCGGGATATTGCTCGTCGGACTGGAGCAAAACTGGCGCTCTTCGCGGAGCAGCAGTTAGGCAGCGGTCTCATCACGAAGACTCAAGGAACTAGCGAATAACTCATGACAATTAAATCAGACCGCTGGATTCAGGCTATGGTTGAATCCGATCAAATGATTCAGCCCTTCGAGCCTGGACAGGTAAGGGAACGAGATGGGCAGAAATTAATTTCATATGGGACGTCAAGTTACGGCTACGATGTTCGGTGTGCTAATGAATTTAAAGTATTTACGAACATCCACTCTGCAATTGTAGACCCGAAGAATTTTGATGAAAAAAGCTTTGTCGATATTCAGGCTGATGTTTGCATTATTCCACCGAATTCTTTTGCTCTGGCACGAACGGTTGAATACTTTAGGATTCCAGAGGATGTTCTGACCATTTGCCTTGGTAAGTCAACGTATGCACGTTGCGGGATTATTGTTAACGTCACGCCGCTTGAACCGGAATGGGAAGGGCACGTGACGCTTGAATTTTCAAATACAACTACTTTGCCAGCAAAAATATATGCCAATGAGGGCGTTGCACAGATGCTGTTTTT
>TARA_B110000305_G_scaffold240035_1_pt1 | contig 70360 bp, 85 predicted proteins | sample TARA_B110000305 | Tara Oceans TARA_B110000305 (sample SAMEA4397930) | marine metagenome | biome: Polar Biome; feature: [SRF] surface water layer (ENVO:00010504); material: water (ENVO:00002006), including particulate matter (ENVO:01000060) such as... | depth 5 m | reverse complement strand
TTTTTTTTTTAAAAGTTTTCTGCAGTAGGTTTTTATACGCATTAGTCACTAAGTATAAAGTACTAGGCGGCTAAGTGTTTTTATCTAGCTATGGGTTTTGGGACCATTGCTGAAAAGTAGATATGCCCGAATAAAAGTGGGTTAAATACATGGTATTGACATTTCACGATAATACCACTAGGAAGCACACACCAAAATTTATTCATATCCATATTAACAAGTTCACCGAACTCGTTACTTTGTGCCTCTTCCACTTTAATTCTATGCAGTTTTAATTGTGTTTTCTTGCCTGTATTTTCTTTTAAAATAATCTCTGCAAAGGGTTTACTGTTTCTCACAGAATCACACTCTGATTCACTCAAGATATAATTGGCTATATCATAATGAATTTTTTTGTAATTGTGCAAGTACCTATAGATATTTGCAGTGTCAACATAGGGAAGCGCTACTCCATGTTGCAAAACCTCAAATCCATTAGCAATGCTTTTAACTTTAAAACTTCGGGTACTATCTTCATGATTAATGACCGTAACAGAGGTGATTTCTTCAAGAGGGACTTTGAAAATATTTGTACAGACCCATTTTCTTGAATCTGCAAAAAAGTTAGGCTCTATAATACCGTTTAAACCTTTTATTTTCATCATAACAGGCTCTGCACTTTTTCCACTTTGTTTAGAGTCTAGCAGCATGATTTGTCCATAATGATCAGGTGCAGATGGACCGATATACCAAGTCTTAGACCATTCTTTATTTACATAGAACTCAACCTTCGTATGCGACGAAGCCATTTTATTCGTAAAATTCTGATGAGAGTTTTTAGATAAGTAGCCCTTGAATTCTATGTTTTTTGCGACATTAAGGATATTGTAAGCGTATTCTTGTGTTACACATCCTCCATTCTTGTCCTGCCAAACACCGTCTTTTTTTTGAATTTCAAAGGATTCTTGAAAAGGATCCGTAATTCTAATTTTAGTGACCATCGCAGTATCTTTAATTGCGAAGTCAATTAATTCACTGCTCGAGTTTTTATCCTCATTTAGGATATTATAAGTGTAATAGGCGAGGCCCAAGACACAGATTAATCCAAAAGCCACTGTCAGTATTTTTTTTACGTTCATAGGTGTAAATTAATTCGTTGTATATTTCCTCTTCCTTCTATAATTCATGAGCAAGCCCAGGAAAATAATTAGAGAAATGGGAACCAATAAATTCATGGTTTTATAATAATTTGCATTGACCTGTACTTTAACTTTATCAATTTCTCGAACATCAATTTGTCTGCTACGAATATCTAACATGTAATTATCTCCCATCATAAAATCTACAATGTTTAAAAAGAAATCTTGATTGCCAATCGCTCGATTGGTATTCAGAGATATGTCGTCCGAATTGGTTTTTAACTCATTGAATCCTTTGAAATCGGGTTTAGGGCCATTTCTTGTTTGTGTCATTCGATAAGAATTGGCCAGAAAAGTTCCATTACTAACCACAAATATCTTGGAATCTTCCTTGCTTTCACTTAAAAATTTTGAATTTGGATTATTAATAAAGTCAGCTACGATTCTATTATTAAAATAAGAACTGTACTTTCCATTGGATGTTGCTGCAAAACAGAGGGAACTTGTATTCTTTTCTTTAGTATTTAATACTGGATTTATTGGGTCAAAATTTGACGCCATATTTAATTCAACAATAGGAGCAAGTCCTGTATAGTTGGCGTTTTTAGAGCTTATTAAAACAGGGGTGACATTTTCTTTTATAGGCACAATTTGGTTTGCAAACTCAAGTGCTACAGGTTCAATGTTTTTAACCGTAGGGTGTTTCGAGTTTGTAGACATGATTTGATAAAACCAATCTATCTTACTTTCTTTAAACCGTCTATCGAACTTTGGAATTGAATTTACATCCATGATTAGATTATCCTTTATTTTAAAGCCATAATCGAATAAAAGATCGTTGAGACGGATGTTTTTTCTTTCTGAATGTGTAAATCCCTGCCTAATTAAGGTATCTCTATTTATTTCTAATGTATTCATAAAGCACATGAGTTCTCCTCCGCGCATTACAAATTGGTCGATGAGGTACAAGTCTTTATCTGAAAATGGACGCTGAGGATCGGCAATAATAAGACCATCGAAGTCATCAAGTGCATGAATGTTGTTTTCTAGTTCAAGCTCTTTTAGGTTGTAATAGGGAGCGATAAGAAGTCGGGCAATTTTAGTCTCATATTGATTGAGTTCACCGTGTCCTTGTAAAAATGCAATTTTCTTCTTCTTTATAGTGGAAAGTCTTCTTAATGCAGAAATTAAATTGTATTCTAAGTCGTTCAGTCCCTTTTCAACAACCTCAGTCATTTGACTTAAAGCGAAAGGGCGATCAATAGATGTCCCCGGCAAAAGCTGCACTACTGTTTCTTGTGGAATACCATTTAAAGTAAATGACAATACAGCTCCAGGCCACAACATGAGCTTGGTTTCTTTTGAGTTTTTAGCAAATTTGATTTCCATTGGTAAGATACCTCCACCTTTATTATAAATCTGCTCAAAAAGTAATTGTTTGTCTTCCTCAGAGCCTTCATTTGGATTAATGAAGGTGTATTCTATTCGGTCTCCAGTATAGCTCTTAAAGTCCTTTAGCTTCTCTTCTAGGGAATTCCGATAGGATCTTAGTTCTGAAGGCAATTCACCATCTAAATAGATTTTAATACTGATTCGGTTTTCTAAGTTTTTAATCTTTTCGAGATATGTGATTGTTCCATCTGCGAGTGAGTATCTTTTGTCAGCAGTCATATCAATTCTAAAAGAGGTATAATGCCCAATGATATTGATGAAAACAATTCCAATCAAGATGATAGAAAAAATCATCCATTGGTAAAAGTTGAATTTCTTTAAATTAGGGTTCATCTTTTTAGTGTTTTAATGGCAGCATGGGCCGCAAAGAGAAACAAAAATATTACGGAAAGAAAAAACAAAATATCCTCGCTCACCAAGACACCTTTTTTAATTGAATCATAGTGAAATGCTAAGCTTAAATACTTGATTACATAATCCAGTGCGCCAAGTTGACCAAAGTCACCTAATAAATTTAATCCATCAAAAAGAAACCAACATAAAAACATGGATACAATGAAGGCAATGATTTGGCTGCTCGTTAATGCCGATGCAAAGACTCCGATAGCAACAAATGTACTCCCCAAAAGCAAGAGGCCGATGTATGAGGTTAAGGTTGCTCCCCCATCAATGATCCCAATGGGTTTTCCCAAATAAAACATTGTGATGTAGTAGCTTATTGTTGGTAATAGGGCAATTAAAAGTAAAGTAACCCCAGCTAAATATTTTGCCATAAGAATCCCAAAGTCGGAAATCGGTCGTGTGAACAATAACTCAATGGTTCCCGTTCTTCTTTCTTCTGCAAAAGATTTCATGGTAATGGCGGGGATCAGGACAAGAAAAATAACGGGAGATAAATTAAAGAATGGAATTAGGTCAGCCTCAGATCCCTCCAGAAGATTAGTGTTATACGCCAGAATCCAATGAAATAACCATGAAGCGATTAAATAGATTAAGACAAATACGTATCCTATGGTTGAACTTAAAAAACTACTTAATTCTCTGAAATACAAAGCGCGCATGTCCTATTTTAATTTCCTAAAAGTAACAAATTTCAGTGCACTCACTTCAATATTTTTTTCAAGAATGAATTGTTGATTCAGCTTCAGGTTTTTTTGCTAGCTAAGTTTTTTTAAAAATCCATCAAAATAAACTTCTTGACTCCAAGCTTCTGGTTTCTCACAAAAAAGGGGTTTTATTTTTGACCATAATTCTGTGAATATTTCTGATTCCCGATAGGTGTTTAAAGCCTCTTCATTCTCCCAGTGGCTATAGGTCATTATCAAATTAGAATTTGAAATACCTTTTAACAACTTCATTCCTTTACAGCCTGGGAATGCGGCAATTTTCAATTTGTGCTCGTCAAAATATTTAAAGAAGATATCTAAATGCGATGGAGAAATAGTGAGCTTTACAATACGTACGAGCATTAAAATAGGATTTCTGTTCGCGAGCCCGCTGGCGTTGATTCTATACGAAGTCGGTCCCCCTGCTTAACGCCAAAAAGATTGTCCGCACCACCGGTACTTTGACGAGCACCACGATTTATTGCGATTTCTAGAAGGTTGTTTTCATTGAAAAGCGCAACGCGTTCTCCCTGTTGAACGGCATTATAGGTATCACTTATGTGGTCGATATAATATTTTTCATTCGCAAACTTAATAGAGTAGGGTGCATCAGGGGGTAGTCTGTCAAAATCTGCTTTCGAAATATTGGTAATTAAATTCCCAAATGAATCGATGTGAATTACGATGCCTCTAATCATAAACTCTTCAATCACAGCTCTAGGAATGAGTGCTTTTTTATATTTATTTACGGCCTCAGCAAATGAACTGAATCGTTCTTTGTTCATTATCTTTTTTGCAAGAGGCACAAAGCAGTTCTTCATAGGATACTTGAGTTCTAACAAGTTTTTCTTATCGACCATATATCTCCAGAGCTCTTGTGGTTCATTGTCGTCAAGAAATGCGCCGAAAAATCCATTATCATTTGATATGAAATATTGATTATTGAATTTCATAACGGTCGGATAGCTTGATACAAAGCTAGTTGCATCTGAATATTTAGGGGGTTCAATCAACGGTTCGCTATCAACTCCAATCAAATGTATGGTTCCGTCAGGAAAATCCTTATAGCAACATTGCAATTGAAATGCAGCACTAGCAATATCAAAAGGTTTGATTGAATGAGAGACATCAACAATTTGAATTCCGACCATTGCTTTAAGGATCGCTCCTTTTAAAGCTGCTACATAGTAATCTTGTAGACCTGTATCTGATGTTAATGTAAGGATTTGCATCAGGATTGTAGATTCATTATTCTAATTAAATTGATAATTTTACCAAAAGTAATGGAATATAAAAAAAAACCGGCTAAAAGCAAATAAAATAAGTTGATGGAAGGCTCACGAAAGATACTCGTTAAATCGACAAATCCTGTAGAATTTTTTGGTGTAAATAACACGAATTTAAAGTACTTAAGAAAGTGTTTTCCTCAGCTTATTATAGCTTCTCGTGGAAATACCCTTACCCTTTCAGGTGATAATATTATAATTGACCAATTTGAATATAAAATTGGATTGCTTTTGAAGCATCTAGAAAAATATAAAACCCTTTCCGAGAATAACATTGACAATTTAATGTTGGACGATGGTGCGAGTTTAGTTGGGGAAGAAAAAAACTCAGATGTAATATTACATGGAAATGGGGGCTCTAAAATAAGAGCAAGAACAATTAATCAAAAGAAACTGGTTAGTGCAATTGAGAAACACGACATGGTTTTTGCTGTAGGTCCAGCAGGCACAGGGAAAACTTATACGGCAGTTGCATTGGCAGTAAAAGCGTTAAAAGCAAAAGAAGTCAAGCGAATTGTTTTGACACGTCCAGCTGTAGAGGCTGGAGAGAATTTAGGTTTTCTGCCAGGGGATTTAAAAGAAAAGCTAGATCCATATTTAATGCCACTTTATGATGCGTTAAGAGATATGATTCCAGCTGAAAAACTTGAAGAAATGCTTCAGTATGGCGTCATCGAAATTGCCCCTTTGGCATTTATGCGAGGAAGAACACTAGATAAAGCATTTGTAATTCTTGATGAGGGACAAAACACAACAATGATGCAAATGAAAATGTTTCTTACGCGAATGGGTACGACAGCCAAGTTTATCATTACTGGGGATATGTCTCAAATTGATTTACCTTCGCGTCAAAAATCAGGCTTGTCTTTTGCTCTTGATACTTTGAAGGATGTAAAAGAAATCGGGGTGATAAGGCTTGACAAAAATGATGTTGTCCGAAATAAATTAGTAACAAAGATTATTGAGGCTTATGAAAAATATGATTCAGCATTAAATAAGTAATAAATGAAAGCGTTAACGAATTCCAGTTTTAATTTTAAGGGGCAAAAATCCGTTTACAACGGAAAAGTACGTGATGTTTATCATCTTGAAAATGATGTCTTGGTCATGGTCGCGTCAGATCGTATTTCTGCATTTGATCATGTCTTACCTAAAGGAATCCCATTTAAAGGACAAGTACTAAATCAGGTAGCGGCCTTGTTTTTAGAGGCGACATCTGATATCGTTCCTAACTGGTTGATTGCAACACCAGATCCGAATGTAGCAGTAGGTAAAGCATGTGATCCTATACGTGTTGAGATGGTGATTCGCGGATATCTTGCAGGTCATGCCGCAAGAGAATATAAAGCGGGTAAAAGAACCTTATGCGGTGTTACTATGCCAGAGGGAATGAAGGAGAATGACAAATTTCCTCATCCCATAATTACACCGGCAACTAAAGCAGATGAGGGACATGATGAAGATATTTCTAGGGAAGCGATCATCGCAAATAAGATTGTTCCTATTGACATCTATGAGAAGTTAGAATTGTATACGAGACAATTATTTGAGAGGGGGACGGAAATTGCAGCCAAACAAGGATTGATTCTTGTCGACACGAAATATGAATTTGGACTCCTAAATGGAGATATCATTTTAATCGATGAAATACATACCCCTGATTCTTCTCGGTATTTTTATCAAGATGGTTATGAGCAAAGACAAGCCGAGAACATTACACAGAAACAACTTTCCAAAGAGTTTGTAAGGCAATGGTTGATTGAAAATGGATTTCAAGGTCTAGAGGGCCAGGAGATGCCGATTATGCCTGATGAGTTTGTTCAGGTTGTTTCCAATCGATACATAGAACTTTTTGAAAAAATAACAGGGAAATCATTTCAAAAGCCTGATAACCAAGATATTCCAATGAGGATCGATCTAAACATCACACAATACCTCGAATCAAATACCTAAATTTATCGAATGTCAGTACATAAAAATGTTAAGAAAGTAACCACCCATACGCTTCAAGAGATGAAGAATTCGGGCGAAAAAATATCAATGCTAACCGGCTATGATTTCTCTATGGCAAAAATTATAGATGAATCGGGTATGGATATTATTTTGGTTGGAGATTCTGCATCTAATGTCATGGCAGGACATGAAACGACATTGCCTATTACTTTGGATCAGATGATTTATCATGCGTCCTCTGTTGTTCGTGCTGTTAAAAGGTCTTTGGTGGTTGTCGACATGCCCTTTGGTTCTTATCAGGGGAATTCTATAGAGGCTTTGTCTAGTGCAATTCGAATCATGAAGGAGTCAGGTGGTCATGCTGTTAAAATGGAGGGGGGAAAAGAAATTTTAGAATCTATTCAAAGAATTTTAACCGCCGGAATTCCAGTAATGGGCCATCTAGGTTTAACGCCTCAGTCAATTTATAAGTTTGGGACCTATATTGTTCGTGCAAAAGAAGAGCAAGAAGCGTTGAGTTTAATTGAAGACGCCAAGGCCTTAGAGGCGGCAGGATGCTTTGCTATTGTTTTGGAAAAGATACCTTCAACCCTTGCAAAGAAAGTTGCGGAAACCGTTTCTATACCGATTATTGGAATAGGTGCTGGTGGTGATGTTGATGGCCAAGTTCTTGTAGTTCATGATATGCTTGGAATTAATAATGAATTTAATCCGAGATTCTTGAGGAAATACAACAATCTTCATGAACAAATGCGCACGGCTTTTGAAGATTACATTAAGGATGTTCGTAGCGGAGATTTTCCAAATGCATCGGAACAATACTAAATGAGAGTCTTTTATTTGGCTTTATTATTGTTTGCAGTTTCCTGCTCAAATAGACCAAATACATCTCCCTTAAAATTAGCGGATAATATTTGTCAGTACAGTGAATGGCTGAGAATATTTGAATCAGATAGTCTTGTAACGATCGAGATCGTTAATCCAGATTTACCGAAGGATGTTCTTGTTATTTCTCTGCCGAAAACCGGTAAATTCGATAGGATTAGTAGTTCAAAAGAGTTTTTTTTTCTAAAACCAATCACTAAATTCGCCTGTCTTTCGAGCACACACATAGGGATGCTCAGTATTTTGGGGTTGGAAAAAAACGTTGTTGCCGTATCTGATATTAAATATGTGAGTAACGCCCAAGTAAGAGACAACTTCAATAAGGGAAAGGTTCGGTCATTAAATAATGAACAAGGAATAAGTCCCGAGGCTGTATTAGCCACAGGTGCAGAAATTGTAATTTACAGTAGTTTTTCAAAGGAGTTTCCAAATGAATTTGCATTAAGAAAGGCAGGAGTGAGCTGTATTCCGAATTTTGACTGGAGAGAGAAGCATCCTTTGGGTAAGGCAGAATGGTTATTACTTTTTGGCTATTTGACCGGAAATGGAAAACAAGCAAAGGAGAAATTCGTTGAGATTTGTTCGAATTATAAGCGTAGTGAACATTCTGCAGCTGGTCAAATTGATTCTACTTTGATGTTTTCAGGGAATCTTATGGGTGATTTTTGGTATGTACCTGGCGGCAATAGCTTTCAAGCTAAGTTATTTAAGGATGCAGGATTAAATTATGTCTTTTTAAACCATAAAGGAACAGGTAGCACATCTTTGGCATTTGAAACCATATTGAATCGGACCTCTGAAGTCTCGTTATGGTTGAATCCCGGTTTTTCTAGTAAAAAGGAAATTTTACGCTCAAACCCAAAAGCAAAATTTTTAAATATTTTAAAAAAAGGCAAAATCTTCTGTTATTCTCACGATCCTAATAAATTTTGGGAACTCTCAGCATGCAGGCCAGATTTGGTGCTGTCCGATTATACTAAAATGAAAAAAGCCAGTAAAAATAATATGGACAGCTTATTTTTTTACAAATTAGTGGAATGAAAATGTCAGCGTCTCATAAAACACTATTTGTGATATCGGGAGTATTTCTTCTGATACTGTCATGTCTTGGTTTAGTGAGGGGAGAGGTGCAAACCTCTTTGTCGGATGTGCAAGAGGCCTTTTTTCATTATTCAGATTCAGATTTGCGCCATATAGTGATTCAAGAGTTTAGATTACCGCGGGTTGCAATGGCAATTATTGCCGGGGCGTCGCTATCGGCAGCGGGAATGCTCATGCAAACCCTTTTTCAAAATCCTTTAGCAGGTCCTTATGTTTTAGGGATAAATTCTGGGTCCAGCCTTCTAGTGGCACTAGGGACCTTATCCGGGATTTCATTTTTTTCCACCGAAGTAGGGGTAATAGGGTCAGCTCTGTTAGGTGCTTTCATTTTTGGTGTTTTCATTTTGTTAAGCTCTGTCTACTTGCGCAACCAGATCAGTTTATTGTTATTTGGTATAATGCTTGGAAGCTTCGTGTCGGCGATCATCACAATATTGCAAGTAACGGCACATGCACAATCCTTAAAGGCATTTACGTTATGGTCAATGGGTTCTCTACAAGCCGTTGAGCTTCGTCAAATCCCGTTGATATTAGTTGTTTTTGTTATTGCCATTGTCCTTTCCTTTTTAATAGTAAAGCCATTGAATATTTTAGTCTTAGGTGAAGAAGCCGTCAAGCTTATGGGGTATCGAGTCAAACGATTGCGATGGATGATTGTTCTTATTACAGCACTATTCACGGGGCTTGTTACGGCTTACTGCGGTCCGATAGCCTTCGTTGGCTTAGCGATACCTAACTTATCTAGAATTCTTTTAAAAACACAGCGACATGGTGTCCTGTTGTTTGCGAACCTCTTATTCGGTGCTCTATTTTTAGTTGCTTGTGATGCTTTAATTCAACTATTTAGTAATAGTATGCTAATTCCAATTAATGGGTTGACCTCATTAATTGGAGCCCCTTTTGTGATATTCATTCTCATTAAAAAATTGAAATGATAGCGCTTAAAAACTTAACTATTGGATTTGATCATGAATTATTCTCAGTGCATGACTTTAATTTTGAAATAGGACGTGTTTATAGTATTCTGGGTAGAAATGGAATTGGAAAGTCCACTTTGTTAAGAGCTATAGCAGGACTTAATAGCCCTTTAAAGGGATCGGTTTTAATTGAAAACAATGACATAGTAAACATGTCCGGAAAGGCGGTTGCTCAAAAAATAGCATTTGTTAACTCGAACCCGTTGGGTGTTTCTCACTTGCCTGTGGATGAGTTTTTATTGCTTGGAAGGTCTAATTTCACCTCAATTTGGGGTGCTTATTCGAAAGATGACTTGGATATTTTGGCACACACTAAAATGCTTTTTCAAATCGAGCATCTCGGCATGAAGTATACCAATCAATTAAGTACAGGGGAGCTTCAACTATGTGCAATAGCCAAGGCTTTTATTCAAGGTTCCGATATGATCTTGCTCGACGAACCAACCTCAGCCTTAGATTATTCAAATAAAAGAAAGATTTACGATTTGCTTCTTCGTCAAGCATCGGAATATAAAAAGGGAATCATTTTAACTACCCACGATATTGAATTGGCATTTAAGTATGCTTTTAAATTCCTCTTGATCAATTCTCGATCTAAGACCCTTGAAAAAATAAGTTCATTCAGCGAGGCCGAGAAAGAGTTTTTAATTTAAGACTTTATTTAACTTCCTTGACTGTTTTTTTTCTTTGAAAGAAAATGAAATAGGGCGGTTGCTATTGCACCTCCTACAACAGAAGTAATAATGTTTTTAAAGGTGAAAACAAAGTCGGAATTTCCTTTTAGGGTGTAAGGCGCAAAGAGGAGAACTAGCGTAATCATAACAAAATAGATAATGAGATACCTTTTCATATCATATTATTTAAATATAGAAAAATCAAAAGTTTCAATCTTGCGATGAACTGTGCCATCTATTCCTTTATATCCCATTGCCCCACCTGCCCCACTATACCCTTTTCGACCAGACTGCTGGCCAGGTAGCGGAGTCCCTTCTAACCCTGTTTTACCAGCAGTACCATGACTGCCATACTTTCCACCTTTGACATTCGTTGTTATCGAATGTTCTATATCGGTGCAATTTGTATGAATATAAAGTATGAGACGACCACCATTTCCACCATTTCCGCCATTTCCACCATTTCCACCATTTCCCGCATTTCCAGGAGACTTTACTTTGTCATTTTTAATTTCACCATTTTTTCCATTACCTCCATTACCGCCGTCACCACCATTTCCGCCATTCCCGCCTGATAAATTAAAGTGGATTATATTCTTTTCAGACATTTTATAAGAATAAGTAAGGCCTTCTTCTTTACTTGTCATTCTGATATAATACAGGGCACTATCTTTCCATATATGAGCTGTAAAATCTCTAGCTGATTCACCATTTATACCGTGTGTACCGTCAGCTCCATTTTTCCCGTCTCTAAATAATAAGGGGGTACGTCTGTTCTTTTGGTCGACACCATTTCCCCCGTTGGTCCCACCCAATAAAACGTTCAATGGGCCCATATAGTTAAGTCTTATTGAGTCTTTAGAGCTATATGTATCTTTCTTGTCACTAAAATAAAGAGTCATTTTACATAAGTCATCGGAAAAAAACTGAGGACGTTTTGTAATGATAAAGTCATTGGAATTATTTACTTGCTTTAAATCACTTGAGATAATTGAAAAGCGATTTCTACCTTCCACAGAATGTAACTTCCCGTCATAGGTCTCGATGATCACCTCGCCATTAATTGTTGATCCGACATTGATGTTTTGGTTAGGACTATATTCGAAATACATAGAATGTATTTGACTTGTTTTTATTGTTTTTAGATTTCCACATGAGGTGGTGAAAATGATGACAAAGAGTATAGAAAATGTATTTTTTAATTTCATTTTTTTATCAATTATTTAAAGAGTCTCTTTATAGTCAGCCATATAATTTTTAGGTCCTGTGTCAGTCCAGGATTTTTTAAATACTTCTGATTTATCAAAATTTTATTGGGCATTACTTCATCTATATATGTTTTTTTTGGGTCACTTGATTGGGCCAATATTTCATTTTCATTAAAATATTCAATTGACGCATAGTCCGTGATCCCAGGTTTTACATTGAGAACCTTTGCTTGTTCTTGCGTATATAATTCAACGAATTCCCTTACCTCTGGTCTCGGTCCAACAACACTCATGTCTCCAATGATGACATTTAAAAATTGAGGAAACTCATCTATCTTAAATTTACGAATAATATAACCAATTTTGGTGATTCGTGAATCATTCATGCCTACGGTTAAAGAGCCGCGTTTTTCTGCATGAACAGACATCGATCTAAATTTCAAGAGTTTAAATACTTTTCCATTTAAACCAATACGCTCTTGTCTATAAAAGACTCCACCAGTCGAAGTGATGGCAATTAGAAGCGCAATGATTATTCCAAACGGCAGAAACAGTAATAACATAGGGATTGAGAATGAAAGATCAAATAGTCTTTTCATATCTTAGTTTAAGATCACCTTTTCAACACTCGATATAACCGATTGAATCACTTTCTGTAGGTTTCCATCAGATAAGTCATAATAAACAGGCAAAGATATTTCAGCTTTATATTTTTGATATGCCTCGGGGTATGCATCAATAGAAAACCCAAGGTTCTTATATGCAGTTAGCAACGGCAAGGGCTGAAAATGTACATTGACAGAAACCTCTTTTTCAAAAATATCGTGGATAATCGCATCTCTTTGTTCCTCTGTGATATCGTTTATTCTCAGCAAGTATAGATGGTAGCTAGATTGTTTATCCTTGTTTTTATGGGGGGGTAGAATAGCCCATGATTTCTTCGAGAAGACTTCGTCATAGGAAGAAAATATCACTTCTCTACGAGCTAAAGTTTCGTCGTAACGCCCTAACTCAATGAGTCCTATTGCTGCCTGAATATCCGTCATGTTACATTTGTAACCAGGAATTACTACATCGTACTTCCATGCCCCTTTTTGGGATTTTGCCAATGCATCTTTTGACTGACCATGTAAAGTGATCGCTGCAAAATCTTTATAGATTTCTTCATGGTTAAAATTATCCGGTAAATTGAAACAAACAGCACCACCTTCTGCGGTAGTTAGATTTTTAACGGCATGAAATGAAAAACAAGACACATCAGCGCAACTTCCTGAACGTATTCCTTTGTATAAAGCCCCAAAGCTATGTGCAGCATCTGCGGCTATTAATATCCGCCCTAACTTTTTTTGTTTTTCATTTGAAGGCATAAAGCTATGTTGACACCTTTCCACAAGAGTTAATATTTCATCATAGTCGCAAGGGTATCCCGAAATGTCTACTGGCATGATTACTTTAGTCCTTGGTGTAATGGCTGCTTCAATTTTTTCTAAGGAGATATTAAAATCGTCGACACCAATGTCTACCATGACTAAAGTTGCTCCCGTATGGAGTACCACATTAGCACTCGCACAATAAGTATAAACGGGAATAATAACCTCGTCTTCTGGACCAATTCCCCACCATCGAAGAAACACCTCCATTCCCATGGTCCATGAGTTTACGGCTACTGTAGTTTTACATCCGCAATATTCGGTAATTTTTTTCTCAAAAAGTTTTGTCCTTGGACCTGTTGTAATCCAACCGCTCAATAAAGTAGCGCTTACTTCATCAACGATTTTTTGATCAATACGTGGTGGTGAAAATGGGATCATGGTTTGAAATTACATATTTTGAAGTTCATCGTATAAGCCTTGTGCTATTTTATTGCGGTCAAAATTGTCAGCAACATATTCTCTTGCATTTTCACCCATTTTTTTTCTTTCTTCGGGCTCGTTTAGAAAATAAAGAACTTGTTGTTTTAGGCTTGAAAGGTCCTCTGGTGTATAATATAGACCGGATTTAGCCTTGTCAATGAAATGTTTTCGGGCTTCGCCATCAACACCTAGTAGTAAGGGCTTCTTCATCGCAAGAGCCTCAAAAATTTTTGAAGGTATTGCTCCTTTGAAGAGATCTAGTTTTTTTAAGGGAACAAGTGCTACATCTATTGCTTTTAGTATGCCTGGCATCTCGACTTTTGGAACAGGTTCATGAAAATGAACATTTTTTAATTTGTACTCATGATTCAATGCCACAAGTTTATCCTTCTCGGGGCCAGATCCCTGAATGACAAATTGCACGGTGGGGTATTCCTCCACTTGCTTGGCTACCTCCATAATAATTTCAAGCCCTTGTGCATACCCCAATATGCCTCCGTAAAAGAAAATAAGGTCATCGGCTTTGAAGCCATGCGTATTTCTAAAGCTTGAGTCCTCTATTTTTTGTGGGTCATAAAATGAAACATCTACACCGTTAGGCAACCAAGCTACTTTTTTATTAGGAAATCTATTTTTAATATCATCTACTATTCCTTGTGTTTGCCCTGTTATTAATGCTGCATGTTGATAGCATTTTTTTTCTAATTTATAGGCAAGATTTAAGAGTGATTTATTGGTAACCAAACCAAGCTTTTCCGCGCTTTCAGGCCATAAATCAGAGACATTAAAAATTAATTTTGAATTGAGTTTTTTACTTAATGCAATCGCAGAATAACCCAAGAACAGCGGGGGACTCTCAACGAGTAGATAATCAAAATTCCCTAGCTTACGGCCTTTCCAATAACTAGACCATACAAAGCTGAAATAATTCAATAATCTTGAAATTATGCTTTTTGATTTAGAAACGTAGATCCAAGATCGATACACGGTGATGCCATCGATTTCTTCTTTAGGAATCTTATTTTTTTTATAAGCTTCAAAGATTTCCATTTTTGGATAATTCGGAAATGCAGTTAATACTTCAATATCAATTCCTTTTGATTTAAGTCGAACTGCAAGCTCATGGAGCCTGTTTTGAGGAGCACCAATTTCTGGAGGGTAGTATTGGGTAAGAAAGAGAATTTTCATGAGGCTCGCATCGGGTCAGTATTGTTATTTTTTTTGATCAATAGATGATTTTTATTTAGGCTTAAACAAAGTGTAAGCACACAAAACAAAACCACTCCTGCCTGCCTTTCCAACATAGATTCTATGAGGAAGTTACTGAAAAAACAAAAGCTAATGAGAAGAGCAAGTATATCTTTTTCTCTGAAAAATTTAATCCATGAAGAAAGAAACGCCGCGAGTAAAATGATGAGTCCTGGGATACCAAGTTGAAGTGCTGTTGTAAAGAATTGATTATGTGAATTCATTTCTTTATCGGCCATTTTTCGATTAAAGTTCGATTCGTTTTGTTCTTTAAGTATAGCAATGTCATCTCCAGTTCCGTAACCTAAAATACTGCCTTTTTTCATGCTTTTAATTGAAGCGCTCCACATGAGAATTCTCGCTTGGTTACTTTCTGAACTGTTGTTATTTTCGAGTTTTATTTGGCTGGTTGAAATAGGGATTTGCTTGAACCTATTTATAAGGTTCGAATCAAATGACATTAAGATGATAAATAGGCTAATGAAACCAAATGAAATGAACAGGCCAGTTTTCCATATTTTTTTTCTACCTACTGTAAATAGGAGTAGTATCAGGTTGAAGATTAATAAACTCAAGACCCCTGCTTTTGAATAGGTTTGTATAACTCCAACAGACAAGAAAATGAAAAGTATGATATACATGGCTTTATTCTTTTTATCATAGATTTTGGAATGACAAATCAAAGATCCTATCACAAGGTATAGGGCGTAATATCCTCGGTGCATGAATAGCGTAAATAAGGAATCTTTAAAATAGCCCCAATGGTTGTTTTCAATGTGATAAATTGATCTAAAAATGGCAATTACTTCATATAGAATAAGACTAAAGCAGAGGCTAAACAAGAGGATGTTTAATATTTTTGTTTTTGAAAGCGTAAACCTTGAAAAATAAAAAAGAATAGGGAAAAGTAGGAAGGTCAGCTTGTTCTCCATTTTAAATAAACCAGTATCTAGGTCGGATGTCCAAAGTAAACCAATGGCTAAAAGTAGATAGTAGCTCAAAAAATAGATTTCTATACCGGTTGATATTTTGTATTCTTTCTTTTCAAAATACTTCCAAAATGTAAGAATCCAAAATGCAAACCCAATGGGTACAAGGGGCATATATATAATCGAAAAAAACAGGATATATGCCAAGCACCAATCATTTGAATTCCACGCTTTAAATATATTCTGAAACTTAATTATCATCAGAACTGCGATTTTATATTTGGTAATAGATTCATCATTATGGTACAGTTGTTCTGATAATCTGATTTAATATTCAAATTGTTAGACCCGGCAATTTCATATTTACTAGGTATTTCTTTTTGCAGGATACGCACAAGGTCATTTGGTTGATCAATAAAATGAACATAGGGGTTTTCTCCTAAGCTTTCTTCAAAGACCTCCTTGGCCTTGTTTTCGATATTAATAAGAATACTGACTTTACCCATAGAGAGTGCTTCGGAAGCAACTGTCGAATAAGCTGTGATATTTACATCACAAAGAGATAATGCTTCATAAATATTCTTTTTTGAAAAGCTGAAATTAACTGGGAACTCGAATAAATTCTTATAGGTCATTTCTGATGTCCTTCTAGGGACTAATATGAAGTTGTATTTTATTTCAGAAGCCTTATTAAAGTCTAATAAAAATGCGATGGCTTTATCTCCAATAGGACCGTCTTGCAGAGCTACACATATGTTTTTTTTGTTAGCCTTCTCCTTATTTTCATTAAGATAATGATCAATGATTGATCGCCCAATTATAGAAACCCCTTGAATGGGTATTTGTGATTTTTGAGTCAAAAAACGCCTTTCGTTTTCACCAAAAACAGCTAAATAATCGGGGAACTGATAAGGGGATAATTTTGCTTTGTAATTATAAGCTTGGTGATTTTCACTAATAACTCCATGTTGGAATTCAATAAGGGGAATGCTGGCCTCTTTAAAAGCTCTGATATAACCGTAGTGGTTATAGGCCACAGACATGAATACATATTTTGGGTTAGGCAAGATTTTAAGCCAAAACTTCATCATCCTATATTGGGCCAAATTTTTTCTTAGAATTGAATTTAGGTTGACCTGGCACTTTAATTCATTTTGAATTTCGGTAATAATTTCATGGTTGTTTACCTTAAATTTCCTTAAGAATAGGCGTCCATATATTTCTTCTGAAAGTAAAAAAAGGGCTTTTGAAGAAACATACTTACTCGCAACCTTTCGCAACGGGAACTTTTTAAAATATTGAAATTCGATAAGTAATATCTTCCCTTTGGTAGCGCTCGATATTTTATCAAATAATTTATCAGAATAGCGACCATTAATTTCTATCCGTTCAACACTATTGGTAAATGCCCAGATCTCATATTTATGAATAAACAAATTCCACGTGCCATAGAAAAGTGATTTAAATTGTAACAACAGACTTTTACTTGATTTATTAGCAAGGCTTTCTTTACCAAGAACCAATTTATGAAAGAGTTTTGCCTTTATCCATGGGTAAATTTCAAATGAGCGATTAAATCTTGAGGTCTGAATACCTCTCACATCATATTTAGTCTCAATTTCAGCTACTAATTCCGCAATACTATTTTTCATCTAATAGATTTGAATTATACATTAGGATACTAAAAAAGAAAAGGTCTAAAAGAGAAAACCCCCAAAAAATACCATATTGAAAAGTTGAGAATACTAGAATAGGAATCAAAAACAAGAAGTTCTTTTTGGTCCAAATCATCCAAATAATACAAAGGAAAAGCAAGCTGATGAATAGACCGTTAGTCGCGATTAATTGCAAGAATGAATTATGGGCGTGGATGAGCTTTATTTTCTTGTTGTCTTGATCTATGGACTTGAAAAGAAGCTTGTCAGAACCAAACCCAAACCACTTATGCTGATCAATATAGGCGATGTAGTTCATCCAAATCAAGGTACGTCCCGAAGTATTGAATCCTTTAGCCGAATTGTAAAATATTTTGTTCGCTAATAAATTTGTATCTAATATGTTTCCCTCCTTGATTTTAGGGAAGAACATTGTGTATTCTGATTCTTTGAAGTCATTAAAAGTTAATTTTTCCTCAATGCTTTTAAATTTCAATTCCAGTTGCTGTTTTTCAGGATTTTTCTTTTTCATCTCTGTCAAAATATTGTGATCTGAAAAGAGTAAAAAGATACCGGTGAAGAGTAATAAGTTTTTAGCCATAAAAAGGCTGTTTCTAAGGTTGTACTTCTTGCATGTAATCAAATTGTACATAAAAAGGATGATCCAAAAAAGCAGTATCGAAACAATCAATGCTCGGTTGAATGATATAAGGACACCCATCATCAGCAGTCCTTTAAGAATGATTTTTAGGCCTTGCTTTATATTCGCGAATTCAATCGCAATAATCGCGACTAGTAATTTGAGTGAGAATATTGAGGAGCTAAGACTTAAGCCGTTGACTCTGTGGTCATATAAAAAGTCACTAGCCAAATTCACATCCGCAACATTTTCAAGAAAGAAGGACCGCACACCATAATAGTATTCTACTAATCCAATCAAGATCTCAAAGACAACAAAATACAAAAAGAACTTAAAAACCTTTCTTAAATTAAGAAATGCAGATGAAAACAACAAAACCGGAAATAAAAGAAACGAAGCGTAAAGATCTCTTAAAGAGGTCACAGGGTGTCCATTTATTAATTTATTTAGATAGGATACTAGGAGATATACTATTGTTAAGATCACAATCTTTTTGACATTCCCATGGTCCAGAATAGCCCTTTTGTTTTTAAGTACATACTGGGTATTGAAGAAGAGAACCGATATGGGAATGGTCAAGTAATAATACTCGTTAGAGAAATAAAGAGTCGCGAAAAATAGTAAAAAAGCATACAGGCAAGATTCTAAGTCAGCTTTACTTTCCGTTTTTAATAGATATGGTATTCGTATGTTCAAATTTATATTTTTGAATTTCTCACTACTTCTAAATCATGATTTTTCACAATGCTATACAGGAAATAAAGTGTTATCATACCCATGAGAACCTGGGCCCATGAAACGCAATGAAACATGAAATTCACATTTGTATCGGTCCCCCCTATGAACTTAGGGATGACTATAAATCCAATTAACTGTAAAGCAGAGGCGATAACGCCAATAATTAAATAGGACTTTTGCTTCCCAAAGACCAAGGGTATTGTGGATAGGGGAGAGACAATAAAATTAAGCATGAGCCATGGAGCCATTATTTCTGAAAGCTCTCCAGCGAAACGCCAATCGCTTCCAAATACAAAATCAAAAAGGGGTGCGCCATAAAAATAAATAATTAGAAACGGAGCAATAGATAAAAGGGATAAAATGGTGATTACCTTTTTGAAAAGCGGAAAAATCAATTTCTTTTCAGTTTTATATGCTGAAATTCGGCTAAAGAAAACATGAGCAAGAGCAGCGCCGATTAGCATGACAGGAATCCTTAACATTCTATATGAATGGTCAAAAGCACCAAACAAACTTTCAGAGAAATATTCAATTAAAATTAATGCTACCAATACGTCTCGGATGTAATCACTTAAGGCCAATGGAAGGTTTGCTTTTGGGAAGTCTTTATATTGTTTTGCAATTACTTTTGTCTTCAGAGAGGAGATTCTAGACTTTATTCTATTGTTCAATAAAAGAAAATCTTTTAAAAAGTATAAGGCTCCGACGAATAGACTCAAACCATAAGCTAAAATCAGACCTAAGCTACCTGCATTAAAAAGACCAAAAAGGACTCTTAGAACATTTAGACTTATAGAATGCGACATTTTGGCCATCGATATTTTATGGAAATATTTTTTTCGAACGGACCAATTTGTACCTAGATTGAAGAAAACTAATGAAAAAACAGAGCCTATGAGAAACAGTAAGAGAAAAAAGTAATTCGCTCCTTCTTTTTGAAATAGTCCATAAATGAAACCCAATAGCAGCGTTAATAACAAGGTGATCAATGAGATTTTTAAGGCAAATCGAAAAAGATAGAATGCATGTCTTTCTTTTTGGGGTAATGGAAGGGCGTACTCGTATCTTGCTGTTGCAATTGTAGCCACTAAGACCGTGATTCGCTGAAACATTCCAAACTCTCCCATTTCTGCGGGTGTATAGAGCCTTGTGATGATTGGTGCTAAAAGATATCCGATTATTTGAGCAATCAGTGTGCCTGTCATAAGAACCGCAATCGATTTCAAAAAATCATTACCGAGAAATTTTTTTATTAGGCGATTCAGCATTCAGGCCAAAGATAAGAAATTGGAATGGATTGATTTCTAGTTAAAAAACGAGTAAACTCATTGATTTCTTATATTTGTATAAAAAAAATCATGAAGAACATTGCAGTTATTGGCGCAGGTACTATGGGAAACGGAATCGCGCATGTTTTTGCTCAATCCGGCTATTCGGTAACTTTGATTGACTTGTCTAAAGAAGCGCTTGACCGTGCATTAGGTACAATTACAAAAAACTTAGACCGCCAGCTCGCAAAAGAAAAAATAGCACAGGAAGATAAGGATGCTACGCTTTCCAGAATCACACTCAATTCCTCTTTGGAATCTGGAATAACTGGAGCTGACCTGATTATAGAAGCTGCGACTGAGAATACAAATCTGAAGTTAAAAATATTTAAGCAGTTGGATGAACTAGCTGATGAAGGAACGATCCTAGCGACCAATACATCTTCAATTTCAATAACGCAGATTGCTGCGGTCACAAACCGGGCTGATAAGGTTATTGGAATGCACTTTATGAATCCTGTTCCTATTATGAAATTGGTTGAAATTATAAGAGGTTATTCCACCTCAGATAAGGTGACTGATTCCATTATGGATTTGTCAAAAAGTTTGGGTAAATCGCCTGTTGAGGTAAATGACTATCCTGGTTTTGTGGCAAATCGTATATTAATGCCCATGATTAATGAGGCCATTTGTACCTTGCATGAAGGGGTTGCCGGTGTTGAGGAAATTGACACAGTTATGAAACTAGGAATGGCCCATCCTATGGGGCCACTTCAATTGGCAGATTTTATTGGTTTAGATGTTTGTTTAGCAATATTGGAAGTATTATACGATGGTTTTGGGAATCCAAAGTATGCGCCCTGTCCCTTGCTTGTGAATATGGTTACTGCCGGTAAAAAAGGAGTCAAATCAGGTGAAGGTTTCTATAGCTGGGGACATGGAACTAAGGATTTGATACTAGCAGATAAATTTAAGAAGTAAGCGCTAATTTTATTTTGAGTACGCTTAGTGCATCTCGATCAATTTTGAAGGTGAGCATATCAGGGGTCAATTCTCTGAGTGGCATCCATTTTTGATATTCACCTTCCTCAATAAGAGGTAGGTCATAGCTAGTCTTTCCTAGATCACCTATATCCTGGCACTTTACGATATAATAAAAACAGGTGACCTGGGTTTGGACATGAAATGTTGACTCCTGAAAGTAATCATTGAAATAAAGGAATTCATAGGATTCAATGTGTAAACCTAATTCTTCATGAAATTCTCTTTTTAAAGCATCAATAATTCCTTCTCCGTATTCTACGCCACCTCCAGGAAACTTTCTGAAATAGGTGTCAAATCGGAATTCATCAGAAATTAAGATATCTTGAGATTCATTGATTAGAAGTCCGTATGCACGTTGATTGAAACGAATCATTCACAACCTTCGAATGGAAAAGTTTTGATTTCATCTGCACGCACAACACCTATGTAGGGACAGGCAATTAAATTCGCGTAATCACCAAAAAGCGCTAGCAATTCTTCTTCTGTCCAAAATGGTAATTCTCCAGTAAAAATTAAGACATTCCCATTGGTGGGGTCAATTCGTACCATCCAGATACCTGCTTGTGCTCTTATTGATTGCTCAACTTCCTTAATTAAAGATGTGTCATCAGTTTTAAAGTGTGCTTGCGCAAAATATTTATTTAAATCTTGGCCGAATGAAAAAGCAGAAAATAATATAAAAAAAGATAAGATAATTGAGTTACGCATGATTGAGTTTTTTATAAATATCGGAAATTTTTCCCTGGATAAAAAGCACTCTCTCCTAACTGCTCTTCTATTCGAAGTAATTGATTGTATTTAGCCATACGGTCACTTCTTGAAGCAGAACCCGTTTTAATTTGACCTGTATTGAGTGCAACGGCTAAATCAGAAATCGTGTGGTCTTCAGTTTCACCACTTCTATGGCTCATAACTGAGGTGTATCCGCTTTTCGTCGCCATTTGCACGGCTTCGATGGTTTCTGTTAATGTACCAATTTGATTCACTTTGACTAAAATAGAGTTGGCTATTCCTTCCTCTATTCCCCGAGAAAGTCTTTTCGTATTGGTTACAAATAAGTCATCTCCGACCAATTGTACACGATCACCTAGTCTTTCCGTGGCTAATTTCCATCCATTCCAGTCGTCTTCTGCTAATCCATCCTCAATTGAGGCTATTGGGTATTTTTTGCACCAGTCTTCCCAGAATGAAACCATTTCAGAGGAAGTCATTACATCTCCAGTGGATTGAAAATGATACTTGTCATCTTTGAAAAATTCAGATGAAGCTGCATCTATTGCTATATGAACATCTTCTCCAGGCTTGAAGCCTGCTTTTTCGATCGCCTCTAAAACAACGTTAATAGCTTCCTCATTAGAACCAAGGTTTGGCGCAAATCCACCCTCATCACCAACATTCGTTGACATACCTTTCGATTGCAATACGGCTTTTAAATGATGAAAAATTTCAGTTCCCCACCTAAGTCCTTCTGAAAAAGAAGCTGCTCCGAAGGGCATTACCATAAATTCCTGAATATCAATGAGGTTATCTGCATGGGAACCGCCATTTAATATATTCATCATTGGCACGGGCATAGTAACCGCTCCGACACCTCCTACATACCGGTATAGACTTAGATCGGCATGTTGTGCAGCTAGTTTTGCAACGGCGAGGGAGGTACCTAAAATAGCATTCGCACCTAAGTTAGATTTGTTTTCTGTTCCATCTATTTCAATAAGCTTGTAATCAATTGCTTTTTGATCATAGATATCCATTCCGTTAAGCGCCTCGTTGATTATAGTATTTACATTTGAAACTGCTTTAAGCACACCTTTACCCATGTAAACGGCTTTATCACCATCTCTTAGCTCAACAGCTTCATGAATACCTGTTGATGCACCTGAAGGCACTGCTGCGCGCCCCATATACCCGTAATCACTTACTACGTCAACTTCAATCGTAGGATTCCCTCTAGAGTCTAAAATTTGACGGGCATGAATTCTATTAATATAGCTCATTTTCTTATTTTTTTAAATGTTTTCATATTTTCAATAAATGTGTCGAAAAGATATCGTGAATCATGCGGGCCGGCTGAAGCTTCTGGATGGTATTGAACTGAAAACACAGGTTTGTTTTTTAAAGCTATTCCTGCAACCGAATGATCATTTAAATGGATATGTGTGATTTCAACCGCAGTTTGAGAATCAATACTATCCTTCGATATAACGAAACCATGATTTTGTGAAGTAATTTCTCCCTTACCGGTTTTGAGATTTTTGATAGGGTGATTTATTCCTCTATGACCATTAAACATTTTTTCTGTTTTCAGTCCCTGGCTTAATCCAAAAACTTGATGACCTAAACAGATACCGAAGATAGGTTTATCGCTGTCAACTAATTCTTTTACAAGTTTAACGGTTTCAGGCATGGCTGAGGGATCTCCTGGGCCATTCGATAACATGTATCCGTCAGGATCGAAAGCATCCATATCTGCTCTGCTTGAATTCAGAGGGAATACTTTTACGTGACAACCTCTATCAACGAGGCACTGTACTATATTTCTTTTTACACCTAAGTCTAATAATGAAACCTTAAATAAGGGGCTTTCCGGTAGGACTTCATAAGCATCTGTAGTACTTACCTTTGAGGACAATTCAAGCCCATTCATTTTCGGGAGCTTAAATACCTCTTTTTTAAGTTCTTCGATATTTAAATTATCTGAAGATATGATAGCATTCATCGCCCCTTTATCCCTAATATGCCTAACAAGAGAACGTGTATCTATATCTGAAATCCCAACAGTACCTTGATGAACCATAAAATCTTGAAGTGATTGGTCAGCCGACGTCCTCGAATATCCATCCGAAAACTTTTTGGTTATTAAACCAGATATATTGATTTTATCGGATTCCTGTTCATTGGTTTGTGTACCATAATTTCCGATGTGTGACGTAGTCATGATAAGAAGCTGGCCGTAATAAGAGGGGTCAGTAAAGACTTCTTGGTATCCTGTCATGCCTGTATTGAAAGCAATTTCCCCACCGGTTGTACCAATTTTTCCAATGGCTTTGCCTTTAAAAACAGTACCGTCTTCTAAAACTAGAATTGCGCTTCCTTTCTCGTTCATTCAATTTTGTTTTATGTAAAATTAGAAACTTAACACAAATCAATGCGCTAAAACATAAAAAAAGGCGATGATATCATCGCCTTTTTTTAATCTTATGTTTATTCCTTTCGAAATTTCATTCTTAGTCCTCTTTCTTTTTTTCTTCAGTAGAGTCCTCGTCAGTTGATGAAGCTTCATCATTATTCGTTTCAGTCGTAGGTTCTTCAGCTACTTCTTCAACAACGGCTTCTTCAATAGAATCTGTAACTTCAGTTACAGATGGTTCTTCAACATTTTCAGTAGTTGCAGTCGCTTTTTTACCACCACGACGAGATCTCCTTGTCGTTTTAGTATCCACTTCTTTAGTATAGACTTCATTGAAGTCAACCAATTCAATCATACACATTTCTGCATTGTCTCCTAGTCTATAACCAGTTCTAATGATTCGTGTATAACCTCCATTTCTAGTTGCAATCTTCGGTGCTACATCTCTAAATAATTCTGTAACAACATCTTTGTCTTGCAAATACGAAAAAACGGTTCTTCTTGAGTGCGTTGAATCTGTTTTTGATTTCGTAAGTAATGGCTCTACATATACTCTTAGCGCTTTAGCTTTAGCAATTGTAGTATTTATACTTTTGTGCTCGATTAAAGAACACGCCATATTTGAAAGAAGACTTCTTCTGTGGCCTTTCTTTCTACTTAAATGATTTCCTTTCTTTCCGTGTCTCATTATTCCTATTCTTTGTCAAGTTTGTATTTAGAAACATTCATTCCAAATGTTAAACCTTTGTTGTCAACAAGATCCTCAAGTTCAGTAAGAGATTTCTTACCGAAGTTTCTGAACTTCAACAAATCTGATTTAGCATAAGAAACTAGATCCCCTAACGTTTCTACATCAGCTGCTTTTAAACAATTAAGTGCACGAACTGATAAATCCATATCAACTAGTTTCGTTTTAAGTAATTGTCTCATGTGTAGAGAAGTCTCATCAAATTCTTCTGTTTCGGATTTCGCATCACTTTCTAGTGTAATACGTTCATCAGAGAATAACATGAAGTGATGAATTAAGATTTTAGCTGCTTCTTTTAACGCTTCTTTAGGATGAATTGATCCATCAGTTTTAATAGCGAAAAGAAGTTTCTCGTAATCCGTTTTTTGCTCAACACGAAAGTTGTCTATCTCATATTGTACATTAACAATAGGAGTGAAAATAGAGTCAATAAATACAGTCCCGAAAGATGCTGAAGATGTTTTGTTTTCTTCTGCTGGAGCATATCCACGTCCTTTATTGATGGTTAGTTCCATTTCAATTTTAACTGAACTTTCCATGTGACAAATCACTTGGTCTGGATTCAATACTTGAAATGCACTTGTGTATTTACCAATATCTCCGGCCGTAAATTTATCTTGTCCTGCAACTGTAAGTGTAACAGTTTCCGAATCGGTACCTTCAATCTGTCTTTTGAAACGAACTTGCTTAAGGTTCAAAATGATTTCAGTCACATCTTCTACAACACCTTTAATTGTTGTGAATTCATGATCAACCCCTTGAATCTTAATAGAAGTAATTGCAAAACCTTCTAAAGAGGATAGTAAAATTCTTCTAAGCGAGTTACCGATAGTTATTCCGTATCCTGGTTCTAGAGGTCTGAATTCGAATTCACCACTGAACTCGTCAGAGTGATTCATAATTACTTTATCTGGTTTTTGAAAATCTAAAATTGCCATATTTGATTAAGATTATTTAGAGTATAATTCAACGATTAATTGTTCTTTGATAGTTTCAGGAATCAATTCTCTTGAAGGAATATGCATTACTGTTCCGTTATAAGTTGCGTTATCCCAAGTTAACCATTCGTAGGTTTTGGAATTAGTACTTAAAGCGTCTGTAATGGCTTCGAGAGATTTAGATTTTTCACGAACACTAACGATATCACCAGCTTTAATCTGGTAAGAAGGAATATTTACGATTTCTCCGTTTACCGTAATGTGCTTGTGTGAGACCAATTGTCTAGCTCCACGACGGGTAGGGGAGATACCTAATCTAAAAACCATATTATCCAAACGTGCTTCACACAATTGTAATAAGTTTTCTCCGGTAATTCCTTTCATTCTCGATGCTTTTTTAAACATATTTGAGAATTGTCGCTCTAAAATACCATAAGTGTATTTTGCTTTTTGCTTTTCACCAAGTTGGATCGCATATTCTGATTGCTTTCCACGTCTTTTTGAAGGTCCGTGCTGTCCGGGACCATAGCTTCTTTTTTCTAAAGCCTTATCAGGGCCAAAGATTGGATCTTTGAACCTTCTGGCTATTTTTGATTTGGGACCTGTGTATCTTGCCATTATATTTAGTTTTAGATGGGAATCATGAATTAAGGCATTGTCCTTCGATGATTGAATTCCCGGTTAATTTTATACTCTTCTTCTTTTAGGAGGTCTACATCCATTATGAGGCATTGGAGTTACGTCAACGATCTCAGTAACTTCGATACCCGAATTATGGATGGCTCTGATTGCTGATTCTCGACCTGCTCCAGGTCCTTTAACGTAAACTTTAACTTTACGCAAACCGTAGTCATGTGCTTCTTTAGAACAATCCTCAGCAGCAATTTGTGCCGCGTAAGGTGTATTCTTTTTGGATCCTTTAAAGCCCATTTTACCAGCAGAGGACCATGAGATCACCTGTCCAGAATTATTTGTCAAAGAGATAATGATGTTGTTGAAGCTTGCTTGAATGTGCGCTTCACCCAAAGCATCTATCTTGACATTCTTTTTATTTTTTTGATTCGTTTTCGCCATGATATGAACTATTTATTATTTAGTTACTTTTTTCTTGTTAGCAACTGTTTTTCTTTTCCCTTTTCTGGTTCTAGAATTGTTTTTGGTTCGTTGACCTCTAAGTGGAAGTCCAGCTCTGTGACGAATTCCTCTTACACAACCGATATCCATAAGTCTTTTTATATTCAATTGTACTTCTGATCTAAGCTGACCTTCTGTCTTTACTTCGTTAATTGAATTTCGAATCGCTGATAATTGATCATCATCCCAATCTTGGACTTTGATGTTTTCATCAATTGAATTCTCCTTCAATATTTTTTGTGAAGTACTTCTCCCAATTCCAAAGATGTATGTTAATCCAACAACACCTCTTTTATTTTTGGGCAAATCTATTCCTGCAATACGTGCCATAATTCTTACTATTAACCTTGTCTTTGTTTAAATTTCGGATTCTTCTTATTAATAACGTAAACTCGACCCTTTCGTTTTACGATTTTACAATCCGCGCTTCTTTTCTTTACTGATGCTCTTACTTTCATTACCCTTGTTATTTTTATTTATAACGAAATGTTATTCTTCCTTTACTTAAATCATACGGAGACATCTCCACTTTCACCTTATCTCCTGGCAATATTTTAATATAATACATTCTCATTTTCCCTGATATGTGAGCGGTAATAACATGCTCGTTTTCAAGTTTCACTCTAAACATTGCATTGGGAAGTGCTTCCTCAATGATTCCGTCTTGTTCTATTGATGCTTGTTTTGCCATATATTAAAATCCAGATAGTTCATTTGCACCTTTTCTACCGCGAACACGAGTACCTTCCATTAAGGTATCCATGTGACGGTTTAATTGGTATGTTTCAATTTGTTGTAGTGTATCAAGAACGACACCAACCATAATTAGAAGAGAAGTTCCCCCAAAGAACATAGCAAAGCCGTCATTTACGCCTGATAACTTTGCGATAGCAGGCACTATAGCGATGATGGCTAAAAACAATGAACCGGGAAAAGTAATTCTCGATACGACACTATCAATATGATTTGAAGTTTCTTCACCAGGACGAACACCGGGTATGAAACCACCACTTTTCTTTAGATCATCTGCGATTTTACTCGGGTTGATCATAATAGCCGTGTAGAAATATGTGAAGACAACGATCAGCAATGCTAAAAGTAGGTTATAACTTAAACCATATATATCACCTAGTGTTCTTGTGAACCAATTACCAGTGCCATCGGCAGAAGCAAAAAGCATTACGGGAACGGTCATTATTGCCTGGGCAAAAATTATTGGCATTACACCACTAGCGTTGACCTTAATAGGTAAATAATTTCTCGAACCTTGGTCGCTAGCAGCTCTTGCTCCTACAACTCTTTTAGCTGTGTTAAGTGGGATTCTTCTTACACCTTGGACGACCAGTATAGTTGCAAGTACGACAACCATGAAGGCTACCATTTCTACAACTAATTTAATGAGGTTTCCTTGTCCAACGGATGCGCCAAATTCAGCGAAAAACGAACCAGGAAGTCTAGATAAGATACCAACTGTAATCAATAAAGAGATACCATTTCCAATTCCTTTTTCAGTAATACGTTCTCCCAACCAAACAGCAAACATTGCTCCGGCAATTAGGATAATAGTTGTTTGAACCCACCAATATTGAGTTGCGTCAGCTGGGATAGCTCCTTTACCACTTAAATAAAGATTTAAATAACTAGGTGCTTGAAGTGCACAAATTGCAATCGTAAGTATTCTTGTATAATTGTTAATTTGTTTTCTTCCAGATTCTCCTTCGTTTTGCATTTTCTGAACAGCAGGTACAGCCATTCCAAGAAGTTGCATGATAATCGAAGCACTAATATAAGGCATGATACCCAATGCCATAATAGAAGCATTTGTAAAACCACCTCCTGAGAACAGAGACAATAGGTTTTCTAAAGTATTATTTTGATCACCTGAAGTCTGAACCAAAGCAGCATAATTTACACCCGGCAGCACAACAAAAGATCCAATTCTATAAATTAGAATTAAACCTAACGTAAGGAGGATACGAGAACGTAACTCCTCGACTTTCCATATGTTTTTAATATTTTGTATAAATCTTTTCATGGTTCAAAAGTTGGCAAAGATAGTTAGATTTTTGTACATACACCACCTTGAGCTTCAATTGCAGTAATTGCTGCTTTAGAAAACCCATGTGCACTTACTGTTATTTTAGATTTTAAATCACCTCTTCCTAAAACTTTCACTAGGTCATTACTAGAGGTTAACCCATTATCCATGAACGTGTCTATAGTAAATTCTGTTATGCCTTTTTCACTTGCAAGCATTTCTAGGCTCGCGAGATTCACCGCTTTATACTCTACGCGATTAATGTTCTTGAATCCGAATTTAGGAACTCTACGTTGCAATGGCATTTGACCACCTTCAAAACCAATCTTAGTTTTGTAACCTGATCTTGATTTTGCGCCTTTATGTCCTCTAGTTGAGGTACCGCCATATCCGCTTCCTTGTCCACGAGCAATTCGCTTCACTTTTTTAACAGATCCTTTTGCTGGTGTTAGATTATGTAAACTCATTTTCTAATTATTTTTCTATTATTTCAATAAGGTGTTTTACCTTATTAATCATTCCTAATATTTGAGGTGTCGCCTCTTTTTCAATTTCTTGGTTTAATTTTCTAAAACCTAAGGCCTTGATTGTTGCTTTCTGATTTGCCGGTCTATTGATGGCACTTCTGGTTTGCTTTATTTTAATCGTACTCATTTTCTATTGAATTAACCGTTAAAAATCTTGTCTAAATTGATTCCTCTTTGTTTAGCAACTGCCACAGCATCTCTCATTTGAGATAAAGCATCTATTGTTGCTTTAACAACGTTGTGAGGGTTCGATGAGCCTTGCGATTTGGCAAGTACATTTGATACGCCTACACTCTCTAAAACTGCACGCATTGCACCACCCGCAATAACTCCCGTACCATCAGAAGCAGGCTTTAAAAGAACTTTAGCTCCGCCATACTTTCCTTTTTGGGTATGAGGAACAGTACCTCTTGCAATAGGAACTTTAATTAAGTTCTTTTTTGCATCATCAATACCTTTTGTAATGGCTTCTACAACTTCTTTTGCTTTACCAAGGCCATGACCTACAATTCCGTTTTCGTCTCCGACAACAACAATTGCTGAAAAGCTGAATGTTCTACCACCCTTAGTTACTTTAGTCACCCTGTTGATTGCAACAAGTTTGTCTTTAAGTTCAATATCCGCGGCTTTAACGCGATTTAAAATTTGAGTTGCCATAATTTAAAATTTTAATCCTCCTTCTCTAGCTGATTCAGCTAATGATTTAACTCTACCGTGATATAAATATCCGTTTCTATCGAAAACTACAGTTTCAATTCCAGACTCTTTAGCTCTTTCAGCTATTGATTTACCGACAATGGTCGCCTGACTTGTTTTGTTTCCATTTTGTGCATCTTCATTCTTTAATGAACCGGAAGATGCTAGTGTTTTACCCGTTAAGTCATCAATCAGTTGCGCATAAATTTGCTTGTTGCTTCTGAATACGGATAACCTTGGAATAGTTGAAGTTCCGAAAACTTTCTTCCGAATTCTTCTTTTAATTTTTGCTCTTCTTAGAACTTTTCTATTTGCCATTTCTTTATCTTAATAATTATTTCTTAGCGGCAGCTTTACCAGCTTTTCTTCTTACTTCTTCTCCCATGTAGCGAATACCTTTTCCTTTGTATGGCTCAGGCTTTCGTAATGATCTGATTTTAGAAGCTACTTGACCTAAAAGTTGTTTGTCATGTGACTCAAGGCTAACAACTGGTGCTTTACCTTTTTCAGATACAGTAGTAATTTTAATCTCAGATGGAATTTCTAATATAATCGCATGTGAATATCCAAGTGCTAATTCTAATAATTGGCCTTTAGCTACAGCTCTGTAACCAACACCAATAACTTGCATTTGCTTTTTAAATCCTTCAGAAACACCAATAATCATGTTGTTCATTAAAGACCTGTAAAGGCCATGTTTGGATCTAACAGCTGGATCATCAGATGTTCTAGAGAATGAGATTACATTGTCTTCTATTTTCATTGAAACAACGTCATCCATTTCTTGAGATAATTCTCCTTTTTTACCTTTTACAGTTACAACGCCATTAGAGTGAGATATTTCAACTCCTTCAGGTATTGTAATGGGTGCATTTCCTATTCTTGACATTTTTCTATTTTTTAATATACGTAGCAAAGTACTTCACCACCGATATTCAATTTAGTAGCTTGCTTTCCTGTAATTACTCCCTTTGAAGTCGATATAATTGAAATGCCTAAGCCATTTAAAACTCTTGGCATCGATGTTGATCCAGAATATTTTCTTAAACCTGGGCGAGAAGCTCTTTGAATATTTGTGATTGCTGGAACCTTGGTTGAATCATTGTACTTAAGTGCAACTTTGATAATTCCTTGTTTATCATCTTCTTCAAATTTGAAGTTTAAGATAAATCCTTGATCAAACAATATTTCAGTCATTGCTCTCTTAACGTTTGAACCTGGTATTTCAACAATTTTCAAACCTGCTGCACTCGCATTTCTAATTCGAGTTAAAAAGTCAGCTATTGGATCTGTATTCATTTCTTTCTAAATTTTATTAATTACCAACTTGCTTTTTTAACACCTGGTATTTTACCAGATAAAGCCATTTCTCTAAAGGTTACTCTTGAAATACCAAACTGACGCATATATCCTCTTGGTCTTCCAGTTAAGCCACATCTATTGTGAAGTCTAACTTTAGAGGAATTAGCAGGGAGCTTTTGAATCTTCATCATAGCATCCCATTTTGCATTTTGAATTTCTTCAGATGCATCGGTTGATTTTAAAATTTTAGTAAGCTCTTCACGTTTTGATGCGTATCGAGCAGCTAACCTTTCTCTTTTGCGCTCACGCGCTTTCATTGATTCTTTTGCCATTTTCTAATTTTTAATAAATGGAAATCCAAACTCGTCTAATAAAGCCTTTGCTTCTTCATCGTTCTCAGCAGTCGTAACAAACGTGATATCCATTCCAAGGATTCGGTTTACTTTGTCTATATCGATTTCTGGGAAAATAATATGTTCTTTAACACCGAGGTTGAAATTCCCTCTACCGTCAAAACCTTTTGGATTGATTCCTCTAAAGTCTCTAGTTCTTGGAAGTGAAACGGCAAGTAAACGATCTAAAAAGTCATACATTTTATCTCCTCTTAGCGTTACTTTCGTACCAATTGGCATTCCCTTTCTCAATTTGAAATTTGAAATATCTTTTTTGGATAAGGTCGTAATCGCTTTTTGACCAGCAATTTTTGAAAGATCTGCTGCGGCGCTATCAATTAGCTTTTTGTCTGCAACGGCATCTCCCATTCCTTGACTCAAAACAATTTTAGTCAACTTAGGCACACTCATTAACGACGTATAACCAAACTTGTCTGTTAATGTCTTTACAATTTCTGAATTGTACTTTTCTTTTAATCTTGGTCTGTAGCTCATTACTTAATCACCTCCCCTGATTTTTTTGAATATCTAGTTAATTTTCCTTTTTCATCGAGACGCTTACCCGTTCGAGTAGCTTCACCATTCGCAACTAACATTAAGTTAGAAATATGAATCGTCCCTTCTAGTTCCTCAATACTTCCTTGAGGATTAGTAGCACTTGGCTTAACGTGTTTTTTAATCATGTTTAATCCTTCTACCGTAGCTCTAAGCTTATTTCGGTCGACCCCAAGAACTTTTCCTTCTTGACCTTTGGATTCACCTGTGATTGCCTTAACAGTATCACCTATTTTTATATGTAGTTTCTTTTGCATTTTAAACTTTTTAAAGCACTTCTGGTGCTAGTGAAACAATTTTCATAAAGTTGCTATCTCTAAGCTCTCTGGCCACAGGGCCGAAGATACGTGTCCCTCTCATCTCACCAGTTTGGTTAAGAATTACACAGGCATTGTCATCGAATCGAATATAAGAACCATCTGGTCTTCTAATTTCTTTTTTTGTTCGAACGACAACTGCTTTCTGAACAGTTCCTTTCTTTATTTGACCATTTGGCATAGCGCTTTTTACAGTCACAACAATCTTGTCACCAATTGAAGCATATCTTCTTTTAGTACCACCTAATACGCGGATACATAATACCTCTTTGGCTCCTGAATTATCTGCTACTCCTAGTCTTGATTCTGTTTGTATCATTATACAAGTTTATTTAGCTCTTTCGAGGATTTCTACTAATCTCCAATTCTTGTTTTTACTCAAAGGACGTGATTCCATAATTTTCACAGTATCACCGATATTACAATCGTTTGTTTCGTCATGAGCAACAAATTTGGAAGTCATCTTCACAAATTTCCCATACTTCGGGTGCTTTACTTTTCGCTCTACAGCTACGACAACGGACTTGTCCATTTTATCGCTAGTAACGATCCCAATTCTTTCTTTTCTTAAATTTCGCTTTTCCATTTGCAATATTATTAAGCTTTCACTTTTCTATTAGTTACTTCCGTATTCAATCTAGCGATCAACTTTCTCATACTTCTGATTCTCAAAGGATTTTCAATGGGAGCCATTTTGTGAGTTAATTTCAAAGTTTCCATTTGAGACTGGAAGTCAGTCAAACGATTATTTAAATCTTCGTCAGACAATTTTATTATTTCTTGTTGTGTCATGATCTTATTTTACTGGTACCACATAATCATTGCGGACAATGAATTTACATTTAACAGGCAACTTTTGCGCAGCTAGTCTTAAGGCTTCCTTTGCATCTTCATAAGGTACACCATCAGTTTCAAAAAGAATTCTACCTGGTCGAACTACTGCTACCCAATGACTCGGTGCTCCTTTACCTTTACCCATCCTTACCTCAGCTGGCTTAGACGTTACTGGCTTGTCTGGAAATACGCGAATCCAAACTTGTCCTTGACGTTTCATATGTCTAGTGACAGCAATCCTGGATGCCTCGATTTGACGTGAAGTAATCCAGCCTGGCTCTAAGGTCTTAAGACCAAAAGAACCAAATGCAATAGTAGAACCTCTGTGCGCTAAACCTCGGTTTCTACCTTTTTGCGCTTTTCTAAATTTTGTTTTCTTAGGCTGTAACATTGTTCTTTATTCTAAATTATTTTTTCTTTCTATTTGGCATACCTGGCTTTCTCATTCCTCCAGATTTAGATTGTGAACCCATTCCAATATTAGGAGATAGATCTCGTTTACCGTAAACTTCACCTTTACAAATCCATACCTTAATTCCTAATCTTCCATAGGTAGTATGTGCTTCTGCTAAAGCATAATCGATGTCTGCTCTAAAAGTATGAAGAGGCGTTCTACCATCTTTGTACATTTCAGATCTTGCCATCTCAGCTCCGTTCAATCGACCAGAGATTTTGATCTTAATTCCTTCAGCTCCCATACGCATGGTTCCTGCAATTGCCATTTTAATAGCTCTTCTGAAAGAAATACGTGCTTCTAATTGACGTGCAACAGCATCGGCAACAAGACGTGCATCAAGCTCAGGTCTTTTAACCTCAAAAATGTTGATTTGGATTTCTTTTTGAGTTAATTTTTTAAGTTCCTCTTTAAGCTTATCAACTTCCTGACCACCCTTACCAATAATGACTCCTGGACGCGCAGTATTTATTGTAACAGTAACCAGTTTTAAAGTTCTTTCAATGATAATCTTTGAGATACTTGCTTTCACTAAACGTGCTTTTAAGTATTTTCTGATTTTGTCATCTTCTACGAGTTTATCACCGTATTTAGAACCACCAAACCAGTTAGATTCCCACCCTTGGATGTAACCTAGTCTATTACCAATTGGATTTGTTTTTTGTCCCATTTCTATAATTATTTTGACCCACCAACAACGATGGTAACATGATTTGATCTCTTTCTAATTCTATGCGCTCTTCCCTGAGGTGCAGGTCTAATTCTCTTTAGCATAGCGCCACCACCAACTTCAATTTTAGTTACTAATAATGTTTCCTCAGTGATATCTGATTCTTCATTTTTTTGTTCCCAGTTAGCAATAGCTGATCTTAAAAGTTTTTCAAGACTTTTAGCAGCATCTTTACTACTGAATTGTAAAATATTTAAAGCCTTATTCACTTCAATCCCACGAATCAAATCTGCAGCCAATCTCATCTTTCTAGGTGAAATAGGCGACTTTCTTAATTGCGCAATTGCAATCGTGTTTTTTTCAGCTTTAAGTGCTTCTGCTCGTAAACGTTTTCTTGCTCCCATAACTAATTTTCTTAGCGTTTTTTGTTTTTACCACCATGTCCTCTAAAGGTTCTGGTTGGCGCAAATTCTCCTAATTTGTGACCTACCATATTCTCAGTGACAAACACGGGGATAAATTTATTACCATTGTGAACTGCAAATGTCATCCCTACAAACTCTGGAGTAATTGTAGAGGCTCTTGACCATGTTTTTATCACGGACTTGCTGTTTGCTGTTTTCGAATCATCAACTCTTTTCATGAGCTTGTAATGGACGAAAGGCGGTTTTTTTAATGAACGACTCATATTCTAATATCTATTTTTTTCTTCTTTCAATAATAAACTTGTCAGAGTATTTACTCTTAGCTCTTGTTTTGTATCCTTTGGCAGGAATTCCATTTCTAGATCTTGGGTGACCTCCAGAATTCTTTCCTTCACCACCACCCATTGGGTGATCAACTGGATTCATTACTGTTGGTCTAACTCTAGGTCTTCTTCCTAACCATCTTGAACGACCAGCTTTTCCAGAAACAGTAAGATTATGCTCCGCGTTAGAAACAGATCCTATTGTTGCCAAACAAGTGATCAAAATCATTCTTGTTTCTCCAGATGGCATTTTGATAGTTGCATATTTTCCATCTCGAGCATTTAACTGCGCGTAAGTTCCGGCACCTCTTGATATTGAACCACCTTTTCCAGGTTGCATTTCAATGTTATGAATCATCGTTCCTAATGGAATATCGGATAGATACATTGCATGACCTACTACTGGTGTAGCAGTTTTCCCTGATAGCACCGTGTCTCCAACTTTCAAACCACTTGGAGCAATGATGTAACGCTTTTCACCATCAGCATAAAACAAAAGTGCAATATTAGCGGTTCTGTTTGGATCGTATTCAATAGCGTTTACAGTAGCAGGAATATCAAATTTGTTTCTTTTAAAATCAACAATTCTATATTTCTGCTTATGACCACCACCGATGTGACGCATAGTCATTTTACCGTCGTTATTACGACCACCAGATTTTTTCTTACTAGCAACCAACGACTTTTCGGGTGTAGACTTTGTTACTTCATCAAATTGCAATGCAACTTTATGTCTTTGCCCAGGCGTGGTTGGTTTAAACTTTTTAAGACTCATTTTTTTAGTCGTTAATAGTTATTAAATAAATCGATTGTTTCTCCTTCAGCAACACTAACAATGGCTTTTTTCCATTTTTTTGCTTTCTCACGAACAATACCTCTGTTCGTGTATTTTAGTGAAGCTTTACCACCACCGAAGTTTGCGGTTCGAACTTTTGTTACATGAACATTGTACATTCTCTCTACAGCATTCTTGATTTCAATTTTATTTGCAGACAACATTACTTCGAATGTAAATCGATTCATAGTCTCGGAAGCCATAGTCGCTTTCTCAGTAATAATCGGTCTTTTTATAATTCCTTGTGTATTTTGCATAACTCTTAGTTAAGAATCTTTTCAATTTGTTTAATACTCTCAGAAGAAACGACAACTCTAGATGCATTTAAAACATCGTATGTGTTGAAAGAATCAGTAGTGACAACTTTTACCTTTTTAAGGTTTCTAGAACTTAAATAAGCGTTGTCATTTTTTTCACTGAGTATAAATAAAACCTTTTCGTTTTCAAGTTTTAACGTAGATAAAAGCGTTTTGAAATCTTTAGTTTTTTCAGTTACCGAGCTAAGGTCATTCAATACGATAATTGATTTTTTCTTTGCTTGGACAGAAAAAGCGGATTTTCTTGCAAGTCGCTTAAGCTTGATGTTTAATTTGAAATGGTAGTTTCTTGGGCGTGGGCCAAAAATTCGTCCACCACCAACTCGCGTTCCAGACTTGATGTTACCAGCTCGGGCACCACCAGTACCTTTTTGCTTCTTTATTTTCTTAGTAGAACCTTGAATCTCTGCTCTCTCTTTAGCTTTGTGCGTCCCTTGTCTTTTGTTGGCAAGATGTTGCTTTACATCTAAGTAAATTGCATGATTATTTGGCTCTATACCAAAAACATCTTTAGATAGATCTACCGATTTATCAGTAGCAGAACCTTTCGCGTCGTGTATTTTTAGTTTCATTATCTTACAATTGTTAGCGTTGAACCATTGGCTCCTGGTACAGAACCTTTAACGATAAGAATGTTTTTCTCAGCGATCACTTTTAAAACTTGAAGGTTTGGAGATGTAACTCTCTTATTACCCATCTGACCAGCCATTCTCATACCTTTGAAAACTTTAGCAGGGTAGGATGCGGCACCAATAGAACCTGGAGCTCTTAGTCTGTTATGTTGACCATGAGTTGCTTGACCTACACCGGCGAAGTTGTGTCTTTTTACAACCCCTTGAAAACCTTTACCTTTTGAGGTTCCTGCAATGTCAACAAATTCTCCTTCAGAGAAAATATCAACGTTCACTGTATCTCCTAAATTGAGGTTTTCAAAGTTTGAGAATTCAACAAGTTCTGATTTAGGTGAGGTGTTGGCTTTTTTGAAATGTCCCATTAAAGCATTTGGCGTATTTTTTTCTTTCTTACTACCAAATCCAAGCTGAACAGCTTCGTAACCATCTCTGTCTTGCGTTTTCACCTGAGTGACAACACAAGGACCAGCTTCTATCATCGTGCATGGTAATGCCTTACCCTCGACACTGTAGATGCTAGTCATCCCGATTTTTCGACCAATTATTCCTGGCATGTTTTTCGTTTTATTGTTATTAAACTTTTATTTCTACATCAACTCCACTAGGTAATTCTAATTTCATCAACGCATCAACCGTTTTTGAAGAACTACTGTAGATATCCATCAATCTTTTGTAAGCGCACAATTCAAATTGCTCTCTTGCTTTTTTATTGACGTGTGGAGATTTTAATACTGTGTAAATTCTTTTGTGCGTTGGTAGCGGAATAGGCCCACTAACTATTGCTCCAGTAGATTTTACAGTTTTTACGATTTTTTCAGCTGACTTGTCAACCAAGTTGTGATCGTAAGATTTTAATTTAATTCGAATTTTTTGACTCATTTTCTTCTTCTTAAATATTATGCAATAACTTTTCCATTCGCTTTATCAACTACATCTTGAGCTACACTTTTAGGAGCCTCGGAGTAGTGAGAAAATTCCATAGAGGAGGTAGCGCGACCTGAAGTAATCGTTCTTAATTGTGTTACGTATCCAAACATCTCTGATAAAGGAACATCTGCTTTAAGCACCTTTGCTCCATTTTTATCATCCATACCTTTCATCATTCCTCTTCTTCTGTTCAAATCCCCAACAACATCACCCATGTTTTCTTCAGGAGTAATGATTTCAATTTTCATAATTGGTTCTAACAAAATTGGAGCGCAAGATTTCATTGCATCTCTATATGCCATTTTTGCACACAATTCAAAGGATAATGAATCCGAATCTACCGCATGGAAAGATCCATCCATCAAAGTGATTTTCATCGCTTCAACTGGAAAACCTGCTAAAATACCGGTTTTCATAGATGCTTTAAATCCTTTTTCAACAGAAGGGATAAATTCTTTTGGTATGTTACCACCTTTTATCGAGTTGACAAACTCCAGACCTGATTTTTCAACATCTGATTGCGGCTCAATTTTCACAAGAATGTCCGCAAATTTACCACGACCACCACTTTGTTTTTTGTAAACTTCTCTATGCGTAGTTTCAGCAGTAATGTCTTCACGATAGGTTACCTGTGGAGCGCCTTGATTTACTTCAACTTTGAATTCTCTTTTTAATCGATCAACAATGATTTCCAAGTGAAGCTCGCCCATACCAGATATAATAGTTTGACCTGATTCTTCATCAGTTTTAACTTGGAATGTAGGATCCTCTTCTGCAAGCTTTTGAAGACCAACAGATAAACGATCCGTGTCAGCTTGAGTTTTAGGCTCAATTGCTACACCAATAACAGGGTCTGGAAAGTCCATTGATTCTAGGATGATATGTGATTTTTCGTCACATAAAGTATCCCCAGTCCGAATGTCTTTAAACCCAACTACAGCAGCAATGTCACCTGCCTCTAGAACGGGTACTTGTTTTTGCTCCTTAGCATGCATTTGGAATATTCTTGAAATTCGTTCTTTATTATTAGAACGCGTATTGTAAATGTAAGAACCTGCATCTAATTTCCCGGAATAAGCTCTAACAAAACATAAACGACCTACAAAAGGATCAGTTGCAATTTTGAAGGCTAGTCCTGCGAATGGTTCGTTAACTGAAGGTTGTCTCACGACTTCTTCATCAGTTTTAGGGTTGATACCTGTAATGCCTTCAATATCCAATGGTGAAGGAAGAATTTCCATTACCATATCAAGCATTGCTTGAACACCTTTGTTTTTAAATGCAGAACCACACATCATAGGAACTACTTTTCCAGAAATTGTTGCTGCTCTTAAGGCATCTAGGATTTCTCTTTCAGTTAAAGAATTTTCATCTTCAAAATACTTTTCCATCAGCGTATCATCAAATTCAGCAACTGCCTCAAGCAATTGACCTCTTAATGTACGCGCCTCTTCAATGATATCTTCAGGAATTTCAACTTCTTCGAAAGTCATTCCTTTATCTTCTTCGTTCCAAACAATACCTTTGAAATTGATTAAGTCAACAACACCTTTGAAATCATCTTCAGCACCGATGTTAATTTGAAGTGGAAGCGCATGGCTACCAAGCATCTCTTTAACTTGCTTACAAACGTTTAAAAAGTCAGCTCCTTGACGGTCCATTTTGTTAACGAAACCAATTCTAGGAACATTATAGTTATCCGCTAATCTCCAATTTGTTTCTGACTGAGGTTCAACACCATCAACTGCTGAAAACAAAAACACCAAACCATCTAAAACTCGTAAAGACCTGTTTACTTCAACCGTGAAATCAACGTGTCCTGGGGTATCAATGATATTCATGTGATACTCTTGACCTCTATAATCCCATTTTAAGGTAGTAGCGGCAGAAGTAATGGTAATACCACGTTCTTGCTCTTGCTCCATCCAGTCCATCGTAGCAGCTCCATCATGAACTTCACCAATTTTGTGACTTACGCCACCATAATAAAGTATTCTCTCCGTAGTTGTTGTTTTACCGGCATCAATGTGCGCAGCAATACCAATGTTTCTTGTGTATTTAAGATCTCTAGCCATGATTAAAATCTAAAATGTGAAAATGCTTTGTTTGCTTCCGCCATTCTCAAAGTATCTTCTTTCTTTTTGAAAGCAGCACCTTCTTCCTTAGCAGCAGCGATAATTTCTGAAGCTAATTTTTGAGCCATGGTTTTTTCATTTCTTTTACGCGCATATCCAATTAACCATTTCATAGCTAACGATGCTTTTCTGCCCTCACGAACAGGAGTAGGGATTTGGAAAGTTGCACCTCCAACTCTTCTACTACGAACTTCCACACTAGGAGTTATATTCTCAATTGCCTTTTTCCAGACATCTAAACCTTCTTGGTCTTCTACTTTTTCATTGATCATATCAATGGCATCATAAAAGATTTTGAATGCTAAACTTTTCTTACCAGAGAACATGAGGTTGTTAACAAACTTTGTTACTACAACTTCGTTGAACTTTGGATCTGGCAGAATCGTTATTTTTTTGGCCTTTCTTCTTCTCATTATATATTATAATAAAGGTTAATGTATTTATTTCTGCTTAGGACGTTTCGTTCCGTACTTAGATCTTCTTTGTGTTCTACCTTCAACACCAGCTGTATCTTCAGCACCACGGACGATGTGATATCGGACTCCAGGAAGATCTTTAACTCTTCCACCTCTAACTAATACTAAGGAATGTTCTTGAAGATTGTGGCCTTCACCTCCGATGTAAGCGTTAACTTCTTTACCGTTCGTAAGGCGAACTCTTGCTACTTTCCGCATAGCTGAATTTGGTTTCTTCGGTGTGGTTGTGTAAACTCTTACACATACACCTTTACGCTGCGGACATGAATCAAGTGCAGCAGATTTAGATTTCTTCACTACCGCAGTTCTTCCTTTGCGAACTAATTGTTGTATAGTTGGCATAAAATACTCTTAATTGTAAATAAAATAAATTACCTCAAACGTGCTTTGAGGGGTGCAAAGTTACTTAATTTTATTTATTACACAAGGCAAAAGCTAAAAAAAAGAGTTTTTTTTCATGGTAATTTCTTGAGAACCTGGAAATCAGCATATATGACTTTAAATTAGGTGTAAAGAACATGTTTAATCGCAGCGATTAACTTTTCTTTGTTGGGAAGTGCTTCTTCAATTAAGGTCGGGGAAAAAGCGAATGGGGTGTCTGTTTGAGTTAATCTCAAAACGGGTGCGTCAAGGTGATCAAAAGCATAACGTTGAACGTGGTAAGCGATTTCAGAAGAAATAGACGCTAACGGCCAGGATTCTTCTACGACAACGCATCTATTGGTTTTTTTAATGGATTCAACTACAGTACCGTAATCAATAGGTCTTATGGTTCTTAGGTCAATGATTTCTAGTTCAATATTTTCTTTGGCTAAAATATCTGCTACTTCTTCGGCTATTTTGATGATTTTCCCAAAAGATACGATAGTCACATGCTTGCCTTTTCTTTTAATATTCGCAGTACCAATAGGAATCAAGTATTCTCCTTCAGGTACTTCTCCTTTATCACCGTACATTTTTTCAGACTCAAGAAAAACAACGGGGTCTTCGTCTCGAATTGCTGATTTTAATAAGCCCTTGGCGTCTGCCGGGTTGGAAGGTGTGATTACTTTTAGCCCAGGAACATGCGCGTAAAAGGCTTCAAAACTCTGAGAATGCGTAGCGCCAAGCTGTCCAGCCGTTCCATTACCTCCTCTAAAAACGATAGGGCAATGGTATTGTCCACCGGACATTTGTAACATTTTTGCTGCACTATTAATAATTTGATCGGCAGCCAGGATTGCAAAGTTCCAAGTCATGAACTCCACGATCGGTCTTAGTCCATTCATCGAAGCGCCAACAGCTATCCCTGCAAATCCCAATTCCGCAATAGGTGTGTCAATAACACGTCTTGGCCCAAACTCATCTAACATACCTTGAGAGACTTTATAAGCACCGTTGTATTCTGCTACTTCTTCACCTAAAAGAAAAACGTTTTCATCTTTACGCATTTCCTCGTTCATAGCTTCTCTTAAAGCCTCTCTATATTGTAATGTTTTCATTTGTTCGTGTATTTAGGGATACAAAAATAAAAAGATGATTGTAATTTAAGCCACTTTTAGTTTAGCCATTTTTGATTTGTTGAAACGTCCTTTAGCATACGCTTCAGTTACTTTTAAGGATTTAACATTGGATGAAGGTAGCTCAAACATTGCATCTGTCAGCACGGCTTCACATATAGAGCGCAAGCCTCGAGCACCTAGTTTATATTCGATTGCCTTGGTTACTATAAAATCGAGGGCTTTTTGATCAAAGCTGAGTTTAATACCGTCTATATTAAAAATCTTTTCGTATTGTTTGACAAGGGAGTTTTTAGGCTCTGTAAGAATACGTTTTAATGCCAATGGGTCAAGCGGATCAAGATAGCTGAGGACCGGAAAGCGACCAACTAGTTCAGGGATTAATCCAAAGTTTTTAATATCTGTTGCGTTTATGTATTGCAAAAGAGAATCAGAATCTATATCGATTTGATCGGTCGTCGAAAATCCAATGGTTTGTCGGTTTACTCTCTGAGCAATTAGTTTTTCAATTCCGTCGAAGGCGCCTCCGCAGATAAATAAAATATTTTTCGTATTAACTTGTATCATTTTTTGCTCAGGATGCTTTCTGCCGCCTTGGGGCGGTACGTTTACCTCTGAGCCTTCAAGTAATTTAAGCAATGCTTGCTGAACACCTTCGCCAGAAACATCTCTAGTAATTGATGGATTATCATCCTTCCGCGCAATTTTGTCAATCTCGTCAATGAAAACAATCCCACGTTCAGCTGCTTCAACATCATAATCGGCAACTTGAAGAAGCCTGGAGAGAACACTCTCCACATCCTCTCCCACATAACCAGCTTGGGTTAATACTGTAGCATCTGCTATGCAGAATGGAACTTTTAAAAGTTTTGCGATTGTTTTTGCTAAAAGCGTTTTCCCTGTCCCTGTCCGTCCAATTAGGACAACATTTGATTTTTCAATTTCAATATCATCATTTGATTCAGAATTCAATCGCTTATAATGATTGTAAACGGCAACGGATAATACTTTTTTTGCTTCTTCTTGACCAATAACATATTCGTCAAGCTTTTCCTTGATTTCTTTGGGGAATTTAAGCTCTAGTTTATTTTTAGAGTTACTTTCTTGTGGTTTTACAGAGAATTCTTCTGCAACTATTTGGTTGGCTTGTTTAGCGCAGTTTTCACAAATATGACCAGTAACACCAGCAATCAATATTTGAACTTCTTCACGAGAAAGTCCACAAAACGAACATTTTGATTTCTTCGAGGTCATTTATTTTGGATTACGCAATAGAATTTCATCTACCATCCCATAATCTTTAGCTTCACTAGATGTCATCCAATAATCTCTATCTGAATCAGTCCATACTTTATCGTAGCTCTGTTTTGAATGCGTAGCGATGATGTCATAAAGTTCTTTTTTTAACTTTTGAATTTCTCTTGCAGTAATCTCTATGTCACTCGCTTGGCCTTGTGCTCCTCCAAGTGGCTGGTGAATCATAACGCGTGAATGTCGTAATGCACTCCTTTTACCCTCTGCACCCGCACAAAGTAATACGGCTCCCATAGAAGCAGCCATACCCGTGCAAATTGTAGCTACATCTGGTCTGATGTATTGCATCGTGTCATAAATACCAAGGCCGGCATATACAGAGCCTCCTGGCGAGTTTAGGTATATTTGAATGTCTTTTTTCGCATCCACGGACTCAAGGAAAAGAAGCTGAGCATTGATAATATTAGCTACTTGGTCATTAATACCCGTGCCTAAAAAAATAATTCTATCCATCATTAGTCTGGAAAAGACATCCATTTGAGTCATGTTCAAAGAACGTTCTTCTATTATATAAGGTGTTACGGATGAGTCAATGTAATGATCTACAAACGTACTATTGATACCCATATGCTTGGTTGCATATTTTTTAAATTCTAATCCCTCTTTCATTTCGTGTTTTGTAATATATTCGCCTAAATTAATGAATATAGACTTAAATAGGCGCTATTTTTCTAATTTTAAAAAGTGATTCATCCAGATGATATAAGAAACAAGCGTATTGGGTTTTCAGTCTTGAACTGGGGGCTAGGTCATGTGACAAGATGCATCCCATTAATAGTCCGTTTACAGCAGCAAAGTAATGAATTGATTATTTTCTGCGATGAAGACCAGCAAAGTATCTTTAGTCAATACATAGAGGGCGCTTTGTATGTTCGGCACAAAGGTTATCCATTTAATTTTCGGGGTAAGGGCCGGTTTAAATCAGACTTAATTTTAGGATCCACAAAACTTATTGCTTTTTTAAAAATGGAGCAAGGTCTCGTTGATGAATATATCGTGAAATATGAATTACAGTCCCTTATTTCAGATCAGCGCTATGGTTTTTATACAGCAAAACTTCCATCTGTGTTTATAACCCATCAGTTGAAGTTTCCATTAATGGGTCTGTATAAACTGGTTAATTTATTGAATAGCTATCATTTGTCAAAGTTTAAAACAATTTGGATTATGGATGATCCAAAACATATGCATGCTGGTAAGCTCTCTAGTAAAAAGCATAATAAAAATGCAATTTATATAGGCTGTCATTCCCGATTTGAATTGCGCGAAAAAATAAATGTAAAAACGATAAAAGGGGTTTTGGTCATTAACGGACCTAGTACCTATGCTTCATCTCTTATCGATTCATTTTCGGAGCAGATACTATGTGGTGAGATCCAATCAATTGTAGGACCTGTATTTGTTCAAGAGATTTTGAGAGAAAGAAACATACAGACTTCCTTTGTTTCAAATCAAGAGATGTCAAAGGTGGATGCGGTGCTATTATCAAGTTCAAAAATATTTGGTTTTTTTGGATATACAACGCTTATGGATTGTCTCGAATTACGTTGTGATTACCAATTGATTCCAACTCCTGGTCAGGATGAACAACAGTACCTGGCTAAAAGGCATAAAAAAAGCCTCTAAAAAAGAGGCTTTCTGAAATATGATTGATGTTAAGTTTACTTCACAAGAGCTTTAAAAGTATCATCTCCAAAGAATTTAACAAACTCTCTGTCTTTAGAAGCTTTTACTTTAAAATTTGTATCTTCTTCAATGGCTAGTTTCAACTTTGCAACGACATCGCTTGCGCCAGAACCTCCTCTTGCAGCCATTATAGCGGCTAAGTAAAGTCCATCTGCATCATTCTTATCATCACTTGAGGCAAGAGTAGCTTCAGCGTCAGAAAGATTCCCTTGAAGCATTTCAGCTAAAGCCTTATTGAAAGTGTTTCCAGCGATATTACCTGAAGCTGCCGAGTAGGACCCATCTAGAATGTCTAAACCTGCACCGTTCGCTTTTACCGCACTCATTTTATCCGCATCCATACCTTTAGCTGCGGTAAAAAGAGCTCTACTTTTTTCTCTATCACCATCAAGCATAGCAATAGCTGCAAGATTGTTCATTACCTCTCCTGACTCATTGAGTTCAGCTGAAGCTTCGAAGTTTGCTTTTGCATTTGGAATGTCATTTTGATTATAGTACAAAGAACCAATGTTGTTGTAGATTCTACTATCATTCATTTTCTCAGAAACAGCAGCGTACAATGCTATTCTTGAAGTCATGTCCTTTAATAGCGTCTCACCTGTAAACAAGACTTCTTCCACTGTAAGTGTGTCCGTTTTGTTGGTTGCAAACGAAATCATTTCATCATCTGTTAAGCCACTTTCTTTATAAGAGATGGTAATAACAGACCTTCTGATATTTGGGAAAACATCTTTTTCCAATTGCTTATAGGATTTACCTAATCTAACCATCTCAGCTTCTCTCTTCTCAGGGTCTTTTTCCATTTCAAGAACGCGAATAAAAAGATTTTTATCTCCCTCTGAAATTGACTCCGTAGCGGCGAGTTGCTTCTTGAATTCCTCAAAATCTTCACCTAAACCTTTTTGATCATAAGTCGCAGCGTCAGCATAAGCATCAAGCTTTTCTTTCTTTAACAATTTAGAGAACGCATTTGCAGCGCTTTCAACACGTTCGGTAGATAAGTCACCATTTTTGGCAAATTCACCATCCGGAGAAGCGTATCCTCTAATTGAGATGGATTCTATTTCGATTTTCTCATTAGTTTGAGCGGCTACCATCCATGAAACCAAGCCAATGATATCATCATCCTTTAATTCAGAAGATTTCACAAGAGACTTTCCTTTATTGTAATTAATGATTCCAGAGACGCTTTTGTCAACTACGCGAACTAATTCGTCACTTTGAGTTAACATCGTACAGGTCATTCTTGCTAAAAAAGGCGTTATAATAGTTGCGTCCGCTATTTTAGCAGAAGGCAATTCCGCTTTTTCCTTGTCTCCTTTAAATATTTTCCCAGTTAAAACTAAATCAGCAGCCTCCATGGAAGGATCATAAGCTAAAGAGGATTCAAATGTTGCTGTTCCTCCAGGTTTGAAGTCGATGGTTTTACCATTACCCGTAATTTTAGTACCCTGAATTGTCCATACGCCTAGAGCTTTGTTTCCAAGTTTTGGCGTGATTTCAGCTTTGACTTTTTTCTTAATTCCTTTTTCTGGAACAGTTACAACTACAGAAAATTTAATACTATCACCATGCATTTCAAGTGGGCTAGGTGTTACTGTATAATCTAAATCTTTTAGAAGTGTACAACTCGAGAAAATCAAAAATGTGACGCTTAGTCCCATTAAATATTTGATAAAATTTCTTTTCATAATAGTTTATAATTGTAAAATATGTTGCAAAGTTAATAAGATTAAATGAAGGGGCAATTTATGATGTTCAATATTTTTATGTAAATCTTTATAAATCGGTCACCAAAATGTTCTTTTTTTCTCGCGGATCTATAAACGTACTTAGCTCCTTCATGGGCAGAAGTACAAAGTCTCTTAAGTGATATTTTGGATGGGGTATAATAAGTTCATCAGAATTGTATATCAGGTCATTGAAAAAAATAATGTCAATATCTATTATTCTATCCTGGTAAACGCTACCTGATCTCACACGCCCCATATTGCTCTCAATCTCCTGATTGCAATTTAAGACTTCTAAACAGGACTTGCTAGTTTGAAGGACAATACAACAATTTACAAATTCATTATCTGAATCAAAATCAAGGGGTGAGGTATAATGAAAATTTGATTTTTCACTCACAAGGCCTATCAAATCACCTATGGCTTGTATTGCAGCGTTGATATTTTGTATACGGTCACCCAGATTAGACCCGAGGGACAATAGTACTTTGTTTGTTATTTTTTCTTCCATTCAAAAGTATTCATCATCACTTCAAGGTCCTCTTTAATATAGGCCAATACATTTCTCAAGGAGTCATAATTAGGCACACAGTTCAATAGAACTTCACCTCGTAAAAAGTTTTCAGTGGAATCAGTGAGGTAGAACTGATAATTTGTGGCAACATTTCCCTTAAGCTCAAATAAAGTACCAAAAACCCGGTTTTTTGAATCTAAAATTTGATCAAAGTCGATTTGGTCTGCTTTGACTTTGTGAAAATCAACTTCTTTATTAGAAAAATTAATGAGTGAGGGTAAAGAGTCTTTATGTGCGACTCTTTTATAGAAAAGATTAATTACGCCGTTGATTTCTCTACCTAAATCAATCTCTTGCTCACAATAATTATAATTGCAGTTGTTTGAGCTTTTTAGAGTGTACAAATCTGATACATCGAAAGAAAATAGATCTTCAACAACTTCTTTGTGATAGTTATGTGCAGGCAGATTAGCTTTTAAATAGGTAGGGGGTTTGGGAATGGGTGAATCTTCTTTGCAGGCGCCAAGAATAAAAAAAGAGATTAATAAGGAGAAAACTATTCTACTATTCATCTGGTGTTTTGGTTATTATTTTTAAAGATATGATCCGTCTTTTGTCCGAGGACTCCACAATTAATTTACATTTTTCAATTTCAATAAATTCTTGGTTTTTTAATATTCTACCGGCTTGCTCAACAACAAATCCCCCTATTGTTTCAGTTTCCCCTTTTAACTTTTCAAAGGGTTCTGAATCAACTTTGGCGGCTTTATAAAAATCCATAAGCGAGGTTCTTCCCTCAAAGATATAAACGCCATCATCAATTTTAGAATAGACCAGTTCCTCTTCATCAAATTCATCTGTAATATCACCTACTATTTCTTCTAAGATATCCTCAAGTGTAACGATACCTGATGCTCCTCCATATTCGTCAACGACGATAGATAGGTGCATTTTTTTTGTTTTAAATTCCTGAAGAAGGTCATTTATTTTCTTGTTTTCAGGAATGAAAAAAGGCTTCCTCAAGGTACTTAACCAATTGAATTGATCATTTTGATTAAGGAATGGCAACAAGTCTTTAATGTATAAAATCCCGATTACTTGGTCTGCTGTTTCTTTATAAACAGGGATTCTGGAAAAACCGCAGTCTAAAATAAAGGATTTTATTTCACTGAATTTCATTTGAGAATCAACGGCAGAAACCTCAATTCTAGGTTTCATTATTTGCGAAGCCTCTGTCTTACCAAACATGACGATACCCTCTAAAATCTTATGCTCGTCTTTCGGAGATTCTTCTTTAGTTATAGCCACAGCTTGCTCTAAATCAGAGGGGGTTATATTAACCTTCCCTTTTTTCGTTTGGTCAAAAATCCTAGAACTTCTAACCAGCGAGCGCACCAGCCACGAGAAAGGAGGTGTTAATTTGATCAATGTCAGGGGCTTTGCCATCATTTTGGACACCAAAGGCGCGTTCTTAACTGCAAAGATCTTAGGAATGACCTCTCCCCAAATTAAAATCAAAAGAGTTATGCCAATGACCTCTAGGAAAAAGCGTAAATAATTATCTGCATGCGGGAAAAAGTAACTAATGAGGTAACTAGACAATATAACGATGCCTACATTGACAAAATTATTTGCGATGAGCAAAGTTGCTAGTAATTCTTTGGGTTCTTTTAATAGATTTAAAATCGTATTTCCTTTTTGGCTCTTTTCCTGCTCGATCGTTTCATTGTCTTTAGGTGACAGGGAGAAATAAGCTGTTTCTGCGCTAGAAAATAGAGCGGATAGTATTAAGAGCAGAAGAATCACAAGACATAAAACAAGCGACGTTGTATCTATCGAAATAGCCGTAAAGAATAAGGGGAAAGGTTCAGTATTAATCATTAAAAAGGGAGGATGTCGTCGGTTTCACTTTCAATATCTTCAAGTCTTGAATTGATTTTTCGGTTGTTTTCTTCAGTATAGGAGTGCTTTGGCTTTTCTTTTGGGTCCATTTTGGATAGAACAGTAAGTTCATTAGCCACAACATCAACACTATAGCGCTTGTTTCCTTCTTTGTCGTTCCAGGATCTTTTTTTAATTTTCCCTTCAACATATACTTTCATTCCTTTGAGAAGAATTTTTTCTGCTATTTCAGCAAGATTACCCCAGACGACTACGTCATGCCAGTCGGTATTTTCAATGCGTTTACCTGAGTTTTTATCAATATATTGTTCAGATGTGGCCATGGAAAACCTCACCAACAAGGCACCTGATTCTGACTTTCTGACTTCAGGATCTTTGCCAAGATTTCCAACAAGAATTACCTTATTGATGGTACCATTCATATAGTAAATATAAAAAAAACAGAATTAGAGATGGTTTTACTTTTTAGCTTTCTTTTTACCACGTGTTTTTTTAGGCTGATTTTTAATGATATCCAGGCAATCTTTTAACTCTAAATCCTCAGCGACAAGGTCTTTTGGGATTTTGAAATTTGCTTTCCCCTGTTTAATGTAAGGTCCATATTTCCCGTTGAGAACAAACAAATCTGGCTGTTCCTCAAAAGATTTTATTTTATTGGCTTCAGCCTGTTTTACTTTCTCTAAATAAATTTCTAGTGCAGTATCGAAATCAATTTCCATTGGATCAAGCTCCTTGGGAATAGAAGCATAAGTTTTTTCCACTTGAACATAAGGACCAAAACGTCCGATATTCACTTTTACATCCTTGTCTTCATGTTTCCCTAGAATCCTTGGTAGTTTAAAGAGTTCAAGGGCTTCTTCTAAGGTGATTGACGAAATTGACTGAGAACTCAATAGGGACGCAAATTCTGCCTTAATACCGTCTTCTTTTTCATCACCAACCTGGACCATTGGGCCAAATTTCCCGATTCTAGTTATTATTTTCCTACCACTCTCAGGGTGGTTTCCAAGTGACCTTTCTCCAGTTGCCCTTTCAGAGTTCTCAATTGTATTTTCAACGCCAGAATGAAATGGTTTGTAAAACGATTCAAGCATTTTCTTCCAGTCCAATTCTCCTTGTGCAATTTCATCAAATTGACTTTCAATAATTGCGGTGAATTGATAATCCATAATGTCTTTGAAGTTGTCTTGAAGGAAATCCGTGACAACAACACCAATATCAGTAGGCGATAATTTGTTTTTTTCTCTTCCTGTAATCTCCGTTTTTGTTGTTATTTCAACATTATCCTCCAAAAGAGACATTGAAATGTATTTTCGTTCAGTTCCGTCATTAATTTTCTTTTCAACGTAACCTCGCTTTTGAATTGTTGAAATTGTTGGTGCGTATGTTGACGGCCTTCCAATACCGAGTTCTTCTAACTTCTTAACTAAAGAAGCTTCCACATATCTCGCAGGTGCTCTGCTAAAGCGTTCATTTGCGTTTATTTCTAGTCTTGTTGCATCTTCTCCTTTTTCTACTTTAGGAAGTAAACCTTGTGTATCATCGTCATCCTGATCAGATAGGTTGCTTTCAATATAGACAGATAGAAAGCCATCAAATACAATTACTTCACCTTTGCAAACAAACGTCTTTTCAACTTGAGGAGCGCCAATTTTAATTGTAGTTCTTTCAAGCTTTGCATCACTCATTTGGCTCGAGATTGCTCTTTTCCAAATCAGTTCATAAAGCCTACTTTCATCATTTTCCATCTGTACTTCTGATACGCCAAATTCCGATGGGCGAATAGCTTCGTGAGCCTCTTGAGCACCGCTTGATTTTGTTCTATATTGCTGCGGATTAGAATAGGAACCTCCGTATTTCTGAATAATCGCATCTTTTGCCGCATTTCGAGCAGTCTCAGAAAGGTTTACAGAATCAGTCCTCATGTAGGTTATATGACCTGATTCATAGAGTCTTTGTGCTACTGACATTGTCCTAGAAACGGAAAATCCTAATTTCAAACTGGCTTCTTGCTGAAGTGTTGAGGTAGTAAAAGGAGCAGTAGGCTTCTTCGTTGCAGGTTTCTTCTGAACATCTTCTACAGTGAAATTTGCATGAACACATGATTTAAGAAAGGCTTCTGTTTCTTCACGGCTTTCAAATTGACTTGAAACGTCCCCCTTGACCTTACCATTTTTGACTGCGAAAGTCCCGCTGGTTTTATAAAATGATGATGATTCGTGGGCTATAATTTGTTTTTCTCTTTCGACAATGAGTTTTACGGCAACGGATTGCACACGACCGGCAGATAAACTCGGGCGGACTTTTCTCCATAGCACTGGAGACAATTCAAAACCTACAATACGATCTAATATACGTCTTGCTTGTTGTGCATCAACGAGTTTTTTATTTACAGTTCTGTAATTTGTGATGGCTTTTAAAATCGCCTTTTGGGTGATCTCATTAAATGTAATTCGTCTGGTTTCTTTTTCATTCAATTTCAAGGTCTCTTGAAGGTGCCAAGAAATGGCTTCTCCCTCGCGATCCTCATCAGTAGCTAGCCAAACAATCTCAGCAGCCTTCGCCAGTTTTTTTAATTCAGCAACTATTTGTTTCTTATCTGTTGAAACCTCATAATTTGGTGTAAATCCATTCTCGATATCAATAGCGTTTTTCTTGGCTAAATCTCGAACATGACCAAAACTAGACCTCACAACAAAGTCTTTCCCTAAATACCCTTCTATGGTTTTTGCCTTAGCAGGTGACTCAACAATTACTAAATTTTTTGACATATTTTGTTTTTGTTTGTGTGCAAATGTAACTTATCTTAACGTTAACTATCAAATGTTTGTTCTGAAAAAAACAAGACGATAAATTTATCAGAGCTATCGGCAGTCATGAAATACTTAAAAAAAGCACTCTGACATTTTGTCACACTTATCGATTTGCGTAAATTTGTAGTTCAAAAATACAATTCATGTCATTAGAAGAAAACGAAATTCTTGAAGGCCGTCAGGGTGAAGTACTAGCGCGAGAGGATTCTTCCTTTGCTAGGGCTTCAAAGAAGCTATATATTGAGAGCTACGGTTGTCAAATGAATTTTTCTGATAGCGAAGTTGTTGCTTCTATAATGACTAAAAATGGATTTTCAACTACGCGCGATGTGGATGAAGCAGATGTTGTATTGATCAATACATGTTCTATTCGTGACAACGCTGAGAAAAGAGTCCGAAAACGATTAACAGAATTCAAAAAGAAAAAAGAAAAAAACCCGGAAATGGTAGTGGGAATTCTAGGTTGTATGGCCGAGCGATTGAAGAAGTCGCTTTTGGAACAAGAAAAGCTTGTTGACTTGGTCGCGGGTCCCGATGCCTATAGAGATTTACCTAATTTAATTGAAGAAGTTGGAACGGGGCAAAGGGCGGTAAATGTATTGCTTTCTCGTGATGAAACATATGCAGATATCTCGCCTGTACGTTTGGACAAGGGGGGTGTTTCTGCGTTCGTTACGATTATGAGAGGATGCGATAATATGTGTTCCTTTTGTGTCGTGCCGTTTACAAGAGGACGAGAAAGGAGCCGAGACCCAGAAACTATTGTACAAGAGTGTATAGATTTACTTTCCTCAGGTTATCGAGAAGTAACCCTATTGGGACAAAATGTTGACTCTTATCGATGGAATGTTTCCAATAAGGGAGAAATTAAAGATAAGGAACTTCCAACGGTTAACTTTGCTCAACTACTTGAAAAAGTAGCAAAAGTGTCACCTGATTTACGTGTCCGATTCTCTACGTCGCATCCTAAAGATATGACTGATGATGTTCTTCATGCAATGGCTGCTTATGAAAATATTTGTAATTATATTCATTTGCCAGTTCAATCCGGAAATACGGAAGTGTTAAAAAGAATGAACCGTGGATATTCTCGAGAATGGTACCTCAATCGCATCGAGGCAATTCATCAGATTATTCCTGATTGCGCAATCTCTACAGATATTATTTCAGGTTTTTGCGGTGAGTCTGATCATGAACACGACGATACGGTGACCCTTATGAGATTAGTTGCATACGATTTTGCATACATGTTCAAATATTCGGAGCGACCCAAAACCTTAGCTGAAAGGAAATTTAAGGATGACGTTCCTGAAGAGGTGAAATCGAAAAGACTCACTGAAATCATCGAAAATCAATTGACTTATTCATTAGCTTCAAATAAGAAAAGAATAGGAAAAGTAGAAAAAGTTTTAGTGGAGGGAGTCTCTAAAAGGTCTGAAGAACATATGTCGGGTCGAACAGGGCGTAATTCCATGGTGGTTTTTCCAGTTGGGGATTTTCAAAAAGGAGATTACATACAGGTTAAAATTCTTAATTGTACTTCTGCGACACTTTTAGGTGAGGTTATAGAAAATTAATTAGAATGAACGTACAGCAAATTAAACAACGTTTTGGAATTATAGGCGATGCTCCCTTACTTAATAGGGCCCTAGAAGTTGCTGCCCAGGTGGCTCCTACTGATATCTCCGTATTAGTTGCAGGAGAAAGTGGTACTGGAAAAGAAATAATCCCACAAGTTATTCACCAACTAAGTGGACGTAAGCATGGAGAATATATTGCGGTTAACTGTGGTGCAATACCAGAGGGTACTATTGATTCAGAGCTTTTTGGTCACGAAAAAGGTTCTTTTACAGGCGCTTCTGGCAGTAGGCTAGGTTATTTTGAGGTTGCGAATGGAGGTACAATCTTTCTTGATGAGGTCGCCGAGCTGCCCATGCAGACACAGGTTAGACTGTTAAGGGTATTAGAAACCGGAGAATTTATGCGTGTGGGTGCTTCTAAGGTCATTAAGACGAATGTCCGTGTAGTCGCTGCAACGAATGAAAACATGATGGACGCCATCTCATCAGGTAAATTCCGTGAGGATCTTTATTATCGATTGAGTACGGTGCCTATACAACTTCCTGCGCTCAGGGACCGAAAGGATGATATTCATCTTTTGTTTAGAAAATTCGCTCATGATTTCGCGGAAAAGTATCGCATGCCTGCAATCAAACTAATGAATGACAGTGTCTTATTACTAGAATCTAATGATTGGCCAGGAAACATACGTCAATTAAAAAACCTTGTTGAACAGGTTTCTGTCATAGAAACAAAGCGTGAGATTGACGCATTGGTTTTAGCAACTTACTTAAGTGATAAAAAGAAAAGTACAGCATTAGTTTTAAGGAAAAGCTCTCCTCAAAATGAATTTTCAGAACGTGATTTAATGTACAAATTTCTTTTTGACATGAAAAAGGATTTGAGCGAGGTGAAAAAGCTAGTTGTAGACCTCCTCTCAAAGGATGGAAATGTTTCCCTTTCTGATCGGCAATCGGCTTTTGTTAATGAAATATATAATGAGGTCGAAAATGAGTTAGTGCCTTCCAACAGAAGTTTACCCGAGTCTAGTCATACTATTGACGTAAATCGCCCTCCATTTGAAACGCATCATGAAGTAGAAGAATCTCTATCGCTTGAAGATCGCGAACAAGATTTGATTAAAAAGGCGCTTGAAAAGCATCGAGGTAAAAGAAAGTATGCTGCCCAAGAATTAGGGATCTCTGAACGAACGCTTTACAGAAAAATAAAAGAATATAATTTGGTAAATAAATGAGAATCTGCCGTATATTCTTCTTAATATTCCCCGTTTTATTAATGGGATGCTGGCCTTCAAGTGTGAGTTTTAAGGATGCAGGGTCCATGCCGGAAGAGTGGAAATCTTTTTCTGTTGAAATGATTGAAAATTCGGCTCCAAACTGTCCCTTAAACTATGGGCCCCAGCTTTCAGAGCAACTAAAAGATGCTGTGCAGAATAATACAAGACTTGTTTTAAATACAGATGGCGCGGGCGAAGTTGAAATCTCAGGAAACATAACGAGGTATGATGTCGCACCTATAGCAATCCAACAAGATGATAATGCAACACAAAACAGGTTAACGATACGTGTCAAATTTGTAATCAACATTAATGCGCCTTCAGTGGAAAGTATTCCTTTATCTGTTTCACGATTTGCTGATTTTAATTCAAGTGTTAACTTAGCATCCGTAGAATCATTATTGATTGAGGAGATTAATGAGCAAATTTCTCAAGATATCATTAACAAATTACTTTCTAATTGGTAGAACTTGACAAGTCAAATATTGAATTAAAATTGTTCTCTTCAGAATTATCCTTTGAAGATTCAAAGGTGTTTAAGGAGCTTATGGCACTTTATCCTTGGTGCTCTAGTTTCACAGTGGCCTATTTAAAGTCATTAAAAACACAGAACGATCTCCGATTCACTTCTGAATTAGAGGAATATGCGGTTGGGCTTAATTCAAGAGAAGTTATTTACAATCTAACTAGATCATTTGAAATTGATACTTCAAATGATATCACGGAGATTGATCCTGGCGAAGAAGTTTTTGAGACATTGAGCGAAGAGCCTGTTAAGACCGACCCTTTGGACAAGTTGATTGAGTCTGAAGCATTAGCGGCCAAGGTTTTAAAAGAGCTTAAAGAGGCTCCTGAAAAGTCATCTAATGAAACGGTCGAAGCCCTAGACTTGAGAAGAAAAAAAAGCCAAGACACATTCAAGATTAATAAGCCTGAGACAATAGATATTAGTACATCAAGATCTTTTAATGATTGGCTTAGTGTGGGGGCTGTGCAGATTGATACAGAAAATAAAAAAGAGTTCTTAACATTTGAAAAACCAAAGGTTCCTTTTTTCTCACCGGTTAAGAAAGCGAAGGAGAGTCTTGAGATGGCGAACTTGCCTGTGAGTGAGACGCTGGCCAAAGTATTTGAGAGCCAAGGTAATTATACAATGGCTAAATCAACTTATGAGCAATTAATTTTGATTTTTCCCGAAAAAAAGAGTTTCTTTGCAGACCAAATTCAGAATTTAAAAAATAAAACTACATAATGGATATCATTCTTTCAATCATCGTTCTTTTGTCAAGTATCTTGTTGATACTCGTTGTATATGTACAGAATCCTAAAGGTGGAGGCTTAAGTTCTGATTTCGCATCTCCTGGACAGCTTGGTGGCGTTAAGAAAACCAATGAATTCATTGATCGATTGACTTGGTCTCTAGCGGGTATTATCGTCCTGGTTAGTATTGTGATTACAGTGCGTCAACCAAAACCAAAGAGCCCTGAAGCTCAAAAAGCGAATACCGAACAACCTGCATCACCAGGACAGGAATCTTCTAAATAAAAATTTCTTCGTGTCAGGTTGGCACATATTCTGACAATTTTATCTGAAATAAAATCAAAAGGCGAAATATTGTCTTGATTTTGCCTTTGGCATAAAATTGGTCTAGTTCCTTTTAAATTAAAAATATTAAAATGGCGATAAAATTTAAACCGTTAGCGGATCGTGTGTTGGTTGAAGCAGCACCTGCAGAGCAAAAGACTACGAGTGGAATTATCATTCCAGACACGGCAAAAGAAAAACCTTTGAAAGGGATTGTAGTTGCTGTTGGACCTGGTAAGAGTGATGAAAAGATGACCGTAAAGGTCGGGGATTCAGTTTTATATGGCCAATATTCGGGGACAGAGATTAAAATTGAGAACGGAGATTATCTGATTATGAAGGAATCAGACATTTATGGAATTATTAATAATTAAGAATTTATAAGATGGCAAAAGATATATTTTTTGATGTAGAAGCTAGAGAGAAGCTTAAAAAGGGCGTTGATGCCCTAGCGAATGCTGTAAAGGTAACCCTTGGTCCTAAAGGACGAAACGTGGTTATCGGAAAGAAATTTGGTGCACCTCAAATCACAAAAGATGGTGTGACGGTTGCTAAGGAAATCGAGTTAGAGGATGAGGTTGAGAACATGGGGGCACAGATGGTGAAAGAGGTCGCATCAAAAACAGCGGACATTGCTGGGGACGGAACGACAACTGCAACTGTACTTGCGCAAGCCATTATTAGCGCAGGATTGAAAAATGTTGCGGCTGGTGCAAATCCAATGGATCTTAAAAGAGGGATTGATAAAGCAGTAACTGAAGTTGTAAGCAATCTTCGTAAAATGTCAAAAGAAATAGGTAGCGATAATTCCAAGATTGAGCAAATAGCGACTATTTCAGCAAACAATGACGAGAAAATCGGTGCATTAATTGCAAAGGCCATGAGAGACGTTGGAAAGGATGGCGTTATAACTGTTGAAGAGGCAAAAGGAATTGAAACTGAAGTGGTCACCGTAGAGGGGATGCAGTTCGACCGTGGTTATTTGTCTCCATACTTCGTTACAAATACGGAGAAGATGATTACGGAAATGGAAAATCCGATGATTCTGATTTGCGAAAAGAAAATTTCTTCCATGAAGGAATTGCTTCCGATTTTAGAGCCTGTAGCACAATCTAGTAAGGGGTTAATCATTATTGCAGAGGATGTTGATGGTGAAGCCTTAGGCACTTTGGTTGTGAACAGAATTCGTGGCTCACTAAAAGTTGCTGCAGTAAAAGCACCAGGGTTTGGTGATCGCAGAAAGGAAATGTTAGAAGATATAGCCATCCTTACAGGAGGTCAAGTCATTTCAGAGGAGAGAGGTATGACATTGGAAGGCACAACAATCGATATGCTTGGTACCGCAGAGAAGATTGAGATTAACAAGGATAATACAACGATCGTGAATGGAAAAGGCAAGAAAGCTGATATCAAAGCGCGCATTGGGCAAATCAAAGCTCAAATAGAATCAACGACTTCAGATTACGATAAAGAAAAGTTACAAGAACGTTTGGCGAAATTGTCTGGTGGTGTTGCCGTACTTTATGTTGGAGCACCTACTGAAGTTGAAATGAAGGAGAAAAAGGACCGTGTTGACGATGCTTTGGCTGCTACACGCGCTGCGGTTGAAGAAGGTATCGTTGCTGGTGGTGGCGTTGCTCTATTGAGATCAATTGAAACACTTGATAAAGTGAAGGGTTTGAATGAAGATGAAATGACGGGTATAGCTATTGTAAAACGTGCTGCAGAAGAGCCTTTAAGACAAATTATTGCGAATTCTGGTCAAGAAGGAGCGGTAATTGTTCAGGAAGTAAAAGCTGGAAAAGCTGATTATGGTTACAATGCGCGTACTGAGAAATTTGAAGACCTAGTGAAAGCTGGCGTCGTTGACCCAACGAAAGTGACTCGTATCGCAATAGAAAATGCGGCATCGATTGCGGCAATGCTATTAACTACGGAATGCGTTATCGCTGATCAACCAGAAGAAGCTTCTGCAGCCGGAATGCCTCCTATGGGTGGTGGGATGCCGGGTATGATGTAGTATTCTGTTTGATTTTCAAGGAATCAGAAAACAAAAAGTTTAATAATTTAAAGCCATCTTAGGATGGCTTTTTATTTTTGATTAGTTTGGCCTAAACTTTGGTTCTAGAACTTTAATGAGACATTTTTTCCTTTTGGGCCTGTTGATTTTCTCTTTAAACTCATGTATAGAGATATTAGATGACATTTCCTTTAATACTGATGGGAGCGGAGATTTCAAGTATACAATTAATTTAAGTTCTAGTAAATTAAAGATTAATTCTATTTTAGCATTAGACAGCCTGGATGGAAAAAAAGTTCCTTCTAAATTCGAGATCGAAAATAAAATCGGAGAACTTATTAAGATTTTAAATTGTCAAGAGGGAATAAGTGACGTCATTATATCTGAAGATTACGAACATTATATTTTTAAAATAATGCTCCATTTTGAAAATGTTGATTTTTTTCTCACGGCGATGCAAGCAACTATTGAAAGCACAGGTGATGTTGCCGATGGCGCCTCATTTGATTGGATTTCATGGGATGGTAGAGTTTTGGTTAGAGAAGTGCCCGATTTAAACACGTTTAAATTTGGTATGATTCAACAAGATGATCAGCAGCTTATGAAAAGTGGGATGTACACCTCTATAAGTAGGTTTAATAATCCCGTTGAAAACATAAATAATCCCGCAGCGGTTTTATCTAAAAACAAAAGAGCGGTGATGCTGAGAAATTCTCTCTTTGATGTTTTTGGTAACCCTGCTATCATGGAGAATACAATCTCGGTTTTACCTACTGAAAACTAGAGATTTATTTGTAATTTCGACGCTACAATCTATGTTTTATGTTGAACTTAAAAAAAGGTGTTTTATTTGTTTTTGTATTAATACAATCTTCATTATTTAGCCAGAAGAGTGAAGACTTGATTCCTAGAAATGCTTCTACGGTTTTTAGTATTAATAACATCAATCTTCTTCAGAAAATCTCTATAGATGAATTGGTTCAGTATGATTTTATGGAAGAGCTGCATCAAGAGCTTTTTGATGGATCCACTGCGGGTAAGACCCTAAAGGATGCCGGATTAGACTTTGACCAGCGCTTAAATATATTTTATGGCAAAGACAATGTTTACGAAGTAACAGGGTTTTCTTTTGGTGTAAAAAACAAAGATCAACTTTTTAAAGTTTTTGATGATTTTGAATTTGTTGAAACACTTTCGAATGGGGCAAAACGCTACAGCTCCTTGTTTAATTCATTAATAATTTTTGGTAATTCAGGTGTTTTACTACGTGTTCAACCCACGGACACTTACCTTGTGCACATGACGGATTCATTGAATTATTATGAATCGGAGGAAACACAATGGGCAGGGGAGACTTCTGAATGGATCGTTGACGATGCGACTGAGGCAGCAGTGGCTGAAGCGGTTCAGGAACCCATGGAAGATCTGGAAGAGATTCTCACGGAAGAAACGGGTGTATTTAAGACCTATTGGGAAGTTCGAGACAGTATAGACGTCAGTATGCAAGTTAAAGGAATGCAAGGAATTATTGATGAACTGATTCTGAATAAGATTAGTTTAAAATCTATCGATCAACGATTTAAAACTCAAATTGAAAAAGAATCTGAAGGTGTGTTTTTCATTGACAATTCAAGGAATTTTTCAAACCAAGGTGGTTTGTGGTATTTTCAGACGATGTACCCTATAGTCAATGAAGACTTGAAAGAACTTTACTCGGAAAATTATATGACTGGCGATCTTTACTTGGATTCCAATGAGGTGCATTTTGATGTTCAGGCAAATTATGGTGATAAACTAGGGGCGATTTATTCGGATATGAATAATAATCCGCTCAATAAAGATTTCATCAAATATATTCCTGCGGATGCACCGGCATATTTTATTTACAATGTAGATTTAAGAAAAGCTTATGAAAAGGCATATGAGATCTTATTGCCCATTTTAAAAGATAAAAAAGACAATAAGATGGTGATGAATTTGTTAGCGATTCAACTCCTAGATAAATTAGTAGATAAAAAGGCCTTTTTCGGGGCCTATAAAGGAGGGTTATTTGCAACGTTTAATGGCGTTAAAGAAATTACAACAAAGCGCATAGAATATGAATACAATGAGGATGACTTCGAATATACTGAAATAGAAACCTTTGCTCAGGAAGAAATACCTGTATTCACAATCGGATTTGCCTCTGAACGAACAGATTTATGCGAAATGGTACTTTCTGATTTATCTAGATTAACCTCGCGAATAGAGAAAAAAGAGGGATATTGGATTCTGAAAGATGTGATATTGGATGCCGCGCCAATGTATGTTGTTTGTACTCCTAAAGTGCTGTTATTGTCTAACGACTTGAGTTTAGTTGTTGACCATTTAGATGGATATGGTAAGGGAGCAATATCTAAAAAATCAGTCAAGAAGATTAAAAAATCAGGCGTATTATATGCAAATCTTGATTTGAATCAATCCTTAAATGAATTCCCGAGAGCCTTTTTAGATGAACGTCAAAAAAATGTTTTAAATAACCTAAAGACAAAGTCAGGAAGTATTGTGCTGAAATCTGAATTATCTGAGTTGAATAAAACAGATTATTCCTTGCATTATAATTTTGAAAGCTCCTCTGGTAAGGCTTCTCAATTTCTTGATATGATTAATGCTCTTTTCATTCTATCAAAATAAATCGCGGTGTATAAGAAGTTAGCTTTTATTGTATTGCTCGGCTTTTTACTGGGTGTATTGCTTTATCTAAAACCTTTTAAGGCTCCTGTACAAGCAATTTCAATTATTGAAACCTTTCTTCCTGATGCCGATATAGTAGGGTCGGTGTCTCTTCTAGAGTTATTGACGGAGTCAACAGATTTGATGCTTTTTAATCAAATAGCGCAAAGGCAGTTTTTAACTTCTGAATTTGTGCTTTCAATGGCAAAGCAATATGGACTAGACGTTCAAAGCTCTCTCTATGTTTTTGCTAATGAAAGGGGGGATTTAGGTAGCGTAATTCCTTTATATACTTCTGAAAAATTAAAGAGTGCTCTCGATAGAATATCTTTGGAAAACCATGTTACTGATACGATTATCGGACAAGATAGAGTTTACCATTTAAGCGATTTTCGCTTACATATTTTTCATAGAGACAACTTCTTGTTTATTTATTATGGCGATTTTTTTTATGAGATTTACAACGATTTTATCGCTACAAAGAATAGATCTATCGGTACCATGTGGAAAGGCCTATTTGCAAATGATATTTACCCAGATGAAAACCTTGTGCTTTATTCAGAATGTAAATCTTTAAAAAGTATTGGAATCGATCATGCCTTTGTAGCGCATGATAGTGATTCGTCTGGATTTCAATTAAAGAGCTATTTATCTATAAATGATTCCATTCCATTTTTTGTAAATGATTCGGGACAAGCTATAAAGTTTTCCGATCGTTCTAAAAGAACGATTGACTTGCACCTTAATTCAAAAGGTTTTTCAGCCGCAACCAAAGACTTATTTATACAAAAACTATCTGCTTTGACTTCCAAAATTAGCTTTCCTATTTCTGATTTTGTTGAAATTTGGGATGGAGATTTTTGCTTTGAAGAGGGCGGTTATTACATGGTTCAGGAAAAGTATATTGAAACGGAACTCGACGATAATTTTGAGCCCACTCAAATTGAAAAAACCCGCTATAAAAACGTACCTCGATATTCTTTGATGTTTACGGTCAAGGAACCCGCTGAGAAGCTGATTCAAAAGCTCCTCGAAAAAGGTATTTTAACACGAGAAGACGACCAATTTAGATTTTTATTTTCCCCGCAATTAAAGCTTAAAATAGATGATAGCAGGGTGGTTTTCTATTCTACTAAGAGCCCCCCAAAGGCCTATATATCACATAACAACAGTATTCAGTGGTCGGTTAATGGTACGGAATTGAACTTTAAAGTAGATAGTCTTAAAAACAAAAAGGTTTATGGGTCTTTGGAGATACCCATGAGAAAAATACTGGAATCTATATCGTTCTTGTGATAGACTCTTTTTCTAATCGGCGCAGGGTTTTGTGTATGTGAGAAGCGCTACAGTTGAACTGTTCGGCAAGATACATTAGGCTTTTATTTTTTCTTAGGATCAGTATTTCCTGTTTTTGAGCATCAGACAAAGGATCAGGTCTTCCCATTGATGAATTCCCACCGCTTGGCCCATATTTAATTCTTCTTTTTTCCCAGAGCTTGCTATTGTCTCTTTTCCCTGAAGCAAAGCCCATTTTTATGGAGTCGCTAAATGTGCACCATCGTAGATTATCGGAATGGTTATTACCAAGGTCACCATTGATATGAATGACGACTTTTTTCTTTCTAGGCTTGTCATTTTCTATAAATGCACCCGCAACGACTTTGTGTGGATAAACAGTTTTTCTAATTCCTTTATCACTAATAAGGTCTGTCATTAAGAAACCATTTCTTGGGTGTCTTCTTAATTTCTTGTTTTTGGATTCAAATTTCATTGTACGGCCATTTTTAAATGTTTTGACGCGCGTTAATGACTTGATATTTCCTTCATTAGAAACTAAGTAATCTTGAAATCCAGAAATGGGTAACCAAATAGGCATAATCGATAAACACATAAAAACGAAAATGGTTCAATAGGAGCTTGAAAACTCATACATATCGGCTTTTTCTATTAGCATTTTTAATATGCTATTTAGTTCATCCAATTCGTTTGAGGTGACTAGATTGGTTTTGATATCCTTGAAGTTTACGATTCCCCTGAAATAGTTTGAATAGTGACGCTTCATTTCTGCAATCCCAAGTTTTTCGCCTTTCCATGCAATACTGGTTTCAAGATGTTCAATTACCGCTTCTACTTTCTCTAGGAAATTGGGTGGAGCATGATGGGTACCATGTTTTAAAAAGTGTTTGATCTCTCGAAATATCCATGGATTACCAATGCTTGCTCTGCCAATCATTACACCGTCAACACCATATTTGTTTTTATACGCTAGAGCCTTTTCGGGGGTGTTAATGTCACCGTTTCCAAACACGGGAATATTCATCCTTGAATTGTTTTTGACGTCTGCAATCAAAGACCAATCGGCTTCGCCTTTATACATTTGCTTTCTTGTTCTTCCATGTATTGAGATAGCTTCAATACCAACGTCTTGAAGTCGCTCGGCTACTTCTACGATGTATTTTGATTGATCATCCCAACCCAAACGTGTTTTTACGGTTACGGGAAGGTTTGTTGATTTGACAATTTCAGCGGTCATGCGAACCATTTTGGGTATATCTTGAAGAATACCAGCGCCAGCACCTTTACAAGCTACTTTTTTTACAGGACAGCCATAATTAATATCGATAATGTCTGGATTGGATTGGGCCGTTATTTCAGTGGCCAAGCGCATACTTTCGATGTTCGAGCCAAAAATCTGAATTCCAATAGGTCTTTCCTTTTCGAAGATGTCTAGTTTCATTCTGCTTTTAAGCGCATCCCTTATGAGTCCTTCGGAAGATATGAATTCGGTATACATTAAATCCGCGCCATGCCTTTTACAAAGTGTTCTAAAGGGCGGGTCACTCACATCCTCCATGGGCGCAAGTAATAGAGGAAATTCCCCAAGATCGATATCTCGTATTTTCACCATCTTAGGATGATTTATGGCTTGTAGTTTTTAAGTATTCTTTTAGCTTTTGCTCATTTTCATCCTTCAATATCATAAGTTTGTCCTTCGTGTCAACTACAATATAATTATGAAGCCCATCGATAAGAATCGTCTTTTCTTTTTCTGAATGAACAAAGCAATTCTTACTATTAAATAAGTGGATGTTGTTGTGGTTTACAGAACTTCCGTTCTCATCTTTTGAGGTGATTTCCTTAATAGTTCCCCAGGTTCCAAGGTCACTCCAGCCAAATTTAGATAATACGACCTCTACATTTGGTTCTTTTTCTAATATGGCGTAATCAATAGAAATACTTTCGCTTTTTTCAAATGCAATTTGACAGAATGCAATTTCTTGATCCGAATTGTAATTGTTTTCGGTTTTAAAAAACAAATCATACAGGGATTTACAATTTCTTTTAAAGCTATCTCTTAAAACACGACCTCTCCAGATAAACATGCCAGAATTCCAATAGAAATTACCTGCGTTTAAAAACGCTTCTGCGCTTTGTAAATTTGGTTTTTCTCTAAACTGTTTTACACTTTGAACGCTTTCTTCCTTTTTAGAATCGTCAAATTCAATATATCCGTAGCCTATATCAGGGCGATGAGGTGGTATCCCAAAGGTTATTAGGCTGTCTTTTTCCCTAGCCGTATTAATTCCTAATGCAATGTCCTGGTTGAACTGCAGCTCATTTGTGATGAGGTGGTCAGAAGGCGATACAACCATAACGGCCTCTGGATCTTGATTCAATATTTTAGCCGTTGCAAATGCAATGCATGGTGCGGTGTTTTTCCGTAGGGGCTCGCAAATCACTTGCTTATTAGGAACCTTCAATTGCTCAATTACTTTCCCCTCGTAGGATGCATTGGTCAGTATGAAGATGTTTTCTCGAGGGATAATATTTTGAAATCGGTCAAAAGTCATTTGTAGAAGACTTTGGCCAGTTCCTAAGAAGTCAAGAAATTGTTTTGGGTTTTCTTCTGTTGATAGTGGCCAAAAGCGACTACCGACACCACCAGCCATTATGAGACAATATAAAGATTTGTTTTCCATTTCATAAAGAATTTACTTCGGCTAAAGCATGAATGAGATAGTTCCGGCCAGAATTTAATTCTCTGCAAAGATACCTTGTTCTTCTTAATTTTCCTTTTTTGAATGATTTATTGTTTAATGTGAAGCTTTCACCGATTAAAATGTTTTCTAATGGAACTGTTTTTACTGACAAATCAAACTTTCGTAATTCTCGACTCAAATCGATATCTGAGCAAGAAGAGGCTTTTGTTTTTTTTACGGAATTAATTAAACAGCGTTTTAAATTGTCGGGGAATTCCTTTTCGCTAATGAGAGGTTTTAACAATTGTTGAAATTCATGTTTCCATTCTAGACCGTGTGGCTTAACGCTGCCCCTGTAGAGTTTAAAGGTATTAAGGTGCGCTATTTCATGCAATGTCGTAATAAGGAATGCATAAGGATTGAGATTGCCGTTTATGGTTATTTCCGGCTTGTTTTTGTTCGGTCTTGGAGCTCGGAAATCGCCAAGCTTTGTTTTTCTAGGTGCTACAATTCTAAAATGAACACCAGAATCTTTTAACAAGTCCCATGTATATGACACAAATTCTTTGGGCAAGTATTTGTTCAAGTTATTTTGAAATTCGATGTCTTTGTGTGCTGAGTTCATTTATTCTATTTCAAAAGTAACATTCTGTTCGAATCCAATAATCTTCCATGGAAATATTGTTTAATTTAGTGTCATGAAGTTTTTGTTTCATTTAGGCCGTTATTTTCTCATGCTAAAGGTTCTTTTTTCGGTACCCTCTAAGTGGTATATCTTATGGAAAAGAATCGTGACGGAGCTTCATGTGATTGGTATTAATTCTTTACCAATTGTAGCACTCATGTCGGCGTTTATGGGGGGAGTGATCGCGCTACAGACTGCCTCAAACATGACGACCCCATTACTCCCTGACTATACAATAGGTTATATTACCCAATCCAGCACTATATTAGAGTTTTCACCAACGATCATCTCTTTGATTTTGGCAGGAAAAGTTGGTTCAAATATAGCTTCTGAAATAGGTACAATGAGAGTCACTGAGCAGATTGATGCGCTGGAAATCATGGGCGTAAACTCATTGAACTTTTTAGTCTTACCCAAAATAATTGGAGCCGTTATCTTCTTCCCGATTTTAATTATTTTTTCAATGGCACTTTCTATGATAGGAGGCTGGTTGGCCTTGATGTTTTCAGATCTTGTAACGACAGAAACTTATGTTTTGGGAATAAGATCATTTTTCAACCCATTCCACATTACTTATGCACTCATTAAGACCGTTTGTTTTGGATTCCTGATCGTCTCGATTTCTTCCTATTATGGATATTATGTGAAAGGTGGTTCATTAGATGTTGGTAAAGCTTCCACCCAAGCTGTTGTGAGCAGTACAATTGCAATATTGGTTATGAATTTCCTTCTTACTTATTTACTTCTTCTTTAATGATAGAAATTAAAAACGTAAATAAATCTTTTGGAGATGATCAAATTTTGTTTGACATCAATACCACTTTCGAAAAGGGAAAGGTCAATTTAATTATTGGGCAATCCGGTCAAGGAAAATCTGTTTTAGCAAAATGCATGGTCGGCCTGCACGATGTCGACTCTGGTGCGATCCTCTATGAAGGTTTGGATTTTATAAAAATGCGGAGTAACCAGAAAAGCAAGCTTCGTCAGGAAATTGGAATGCTTTTTCAAGGCTCAGCATTATTTGATTCTATGAACGTTGAGGAGAACATAGGATTTCCATTAACGATGTTTACTAAAATGTCTTCTGGTGAAATTCAAAAAAGAGTAGATTTTTGTTTAGAACGTGTTAATCTATCTGGGAAAAATAAGTTACTTCCCTCTGAATGCAGTGGGGGGATGCAGAAAAGAATTGGTATTGCTCGGGCAATTTCAATGAATCCGAAATATTTGTTTTGTGATGAACCTAATTCAGGTTTGGACCCTAAAACAGCGATCGTTATTGATGGTTTGATCCAAGATATTACTCGAGAATATAAAATGACAACGATTGTGATTACGCATGATATGAATTCAGTAATAGAGATTGGTGAAAACGTTATTTTCATATATCAAGGCAAGCGCTGGTGGCAAGGTGATCGCAAGTCAATCATTACTACAGACAACCCTGAAATAACCAGTTTTGTCTATGCATCTGAATTTATGAAAGAAATTAGGGCGAACATTCAAAATTCAAGGAACTAATTTTCCATAGTTATTTAAAAAAAATTATCTTTGCAACCGGCTTTAAAAATGTTTAGAGTCTTGGCAAGACTTAATTCTTGCTTTTTGAGATGATATATGCGGATGTGGTGAAATTGGTAGACACGCTAGACTTAGGATCTAGTGCCGTGAGGTGTGTGGGTTCGAGTCCCTCCATCCGCACCATTTATAGGTCTCGTTTTACCAAACGGGACCTTTTTTATTTAAACAAATAACGAAAATGAAGGTATTACAACAAAGCGTCGATAAATTGAATGCTATTTTAAAGGTTGAAATTAAATCAGAGGATTATCAAAATATCGTAAAAGCGTCTCTTGAGAAACATCGTAAATCGGCAAAAGTACCTGGTTTTCGTCCAGGAAAAGTGCCTTTGGGTATGATTCAAAAGCAATACGGAAAATCTGTTTTGGCTGAGGAATTGAATAAAATGGCGAATGATACCTTGTATAAATATATTACGGAAGAGAAACTTGAAATTTTAGGAAACCCTATTCCAACTGCAAATGAAACTTTTAAAGGGGACATGGAAAATCCAGGTGACTTTGAGTTTTCTTATGAAATTGGCTTTTCTCCCAAATTTGAAATCCCAACCGCTTCGCGAAGAGGCATTGAGTATTTTTCTGTGAAGGTAGACGACAAATTGATCTCCAGTCAAATCGAAGACCTCAGAAGAAGATATGGAAAACTGGAGTCGACGGAAATCGTTGCGGACAAAGATATGGTGATGGGATTATTTAGAGAATTAGATAGTTCTGGTGAACCTAAAGATAATGGGGTCGAGAATAATTCCACTATTTCAATGGAGTTCCTTAAAGACAAAAAGGCTATTAAATCGTTAATTGGGTTGAAGGTTGATGATTCTTTAGTTCTTGATCCAAAAGCGGTTGCTAAGGATGCGAAAGATTTGGCTTCTATGCTGAATATCAAAGAAGAAGATTTATCTGGAATTTCAAGTACGTTTAAGTTTACAGTTAACGATATTAAAAGAATGCAGCTAGCAGATTTAAATGAAGATTTATATGCTAAACTTTTTCCGAATCAAGAGGTGAGTTCTGAAGCTGAATTGAAAACAAAGGTAACGTCTGATTTAGAAAACATGTTTAAGGCTGATTCGGATCGCTTGTTTACACAGACGGTCTATGATTATTTGATGGATAAAACAAAAATCGAACTGCCGGAAGATTTTCTTAAGCGATGGATTAAAATTTCAAACGATAAACCTATTGACGATGAGACATTAAATAAGGAGTTTGATAGCTATCTAAAGTCTATGAAGTGGCAGTTGATTCAAGGTCGAATCTTTAAAGAAAATGACATTCAAATCTCTAATGAAGAGGTTGTTGAATTCACAAAATCCCTTCTAATTTCTAATTATGCTCAATATGGAATGCCCGCACCTGAGGATAAAGAGTTAACAGAGACAGCTATGGGGCTTTTAAAGGACAAGGAACAGGTTAATGGAATCTATGACCGTATTACGGAAAAGAAGCTATCTGATTATTTTCAAGCGAATGTACCCATGAAAGAAAAGAAACTTTCTTACGATGATTTTGTGAAAAAAGCGTCCAACAAGAAGTAAGTTCTTATTTCCAGTCAAGTACGATTTTTTTTGATTTATTTAAGTCGCTGGGGTATTGTACTCGGATAGATTTTAGAATCTTATCAATTAAAGAGTTTTTTGTGGATCTAGAGGGGTAAACTCCTATTATTTCGCGAACAGGAACCATTTCTTTATTCATAATGGGTTTTAATTCAGGGCTTTCTTCGGAATAGTATTTAGGGACTAAGGTGTATCCTCCATGTTCTTCAACCATACGTTTTAATAATTCAATATTTCCTCCCTCATAACTCCATTTTTTTTCAGATTCGTCTATATTACAGAACGATACCATCTGATTTCTGAGGCAATTCTCCTTCGTAAGTAACCAGGGCTTCATCCTTTTTAAAGTATCCAATTCCACATATTCAGAAGATAGGCTGGGCGCATAAATAAGTATTTGTTCTAAAAATAAGGTCTGAGTCGTACATGAATTGTGTGTGTAGGGTCCAGCGAAAACACCTAAATCTAGCTCTTTTTTTTCTAATAATGCGATTAGATTCTCAGTAGTATACTCGTGAATTATAATGTTGAGGTCAGGGAAACTTTTCTTCCAGGCTCCATATAGTTTTGGAATTAAGTAGTTTGAAACGGTAGGTATTACACCGAGGCGAATTTCTTCCTGGAATGTGCCAGCGGTTTTCTTAACGATTTCGTCCACTTTGTTTAATTCAAACATTATGTTTCTGATTATAGGCAGAAGTTGAATCCCAAATTTGGTAACTTTCATAGGCTGGCGACTTCTGTCAAAAAGCTTTTGACCTAATAAGTCCTCTGCTTTTTTTATCTGCATTGACAATGTAGGCTGAGTGACAAAGCATTTTTTACTGGCTTTCTCAAAATGTAGCTCTTCGCTGAGAACTATGATGTATCGCATTTGTTGAACCGAAATCATATAGATATTATATATATAAATATAATAAATATTGATATAATCTATACTGATATAGTGTGTACATTTGTAAATAATAATTAAAAAACAAAAAAA